>MDTD01012840.1_pt1 | contig 62833 bp, 66 predicted proteins | sample 811221 | NCBI WGS metagenome assembly MDTD01 (sample SAMN05326646, study PRJNA326480) | marine metagenome | isolation source: seawater | place: Pacific Ocean: South West | collected 2011
GCGCTCGGCCTCGAGCCGCGCCCGCCGCGCCATGAGCTCGGCCAGCTGGTTCTCGGCTATGGCAAGCTGCGAGGCCAGTTCCGTCGGGTCGAGCCGCAGCAGAACCTGCCCGGCGGTGACACGATCGCCCTCCGTGACCGCGATCTCGGCCACCACCCCGCCATCGGGGTGCTGGACGACCTGCCGGTTCCTGTCCACCTCGACGCGCCCCGAGGCGATGACCGCGCCCGATATCCGGGTCATGCCCGCCCAGGTGCCGAAGCCGCCCAGCAGCACGACCAGCCCGACGAGCCCCGCCAGCAGCGGGCCACGCGCGGACCAGGCGGCGGGCGCGCTCATTGCACACCTGCCTGGGCGCGCGTGCCCTCGGCCTCGGCCAGGGTCTCGTGATTGCGGACCACGCTGCGCAGCACCTCGTCGCGCGGGCCGAAGGCGCGGGCCTGCCCGCCCTCGAGCATCAGGAGCAGGTCGCATTCCCGGATCACCGCCGGACGATGCGCCACCACGATCACCGCGCGTCCAGAGGACTTGCAGCCACGGATCGCGCGGTTCACGGCCTCGCTGCCGGCATTGTCGAGATTGGCATTGGGCTCGTCGAGCACGAGAATCACCGGATCGCCATACATCGCCCTTGCCAGGCCGATACGCTGCATCTCGCCGCCCGAGAGCCGCCCGCCGACGGCGCTCACGCGGGTGTCATAGCCGTCCGGCATCTTGAGGATCATCTCGTGCGCGTCGGCGCGCTTGGCGGCCTTGACCACCTCGGCGGCATCCGGTGCCGTGGACAATCGCGCGATGTTCTCGGCGATGGTGCCGTCGAAAAGCTGCACCCGCTGCGGCAGGTAGCCGATCAGCCCGCCGAGCACGGCGGGCGGATACTGATCAAGCGCCGCCGCGTCGAGCCGGATCTTGCCCGAGGCGGGCCGCCAGACCCCGGTGAGCGCGCGCGCCAGCGTGGACTTGCCCGCGCCCGAGGGTCCGATGATGCCGAGCGCCTGACCGGGGGCGACCGAGAAGCTCACCCCGCGCAGCACCGGCACGGTCTCGCCCGGCGGCAGGACGGTGATCCGCTGCACCTCGAGCCGCGCCTTCGGACGCGGCAGCGCGGTACGCACGGTTTCGGGCGGCACCTCTCCCAGAAGTTCGGCAAGGTTGTCCCAGCCCTGCATGGCGCGCTGCACCAGGGGCCACTGGCCGATGGCCGTCTCGATCGGCGCGAGCGCGCGTCCGAGCAGGATCGAGCCCGCGATCATCGCGCCCGGTGTCATCTCGCCGCGCAGCACCAGAAAAGCCCCCAGGCCCAGCATGGCCGATTGCAGCAAAAGGCGGAAAGCCTTGGAGACATTCGCAAAGCTGCCACCCAGATCGGCCGCGCGCATCTGTTCGGAAAGCGCCGCGTTGCGGGTCTGCTGCCAGCGGTCGAAGGCCGCGTCGCGCATCCCCATGGCCTGCACCATCTCGGCCTCGAGGCGCAGCCGGTCCGATTCGGCCTCCGCCTGCATCCCGGCCATGCCCGCGCGCGCCGAGGGACGGCGCGTCACCGCCTGATTGATCACCGTGAGCGCGACGAGCAGCCCGCCGCCCAGGATCGCCAACGCCCCGAGCCAGGGGTGGAACACCCAGATCGCGGCGATGAATACCGGTGCCCAGGGCATGTCGAAGAGCGCCAGAAGCACCGGCGCGCTCAGCAGGCGCTGCACCGATTCGAGATCGCGCAGCCCGCTTGCCGTGCGCGGATCGGGCGCGAGCGCGGATTTGCGGATCACCGCATCGAACACCCGTCGGTCAAGCGCCGCCTGGAACCGCGCGCCGACCCGCCCCATGATCCGCCCGCGCGCGAAATCGAGCACGCCCATCACGGTGTAGAGAAACACAACCAGCACCGAGAGCGCGATCAGCGTCTCCACCGACCGGCTCGAGAGCACGCGGTCATAGACCTGGAGCATGTAGATCGGCCCGGTGAGCATCAGCAGGTTGGCGAAAACACTGAAGACACCCACCGCCCAGTAGAGCGCGCGGCTTTGTCGGCGCACGCTGCGCAATTCCGCGCGCCCGGCCTCGATCCTCGATTTCTCAAGTCGCATTCGCGCTCATCTTGTCCTAGTCTCCGGAGGAGACCGCCGTGCCGCTGAAAACACCTGGGCCTGCCTTAGCTTGCCTGTCGCCATTCTGCCACAGGAATGTGAACGATGTGGTCCTGATGGTGGGTTCGGAGCCCTGTTCGTTTATGTAAAGCTCAAGACAATTCTGGATCGGGATATCGCCTTGCTGACAGTTTCGTTTCGTCCGCTCCGCCGCGCCAGCGCAACTTTTCCGCTTGTCGCCGCGCTTCTGGTGTCGGCCTGCGCCGCTCCCGATTCGGCGAGCCGTGGCCCTTTCGATCCCTATGAGGCGGAGAACCGGCGGATGCACGAGTTCAACCGCGGCTTCGACCGGTCGCTGCTTCGGCCGGTGGCCAAGGGCTATGCCGCCGCCGTGCCCGACGATATCGAAACCGTCATCGTGCGCTTTTCCGAAAACCTCTCGCTTCCCGCCGACGTGGTCAACAACATGCTGCAGCTGAACATGCGCGCGGCGATCCAGGACACGGCGCGATTTGTGGTCAACACCACGGTGGGGCTTGGCGGGTTCTTCGATCCGGCAAGCGAGATGGGCATGATGGCACCCTCCAATACCGATTTCGGCCAGACCCTGCATGTCTGGGGCGCGCGCGAGGGGGCCTTCATCGAACTGCCCCTCCTCGGTCCCTCGACCGTGCGCGACACCTACGGGACCTTCTTCGATCTCTTCACCAACCCGCTCACCTATGTGATCGACCCGCCCGAGAGCCTCGCGGGGACTGCGGCGGGCGTGGCCTCGGGCCTGTCGCGACGCGACAAGTTCTCCGAGACGATCGACCAGATCCTCTATCAGAGCGCCGACAGCTACGCGCTCTCGCGGTCGATCTACCTCCAGAACCGCCGCTTCCAGCTTGGCGGCACCAGCGGCGAAACCTATACTGACCCCTATGATGCCCTGCCCGCCGGGGCGTCGTCGGCTGTGCCATCATCCGTGCCGGAGGATCCCTATGACGAGTGACATGTCCCGCCGCTCCCTGCTCTGCGCCGGTCTGGCCGCTTCGGGCCTTGCCCTGACCGGCCGCCCCGCGCAGGCGCTGACCGAGGCCCGCGCGCGCGCCCTTGTCGATCAGGTGGTGAGCGATATCAACAGGGTGATCGCCTCGGGCCGTCCGCTGTCGCAGATGATCGCGGAGTTCGAGCGCATCTTCGCGCGCTATGCCGATGTGGCGATCATCGCCCGCTCGACCCTGGGGGTGGATGCCAATCGCGCATCCCCGGCGCAGATGCGGGCCTATATCGAGGCGTTCCGCGGCTATGTCGCGCGCAAATACGGCAAACGCTTCAACGAATTCATCGGCGGGCGCATCGAGGTGCAGGGCGTGCGCAAGGTCAAATCCTGGCACGAGGTCAAATCCATGGTCTATCTGCGTGGCGAAGCACCCTTCGAGGTGAGCTTCCTGGTCTCGGACCGCTCGGGCAAGGATCTGTTCTTCGACATGATCATCGAGGGCATCAGCCTGCGGCTGAGCGAGCGCACCGAGATCGGTGCCATGCTCGACCGGCGCAACGGCGACATCAACGCGCTGATCGAGGACATCAAGCGCGCCGGATGACGGGCGGGCCGCACGGGCCGCTCAGTTTCCGAATATGCTGCGCAGGATGTTCTCGATCGGGTTGCCGCCCGCCAGCGGCGCGCGGCGCTGTGGCGCGGGGATGGGGGGCGGCGCGGGGCGCGGGGCCGGGCGCAGCATCGGCAGGGGGCGCGGCGCGAGTCCCTCATGGACGCGCAGCATCGTCTCGCGCCAGATCTCGGCCGGAAGCCCGCCGCCCGTCACGCCCTTGAGCGGGGTGTTGTCGTCATAGCCCATCCAGACACCCGCGACGTAATCCGCGGTAAACCCGAGAAACCAGGCATCGCGCGCCGCCTGCGTGGTGCCGGTCTTGCCCGCCGCCTCGCGCCCCGGAAGACGCGCGCGCGCACCGGTGCCGCCCTCGATCACCTTCGACATCATGTAGATCAGTTCGTGCGCCGCCTCCTTGCGGATCACCCGCTCTCCGATCCCGCTCTGCCGGTCCATCAGCGGCCCCTCCTCGCCCACCAGCCGCAACTCGGTCAGCCCGAAGGGCGTGACCGAGGAGCCGCCGTTGAGAATGCCCGCATAGGCCCCGGTCATCTCGATCAGCGTGCTTTCCGAGGCCCCGAGCGCGAGAGCCGGCCCGTCGGCCAGATCGCTCTCGACGCCGAAATCCGAGGCCACGCGGCGCACCAGGTCGCGCCCGACGGATTCCGAGACCTTGACCGCCGGGATGTTGAGCGATTGCGCCAGCGCCTGGGTCAGGGTCACGCGCCCCTTGTAATCGCGAGTATAGTTCTCGGGACACCAGCGGCCCGAGCCGGGAATATCGAGACAGTAAGGCTCGTCCACTATCTCCGAATCGTGGCTGTATCCCAGATCCAGCGCGGTCGCATAGACGAAGGGCTTGAAGGCCGAACCGGTCTGCCGCCGCGCCTGCGTGGCGCGGTTGAACGCGCCGATCACCGTCGTGTCGCGCCCGCCCACCATGGCGCGCACCGCGCCATCGGCCCCCATCACCACGATCGCCGCCTGCGCCTTCGATCCCTCGCTCACCTTCTCCGCGAAGACCTTGCGCATCGCCTCCTCGGCGGCGCGCTGGATACGCTGGTCGAGCGTGGTGCGGATGATGACATCCTCCGTTGTGTCGCGGGTCAGGAACTCGGGCCCCGAGGCCATGACCCAATCGGCGAAATAGCCGCCCGCGCGCCGCTCTGCCGCCTCCGACAGCTCGGCCGGATTGGCCAGCGCAACGGCGGCGTCGGTCTCGCTCAGATAGCCCTGCTCCTTCATCAGCCGCACCACCACCCGCGCGCGGTTCTGCGAGCGTTCCAGATTGGCCGTCGGGGCCAGCGTGGAAGGCGCGGTCAGCAGCCCCGCGATCATCGCCCCCTCGGCGGGCGAGAGATTGGCCGCCGACTTGCCGAAATAGCGCTGCGCCGCGGCTTCGGCCCCATAGGCGCCGCCGCCCAGATAGGCGCGGTTGAGATAGATGGTGAGGATCTGGTCCTTGGTATATTTCAGCTCCATCGCCAGCGCGTAGATCGCCTCGCGCCCCTTGCGCAGAAGCGAGCTTTGCCGACAGTCGGCCACATAGGCGGCCTCGCTCTCCCATTGCGTCGCATCGTATTCCTGCCCGAAACACAGGAGTTTCGCGGTCTGCTGCGTGATGGTCGAGCCGCCATTGCCCGAAAGCGGCCCGCGCCCCTCGCGCAGATTGATGCGGATGGCGCTGGCGATGCCGATCGGGTCGATGCCGGGATGCAGGTAGAAACGGCGGTCTTCGGTGGCGATCACGGCATTCTTGAGATGCGGACTGACCGTATCCGCCGTCACCACGCCGCCGAACTGGTCGCCGCGCCAGGCAAAGACCTCGCCCTCGCGGTCGAGCAGCGTGACCGACCCGCGCGCGCGCCCGTCGATCAGCGCCTGATATTCGGGCAGGCGCATGTAGTCATAGGCCACCGCAAGCGCGAGCACGAGCGCCACGGCCACCGTCATCCGCCAGCCCACCGCCCAGAGGACACGCCGGACAAGGCGCAGGATCGCGCGCAAGAACCGCAGCAACGGGTTGCCGGACCGCGCCGCCCGGCGCGTCTTGCCCGTGGCCGTCTTGCGCGCCGTCGGCTTGACCGCCCTTGTGCGTTTTGGTGCCACGAGTGGCGGCTTGCGTCTTCCTGAACTGCCCATTGCCCTGCCCGGCCTTGTCTTTCGTCCTTCACTCTATCGCGCCGCAGCGTGAATGTAGAGGCCCGGCAGCGCGCGCCGACGTTCAGCGCGTGCCTAAATATGCATCATGCTGACCAGTATGCCCATAAAATCATCATCGCCTCGGGAAATTGCCCCGATCCGCCCCGTCTTTTCCTTCCCCTGACGCGCGCGGCGGCTTTTGCTGCACCTGCAAAGCGCACGGATCACGCGCGCCAACCGAAAGGGGAAGACGTGAAACTCATCATCGCAACGATCAAACCATTCAAGCTCGAGGAGGTCCGCGAGGCGCTCACCGGCATCGGGGTGCGCGGCATGATGGTCACCGAGATCAAGGGCTTCGGCGCACAGTCGGGCCATACGGAGATCTATCGCGGGGCCGAATATGCCGTGAACTTCGTGCCCAAGGTCAAGCTCGAGATCGCCGTTTCGGCCGCGATGGCCGATCAGGTCGTGGACACGATCACCCGGGCCGCGCGCACCGGCAAGATCGGCGACGGCAAGATCTTCGTGCTCGACATCCAGCAGGCCCTGCGGGTGCGCACGGGCGAGACCAACGAGGACGCGCTGTGAGAGCGCGCGAGGGAAAGGACAAGGACATGACCCTGAACAAGACATTCGGCATCGCGGCCGTGCTCGCGTTTCTGCCCGGCCTTGGGCTCGCGCAGGAGGCCACCGCGGCCGCGGAGAGCGCGCCCGACATCACCCCCTATATCTTCACCACGCTGCTGTTCCTGGTCGGCGGCTTCCTTGTCTTCTGGATGGCGGCCGGGTTCGCCATGCTGGAGGCGGGGCTCGTGCGCTCCAAGAACGTGACGATGCAGCTGACCAAGAACATCGCGCTCTTCTCCATCGCCGCGATCATGTACTGGCTCATCGGCTTCAACCTGATGTATCCCGGTGACGGCTGGTGGATCGCGGGCTGGATGGGGCCGTGGTTCTCGATCACCGCGCTCGAACCCGTGGGGCTCGAGGCAGCGGCGGCCTCGCTCGACTATGCCTCGGTCGGCTCGGATTTCTTCTTTCAGCTGATGTTCTGCGCCACAACCGCATCCATCGTCTCGGGCACGCTGGCCGAGCGCATCAAGCTCTGGCCGTTCCTGATCTTCGTCGTGGTGCTCACGGGCGTCATCTACCCGATCGAGGCGTCCTGGCAGTGGGGCGGCGGCTGGCTGTCCGAGGCGGGTTTCTCGGATTTCGCGGGCTCCACGCTGGTGCATGCGGCGGGCGGTTTCGCGGCGCTGGCGGGCGCGATCATACTCGGGCCGCGGATCGGCAAGTATGCCAAGGACGGCAAGGTGGTGCCCATCCCGGGCTCGAACCTCGCGCTGGCGACGCTCGGCACCTTCATCCTCTGGCTTGGCTGGTTCGGCTTCAACGGCGGCTCGCAGCTGGCCATGGGCACCGTGGGCGACGTGACGGATGTCAGCCGCATCTTCGCCAATACCAACATGGCCGCCGCCGCCGGGGCCGTCACCGCGCTGATCCTGACGCAGGTCATGTTCAAGAAGCCTGACCTCACCATGGTCCTCAACGGCGCGCTGGCGGGGCTCGTCTCGATCACCGCCGAGCCGCTCGCCCCCTCGCTCTTCGGCGCGCTGTGGATCGGGGCCGTGGGCGGCGTGATCGTGGTGCTGACCGTGCCGATGCTCGACCGCATGAAGATCGACGACGTGGTGGGCGCGATCCCGGTGCACCTCATCGCCGGCATCTGGGGCACGCTCGCCGTGCCGTTCTACAATTCCGAGACGAGTTTCGGCACGCAGATCCTCGGCATCGTGGCAATCGGCGGCTTCGTCTTCGTGGCCTCGGCGATCGTGTGGTTCATCCTCAAGGCGACCATGGGCATCCGCGTGGGGGAAGAGGAAGAGATCAACGGCCTCGACATGGCCGAGCTGGGCATGGAAGCCTATCCGGAATTCTCCAAGGGCTGATCCGCGCCTGCAGGTCACCCCGTGAAAACCGGCCCCGGGCGTCCGCGCCCGGGGTTTTTTGTCCGGGAGGGGAAGAACTGGACAGGACGCGGCGATGTAAGGCATACTCCTTGCAGTTCCGTCTTCGGGAGATTTCCATGCGTCATCCCATCGGGCCAGCCCTTCTCATCCTGGCAATCCTGTCCGGCACCGCCGCCTTCGCCGGGATGGCGCCACCGCCCCCTGTCATGCCCCCCGCCGGGGGCAGCGGCGACGAGGATGAAACCGCCGCCTATGTCGGGCTCAACTGGACCTTCGGACGCAGATCGACGCTTGAGGGCGTGCTCGGCGTGCTCTACCGCGAGACCGACCGGGGCGGCGATGTCAACGGCGCGCGCCTCTCGGCGCATTTCGACCTGCTCGGGCGCGGCACCCCTCCGAGCCTGCGGCTGACCGGGCTTTTGGGCGACGAGGATATCGCCGCCGAGGCGGGGCTCGGGATCGGCTTCGACGGCGCGCCCTACGGGGTGCTTGGCGCGGTCGGGAACTACTACAATTTCGGCGGGATCTTCGGCTTTGACGGCACTCTCGGCGGCTATGTCGGCGCGCATAGCTACGGCGATTTCGATGACCGCCCCGCCCCCGCAGCCCCGCCGCCTCCGGAGTAATGGCGGCGGTGGCACCTGACGGGTTGTCGAGGTCGGGTCCGACCGGCACGCCCGAGGCCTTGACCGCGCGCGGCACCCTCTCCCCCTCCCGGCGCATGGCGCTTTCCACGCTCGCTGCGGGTTGCCTCGTGGCCATCGCGGGCCTGCCCGCCACCGCTCGCGCGGCCACGATCCGAAAGCGCGCGCTCGACGCCTGTCTCGACACGCTGCTGCCCGAGGACGGCTTCGGCCCCTCCGCAAGCACCCTCGGGATCGGCGACACGCTCATCGGCCTCGCGCCGGAAGGCACCGATTTCCACAGGCTCCTCGCGCTCGGCACGCAGTGGCTCGACGGGCTGGCGGCGCGTCCCTTCGCCGACCTGCCGCCGCAGGCACGCACGGATGTGCTGCGCTATCTCGAAGGGGCCGATGTGAACGAGATCCCGGGCCGCTTCTACAGGGTGGTCCGGCAGGCGGCGATGGAACTCTACCATACCCGCGCCGACACGATCTCGGGCCTGCCGCTCAATCCCGCGCCGCAGCCCGCGGGCTATCCGCCGCCCTGGGGCTGAGCGATGCGGCCCGACGCGGTGATCGTGGGGTCCGGCGCGGGCGGGGCGGCAGCGGCCTTCGCGCTGACGCGGGGCGGGCTGCATGTGCTGCTGCTCGAGGCCGGGCCGCGCTTCGTGCCCGCCCGCGACTATCCGCTCGACACCCCGGACTGGGAGCGCCGCCCCTTCCCCGCCCTTCCGGGCAGCCGCGCCCGCATACGCTATGGCGATCTCGGGCGGCTCGACCCGGCCGATGCGGCGCTGCAAAGCTGGAACGCGGTCGAGGGCCGCGCGCCGCTGGCCGACCGGCGCACCCCGAGCCGCAGCGGCTATGCCCATGTGCAGGGCGTGGGCGGCAGCACGCTGCATTATGTCGGAGAGGCACACCGCCTGCACCCCGCGAGCTTTCGCTTGGCGCGTGATCACGGCACCGGCGCGGACTGGCCGCTTGACTATGCCGATCTGGAGCCCTGGTATCTCGAGGCCGAGAGGCGCATCGGCGTCGCCGGACCGTCGGAGGACGACACGCGCTGGCGCTCGGCCCCCTATCCGCTTCCGGCCCATCCTCTGAGCCCCGCCGCGCAGCGTCTGGTACAGGCCGGAACGGGGCTCGGCCTGCCCTTCACTGCCAATGCGCGCGCCGCACTCTCCCGCCCGCGTGACGGGCGCCCGGCCTGCAACTATTGCGGACAGTGCAGCCGGGGCTGTCCCCTGGGCGACAAGGGCTCGGCCGATGTCACCTTCCTGCGGCAGGCGGGGGAAACCGGGCGGCTCACCCTTCTGCCGGAGGCGCGTGTCACCCGGATAGAGGCCGCGCGCGACGGGCGCGTCGCCGCCGTGCATTATCACCACGCCGGGACGGCGCACCGGCAGGAAACGCCGGTGCTGGTCCTGTCCGCGGGCGCGGTTCAGACGCCGCGGTTGCTGCTCGCCTCGGCAAGCGCCGCGCAGCCCGAAGGCGTCGCCAACGGCTCGGGCGAGGTCGGGCGCAACTTCATGGAAACGCTTGGCTGGACCTCCACCGCGCTGCTGCCGGGCCTTGCCAACAGCCATATGGGCCTGCCCGCCGATGCCGTCTGCTGGGCCGAGTCCGCGCCGGACGGCGTGCCCGGAGTGGTGGGGGGATGCCGCTACACATCGGCCGTGCAGGAGATCGGACTGACCGGCCCCGCCGCCTATGCCACGCGGCTTCTTTCCGGCTTCGGCACCGGTTTCAAGGCGCGGCTGCGCGCGGTCTTCGGCTCGGCCATCAGCGTTTCGGCCACGGGGGCGGTGCTGCCCGATGCGCGCAGCCGCGTGACCCTCTCGACCGAAGAGACCGATTTCGACGGCGTGCCGCTGCCGGTGATCCACTCGGTGCTGACCGGCAACAGCCTCACGCTTCTGCGCCACATGGCAGAGACCGCGCGCCGTCTGCTGCGCGCAACCGGGGCCGGAGAGCCGGTGGAGGAATACGGCTCCTGGGACCGGTTCACCGCCACCCATGTCTTCGGCACCGCAAGGATGGGAACCGACAGCGCCACCGCCGTGACCGATGCACACGGGCGCAGCTTCGATCACCCCAATCTCTGGATCGCCGATGCGAGCGTCTTTCCCGGATCGGGCGGCGGTGAGGCACCATCGCTCACCATTCAGGCGCTGGCGCTGCGGCAGGGGGCGCGGATCCTCGGCGGCTGAACGCGGGCGCTTTCAGAATCGCCCAAGGACGTGCTAAGTCTTGTTGCATGAACTCACCCAACCCCAATATAAGCGTTTCTCTGCCCCGTATCCGCCAACTGGACGAAGCCGCGATCAACCGCATCGCGGCCGGTGAGGTGGTCGAGCGTCCGGCCTCTGCCGTCAAGGAGCTGATGGAGAACGCGCTTGACGCGGGCGCGGCCCGGATCGAGCTGAGCATCGCCGATGGCGGCAAGACGCTCATCCGCGTGGCCGACGATGGCCACGGCATCGCGCCCGAGGATCTGCCTCTCGCGCTGGCCCGCCATGCCACCTCCAAGATCGACGGCTCGGACCTGCTCGACATCCGCTCCTTCGGCTTTCGCGGCGAGGCGCTGCCTTCGCTCGGCGCGGTCGGGCGGCTGACGATCACGGCCCGCGCGCCGGGGCAGCAGGCCGCCGAAATCACGGTTGCGGGCGGGCAGATGGGCGCGGTGCGCCCGGCGGCGCGCGGCCCCGGCACAACGGTCACGCTGCGCGATCTCTTCTACGCCACGCCCGCGCGGCTCAAGTTCCTGCGCTCGGAGCGTGCCGAGACGCAGGCGATTGCCGATACCGTCAAGCGCCTCGCCATGGCAGCCCCCCGCGTGGCGGTGACGCTGCGCGATGTCTCGGGCGGCGGCGAGGGGCGGGTGATCTTCCGCGCCGAGGCCGAGACGGGCGATCTCTTCGACGCGCTGTCGGAGCGGCTCGCGCGGATCCTGGGGCGCGCCTTCACCGACAACGCGCTCCGGATCGACGCCGCGCGCGAAGGGCTGCGCCTGTCGGGATTTGCCGCCCTGCCCACCTATTCGCGCGGGGCGGCGGTGGCGCAATATCTCTTCGTCAACGGCAGACCGGTGCGCGACCGGATGCTCACGGGCGCGCTGCGCGCGGCCTATCAGGACGTGCTTGCGCGCGACCGGCACCCGGCGGCGGCGCTCTTCATCGACTGCGATCCGCATCTTGTGGATGTGAACGTGCATCCGGCGAAATCCGAGGTGCGGTTCCGCGATCCGGGGCTGGCGCGCGGGCTGATCGTCTCGGCGCTGCGGCACGCGCTGGCCGAGGCGGGGCACCGCGCCTCCTCGACCGTGGCCGGGGCCACGCTCGGGGCGTTCCGCACGCCGGATCACGCGCGGACCTACCAGATGGACCGCCCGTCGCCGCAGGCCCGCAGCCTCTCTTATCTGGCACAGGCCCCCGGTTTCTCGGACATGGCCGAGGCGTGGAGCGGGCGCGTCGAAGCGGCCCCGCAAGGGGACGATGAGACGCCCGCCACCGCCCTGCCGCTGGGGGCCGCGCGCGCGCAGATCCACGAGAATTACATCATCGCCCAAACCGAAACCGGCCTGGTCATCGTCGATCAGCACGCCGCCCACGAGCGGCTTGTCTATGAGCGACTCAAGGCGCAGGCGGAGGGCGGCATCGCCGCGCAGGCGCTGCTCATCCCCGAGATCGTGGACCTGCCCGAGACCGACTGCGCGCTGCTCATGGACCATGCCGCGGATCTTGCCGCGCTCGGTCTGGTCATCGAGCCCTTCGGCGCGGGCAGTCTCGCGGTGCGCGAAACGCCCGCGCTTCTTGGCCCGGTCGATGCCGGGGCGCTCCTGCGTGACATCCTCGACGAGCTGCGCGAGGCGGGGGCGAGCGGACGCTTGCGCGCGCGCATCGACGCCGTGCTCTCGCGCATGGCCTGTCATGGCTCGGTCCGCTCGGGCCGCCGGATGAGCGCGGAGGAGATGAACGCGCTTCTGCGCGAGATGGAGCGTACGCCCCTCTCGGGCCAGTGCAACCATGGGCGGCCCACCTACGTGGAGTTGCGCCTGTCGGATATCGAACGGCTCTTTGGGCGCTCATGATCCAGATCGGTCCCTACGCCCTTGACACCGCCGACCCGGCGACCCTGGCCGGGATGATCGGTGCCGCCGTGCTCCTGCTCATCCTCGTCCTGCTCATCGCCGCCCTGCGTGCGGCCACCCGCTCGGCCCGCCTGGCAGAGCCGCTGGCGCAGCAGATGACACAGCTTGGCGCGCGCGTGCAGGGGCTCTCGGACGGGCAGCACCAGTTGGCGGGCGGGCTCAACCATGTCTCGGAGGCGCAGGCGGCAAGCCAGTCGCACATGCTGCGGCTGATGGAGCAGCGGCTGGCCGAGGTCACGGCCCGGATGACCGAGAACCTGCAAGGCTCCGCCCGCCGCACCGCGCAATCCCTGGGCGAATTGCAGCAGCGCCTCCAGGCGATCGACAAGGCGCAGGACAACATCACCAAGCTCTCGGGCGACGTGCTCTCGCTTCAGGACATTCTCAGCAACAAGCAGACGCGCGGGGCCTTTGGCGAGATCCAGCTCACCGATATCGTCACCAAGGCGCTGCCCTCTGACAGCTACACGCTCCAGGCGACGCTTTCGAACGGCCGCCGCGCCGATTGCCTCATTCACCTGCCGAACCCGCCGGGCCCCATCTGCATCGACAGCAAGTTCCCTCTCGAAGCCTATGAGGCGCTGCGCCGCGCCACGACCGAGGCAGAGCTGGCCGCCGCCGCGCGCCATCTGCGCGCCTCGGTGCGCAAGCATATCAAGGACATTTCCGAGAAATACATCCTCGAGGGCGAGACCGCCGACGGCGCGCTCATGTTCCTGCCCTCCGAGGCGGTCTATGCCGAACTGCATGCCAATTTCGCGGAGGTGGTGCGCGACGGCTTTGCCGCGCGGGTCTGGATCGTCTCGCCCACCACCTGCATGGCGACACTGAACACGATGCGCGCGATCCTCAAGGATGCCAGGATGCGCGAACAGGCGGGAGCGATCCGGCGCGAACTGGCGCTTCTTTTCGCCGATGTGGACCGGCTTGGCAACCGGGTCGAGAACCTCGATCGGCATTTCCATCAGGCCGCCAAGGACATCTCGGAAATCAAGATTTCCGCCGACAAGGCCGGGCGCCGCGCGCGCCGCCTGGACAATTTCGATTTCGAGGAACTCGCCCCGGAAAGCGCCCCCGCTCTGCCCGCTGTTCGCGATGCGCAGGGGCAGTGAACGCGCCGTTCGGAGGCAACTGGTAACGGATCGTCGCGGACGGGAATGGTGGGCGACCTTGGAATCGAACCAAGCGTGCGTCTCCGCGAGGGAGTTACAGTCCCCTGCCACACCTTGCGGCCTGTCGCCCACGTAAAGGGCGTCTTAAAATCGGGGGCCGGAGGCGTCAACCGGAAAATCGCTTGCGGGACGGGCCCCGCGCGTGTCATTGCCCGCGCCGGACAGGAAAGGCGCGCGCGATGAAGAAACCCCGCTGGGTGATCGAGAAGGAGCAGGCGAAAAAGGCGGCTGCGGCCGAGACCGTCTGGCTCTTCGGGCTGCACGCGGTGCGCGACGCGCTGGAGAACCCGCGCCGCGCGAAGCTGCGCCTGATCGTGACGCGCAATGCCGCGGACAAGCTGGCCGGGGCCATCGAGGCCAGCGGGATGGCACCCGAGATCGCCGATCCGCGCAAGTTCCCCGCCCCGCTCGATCCCGGCTCGGTGCATCAGGGCGCGGCGCTCGAGGCGCGGCCGCTCGACTGGGGGAGCCTCGCCGATGTGGCGCTGCGCGCGGGCCCCGGCGCACCGCGCCTCGTGCTGCTTGACCGGGTGACGGACCCGCATAACGTGGGCGCGATCCTGCGCTCGGCCGAGGTGTTCGGCGCGCGCGCCGTGATCGCCCCCCGCCACCATTCCGCGCCGGAGACGGGCGCGCTGGCCAAGGCGGCCTCGGGCGCGCTCGAGCGGCAGCCCTATCTGCGGGTGCGCAACCTGGCCGATGCCATCGTCGAACTCCAAGCAATGGGCTATCTCGTGCTGGGCCTCGCGGGAGAGGCACAGACGGATATTGAGGCCGCGCTCGAGGGTCGCCGCGACCGGCCCGTGGCGCTGGTGCTCGGGGCCGAGGGGCCGGGCCTGCGGGCCAGGACGCGCGAGAGCGTCGATGCGCTGGTGCGCATCGGCTTTGCGGGCGGGTTCGGCTCGCTCAACGTCTCGAATGCCGCAGCGGTCGCGCTCTATGCCGCGCGCGGGTGAAGCCGGTCTTCGAACACGGGCAGGAAGCGCCCCTTGATCATCCAGGCAAGACCGAAGGCCGCCAGCGCAAGCGCCTCGAAGACGAAGGTCAGCCGCAACCCGTTCCAGACGCGCAGCACCGCCTCCGGCAGCAGCGCGGACTTGAGCGCGAGCACGCCGACCGCGCCGAGAATGACGAGGCCAAGCACGCGGTAGCAACGGTTGCGCAAATCCTTGCGGTTGCCCTCGCGCAGCGCGTCTTCGGAATTGATCCGGGTGAAGACGCCAAGCACGACATAGGCGAGGATGAGGAACATCGCCCCCGCCGAGAGGTAATGGACGGCATCGAGCAGGCGTGGTGCCTCCGGCCCGGCAAGACGGTCCCAGAAATCGAAGGACGGCGCGCCAGTGACCGTGCCGCCCGGAACCGGGAAATCCTCCGCCCCCTGTGCCCCCGCGACGAATGCGCGCGGCACCGCGAGCCCGTCGAAGGTGCAGCCCGAGCCGCCGGTCGGCACGAAGGCCACCAGAAGCGCCGCGATCCCGGCAAGCCGGATCAGGGCCACGTCATACCAGCGCCAGCCAAGCGCGCCGTCGCAACCCGCCATGTCGAAGGAATAGAGACAGAGCAGCAGGAGTCCGACAAAGCTCAGCATCCCCACGAAGAGATCGCCGCCGAGGGGGCTGAAATAGAAATGGCTGATCGAGGCGTATAGGCAGATCTGCGGCAGCGCGAGCCCGAGCGCCAGAAGCGAAAGCGGCAGGCCGAAGGCCACCCAGCCGACGGCAAGATGCACCCGCCGGATGTCGAGACGGAAGGGCAGATCGCGCGGGGAACTCTCCGGCATCGGAAAACTCCTTAAAGGGCCAATGCACAAGCCTAGCATGTCACGCGCGGACCGGCGACGGTTTCGTGCCCGCGGGGGTGGAAATCCCCGGCCCGCCACCGATATGGGAGAACATGACGCAAAAGATCGCCACCTGTTGCTACTGCGGCACGCGCGCGGCCCTGGTGCTTGACCGGGCGCGGCATGAACTGACCTGTGCAAGCTGCGGCGCGCCGCTGCGCGAGATGAAATCCCTGCCCCGCGAGAAGCAGGCGACGGCGATACGACCGGCCCCCGCACATCCCGCCCCCCTCAAGAGGACGCGAAAGAAGCCGAAGAAACGCAAGAGCCTCGGGCGGCGCCTGCTTTCCGAGGTCTGGGACAAGGTCGAGGACATCTTCGACTGAGAGGCGCGCTCACGGTGCGGTCACACCCCTATTACAAACCCTTTTTATGATGAGAAACGGACCTATATCTGTCCTTGAAGCGCCGCAGACGGAACCTCGGTGCTTCGTATCACTGTCCCTCGTTCCGCGACTGGCGCCCAAGTGTTCACTTGGGCGCTTTTTTCTTGGACCCACCCGTGATTGACTGCGCCCCATGAGCGAAACCTACAGCGATTCCTTCCTGCGCGAGATCCTCGGACGCACGCGGCGCGTGGCCGTCGTGGGCGTGTCCATGAACCCGGTGCGGCCCAGCTATTACGTGGCCCGCTACCTCAGCCTGCGGAAATTCGACGTGGTGCCGGTCAATCCGGGCCATGCGGGCGAGACGCTTTTCGGCCGGACAGTGGTGGCGCGGATGAGCGATATCGAGGGGGAGGTGGACATGGTGGATATCTTCCGCCGCTCCGAGCATGTGCCGCCCATCGTCGAGGAGGCGCTTGCCACGCTTCCGGGGCTGCGCACGATCTGGATGCAGATCGGGGTGGAGCACGAGGAGGCCGCTGCCATGGCGCGGGCGCGCGGCGTCGATGTGGTCATGAACCGCTGCCCCAAGATCGAGTATCAGCGCCTGTTCGGCGAATTGCGGATGGGCGGGTTCAACACCGGCGTGATCTCGTCGAAGCTCTGACCGGGGAATGAGTATTTCTGGAACAGTGAAGCCGGGGCTTTCCGCGCGCCCCGGGCATGATACTTAGGGGCCATGACTCTTGTTTCCGCCACGCCCGATTTCCTGACCGCGCTGCCTGTGGCCCCCGCCGCCCTGCGCGAGGCCGCGCCGCGCTATTTCGAGGAGCCGCGCGGGCGCTGGCAGGGCAAGGGCATGGTCGTGGCCCCCGCCAGCACCGGGGAGGTGGCGGCGGTGGTGCGCGCCTGTGCCGCGGCGCGCGTGCCGGTGGTGCCCTATGGCGGCGGCACCGGGCTTGTCGGCGGGCAGATCTGCCCCGGCGGCGCGGTGCCCGTGATCCTGAGCCTCGAGCGGATGCGCGCGCTGCGCGGGCTCTGGCCCGAGGAAAACGTGATCGTGGTCGAGGCGGGCGCGATCCTCGAGGAGGTGCACGAGGCGGCGCGCGCGGCGCGGCGGCTCTTTCCGCTCTCCATCGCGGCCAAGGGATCGGCACGGATCGGCGGGCTTCTGGCCACCAATGCGGGCGGGGTCAATGTGCTGCGCTACGGCAATGCGCGCGACCTATGCCTGGGGCTCGAGGCGGTGATGCCCGACGGGCGGATCTGGCACGGGCTGAAACGGCTGCGCAAGGACAATACCGGCTATGACCTGCGCAACCTGCTGATCGGCTCGGAGGGCACGCTGGGGGTGATCACCGCCGCCGCGCTGCGCCTCTCGCCGCTGCCTGCCGGTGAGGGCACGGCGCTTTTCGTGGTCGAGAGCCCGCGCGCGGCGCTCGACCTGCTGAGCCTTGCCCGCGATCATCTGGGCGAGGGGATCAGCGCGTTCGAGCTGATGCACCGGCAGGGGCTGGAGTTTCTCGCCGAGACCTTGCCGGACATTCGTCAGCCGTTCGACGTTGCCCCGGAGTGGTTCGTGCTGATCGACCTGGGGCTGGCGCGGGGGATTGATCCGGCGACTGCGCTGGAGGCGGTCTTTGCGCAGGGATTCGACGCGGGGCTGGTCAGCGACGGGCTGATTGCACAGTCAGAGGCGCAGCGCCATGCGTTCTGGGAGATCCGCGAGCAGATCCCCGAGGCCAACAGGCGGATCGGCTCGGTCAGTTCGCACGACATCTCCCTGCCGCTCTCCGTGATCCCGGATTTCATCGAGCGCGGGCCGGAGGTCATCGCCCGGATCGGCGCGTTCCGCATCAACTGTTTCGGGCATCTGGGCGATGGCAACCTGCATTACAACGTCTTTTCGATGCCGGGTTGCCGCCGCGCCGACCACGCGGCCGAGCGTGACGCGATCAAGCGCGCGGTGCATGACCTGGTGCACGAGATGGGCGGATCGGTCAGCGCGGAGCACGGGATCGGGCGGCTCAAGGTGGACGATCTCGAACGCTACGGCGATCCGGTGAAACTGGCCGCGATGCGCGCCATCAAGGCGGCGCTCGATCCTGTGGGGATCATGAATCCGGGCGCGCTGCTCAGGGGCTAGATCTCCACCTCGCCCTCGGGCGGGGCGGCTTCCATTTCCTGCGGGGTCTTGCGGCGGATGATGATGTCACCGTTGGGCAGGATCTCGGGCGGGGGATAGGCGCTCAGATCTCCGATCTCGGCCATGAGATCCGCAAGCGCGGGCCCCATCCGCTCGACGAAATCGCGGATCGCCGGTTCCATCTCCTCGCTGCGCTCGCGCAGGGACTCGAGCGCGGGGCCCATCTCGCGCCGGATGCCTTCCCAGAAAAGCCGCGCCCCCTCTTCCATGAGCGATCGCCCCTCTCCCTCCGCGTCCTGTGCAGACACGGGCGGCGCGGCAAGCGCGAGGGTCATGATGAGAACGATCCGTTTCATGAACACCAAGATAGGACGAACTCGTGACGGTTTTAAGAGGCGCGCGCCTCGTTGATCTCTTCCCAGGCGCGGTTGATGTCCTTCAGCCGCCGCTCGGCAAGGCGCACCGCTTCCTCGGGCACGCCGCGCGCCTGCATCCGGTCGGGGTGGCTGTCGCGCACCATCTGCCGCCAGACCGCGCGGATCTCCGCCATCGGCATGTCCGGCGTCACGCCCAGAACCGACCACGGGTCAGGTGCGGCTTCGGGGGCGAAACGCGCGCGCAGCGCCCGGAACCGCGCCTCCGGCAGGCCGAAGATCTCCGCCACCCGTTCGAGAAAGGCATCCTCCTTGGCGTGATAGACGCCGTCGGCCATGGCGATGTGGAAAAGCCCCTCCATCAGGTCGCACAATGTCTCGGGGGCGCTTTCGAACATGCGCGCGATGCGTGCGGCATAGTCCTCGAACCCGGCCACGTCCTGCCGCGCGAGGTTGAACACGCGCGCGGCGTTGCGCTCTTCCTCGGGAGGGATGTGAAACACCTCGCGGAAGGCCGTCACCTCGTCGCGCGTCACGAGACCGTCGGCCTTGGCCATCTTGGCCGAGAGCGCGATCACCGCGATGGTGAAGGCGACGGACCGCTCGGGCGGGCTGCGCAGGCGATCGAAGACCGTGGCAAGGCTCTCGCCCTTGGCCAGCGCCTGAAGCGCCTCGGTGATGCGGGTCCAGATCGACATGCGGCAACCCTATCGCGTGACGCCGCCGGTGTCAGCGCAAACCGTCAAAGCGTCTTCTGCAGGAAGATCAGATCCATCCAGCGCCCGAACTTGCGCCCGACCTGCGGCAGGTGGCCCACGCGGGCAAAGCCGATCGCCTCGTGAAAGGCGATGGCACCCGGGTTCTCGCCGCTGACGCCGGCGATCAGCACGTGGATATCCTGCGCGCGGGCGATCACCTCGAGCCGTGCCATGAGCGCGCGCCCGATCCCCTGCCGCTGCGCCCCGGGACCAAGGATCACCCGATGCTCGGCGCTATGGGCATAGCCCGGCCCGGCGCGGAAGGGCCCGTAGCTGGCAAATCCCTGCACGGCCCCTGCCGCCTCGGCCACGAGAAACCCCGGTGCGCGCGCCGCGATCTCGGCGGCGAGCATCTCCGGGCTCTGCTCGACGGTGTTGAAGGTGGCCGCGCTGTCGCGGATATGCGGGTTCCAGATGGCGAGGATCGCCGGGATGTCGGCGGCTGTCGCGGGGCGGATGATCATGCCAGCACGCGCAGCCCGCGGGGCGTGGCGATCTCGGCCCGGAGCGCGGGCGCGCCGGGCTCGAAGATCACGCGCGGATCGCTGAACTCCGACAGCGCCGCGCGCAGCGCCATTGCCTCGGGATGGGTCACGATCAGCCGCGTCAGCCACGCCCCGGAGGGGGTGAGGCGGGCTGCGGGATGCGCCGTGCCCCGCCATTCGATGAGCGCCGGAAACCGGTTGTCGAATGGCAGCACGCCGCTTGCGGGCACGGCCATGCGCCAGCGCAGATCGCCACGCGCAAGATCGACCGGCTGCCCGGCACCGGGGTGGCGGGCAAGGGCTGCGTCCAGATCATCGACGCGGCAGATCCAGGTGCGCAGATGCGGTGGCCCCGTCAGGTGATCCAGATCGAACCAGCGCGGGCGGTCGGGCGCGGGGGCCGCCGGGTCGATGGCGATGGCCTCGAGATAGAGCCCGTCCCCGAGCCCGAGAAGCCGGTTATGGGTGCCGAACCGGGCATGTGCGCCGCCCGGCTGCAGGGGCAGGCCAAGCGCCTCTTCCAGATGGGCCGCGGCCTCCTCCAGGCTTGCGCCCGCAATCGCGAGATGATCGAGTTCCATGGCCGCACTCCCGTGCCGGTGACAGGCAATTCCTGCCACGCTCCGCGCGCCCTGTCACGCCTCGTTGCGGATGACGCGGGCGAACTTGTCGAAGATCTTCTCGTTGGCGGCGATCACCTCGCCATCGCCGAGGATATCGCCACCCGGCGTCAGCGGCTCCACCAGCCCGCCCGCCTCGCGCAGGATGATCACGCCGGCGGCAAGATCCCAGGCATTGAGACGCCGCTCCCAGAAACCGTCATAGCGCCCGGCGGCGACATAGGCCATGTCGAGCGCGGCCGAACCCCAGCGGCGCACACCGGCGCAGGCGGGCAGGAGCCGGGCAAGATCCTGCAAGGTCTCGGGCAGATCCGCGCGCCCGCCAAAGGGCAGGCCGGTGGCAAAGATCGCCTCGATCATCTTGCTGCGCCCAGAGACGCGCAGCCGCGTGTCGTTGAGCCAGGCGCCCGTGCCCTTCTCGGCAAAGAACGCCTCGTCCTTGACCGGGTCGTAGATCACGCCCGCCACCACCTCGCCCTTGTGTTCGAGCGCGATGGAAATGGCCCAGTGCGGCAGGCCGTGCAGGAAATTCGTGGTGCCGTCCAGCGGGTCGACGATCCAGCGGCGGGTGGGATCGGTGCCCGGTTCCTCGCCGCCCTCCTCGGCGGCCCAGCCGTAATTGGGCCGTGCCGAGGTCAGTTCGGACTTGAGGATCTTCTCTGCGGCGATATCGGCGCGGCTCACGAAATCGCCCGCCCCCTTCATCGACACCTGAAGGTTCTCGACCTCACCGAAATCCTTGAGCAAAGAGCGCCCGGCCTTGCGCGCGGCCTTGATCATGACGTTGAGATTGGCGCTGCCTTGCATCGCGGGGCTCCTTTGCGGTCAGGGCGGGGCTATACGCCGGGGCGCGGGCACGGGCAAGGGGCCAATGGCCCCCGCTCAGAAGGGCATGGGATGGGCGCGATGCGCCGCGTCGAGATCGGCCAGCACCTCGTCCTCCAGGCGCAGATCCGCCGCGCCGAGCGCGCGGTCCAGCTGCGCAAGGCTTGTCGCGCCGACGATGGCCGCGCACAGGAAGGGCCGCGTCAGGCACCAGGAGAGCGCCATCTGCACCGGGTCGAGCCCATGTTTCGCCGCCACCTCATGATAAGCCGCGACGGCGGCAAAGGCGCGCGGGCCACGCCGCCCGCCCAGATCCGTGTTGATCGTCATGCGCGACCCCGCGGGCAGCGCGCCATTCTGATACTTGCCCGTCAGAAGCCCCGCCGCCAGCGACGAAAAGGCCAGAAGCCCGACATCCTCGTTGATGCTCAACTCAGCGAGATCGGTGTCGTAGAGACGGCACATCAGCGAATATTCGTTCTGGATCGAGGCCGCGCGCGGCCCGTGCCCCGCCTCCGACAGGCTCAGCCATTGCGCCGTGCCCCAGGCGCTTTCGTTCGACGGGCCGAAGGCGCGGATGCGGCCGCGCGCCACCTCGCGCGCCAGCGCGTCGAGCACCTCTTGCATATGCGCGCGTGTCGCGGCGCGGTCCTGGCCCGAGGGGTCATAGGTCCAGTTCTGGCGGAACATGTAGCTGCCGCGATTGGGCCAGTGCAGCTGGTAGAGGTCGATGTAATCGGTTTGCAGGCGGCGGAGCGAGCCGTCGATCACCTTGGAAATCGCCGCGCCGGTGATCGGCGCGCCGGCGCGGATATGGGCCACGCCGTCCCCCACGATCTCGGTGGCAAGGATCACCTCGGCCCGTCGGCCGGTGCGCGCGACCCGGCTGCCGATGATCTCTTCGGTGCGGCCCTGCGTCTCGGCCGTGACGGGCGCGGTGGGATACATCTCGGCGGTGTCGATGAAATTGACCCCGGCCGCCAGAGCCCGGTCGATCTGCGCATGGCCCTCGGCCTCGGTATTCTGTGCGCCCCGGGTCATCGACCCGAGGCAGAGCGCGCTCACCTCGATGCCGGTGCGCCCCAGCGGTCTTGTCTGCATGATGATCGGTCCTGTCCCTTGGTCGCGCGCACCCTAGGAGAGGGAAGGCACCATGACAAGCGATGCGGCGCCCAAAAACCGACAACAAGACTCAAGCTTCTTGACGATGAAATGGCGGCGGGCTAGAAAGCCCGAGACAATTAGTCGGACATTTATCTCGAACAGGGAGCCCCCATGACAGACCGGACCAGATCGCGCAGCGTTGCGCTGCGCCGCACCCTCACCCTCGGCACCGTTCTCGCCGGTGTGGCCGCCACCGGCGCGGCCGCAACCGGCGCGGGCACGGCCCTTGCCGCTGACGGGGCATCGGCGATCATCCTTGCCCAGGCAGAGGGCGAGGGCGGCGAATCCGGCACCGAGCACCGCAGCACGCAGATCCAGGCGGAAGGCGAAGGCGGTGAGGGTGGCGAAGGCGGTGAAGGCGGAGACGCGCTTGCCGATCCGCAACAGCGTCTGCAACGCGACCTGAGCTTCATGGAGGGGCATCTGCGCGCCGGTCTCGCGCTTTATGAGGCGGGCGATATCGAGGCCGCCCGCACCCATATGGGCCACCCGATCAAGGAGAAATACGATGCCGTCGCCGCCCCGCTGGAGGCGATGGGAAAGGGCATGCTGCGCGGCCAGATCGTGGCCATCGCCGAGGCCGCAGAGGCGGGCGCGCCGGTGAGCGAACTGCGCGCCGCCTTCGACGCCGCGCGCGCCACGATGGAAGAGGTGCGCGCCACGATCCCGCCCGCCGATCAAGTCATGGGGCTGGCCGCGCTTACCCGCGTGGCGGGCCAGGAATATGCCGCCGCCGTCGAGGGCGGCACGGTCTCCAACCTGCACGAATACCAGGATGCCTGGGGATTCCTGCGCGTGGTCGAGACCGAGGCACGGCAGATGACCGAGAGCGACGATCCCGACATCGCCGCCGCAGGGCGCGAGATCCTCGCGCATCTCGAACCCACCGGGACCGCCTTCGGCGACCTTCAGGGCAAGGGCAGCTTCACGATGGATCCCTCGATCCTGATGGGGGCGGCCGCGCGGATCGAGATCACCGGCCTGGGGCTGATCTGAACATGATCCTCGTCATCGGGGACGTGCTCGACAAGACCGAGGTCGCGGCGCTGCGCGAGGCCGCCGCCCGGCTCGAATTCGGCGACGGCAAGGCAACCGCGGGCCGCTACGCGCGCGAGGTCAAGGCCAATCTCCAGGCGCTGCCCTCCAAAGGGCGCGAGGCGATCTTCGAGAAGGTGCGCCGCGCGCTCATGGCGCATGAGGTCTTCCTTGCCGCCGCACGGCCCAAACGCTTTGCCCGGCTGCTCCTGTCGCGCTACCGCGACGGGATGGAATACGGCCTGCATGTCGATGATCCGATCATGAACGGGGCGCGCACCGATCTGTCCTTCACCCTGCCGCTCTCGGAACCGGGGGCCTATGAGGGCGGCGGGCTCTGTATCGACGACGGGATCGAGGAACGGGTGATCCGGCCCGGCGCGGGCGACGCGGTGCTCTATCCCACCTCGGCGCTGCACCGGGTCGAACCGGTGAGTGCCGGCGAACGCCTTGCGGTGGTCGGTTGGGTGACATGCCGGGTGCGAGACGCCGTGCGCCGCGAACTGCTCTATGATCTCGATGTCGCATCGCGCGAGATCTTTGCCGCCCAAGGCAAGACCCCGGCCTTCGACCGGTTGTTCAAGGCGCGCAGCAATCTCTACCGCATGTGGGCCGAGGACTGAGGCCGGGCGCGGGCGATCAAGACCGCGTGGCAGGCAGCCGGATATCGGCCCGCGCCGAAAGCGCCGAGCAGAGCGCGGCGAAACGCGCCTGAGCCACCTCGCCGAACAGCGGCGCGGCCTCGGGCGACAGGCGCAGTTCCAGAACCTTGCGCTTGGGAAACCAGCGCATCTCGCCCAGATGGGCATTGTCCCTGAGCCAGAGCATCGCCGCGAAGCGCAGCGCGCGGCCCAGAACCTCGGCCTCGTGGCGCTCGCGCTCGGTGATCAGCCCGGCCAGCGTGTCGAACCGGGTGCCCGCGTGCCGGCTCGAATAGCGGTATAGCAGCGCCAGGCCCAGCCAGACGCGCTCGGAATGCTTGAGCCCGCCGAGATTGGCGCGGGTGGCGTTGTCGAAACAGTCCTCGGCGCGGTAATCTGGATGGGCGCGCCAGCTCACGTCATGCAGTAGGCAGGCCGCCTTGACGATGCGCAGCCGCTCCTCGCCCGCCGAGCGGAAGAGCGGCAGGATGAACTCGTAGAGCACCCGGCCAAAGCCCGGCAGGCGCGCATCCTTGGCCTCGGCAAAGCTGCACGCCTCGATCAGCGGATCGCGGTCGCGCAGTTGCTGCGGCATCTGCTCGTAAAGCAGCCCCTCGCGGATCCCGTAGCTCGACACCGCGATGTCATGGGGGCGGAAGGTGCGCACCACCTCGCGCAGCACCTCCGCGGCATAGGGCACCAGCGCGACCCGCGCCGAGGACACGCCCGATTGCGCGCGCAGCGCCTCGGGCGCGGTCTTCTCGATATGCTTGATCGTGGCGCGCACATCCGCCGCGCTCATCCGGAATTCGTGCAGCACATGCAGCGGATAGCCGCGCCGCGCCATGTCGATCCGGGCGAAGGCGCGCCACGAGCCGCCCACGAGAAAGAGCCGGTTCTTCTGCTCGCCCATCTCGGCACGCAGACGCTCGAGCGTGGCGCGGATATGCGCGCGGCGGGCCTTCTTGCCGCCCTTGATGTCGCGCAGCTTGAGCGGGCCGAGCGTCGAGGTGACGCAGCGCCCCACGCGCCCGCCGTCGATCTCGGCAAGCTCCATCGAGGCGCCGCCCATGTCGCAGACAAGCCCGTAGGCCCCCGGCCAGCCCAGGAGAACCCCCTGCGCCGAGAGCCGCGCCTCTTCCGGCCCGTCGATCACGAAGAGGCGGATACCCGTCTCTCGCCGAACCTCGGCCTGGAATTCCTCGCCATCCTCGGCCTCGCGCACCGCCGCCGTGGCCACGGCGTTGAGCGGCCCGGTCTCCATCCCCTCGGCCAGGAGAGCAAAGCGCCGCAGCGCATCGAGCGCACGCCTGCGCCCATCCGGGTTGAGCCGTCCCGTGACCGAAAGCCCCGCACCGAGGCCGCACATGATCTTTTCGTTGTAGAAATAGGCCGGGCTGCGCGCCGCGCCGTCAAAGACCACGAGCCGGACCGAGTTCGATCCGACATCGACCACCCCCACGCGGGAGAGCGCGCGCGCCTCTGGGCTGTCGAAGAGCGGACGGCCAAAGGGGCCGTCATGATGCTCTGCCGGATCGCTCACGCCGTCCATCGCCTGCCTTGCCGATTTTCACCCCCGTCTATGCGACAGGCACGTGCGCGGGTCAATCGTCGGTATGGGTCAGCTTCGGCACATCCGACGCCCCCGCCGAGCCGCGGCCCGAAAGCGAGGGGTTCTCCATGAAGAACCGGTGGCAGTTGAAGGCGAACTCGCCCTCGGGCACCGGCTCGCGGCGGAAACTGCCATCGGGGGACATGATCCAGCTTTGTGCCTCGTCGGCCATGTTGGCGGCCAGGATCTGGCTCACGATCTGGGCCTTGACGGTGGGGTTCGTGGTCTCGACCAGGGTTTCCACACGGCGGTTGAGGTTGCGCCCCATCCAGTCCGCCGAGGAGATGAAGACGCGCGCCTTCCTTGACGGCAGCCCCGCGCCGTTGCCGAAGGCGACGATGCGCGAATGTTCGAGGAACCGCCCGACGATGGACTTGACCCGGATGTTCGAGGACAGCCCCTTGATGCCGGGGCGCAGCCCGCAGATGCCGCGCACCACGAGGTCGATCTTCACCCCTGCCTCGGACGCGGCATAGAGCGCGTCGATCACGTCCGGCTCGATCAGCGAGTTCATCTTGGCCCAGATCGCCGCGGGCTTGCCCGCGCGGGCATGCTCGGCCTCGCGCCCGATCATCTCGATCAGCCGCGGCTTGAGCGACTTGGGCGAGATGGCGAGATTCTCGAGCCCCTCCGGCTCGGCATAGCCGGACAGGAAATTGAACACCTTGGTCGCGTCCCGGCCCAGTGCCGGATCGCAGGTGAAGAAGCTCAGATCGGTATAGATGCGCGCGGTGATCGGGTGATAGTTGCCCGTGCCGTAATGGGTATAGGTCACGAGCCGGTCGCCCTCGCGGCGCACCACGGTCGAGATCTTGGCATGCGTCTTGAGGTCGAGGAAGCCGTAGACCACATGCGCCCCCGCCCGTTCCAGCCGCCGCGATTGCCGGATGTTGGCCGCCTCGTCGAAGCGCGCCTTCAACTCCACCAGCGCGGTGACGGACTTGCCGTCCTCGGCGGCATCGCAGAGCGCCTCGACGATGGGCGAATTGCGCGAGGTCCGATAGAGCGTCTGCTTGATGGCCAGCACGTTGGGATCGTTCGCCGCCTGCTGCAGGAAGCGCACCACCATGTCGAAGGTCTCGTAGGGGTGATGCAGCAGCATGTCCTTCTGCTGGATCGCCGCGAACATGTCGCCGCCATGATCCTGCACGCGCTCGGGCACGCGGGGGGTGAAGGGCGGCCAGAGCAGGTCGGGGCGCGAGTCGAGCACCAGCTCCTTGAGGTCCACGATGCCGATCATGCCGTCCACTTCAACCACCTCGTCGGGGCCGACGTGCAGATCCTGCATGATCACCTCGCGCAGCGATTCGGGCGCGCCTGCGGTGATCTTCATGCGCACCACCTCGCCGCGGCGGCGGCGCTTGAGGGCCACCTCGAACTCGCGCACGAGATCCTCTGCCTCTTCCTCCACTTCCAGATCGCTGTCGCGCAGCACGCGGAACGCGCAATGCCCGACATAGCGATAGCCCGGAAAGAGGCTGCCCAGATGCAGCAAAAGCAACTCCTCGAGCGGCAGCGCGCGATATGCGCCCTCTGCGGCGGGAAGGCTCACGAAACGGTCGATCTGCTGCGGTATCGGCAGAAGCGCCTGCAGCGGGCGACGGTCGGCCTTGCGCTCGAGCTGCAGCGCAAGCACGAAGCCAAGATTGGGGATGAAGGGAAACGGGTGCGCCGGGTCGATGGCCAGCGGCGAGAGCACCGGAAAGACCTGGCGCAGGAACACATCGTCCAGATAGGCGCGGTCCGCCTCGTCAAGCGCCTCGCGGTCGAGGATGGAAATGCGCTCGCGCTCCATCTCGGCGCGCAAGGTCCGAAAGGTCGCCTGCTGTGATTCGAGCAGTTTGCGCGCATCCTCGTTGATCAGCACGAGCTGTTCGGCGGGGGTGAGCCCGTCGACGGCGGGCGTGGTGTTGCCGGCCTTGGCCAGTTCGCGCAGACCGGCGACGCGCACGTTGTAGAATTCATCGAGATTGTTGGCCGAGATCGACAGGAAGCGCAGCCTTTCCAGAAGCGGCACGCGCGGGTTCTGCGCCTCTTCCAGCACACGCCAGTTGAAGCCGAGCCAGCTCAGCTCACGGTTGTAGAACCTGCCCGAACCTGCGATGTCGAGATCCGGCAGTTCAACCGGTTCAGGGGCGGGATGCTTGAGGAAATCCGCGTGTGTCATGATCGCCTTATCGCTTTTGCCTGTAACGGCCTGGTGACGATGAAACTGGCCTCAGCGCGCCCCATTGTCCAGCACCTCTGCGGCCAGCGCACGGGTGATCGCGCGCCTCTCGTCCAGCGCGCGCGCATCGAGCGCCGCCACCGCCGCATGCGCCGCGGCAAAGCTGCGCTCGATCCGCCGCGCGAGATAGGGCACGGTGTCGGGCGAGGGTGACAATTGGCGGTCAGCAAACAGCTTCGACAGCACTGCGGCGAGCAGCGCATCGTCAGGCGGGCCGAGCCGCGTCATCAGCGTGCCCGCCATCCGGCTTGCCAGGTCGGGCAGGGTCAGCCCCCAGAGGGCTGGTGCCTCGCGCGCGGTCATCAGCAGGGCATGCCCCTCGGCCAGCACGAGGTTGTGCAGGTGGAAAAGCGCCTCCTCCGCGGCCCGGTCCCCGGCCAGCGCATGCGCGTCCTCCACAGCCACCGGGCCAGCGGCCAGCGCCGCGATGTCGGCCTGTGCCAACGTCCCGGCCGCCACGATCCGCGCGCCCGCAAGCCCTGCCCAGACATGCGCGAGATGGGTCTTGCCCGCGCCCGCCGGTCCGGCGACCACCAGCTTGCGCGACGGCCAGCCGTGCCAGCCCTCGATCAGCGCCACAGCCTCGGCATTGGCGGGCGAGACGAAGAAATCCGCCCGCCCGAGGGCGGTGCGCGTGGGCAGATCGAAGCTCAGCTGCCTTGCGCTCATTCGTCTTCCTGACCACCGCCCTGCCCGTCCAGCCCGCGATAGAGACGGCCCTGCTTGTATTCGGCGATGGCAAAGCGCGCGATCACGCCGAGCGCGGCCGCGACGGGAACCGCCACCAGCATCCCCACGAAGCCGAACAGCGTTCCGAAGGCCGAGAGCGCGAAGATGAGCCAGACCGGGTGCAGCCCCACCGAAGAGCCGACAAGGCGCGGCGTGAGGAAATTGCCCTCGATCACCTGCCCGGAAACGAAGATGCCCGCCACCAGCGCGATGCTGAGCCAGTCGCCCCAGAACTGGAAGAGCGCCAGCCCGAGCGCCAGCGTCCCGCCGAGAAGCGCGCCGACATAGGGAATGAAGGTCACAAGCCCCGCCACCACACCCACGACAAGGCCGAATTGCAGCCCCACCAGCATCAGCGCCACCGCGTAATAGGTGCCGAGGATCAGGCACACCGTGCCCATGCCGCGCACGAAGCTTGCCAGGGTCATGTCGATCTCGCCCGCCAGCCGCCGGATGGTCGGCGCGTGATCGCGCGGCAGCAGGTGGTCGATCTGCGCCACCATCCGGTCCCAGTCATAGAGCAGATAGACCGCCACCACCGGAGCCACGACCAGCAGCACGACGATGTTGATGAGCGAGGCGGCGGAACTCAGCGCCGCCTCGAGAAGCTGGCCGCCACGCTCGCGGATCGTCTCGCCCAGCGATTGCAGCGACTGGTTGAGCGACGAGCCGGGCTCGTAGAGCGAGGGGAAATGCTTGCCGAGAAACCCCTGGAGATCGCGCACCGCCTGTGGCGCGACCTCGAAAAGCGCCACCGCCTGGTTGACGATGGTGGGGATGATCATCAGCACCGCTATGACGAAGACGAGCACCGCCAGAAGCGTGATCACCGCCACCGCCGCCGCGCGCCCCAGCCCCAACCGTTCCAGCCGGTCGGCGACCGGATCGAGGAAATAGGCCACCGCCGCGCCCAGCACGAAGGGCAGGATCACGTCGCCCAGCAACCACAGCACCGCCAGCACGACCGCCGCCGCGATCCCCCAGTATTTCACCTGATCCCGAACCGGCAAGGCCATGCGCGCGCTCCCTGTCACCGCCGACTATCTCGCCTCTCGGGGAATGGCTTTCAAGGAAAAACGCCGGGACGCGCGCCGCCTTGCCCCGCCCCGCGTTCCCGTCTAGAACTCGCGCCGAGTTCGCACCCCGAAAGGCCCGCCCATGCGTCTGAGCCGCTACTTCCTGCCTGTCCTGAAGGAAACCCCCGCCGAGGCGCAGATCGCCAGCCACCGGCTGATGCTGCGCGCGGGCATGATCAAGCAGGCGACGGCGGGCATCTACTCGTGGCTTCCGCTGGGGTTCAAGGTCTTGAGAAAGATCGAGAACATCGTGCATGAGGAGCAGGCGCGCGCAGGCCACAACCCGATCCAGATGCCCATCCTGCAATCCGCCGACCTGTGGCGCGAGAGCGGGCGCTATGACGATTACGGTGCGGAAATGCTGCGCATGCAGGACCGTCACGGGCGTGACCTGCTCTATACCCCCACGGCCGAGGAGCTGGTCACGGATATCTTTCGTTCCCATGTAGGCAGTTACCGCGACCTGCCACTCACCCTCTACCAGATCCAGTGGAAGTTCCGTGACGAGGTGCGCCCGCGCTTCGGCGTCATGCGCGGCCGCGAGTTCCTGATGAAGGACGGCTACAATTTCGACCTCACGAAAGAGGACGCGCTGCACAGCTACAACCGCCACCTCGTGAGCTACCTGCGCACATACGAGCGGATGGGGCTTCAGGCGATCCCGATGCGCGCCGATAGCGGACCCATCGGCGGCGACGACACGCATGAATTCCTCGTGCTGGCCGAGACCGGCGAGTCCGAGGTGTTCTATGACAGCGCCATCACCGATCTGCGCTTCGGCGACCGCGAGATCGACTATGACGATCCGGCGCAGTGCCGCGCCGTGCTCGAGGAGTTCACCTCGCGCTATGCCCGCACCGACGAGACCCATGACGAGGCGCTCTTCAACCAGATCCCGGAGGAGCGCCGCCGCGTCGCCCGCGGCATCGAGGTGGGGCAGATCTTCTATTTCGGCACCAAGTATTCCGAGCCGATGGGGGCCACCGTGCAGGGCCCCGACGGCAAGCCGGTGCCGGTCCACATGGGCAGCCACGGCATCGGCGTGAGCCGCCTGGTGGGCGCGATCATCGAGGCCAGCCATGACGAGCGCGGCATCATCTGGCCCGAAGGCGTGACGCCGTTTCACGCGGGCATCGTCAATCTCAAGCAGGGCGACGCGCAGGCCGATGCGGCCTGCGAGACGCTCTATTCCGCGCTGCGCGCGCGCGGGTTCGACCCGCTCTATGACGACCGCGACGAGCGGGCGGGGACCAAGTTCGCCACCATGGATCTCGTCGGCCTGCCCTGGCGGATCACCGTGGGGCCGCGCGGGCTGAAGACTGGGGTGGTGGAACTCACCTCGCGGCGCTCGGGCGAGAGCGAGGAGATGCCGCCCGAAGAGGCCGTGGAGCGCCTCGTGCAGCTTTACGCGGGTCACGTGCTGCGCCCCGCGTTCTGAGACGGTGCGCGGCCCCCCTTGACCTTGCGCCGCAAATTGCGCAAATGAGCCGCCATCGGGGCCTTAGCTCAGCTGGGAGAGCGCGTCGTTCGCAATGACGAGGTCAGGGGTTCGATCCCCCTAGGCTCCACCACTCCCGCAGACATGCCGCTCACGCCCGCCCCAGGGGCCGCACCTCATAGCCCGGTTCCTCGGGCTCGTCATCGACCATTTCGGCGGGAAAGCCGGGCGCGGTGATGTCGAGGCCGGTCGCCTCCTCGAGCCGCCGGATGATGTCGTCGGACTGCGCGCGCGCGCCGAAGCGCGCCGCACCGTCCCGGAAGATCTCGATCATCAGCGGCGAGATTTCCAGCGGCACGCCGTGACGCTCGGCGACCGACTGGAAGAGGCCGATGTCCTTCTGCACGAGGTCCATGGTGAAATTGATGTCGCGCGAGCCGTTGAGGATCACCTGGCTTTCGGTCTCGTGAACGAAGGAGGTGCCGGAACTGATGCGGATCGCCTCATAGGTCGTGGCCAGATCCATGCCCGCCGCCTTCATCGTCACCAGCGCCTCGCAAAGCGCGAGCAGGTTCGCCGTGGCGAGATAGTTCGTCATCACCTTCAGGACCGAGGCGCTGCCCAGCTCTCCGGTATGCAGGATGCGCCGCCCCATGGTCTTCAGCAGCGGCAGGATGCGCTCGAAGGTCGCCCTGTCGCAGCCCGCGAAGATCGAGATATTGCCGGTTTCGGCCCGGTGGCACCCGCCCGAGACCGGGCAATCCACCGCCGCGCCGCCGCGCGCGATCACCGCCGCGCCGAGCCTGCGGATCTCCGCCTCGTCCGTGGTGGACATCTCCAGCCAGATCTTGCCGGGGCCGATCTCGGGCAGCATCTGCTCCATCACCGCAGCACTTGCCGCCGGAGAGGGCAGGCAGGTGATCACCACCTCACAGCCGCGCATCATTTCCGCCGGGCTGTCCGCGACCCCGGCCCCACGCGCGGCAAAGCGGTCGCGCGCCTCGGCGCTCAGGTCATGAACCGTGAGGTCATGGCCGTTGCGCAAGAGGCTTCCCGCCAGCTTGCCGCCGACATTTCCAAGCCCGATGAACCCGATCTTCATGCGCATCCTCCCCGCGCCAAGCCTGCGGCAGCCTGTCGCGATTCGCGGATGAAAATCAAAGCCGAAATTTCATGTCATGCGAAAAACGGACGCGGTTCACGGGGTTCGCAGCGTATCCCCCAGCGTCAGGCGCGGTTCGAGCACGATGCGCACCGGCTCGCCCGCCTCGGGGTTCAGGCCGCGGGCGGCGACGATCTCGGCGGCGCGCCGCCCGATCTCGAGCCGGCAGGCATCCATCGTGGCAAGCCGCCGCGGCAGACCCTCCAGCAGGTCCACCCCGTTGAACCCGGCAAGCCCGATGCTGCCGGGAATGTCGGCCCCCTGTTCGAGCAGGTAGAGAAGCCCTCCAGCCCCGATCATGTCATTGGAGTAATAGAGAAAATCCAGATCCGGCGTGCGCGTCAGCATCTCGGCCGTCATCTCGCGCCCCTTGGCGAGCGCCGAGCCGCCGGAATAGAACTCGTGATCGGCCATCTCGATCCCGCCCTTGGCCAGCGCCTCGGTAAATCCTTCGAAGCGTTTGCGCGCCCGATGATCGAGCGGCATTTTCGTGCCCATGAACCCGATCCGCCGATACCCCGCCCGGATGATCGCCTGCGCCATCTGCTGACCCGCGCGCCGATGCGAGATGCCGACCACCGAATCGACCGGCGTGCCGTCCACATCCATGATTTCCACCACCGGGATGCCCGAGGCGGCAAGCATCGCCCGGCTCGCCTCGGAATGTTCCAGCCCGGCGATGATCACCCCCGCGGGCCGCCAGGACAGCATCTCGTAAAGGACCTGCTCCTCCTTCTCGGGGCGGTAGCCCGTCAGCCCCACGACCGGCTGAAGCCCGGTATCGTCGAGCACCTGGCTTATCCCGGTCAGAACCTCGGGAAAGACCATGTTGGACATCGACGGAATGATCACCGCCACCAGGTTGACCCGCTGGCTGGCCAGCGCCCCGGCGATCCTGTTCGGCACATAGCCCAGCCGCCGCGCGGCCTCGAGCACGCGCGCGCGCGTGGCCTCCGAAACATCGCGCTTGTTGCGCAGCACCCGGCTCACCGTCATCTCCGACACCCCCGCCGCTTCGGAGACGTCGCGCAGGGTCAGCGGGTGGCGATGGGTCGGGGGCACGGGCGGACAATCCAGCTGGGATGGCCTTGAAGTCGTAGCCAAACCCGCCGCCACGTTCAAGCGCGCTGCGAAAACGGCCATGACAAACCGCGCCGAAGCCGCTAATCAGGCCCCGGCGGCCCCGTGGCTCAACTGGATAGAGCAGCCCCCTCCTAAGGGGCAGGTTGCAGGTTCGAATCCTGCCGGGGCCACCATCGAAATGTCGGCCGGAAGCGGATCAGACCCTTCGCCCTGCGACAGTCGCGCGCCGTCGGGGTCCGGGGCGGCCTTGCCCTTCCCGTCACCCCAGGATCGAGCGCAGATAGCGGCCGTAGTCGTTCTTGGCGAACTGCTCGGCGCGCCGGGCGAGCGTGTCGGCATCGGTCCAGCCCTGGCGATAGGCGATCTCGTCGAGACAGCCGGTCTGAAGGCCCTGCCGCTCCTGGAGGGTGCGCACGAAATTGCCCGCGTCGAGCAGGCTGGCATGGGTGCCCGTGTCAAGCCAGGCATAGCCGCGCCCCATCTTTTCCACATGCAGCCTGCCCGCCGCGAGATACATCTCCAGAAGCGAGGTGATCTCCAGCTCGCCGCGCGCCGAGGGGCGCACCTCGCGCGCCAGGCGCGGCGCATCGCCATCGAGGAAATAGAGCCCCGTGACCGCGTAGCGCGAGGGAGGGACGGCCGGTTTCTCGATGATCTCGCGGGCGCGGCCGTCGGCGTCGAAGCCCACCACGCCATAGCGTTCCGGATCGGCCACGTGATAACCGAAGACCGTGCCCCCCTCCTGCCGCGCATCCGCCCCGGCAAGAAGCTCGGGCAGGCCGTGACCGAAGAAGATGTTGTCGCCCAGAACCATGGCCGAGGGCGCGCCATCGAGAAAATCCTCGGTCAGCGTGTAGGCCTGGGCAAGCCCGTCGGGGCTGGGCTGGACGACATAGGTGAAAGACAGGCCCCATTGGCCGCCATCGCCAAGCGCGGCGCGGAACTGCGCCTGATCCTGCGGGGTGGTGATCACGGCAATCTCGCGGATGCCCGTGAGCATCAGCACCGACAGCGGGTAATAGATCATCGGCTTGTCGTAGATCGGCAGAAGCTGCTTCGACAGGCCCATCGTGATCGGGTAGAGCCGTGTGCCGGAGCCCCCGGCAAGAATGATGCCTTTGCGCGTGCTCATCTCTGGATCGCTCCGAGTTCTTTCAGGATGTCGGGAAGGGCCGCGCGCCAGTCCGGTCGGACCAGGCCGAAGGCGGCTTCGGTCGCCCGGCAGTCGAGCCGGGAATTGAGCGGCCGCGCGGCGGGGGTGGGATAGCCGCTGCCGGGAATGCCGCTGACGGAGACCGCGCGCCCGGCGGCGGCAAGGATCGCCTCGGCGAAGCCCTGCCAGGACACATCCGGCGCGCCTGCGAAATGGTAGGTGCCGCCTTTGCCGGGATCGGCCGCCAGCCGCCCGGCGATGGTCAGGCAGGCATGGGCGATGGCCGCCGCCGGTGTCGGCCCGCCGATCTGGTCGTCGACGATGGACAGCGCGGCGCGGGTCTCGGACAGGCGCAGCATCGTCTTGAGGAAATTGCTGCCATGGGCCGAAAACACCCAGGAGGTGCGCAGGATCGCATGGGTTGCACCGCTGGCGCGCACCGCCGCCTCGCCCGCCGCCTTGCTCCGGCCATAGGCGTTGAGCGGCGCGACCGGCGCATCGGGGGCGTGGGGCGCACAGCCCTGCCCGTCAAGGACGTAATCGGTCGAGATCTGCACCAGCGCGATCCCGCGCGCCGCACAGGCGCGCGCCATGGACGCGGGGGCCTCGGCGTTGATCCGGGTGGCAAGCGGTTCTTCGTCCTCGGCGCGGTCAACGGCGGTGTAGGCGGCGGCGTTGATCACCGCGCGCGGGTCATGACGGGCGATGGCGGCCGCGCAGCTATCCGGGTCGGCGAGATCGGCCTCGTCACGCCCGAGACAGAGCGCGTCGGGCGCGAGGCGCGCGATCTCGGTGGCGACCTGCCCGGTCTTGCCGAAGACCAGGATCGTCATGCCCGCGTCCCCACGCGGCTGCCAACCCCCTCGACCGCCATGAGCGGCTGCCACCAGTCCGGGTTGTCGAGATACCATCTGACGGTGCGCCGAAGCCCGTCCTCGACCGTGACCGAGGGCCGCCAGCCCAGTTCGCGGGTGATGCGCGCCGGGTCGATCGCATAGCGCGCGTCATGGCCGGGCCGATCCGCGACGAATTCCACGAGATCGCGGTAGGAGCCCGCAGCGCGCGGCACCATCTCGTCCATGAGGGCGCAGATCGCATGCACGATATCCACGTTGCGCCGCTCGTTATGACCGCCGATATTGTAGCTGCGGCCCGGCACGCCCCGGTCCACCACGAGGAGCAGCGCCTCCGCGTGATCCTCCACATAGAGCCAGTCGCGCACGTTCTCGCCCCGCCCGTAAACCGGGATGGCGCGCCCGTGCAGCGCGCTCAGGATGGTCTTGGGGATGAGCTTTTCGGGGAAGTGGTAGGGGCCGTAATTGTTCGAGCAGTTGCTCAGCACCACCGGCAGGCCGTAGGTGTGGTGCCAGGCCCGCACCAGATGATCCGATGCCGCCTTGGAGGCCGAATAGGGGCTGCGGGGATCATAGGGGGTATCTTCGGTGAAATGCCCTTCGGCCCCGAGGCTGCCATAGACCTCGTCCGTCGAGATGTGATGAAAGCGAAACCGCTCGGGACGGTCCGCGCGCTGCCAGTAGCCGCGCGCGGCCTCGAGCATGTTGAAGGTGCCGGTGACATTGGTCTCTATGAAATCGCCCGGCCCGTCGATCGAGCGATCGACATGGCTTTCGGCGGCAAGATGCATCACGGCATCGGGCCGTGCCTCCGCCATGATCCGGTCAAGCGTCGCGCGGTCGCGGATGTCGGCGTGGACGAAACGATAGAGCGGGCTGCCCTCCACCGTGGCCACGTTCTCGGGGCGGCCGGCATAGGTCAGCGCATCGAGATTGGTCACGTGATGGCCCCGCGCCACCGCCAGGCGCACCACGGCCGAGCCGATGAACCCGCAACCGCCGGTGACAAGCAGCCTCATCGCCTCAGCCCTTCCAGGTGAAATGCACGGGCAGGTCGCGCAGGCGCGGGGCGGCGGCGTCCTTTTCCGACAGGATCGGCGGGGCGGTCAGGCCCCAGTCTATCCCCAGATCGGGATCGTCGAAGCGCACCGCGGCATCGCAGTCCGGCGCGTAGTAATCCGAGCATTTGTAGACGATTTCCGTCTCCGGCACGCGGGTGACGAAGCCGTGCAGGAAGCCTTCGGGGATCAGCAATTGCCGACCGTTCTCGAAACTGAGCTCGACCCCCACCCATTGCCCGAAGGTCGGGCTGCCATGGCGGATATCGACGGCCACGTCGAAAAGCGCGCCGCGCCCGCAGCGCACCAGTTTCGCCTGGGCATGCGGCGGGGTCTGGAAATGCAGGCCGCGCAACGTGCCCGCCGCGATCGACAGCGAATGGTTGTCCTGCACGAAATCCACCTCGACGCCCTGATCCGCAAGGCGGCGGCGGTTCCAGCTTTCGCTGAAGAAGCCGCGCGCATCGGCGTATCGCGCCGGTTCGAGGATCAGCACGCCGGGCAAGGCGGTCGTCAGGATTTTCACGCGCGGGTCTCCGGAACGATCTCGTGCCTCCGCTTAACAAACCCGGCAAGGCTTGTCACGGCAAAGAGACGGCGGAACGATGGCGGCGGGACGGCCTTCGAACTCCCGTCCGGCATCCTAGGTCTTGCCGCAACGCAGCGAATTGACATGATCCGTTTGTTGCGTTTACTGTTGCCCGAATGCAAGAAAATTGCGCAACAGATTCTCGAGGCCCCCATGTCGCAGACGCAGAAAGATCGCCCCTGGCTCATCCGCACCTATGCGGGCCATTCAACGGCGGCCGCCTCGAACGCGCTCTACCGTTCGAACCTGGCCAGGGGGCAGACCGGGCTTTCGGTGGCCTTCGACCTGCCGACGCAGACGGGCTATGACAGCGATCACGTCCTGGCGCGCGGCGAGGTCGGCAAGGTGGGTGTGCCCATCTGTCATCTGGGCGACATGCGAACGCTGTTCGAGGGCATCCCGCTTGACCAGATGAACACCTCGATGACGATCAACGCCACCGCGCCCTGGCTTCTGGCGCTCTACATCGCCGTGGCCGGGAAGCAGGGCGCGGATGTGAGCGCGCTGCAAGGCACGGTGCAGAACGATCTCATCAAGGAATATCTCAGCCGCGGCACCTATATCTGCCCGCCGAAACCGAGCCTGCGGATGATCGGGGACGTGGCCGAATACTGCTACAGGCATGTGCCCAAGTGGAACCCGATGAATGTCTGTTCCTACCACCTGCAAGAGGCCGGTGCGACGCCAGAGCAGGAACTGGCCTTCGCGCTGGCCACCGCCATCGCCGTGCTGGACGAGTTGCGCCCGCGCGTGCCGGACGAGGATTTCCCGGCGCTCGCCGCGCGGATCTCCTTCTTCGTCAATGCGGGCATCCGGTTCGTGACGGAGATGTGCAAGATGCGCGCCTTCGTCGATCTCTGGGACGAAATCCTGGAGGAGCGTTACGGCGTGAGCGATCCCAAGCACCGCCGCTTCCGCTACGGCGTGCAGGTCAATTCGCTGGGCCTGACCGAGCAGCAGCCGGAGAACAACGTCTACCGCATCCTGATCGAGATGCTGGCGGTGACGCTCTCGAAGAAGGCGCGAGCGCGGGCGGTGCAGCTTCCGGCGTGGAACGAGGCGCTCGGCCTGCCGCGCCCCTGGGATCAGCAATGGTCCATGCGGATGCAGCAGATCCTCGCCTACGAGACCGACCTTCTGGAATTCGACGACCTTTTCGACGGCAACCCGGCGGTGGATGCGAAGGTGGCCGAACTCAAGGACGGCGCGCGCCACGAACTGGCCAGCATCGAGAGCATGGGCGGCGCGGTGGCCGCGATCGACTACATGAAATCGCGCCTGGTCGAGAGCAATGCCGAACGGCTGGCGCGGATCGAGGCGGGCGAAACCGTCGTCGTCGGCGTCAACCGCTGGCAGGAGGGAGAACCCTCGCCGCTGCAATCCGGGGATGGCGGGATCATGGTCGTCGATCCTGGCGTGGAGGCCGAGCAGATCGCGCGGCTCAAGGACTGGCGCGCGGCCCGCGATGCCGCCGCCGTCACGGCCGCGCTCGCCGATCTGCGGGCGGCCGCGAAAGAGGGGCGCAACATCATGCCCGCCTCCATAGCCTGCGCGCGCGCGGGCGTCACCACCGGCGAATGGGCCGCCGAGATGCGCGCCGTGCATGGCGAATATCGCGGGCCGACCGGCGTCTCGGCCAACCCGTCGAACCGCACCGAGGGGCTCGACGATCTGCGCGCGGCGGTCGATGCCGTCTCGGGCAGGCTTGGCCGGCGTCTCAAGTTCCTTGTCGGCAAGCCCGGGCTCGACGGTCATTCCAACGGGGCCGAGCAGATCGCCTGCCGCGCCCGCGATTGCGGCATGGACATCCGCTACGAGGGCATCCGTCTCACGCCGGAGCAGATCGTTGCCGCCGCGCTCGAGGACGAGGCGCATGTGGTGGGCCTGTCGATCCTGTCGGGCAGCCACATGCCCCTGGTCGGGGAACTGATGGAGCGGATGCGCGCCGCAGGTCTGGGCCATGTGCCGGTGATCGTCGGCGGCATCATCCCCGAGGAGGACGCCCGGCGGATGACGGAAATGGGCGTGGCGCGGGTCTATACGCCCAAGGATTTCGAGCTCAACACGATCATGATGGATATCGTGGCGCTTGCCGACCCAAAGGCCGTCGCCGCTGAATGAGCGTTGTCATTCGTCCGCTCGCCGCCACGGACAGGGCCGCTTGGGGCGCGCTCTGGCGGGAGTATCTCGCCTTTTACGAGACCGCGCTGCCGGGGGACATATACGATCTGACCTTCAAGCGGCTCCTGTCGCCCGACCATCCCGATCAGAACGGGTTTCTGGCCGAAATGGCAGGCGTCCCGGTCGGGCTCGTGCATTTCATCTACCACGCGCATAACTGGCGGGCGGAAAAGGTCTGTTATCTCCAGGATCTCTACACCGCCCCCACGGCGCGCGGGCGGGGCGTGGGCCGCGCGCTCGTCGAGGCGGTCTATGCCCGCGCGGATGCCGATGAATACCCGTCCGTCTACTGGCTCACGCAGGAACACAACCACACCGCGCGGCAGCTCTATGACCGTGTGGCGACGCTCACTCCCTTCGTGAAATACGCGCGTTAAGGCACGGTGTCTGATCGGGGTCGCATCGCCCCGGCCCCCGAGCCGGAGCCTCCGCGCTGCCTCGGCGAGGTCCCGGGTCACGCCCGGGACGGCCGTGTTTCCGATTGAGCGCAAAACGCATTGGACGGGCCACCGGAGGCGGCCGCACAAGCAAAGGGCCGCACTCGCGAGAGTGCGGCCCAATCCTGAAAGGTGCTCCGCTTATGCGGCGCGGGACAGAAGAACCTCGTCCACCTGACGCGCGGCCTGCACCTCGTCGCCGCCGGAGGCCGCCGCAACCTCGCGCGTGAGCCGTTCAAGCGCCGCCTCGTAAAGCTGGCGCTCCGAATAGCTCTGTTCGCGCTGATCGTCGCTGCGATGCAGGTCGCGCACCACCTCGGCGATGGCAATGAGATCGCCGGAGTTGATCTTCTGCTCGTATTCCTGCGCGCGGCGCGACCACATCGCGCGCTTGACGCGCGCCTTGCCCTTGAGCGTGCTCATCGCCTTGGAGATCACCTCGGGGCTGGACAGACCGCGCATCCCGATCTCCACCGCCTTGGCCGTGGGCACCCGCAGCGTCATCTTGTCCTTCTCGAAGGAGATCACGAACATTTCGAGCGTGAGGCCCACGACCTCCTGCTCCTCGATCGAGATGATCTGGCCCACGCCATGGGCCGGGTAGACGACGTAATCGTTGGGGCGAAACTCGGTCTTCCTGGTTTTCGACATTCGATTCTTTCCTCGCAACACGCCTTGCGGCACAGCAAAAGCTCCATGCCTCGATCCTTCCGGATCAGGGTATATGGAGATTTGAGCACAGAATTCCACCCCCGGCAGAGGGAGCGGACCGGTTGGCGCAGTTCTTCTTGTCAGATTCAAGACATTAACACAAAAAACCGGCCTCCGAAAGACCATGTCGGTATCGGAGGATCAAATCGTAATGATTTCAATGCGAAAGCCCGGAGACCCCAGATCCTGGCGGAACGGCTTGCCCGAATCGGGCGCGGCGCGGGGGCTAGCCGCCCTCGCCCGGCGCTTCCGAGAAATACTTGTCGAGCTTGCCGGTCTCTCCATCGCGCTCTTCCGCGCCGGGCAGCGGATCCTTCTTGGTCACGATCACGGGCCAGAGTTCGGAATACTTGCGGTTGAATTCCACCCAGGGTTCCATGTCCGGCTCGGTATCGGGGCGGATGGCATCGGCGGGGCATTCGGGTTCGCACACGCCGCAGTCGATGCATTCGTCGGGATGGATCACCAGCATGTTCTCGCCCTCGTAGAAGCAATCCACCGGGCATACCTCGACGCAATCGGTGTATTTGCAGGCGATGCAATTGTCGGTGACGACATAGGTCATGGCGAACTCTCAGATTTCAACCGGGCTGCGCTCCACCTAATCCAGCGCGCCGGATCATTCAAGCGTGGGGGAACCGCTCTGCCCGGCCTCCCGCGCGCCCAGATCCTCATAGAGCGCGCGCGCCTCGGCGGCGGGTCCGCGCCGCGCGCCGAGCGCCGCGATGCGCACAACCCGCACCCGCGAGCCTTGAACGAAGGTCAGCACGTCGCCGGGTCCGACCGCCTGCGCGGGCCTGGTCACCCGCGCGCCATTGAGCCGCACCTGCCCCTCCGCCACCTGTCCCGCCGCCAGCGTGCGCGTCCGAAAGAATCGTGCCTGCCAGAGCCACTTGTCCAGCCGAAGCCGGAGGGGCGCGCGATCGGCCTGGGGCGGATTGTTTGCGCTCAAGAAGACACCTCGTTCCGGGCACAGGTGCCCGGGGCAAGGCCGCCGCGCCCTGACCACAGGTCGCGGCACGCAGGCCAGGTTGTCAATAGCGCAAGCGCCGCCCCGGGAGCGTCCGGCCGGCATTGCGGTCATTCCGGGGAGTGGTGAGCCGTACAGGATTCGAACCTGTGACCCACTGATTAAAAGTCAGTTGCTCTACCAACTGAGCTAACGGCCCACTAGGGGCGCTATCTAGAAAGGCGGGCGCGAGGGGTCAACCCCGAAAACGCGGCCGTTGCCGCGGGTGCTGGAATTCCCGGCGGCGCAGGCGTATATGCGCGGGCGATGGACATGCGCGCGGATACCGGTCTGCCCTTCATGAAGATGCACGGGCTGGGCAACGACTTTGTCGTGCTCGACGGGCGTGCGCGCGCGCCCGCGCTCTCGGCCGCGCTCATCCGGGCCATCGCGGACCGGCACCGCGGGCTGGGCTTCGATCAGCTTGCGCTGATCGCTCCGGGCGACGGGGCCGACGCGCATCTCACCTTCTGGAATGCCGACGGCACCGAATCGGCAGCCTGCGGCAATGCCACGCGCTGCATTGCGCGCCACCTGATGGAGGAGACGGGCAAGCGCGCGCTCCGGCTCGCCACCGCGCGCGGGCTTCTGGAGGCGGTCGATGCGGGCGGCGGCCTCACCTCGGTCAACATGGGCCAGCCGCAGCTGGACTGGTGGAACATTCCGCTGGCCCGCGAGACGGACAGCCTGCACCTGCCGATCGAGGGCGATCCCGTGGGCACCGGCATGGGCAATCCCCATTGCACCTTCTTCGTCGAGGATGCCGAGGCGGTGGCGCTGGAAGAGATCGGCCCGAAGATCGAGCATCACCCGCTCTTTCCCGCCCGCACCAACGTGCAGGTCGCGAGCCTTCTTGCCCCCGATCACCTGCGGATGCGGGTCTGGGAGCGCGGCGTGGGCGTGACGCTTGCCTCCGGCTCTTCCTCCTGCGCGGTGGCGGTGGCGGCGGCGCGGCGGGGCCTGACCGGCCGCAGGGTGCGGATCACCCTCGATGGCGGCACGCTCGAGGTGGCGTGGCGCGCGGATGGCGTCTGGATGACCGGCGAGACGGCGCATGTGGCAAGCGGGGTGCTGACACCGGATTTCCTGGAGGCGAACGCATGAGCGCGCCCCGCTTCACCACATTGGGCTGTCGCCTCAACGCCTACGAGACCGAGGCGATGAAGGATCTTGCCGGGCAGGCGGGGCTGGAAAACGCCGTGGTGGTCAATACCTGCGCCGTCACCGCAGAGGCCGTGCGCAAGGCGCGCCAGGAAATCCGCCGGTTGCGCCGCGAGAACCCCGGCGCGCGCCTCATCGTCACCGGCTGCGCCGCGCAGACAGAGCCCGAGACCTTCGCCGCCATGGAAGAGGTCGATGCCGTGATCGGCAATACCGAGAAGATGCAGGGCGGGACATGGGCCGGTCTGGCACGGGATTTCATCGGCGAAAGCGAGCGCGTGCAGGTCGATGACATCATGTCGGTGACCGAGACGGCGGGCCATCTGATCGACGGCTTCGGCACCCGCTCGCGCGCCTATGTGCAGGTGCAAAACGGCTGCGATCACCGCTGCACCTTCTGCATCATCCCCTATGGCCGGGGCAATTCGCGCTCGGTCCCCGCCGGGGTGGTGGTGGAGCAGATCAAGCGGCTGGTGGGCGCGGGCTATAACGAGGTGGTGCTGACCGGCGTGGACCTGACAGGCTGGGGTGCGGACCTGCCCGGCGCGCCGCGCCTGGGCGATCTGGTCCTGCGCATCCTGAAGCTGGTGCCGGATCTGCCGCGCCTGCGTATTTCCTCGATCGATTCGATCGAGGCGGACGACGCCCTCATGCAGGCCATCGCCACCGAGCCGCGGCTGATGCCGCATCTGCACCTGAGCCTGCAGCATGGCGACGACCTGATCCTCAAGCGGATGAAGCGGCGCCACCTGCGCGAGGACGCGATCCGCTTTTCCGAGGAGGTCCTGCGCCTGCGCCCCGACATGACCTTTGGCGCCGATATCATCGCCGGTTTCCCGACCGAGACCGAGGCCGCTTTCGAGAACTCGCTCCGTATGGTCGAGGAGTGCCATCTCACCTGGCTGCATGTCTTTCCCTATTCCCCCCGCCCCGGCACGCCGGCCGCAAGGATGCCGCAGGTTCCCGGCACCGAGATCAGGGAACGCGCGGCGCGGCTGCGCGCCGCCGGGGCTGCGCGGGTGGCGGCGCATCTGGCCGCGCAGCAGGGCCAACGGCACGCGGTGTTGATGGAAAGCGTGCGCCTGGGGCGGACCGAACAGTTCACCGAAGTGCTTTTCGACAGCGACCGTCCCGAGGGCGCAATCATACCCGCCACGATCACAGGGCAGACCGAGACCCGGCTTCTGGCGGCCTGAACCCGGGCGCTGCAAAAGCGCCGCGGGCCTTTGATCGCGCCCCTTGCTCTTGGCCTCCGTGCGATCGACCGCAGAAGCACCGGCCACGCTTTACAGCCGCCGCGCCGCCACCTAGCGTTCGCGCAACGCCAGACAGGAGCCCCGGCCATGCAACTCATTTCCTCGCCCATCTCCCCCTTCGTGCGCAAGGTGCGTGTCCTCCTGCACGAGACCGGGCTTGCCGGTCAGGTGGAGGAACTGCCCGTTGCCACCACCGCGCTTGCCACCGCCCCCGAGGCGATGGCCGCAAACCCCCTGGGAAAGATCCCCGCGCTTCTGCGCGCCGACGGCCCGGCGATCTACGACAGCCGGGTGATCTGCCGCTATCTCGACGCGCAGGCGGGTGCCGGGCTCTACCCCGAGGCACGGCTCTGGGAGGTGCTGACGCTCGAGGCCACCGCCGACGGGATGATGGAATCGGGCGTGCTCATGGTCTACGAGACCCGGCTGCGCCCCGAGGGCGCGCGCTCGCCCGAATGGGTCGAGGCGCAATGGGCCAAGATCGCCCGCGCGCTCGAGGCGCTCGAGGCACGCTGGATGAGCCATCTCGCAGGCCCGCTCGACATGGGACAGATCGCGGTGGCCTGCGCGCTCGGCTATCTGGATTTCCGCCATGACGCGCGCGGCTGGCGGCAGGGACACCCGGCGCTCGCGGCCTGGCATGACGGCTTTGCCACCCGCCAGAGCATGACGGATACCGCGCCTGAAGGCTGAGAGCGCCGCGCGAGGGCGCGACAGATGCGCGCTTTGCACGATCTTCAAGGGATTGCAGGCTGGACGGGCTGGCAAACCCCCGCTAGATAAACGCGCATCATGCGCGGGGAATCCCCGCTCGAATGACGCCGTAACCGGCACTGACAGAATGGAGTAACCTCGTGTCCCACGCAGCAGATCACGAAGGCACCCGGAGGGATTTCCTCTACTACGCCACGGCAGGGGCGGGTGCGGTTGCCGCAGGCGCGGCCATCTGGCCGCTGATCAACCAGATGAACCCCTCGGCCGACGTTCAGGCGCTCAGCTCGATCCGCGTGGATATCTCGGGCGTCGAGCCGGGCACGCAGATCAGCGTCAAGTTCCTCGGCAAGCCGGTCTTCATCCGCCGCCGCACCGAGAAGGAGATCGAGGCAGCGCGCGCGGTGCCGCTGTCGGATCTGCCCGATCAATTGGCACGCAACGCCAATATCGCACCCGACGCGCCGGCAACCGATGAGAACCGCACGATGGACGAGGCGGGCGAGTGGCTTGTCGAGATGGGCGTATGCACGCATCTCGGCTGTGTGCCCATCGGCGACGGCGCGGGGGATTTCGGCGGCTGGTTCTGCCCCTGTCACGGCTCTCATTACGACGGCGCCGGGCGCATCCGCAAAGGACCCGCGCCCGAGAACCTGCACATTCCCGTGGCGCAGTTCCTCGACGAAACAACGATTCAGCTCGGATAAGGAGACGCGCGCATGTCCGGTATCCCGCACGATCATTACGAGCCGGTGAGCGGTGGCGCGAAATGGTTGCATCGCCGCCTGCCCATCGTCGGCCTGCTCTATGACACGATCATGATCCCGACGCCCAAGAACCTCAACTGGATGTGGATCTGGGGAATCGTCCTGACCTTCTGCCTGGCGCTTCAGATCGTCACCGGGATCATTCTTGCCATGCATTACACGCCGCATGTGGACATGGCCTTTGCCTCGGTCGAGCATATCATGCGCAACGTGAATGGCGGCCATTTCATCCGCTACCTGCACATGAACGGTGCCTCGCTCTTCTTCTTCGCCGTCTATCTGCACATCTTCCGCGGCCTCTACTATGGCTCCTACAAGGCCCCGCGCGAAGTGACCTGGATCATCGGGATGCTGATCTACGTGCTGATGATGGGCACGGCCTTCATGGGCTACGTGCTGCCCTGGGGGCAGATGTCCTTCTGGGGAGCCACGGTGATCACCGGCCTCTTCGGCGCGATCCCCTTCGTGGGCGACGCGATCCAGACCTGGCTCCTGGGCGGGCCGGCGGTGGACAACGCCACGCTCAACCGCTTCTTCTCGTTGCATTACCTGCTGCCCTTCGTGATCGCGGCGCTGGTGGCGCTGCATATCTGGGCCTTCCACACCACGGGCAACAACAACCCGACCGGTGTCGAGGTGCGCCGCAGCTCCAAGGCCGAGGCGGAGAAGGACACGGTTCCCTTCTGGCCGTATTTCGTGATCAAGGATCTCTTCGCGCTCGCGGTGATCATGGTGGTGTTCTTCGCGATCGTGGGCTTCATGCCCAACTATCTCGGCCATCCCGACAACTACATCGAGGCCAACCCGCTGGTCACACCCGCGCATATCGTCCCGGAATGGTATTTCCTGCCCTTCTACGCGATCCTGCGCGCCTTTACCTCGGACGTATGGCTGGTGATGTTCGTCAACTGGATCACCGGCGGGCTGATCGACGCCAAGTTCTTCGGCGTGATCGCCATGTTCGGGGCGATCATCGTGATGGCGCTCGCGCCCTGGCTCGATACGTCCTCGGTGCGCTCGGGGCGGTATCGTCCGATGTTCAAGTGGTGGTTCTGGCTCTTCGCCATCAACTTCGTGGTGCTCACCTGGGTGGGGGCAATGCCTGCCGAGGGGATCTATCCCTATATCGCGCTGATGGGCGCGGCCTACTGGTTCGCCTATTTCCTCGTGATCCTGCCGCTGCTCGGGGTGATCGAGAAGCCCGAGCCGCAACCGGCGACCATCGAAGAGGATTTCGAGGCGCATTACGGCCAGGCCCAGACCCCCGCCGAGTAAGAAAGGACGCATGACAATGTTCAGAACAACAGGCATTGCCGCGCTTACGGCCCTGTCGCTTTCGGCGGGCGGCGCATTCGCCGCCGGGGCGGAGGGGCATATCGAGGATATCGCCTTTTCCTTCGAGGGACCGTTCGGAAAGTTCGATCAGGTCCAGCTTCAGCGCGGACTCAAGGTCTATACCCAGGTCTGCGCCGCCTGCCACGGGCTCCAGTACGTGCCGCTGCGCACGCTTGGCGACGAGGGCGGGCCGCACCTGCCGCGGGACCAGGTCTTTGCCTATGCGGAACAGTTCGAGGTGTTCGACCCCGAGATCGACGATTATCGCCCCGGCAAGCCGACCGATCACTTTCCGGCGGTGACATCGGCGGGCGCGCCTGACCTGTCGCTCATGGCCAAGAAGCGCGCGGGCTTTCACGGCCCCTATGGAACCGGGCTGAACCAGCTTTTCCGCGGAATGGGCGGGCCGGAATACATCTATTCGCTGATGACCGGCTATCACGAGACGCCGGAATGCGCCCCCGAGGATTTCCCGGGCAGCTACAACGCGGCCTTTACCGCCGGCGGCTATCCCGACGAGTGCAAGGACGAGCACGGCCATCACACCGTGCCCGGAAGCTGGATCGCCATGGCGCAGCCGCTCTGGGGCGAGGATGTGGAGTTCGACGACGGCACCCAGGCCACGCTGAAGCAGGAGGCCGAGGACGTGGCCGCCTTCCTCATGTGGGCGGCCGAACCCAAGATGATGGCGCGCAAGCAGGCGGGGTTGACGGGGGTGATATTCCTCACCGTGCTGTCGGTCCTGCTCTACCTCACCAACAAGCGGCTCTGGGCGCCGGTCAAGCACCGTGAGGAAAGCTGAGACCGGTCCGGAACGGACAAGAAAGGCCCCCGCACGCCCCGACGCGCGGGGGCTTTTTCATCGCGGCATCGGGTTGGCGGCCTTGTTGTAGGGCCGCCAGTCGGTGATCTCGGGGTAATACATCGCCCGCCAGCGCCGCACGCGCGGGTTCATCACCCGCCGCCACAGAGGCGGCACCATCGCTGCCATGGTCATCACCGGATAGCCGAAGGGAAGCTGCGGCGCCTCCGTCTCGTCATGGTTCTGCAACAGCGGAAAGCGGCGATCGGGCTTGTAATGGTGATCCGAATGGCGTTGCAGGTTGATCAGCAGCCAGTTCGACGCCCGATGCGCAGAATTCCAGCTATGGCGCGGGCGCACATGCTCGTATCGGCCCTCGCCCAGATGCTTGCGGGTAAGCCCGTAATGCTCGATGTAATTCACCAGTTCCAGTTGCCAGATCGCCACCAGCGCCTGCCAGAGAAAGAGCGCGAGCCCCTCCCAGCCGCCGACCATCACCGCCAGCAGGATCATGTAGCCCTGAAGCGCCCAGTAGCGCCAGAACGGGTTCTTCAGGTCATGCCAGGGCAGTCCCTTGCGCGCCAGCATCTCGCGCTCGGCCCGGAAGGCCGAGCGCCAGCACCCCACCAGCACACGGGGGAAAAAGCGGTGAAACCCCTCGTTGAACCGCGCCGTCACCGGATCGCGCGGCGTGCCGACATGGCGGTGATGCACCAGAAGATGCTCCGACCGGAAATGCGAGTAGAGCACCATCGCCAGCAGCACATCGCCCAGGAACCGCTCGCCCCGGTCCTTCTGATGCATCAGCTCGTGGCTGTAGTTGATCCCCACCGTGCCGGTGATCACGCCCACGCCGAAGAACAGGACGATGGTTTCCAGCGCCCCCAGATGCGCGTCGCCCGGCCCGGTCACATACCAGATCATCCAGTAGAGCAGCGCGAATTGCACAGGCACCCAGGTCATGGTGATCGCGCGATACCAGACAAGCTGATCCTCGCGCGTCGCAAGATCGGCATTCTCGGTATGGGTGCCGAGAAGCGCGTCGAGGAAGGAAAAGAAATACCAGGTGATGACCGGCAGCAGAATCACCGTCCAGCCGCCCTCCACCGCGCCCAGGATCGCCACCGGCACGAGAAGCAGGGACATCCAGAAGGGCAGCGCGCTGCGCAGGCGGGCAACCTCTGTAGCGGGGATCATGGCAGCCTCCTTCCGGGTTTTCCGGTCAATCCTGCGGCAATGTTTCCAATGCGCCTTGCGCTAGGTCAAACACCTTTCGCATGAGCGTGGGCAACGTGGCAGGGCGGAACTCCCGATGGGGCAGGAACATGCCGCGTTCGGGCAAGGCCTCCTGCCCGACCAGGGCCACATGCACCCGCAGGCGCAGGTGAAAATGGGTGAAGGTGTGGCGCGCCTCGGCACCTGCGTCGCACCAGTGCGCCGCCAGCGGCGGCGCGGGCGTGGGGGCCTCGGCCCAGTCGCTGCCGGGCCAGCCCAGCATCCCGCCCAGCAGCCCCGCATCGGGCCGCCGCTCCAGCAGCCAGGCCCCATCGGCGCGCCGCGCCACATAGGCATGGCCGAAGCGGATCGGCTTGGCCGCCTTCGGCAGGCGTGCGGGCAGCGTCTCGGCCACCCCCACCGCCCGCGCGGCACACGGTGCCCGCCACGGGCATATCCCGCAGGCCGGCGCGCGGGGCGTGCAGATCGTGGCCCCCAGATCCATCACCGCCTGCGCGTAATCGCCGGGCCGCTCCCTGGGCGCAAGCCGCGCGGCGGCCTCGATGAGCGCGGGCTTGGCGCGCGGCAGCGGCGTGCGGATGTCGAAAAGCCGCGCCATCACCCGCTCCACATTGCCATCCACCACCACCTCGGGCCGGTCGAAGGCAATGGCCGCGATCGCCGCGCCCGTATAGGGCCCGATCCCCGGCAGCGCCATCAGCCCCTCGCGCGTTTCGGGGAACCGCCCGCCATGCGCGCCCGCCACGACGCGCGCGCATTTCAGCAGGTTGCGCGCCCGCGCGTAATAGCCAAGCCCCGCCCATTCCCCCATGACATCCTCGTCCGGTGCCGCCGCCAGATCGCCCACCGTCGGCCAGCGGGTCGTGAACCGCTCGAAATAGGACCTGACCGCCGCGACGGTCGTCTGTTGCAGCATCACCTCGGAAAGCCAGACGCGATAGGGATCGGGCCGCACGCCCCGCGCCCGCGCTCCCGGCCCCACCCGCCAGGGCAGGTCGCGCGCATGAGCATCGTACCAGTCGAGCAAGAGCCGCGGATCGGCGGTCTGACGCATGTTTTATCCCCTCGCCTGCAATCGGGTCTTCCCTCGCCCGCCCCATCGCATAGATTAGCACCACAGGGGAGGCTGCCAACCATGGCCACGCGCCAGACGGTCACAAGGGGGTTCAAACGCACCGCGGCGCTCTTGCAGCCGAGCATAAGGCGCGCGTCGGAATCGCGCGGCTTTTCACAGGCGCGCCTGCTCACCCATTGGTCCGAGATCGCCGGAGAAAGCATCGCCAGGATCGCCCGCCCGGTGGAGATCTCCTACGGGCGGCAGGGGCTCGGCGCGACGCTCACGCTTTTGACCACCGGCGCGCAGGCCCCCATGCTCGAGATGCAGAAGGAGGCGCTGCGCGAACGGATCAACGCCGTCTACGGCTACAATGCCATCACGCGCATCCGCCTCACGCAGACCGCGCCCTCGGGCTTTGCCGAGGGCCAGGTTGATTTCACCCACCGGCGCCCGGCACAAGCCGCGACGCCCGAGCCCGAAACGCTTGCCCGCGCCGGCGAGATCGTGGCACCGGTCAGCGATGACAGCCTGCGCGCCGCGCTGGAACGGCTCGCCCGGAACGTATTGACCAGATCGAAGAAGGACAGGACATGACGCTGATGAAACATCTCTTCGCCGCCGGCGCGCTGGCGCTTGCCACCCTTGCCGGGCCGCTGGCCGCGCAGGAGAGCACGATCACCGAAATGACGATGGGGCCCGAGGACGCCAAGGTCACGGTGATCGAATACGCGTCCTTCACCTGTCCGCATTGCGCGAATTTCCACACCGGACCGCTCAGACAGCTCAAGGCGGATTACATCGACACGGGAAAGGTTCACTTCATCTACCGCGATGTCTATTTCGACCGTTTCGGGCTCTGGGCCTCGATGGTTGCGCGCTGCGGCGGCGAGGAGAAGTTCTTCGGCATCACCGACATGCTCTATGAACAGCAACGTGACTGGACACAGGGAGAGCCCGCCGCAGTCGCCGACAACCTGCGCCGCATCGGCAAGCTGGCAGGGATCGAGTCTGAGGCGCTGGAGGCCTGCCTCAACGACCGCGACAAGGCGCAGGCGCTGGTCGCCTGGTATCAGGAAAACGCCACTGCGCATGACGTGAACTCCACGCCCACGCTGATCATCAACGACGAGAAATACTCCAACATGGCCTATGCCGATCTCAAGGCGATCATCGAGGAGAAACTGGCCGAGTAAGCGGGCGCCGGTCTTGCGGGGGCCGGGCGCCGCTCCCGGTTCGCATCACCCCAGCCCCAGCCGTTCGAGCGCCGCGTCGAACGGTCCCCATTGCGCGACGGTCAGGCGCAGCGGCAGGACCAGAACCTCGCGCCGCAGATCGTCGGGCAGGCAAAGCGCGTCGGCCTCGGTGGTGACAAGCTGCGCGCCGAGCGCCGCCGCCTCACGGCGCAGCCGCGAGACAAGCACACGGGCGGGGGGTGCCTGACCCGGCAGGGTCACCGCGCGCACCATCTTTGCCCCGAGCGCGGGCAGCGCCGCGAAGAGGTCCCTGGCCTGCCGCGTTCCGGAAACCGCCAGAACGCGCAGCCCGTGCCAGTCCATCCCGGTCGGAAGAATTTCCATACGTGCGTGTATGTATTGCCGGGGGAGGCCGGTCTTGAACCCGGCATTGAAGCGGTCCCGAGCGGCGGGATCGCCAATGACAAGCCCGATCTCCGCCTGCGCCGTTTCAGGCGTCACAGCGGCGATCCATGGCCGCGCAAGCCGGTGCCGCCGGTTGCCAGGACCGGATACCGCGTCGATGACCGCGACGGTGAGATCGGCCGCGATGTTCCGCTCCCGGACCCCGCCGAGCGCAACGAGGCAGGCCATGGCCTCTCCATTCTCCTGCGAATGGTTGATCGCGGCGCGCGCGCCATCGGCCATATCAGCGGCCACCCAAGTCGGAGCGAAGCTCGCGGCGAGCAGCGCCGCGCCCCCGACCGTCTCATACCCGTGCTTGCGCGGATCGACCCTCACAGGTGCTGGCGTTGGTGCCTGCAGCAGCACCACCGGCGCAATGCCGCGGCTCTGCAAGCGCCCGATCACCGCCAGCGCCCCGGGCAGGGCAATGTCCGCCGCCCCCTCTACCGCGATGACCGGCAGCGGTGCGCGCCAGCCCTCCCGCGCTCCACCGATCCGCCGTTCTTCCCTGTGCTCCATCCACCGGGCAATCGGGGCCGCAACGAATGTCCGCAGCCGGGCGAGCGGTGATGCGCGCGGCCTCACCGCGCCGCCTCCTCCCGGTCCAGCCGGTCAAGGACCATGTCCACCACCCGGTCCATCACCTCTGCCCCGCGCGAGGCCACGTCCCAGGCGGCATGGGCCATCGCCGCCGCCCGATCCGGTGGCAACAGACCCTGTACCGCCGCCGCCAGCGTCGGCGCGTCGCGCACGATCCGCGCCGCCCCCGCCTCGGCATAGCGGGAATACCGGGTCAGGTAGCGGGCCACATTCGGGCCGTAAAGGATCGCCGAGCCATGCGCCGCGGGCTCGTTCGGGTCGCGCCCGTGCTGCCCCGAGACCAGCGACGAACCCATGAAGCTGATCGGGGCAAGCCGATACCAGAGCCCCATCTCGCCGCGCGTATCGGCAAGGATCACCTGTGTCCCTTCGTCCGGCAGCGCGCCGGTGGACCAGGCGATGTGCCGCCAGCCCTGCGCAACGATTTCCTCGGCCATGGCCTCGCTGTCCTCAAGCGCGTCCGGCACGATGACGAGAAGCGCGCGATGCGCAATCCGGCTCACCTCCCGATGCGCGGCCAGCACCGTCCCGACCTCCGCGCGCTGCACCATCGCCGCAAGCCAGACAGGACGGCCGCGCAGAAGCTGCGAGAGTTCGGCACGGTCCGGGGCCGAATAGGGCAGCGACAGTGCCCCCGCGCGCAGCACGCCCGTCACCGTCACCCGATGCGGCAGTGCGCCGAGCCGCCGCGCCTGGCGCGCGGCCGCCTCGTCCCGGACATGGATCTCCTCGAACGCGCGCAGCACCTCGCGGGGCAGGTCGGGAAACCAGCGCCAGTTCGGCCGCTCCAGAAGCGCCGCCTCGGCATCTGCGAGATAGAGCGGCAGCCCCGCGCGCGCGGCACAGATGATCAGCGCCGGTTTCAGATCTCCGCCCGTCCAGATCGCAAGATCGGGCCGCCAGTGTTCCAGAAACGCTTCCGCCGCCGGAAGATTGTCCGGCGGCAGATCCTGCCATATCACGCGCCCCTGCGCGCGCAGGCTGGGCGGCGGATCGTCGGGCGCACTCAGCACCATGTGAAGATCGGGGCGCTGCTGGGCCATCCGCTCGGCCATGTGCAGAAGCACATCCGCCCGCCCCGCATCCGCCGCATGCGCCCAGATCACCGCGCCCTCGGGCCTTGGCCGCTCCGGGGATGCGCCGCGCGCCCCGCCGCGCCGCGCCAGCGCGAGATAGGCCGCAAGGCCGAGCGAGCGGCTCATCGCGGCTCAGCCCAGTTCCTCGGTGGGAGAGGCTTCCTGTTCCTCGTCGCGCAGCTTGTGCAGATGGGCGATGAAATAGCGCATATGGGCATTGTCCACGGTGCGCTGCGCCTCGGCCTTCCAGGCGCTGTAGGCGCTCTCGTAATCGGGAAAGATCCCCACGACGTGAAGCGCGTTGACATCGCGGAACTCGGTGCGCGACGGATCGACCAACTCGCCGCCGAAGACCAGGTGAAGACGTTGGGCCATCGGGAAATCCTCGCTCTTTCGGGGTTGCGCGCACCCTACCCCTTTGGCCCCTCAGGTCAAGGCGCAGAGAGGACGGCCGGGCGCGCCCGGCTCATCGCCCGTCCCGACGGCATTCGAAAAGTGCCATCTGGCTCGCCCCGCCAAGCTGGGGATGCGCGCCGCAGATGTCACGGCAGGCCACGTCATAGCCCGTGCGCGCGGCCACCCCTTCGGCCCAGCGGGCAAAGCGCGCGCGGCGCCACTCGAACCGGTGCCCCGGATGCCGCATGCGGGACGCGGGCACGCCCAGAACGGGGTTGTATTCGGCATTGGGCGTGGTCACGATCACATGCGCCGGACGCATCCGCATGAAGACCGCCCGCTCCAGCCGGTTGATGTCGGCGGGCGGCAGGTGCTCGATCACCTCCACGAGACAGGCGCAGTCATAACCCGTCAGCGCCGGATGCCCCTCGGTCAGCGAGGCGCAGGCCAGTTGCACGCGGGCGCGCCCTGCCTCGGGCAGCAGGGCAAGCCGCGCCTCGGCCCGGCGCAGGCGCGCCATGTCGATCTCGATTCCCGTGATCCGCGCGATCCCCGAATGCGCCGCCAGCCGCAGGATCAGATCCCCCTCGCCGCAGCCCAGATCGAGCACCGTGCGCGCCCCCGTCCCGGCCACCGCATCCAGCACCGCCGCCAGACGCGCCTCGTGCAGCGCGGTCGTCATGGCCCCGGCACCGTCAGAAAGGCCACATCCCTGGCCACGATCTCGCAGTGCCAGCCGCGCCCGGCCGCAATCACCCCGAAGGTCCCGGCGCGGTAGAACACCACATGCGTCGGATCCTTTCGGTAGTGCCAGCCGCCAAAGCGCGCATCCTCGGTCTGGAAACGGGTCATCACCGCGAGGATCCCGCCGGGGCGCAAAAGCGCGCCCATCCTGTCGAACTCATGCGCGGGCGCGTGGAAATGCTCGGCCACCTCGGTGCAGGTCACGAAATCGTAGCGCGCGGCCAGGGCTCCGGAGTCTGGCGCGTAGACCGGATCATGAACGGCCATCCCGTGCCCCGCCTCGCGCAGCATCGCGGCAAGCGCGGGGCCGGGACCGCAGCCGTAATCGAGACCCCGCGAGCGGGGTGCGAGACGCGCGCACAAGGGCGCGGCGAGCCGGTCGAGAAATCGCCGGTAGCCGGGATCGTCCACGTCGTTCTCGTGGAGGTCGTAATGGGCGCGCTCCGCGCTTCTTTCGGGGAAATGAGCGGGGTTCATCCCCCGCGCGCCGCACCCGTCGCAGCGCCAGTAGCCCTTGCCGTCGAAGAGACCGAACGCCGCCACATGCGCGGCACGACAGACAGGACAGGCGGAAGGAAGAGCCGACGACATGCGTCCGCTTAGCCGCCCTCGCCCCGCGCTTCAAGCGCACCCATGGACAGCGGCCCGCCGATTGCCTAAGCCTGACCGGACCGACAGGAACGAGGAACGGGGCCATGGCACGGCGCGCGGCATTCGAGATAGGCGGAGAGCGCGTTGCGCCCGGCACGCGCGCCCGCGTCGACATCCCGGTAAGCCAGCTGTCCAATCACACCCCGGTCAACCTCTCGGTCGAGGTGATCCACGGGCGCCGCGCGGGGCCCGTCCTGTTCGTCTCGGCGGCCATTCACGGTGACGAGGTGATCGGCGTCGAGATCCTGCGCCGCGTGTTGCGCAGCGCGCCGCTTGGATCGATGGCCGGGACGCTGCTCGCCGTGCCCATCGTGAACACCTTCGGCTTTCTCAACCATTCTCGCTACCTGCCCGACCGGCGCGATCTCAACCGCGTGTTCCCCGGCGTTGCCGAGGGCTCCATGGCCTCGCAGCTTGCCCATATCTTCATGGAAGAGGTGGTGCGCCGCGCGCAAGTGGGCATCGACCTGCATTCGGCCGCGATCCACCGCACCAACCTGCCACAGCTCCGCCTCACCCCCGGCAACGACCGGCTGGCAGAGCTTGGCGCGGCCTTCGGCGCGCCGGTGATGATGGAGGCCAAGCTGCGCGAGGGCTCGCTGCGCATGGCCGCCGAGGCGGCAGGCGTCGACGTGCTGCTCTACGAGGGTGGCGAGGGATTGCGCTTTGACGAGTTCGCCGCGCGCACCGGCGTGGCGGGCATCCTGCGGGTGATGCGTCATCTCGGCATGATCGGGGCCAAGGGCGTGCCGCGGGCCCGGGCCCTGCCGGTCCGCGCGCGCCGCTCGGTCTGGTATCGCGCCCCGCGCGGCGGGCTTTTCCGCGGCTATCTCGGGCTTGGCGATGCGGTTGCCCCCGGCACGGTGATGGGCGCGGTCGCCAATGCCTTCGGCGATGTCGAGAGCGAGATCGTCGCCGATACCACCGGCATCATCATCGGGCGCGACAACCTGCCCGTGGTCTATGAGGGCGATGCGCTCTTTCATGTCGCCGAGACCCCGCGTGCCGAGGCCGCCGCCGAGGGCATCAGCGCCCATCTCGAGGCCGAGGCGCTCTTTGACGAGGACGAGATCATCTGAGCGCGCTCAGTCCGCCTCCGCCGCCGCCTCCCAGGCGTCGATGATCGCCATGGCCTCCTGCGCCGTCTCGACAAAGCGGAAGAGATCGAGGTCCTCCGCGCTGATCGTGCCTGCCTCGACCAGCGCCTCCCAGTTGATGATGCGCCGCCAGAATGCCTCGCCGAAGAGAAGGAAGGGAATTCGCTTCATCCGGTCCGTCTGGATCAGGGTCAGCGCCTCGAAGGTCTCGTCCAGCGTGCCGAACCCGCCCGGAAAGACGCAGACCGCCCGCGCGCGCATCAGGAAATGCATCTTGCGGATGGCGAAATAGTGAAAGTTGAAGCACAGCCCCGGCGTGACATAGCCGTTCGGCGCCTGTTCATGCGGCAGCACGATGTTGAACCCGATCGAGGCCCCGCCCGCCTCCATCGCGCCGCGATTGCCCGCCTCCATCACCCCCGGCCCGCCCCCGGTGGCAATGACGTAGTCCCGGCCATAGCTCGCCATGGATTTCTCGGTCATGAGCCGCGCGAATATCCGCGCCTCCTCATAATAGCGGGACAGATCGCCAAAGGCTCCGTCCCCGGCCCCGCCCGTCCCGGAGGGCTCGCGGAGACGCGCGCCGCCGAAGAGAACGACCGTGCTCTTGATCCCGCGCTCGTTGAGGATCATCTCGGGCTTGAGCAGTTCGAGTTGGAGCCGCACCGGGCGCAACTCGTCCCGGCACAGGAAATCCGGGTCGGCAAAGGCCAGCCGATAGGCGGGCGCGCGGGTCTGCGGCGTGTCGGGGATCTGCTCGGCGGTGGAGCGGTCCGCATGGGCATCGCGGAACAGGCTGTGACGGTCATCGTTCATCGCGGGCGATCCTTGCTTGGGTCCGGGCTTTCACGGGTATAGGTTTTGACGGATCAAGAAAAGACAAAGAGGGGCGAGCGATGGACTGGCAGAGCCTGATCACCGAGGCACGGGCGCGCATCGCGCCGCATCTGCGCCAGACGCCGGTGGCGCGTGTGCGGCTCGGCGCGCATGAGCCGCGGCTCAAGTTCGAGCAGATGCAGCATACCGGCAGTTTCAAGGCGCGCGGCGCGTTCAACACGCTGATCCAGTTCGAGGTGCCCGAGGCGGGCGTGGTCGCCGCCTCGGGCGGCAATCACGGCGCGGCGGTGGCCCATGCCGCCCGCGCCCTCGGGCATCCTGCGCGCATCTACGTGCCGCAGATCGCCGGCCCGGCCAAGATCGCGCTGATCCGCGCGCAGGGTGCCGCGCTTCAGGTCGTTCCCGGTGCCTATGCGGAGGCCGCCGCCCGCGCCGCCGAATGGCGCGACGCGACCGGCGCGATGGAGGTGCACCCCTATGACGCCCCCGCCACCGTGGCGGGCCAGGGCACGCTCATGGCGGAATGGGAGGCGCAGGGGCTTGACGCCGATACGGTGCTCATTGCCGTGGGCGGCGGCGGGCTGATCGCCGGGGCGCTCGGCTGGCTCGGAGGGCGGCGCAGGGTGGTGGCGGTGGAGCCCGAGACCTGCCCCACGCTCCATGCCGCGATGGCCGCCGGTGCGCCGGTGGATGTGGAGGTCTCGGGGATCGCCGCCAACGCGCTCGGGGCGCGTCGGATCGGCGGCCTCTGCCTCGATCTGGCGCGGCGATACGAGGTGCAAACCGTGCTGGTGAGCGATTCGGCCATCCGCGCGGCACAGGTCACGCTCTGGCAGGAACTGCGCCAACTGGTCGAACCGGCGGGGGCCACCGCTCTTGCCGCGCTCCTGTCGGGGGCCTACGCGCCCGAGCCGGACGAGCGGGTGGCCGTGCTCCTGTGTGGCGGCAACCTCGTCCCCGATCCGCTGGACAGCCTCTGAACGCGGGGATATGAGGCGCAGATGTCCAAGCCCAAGGAAAATCCCAATTACAAGGTGATCGCCGAGAACCGGCGCGCCCGGCATGACTACGCGATCGAGGAGGATCTCGAATGCGGCATCATGCTCGAGGGCTCCGAGGTCAAGTCCCTGCGCCACAAGAGCGCCAATATCGCCGAGAGCTACGCCACCGTGGACAATGGCGAATTGTGGCTCGTCAACAGCTATATCGCGCCTTACGAGCAGGCCCGCACCTTCGGCCATGAGGAACGCCGCCGCCGCAAGCTGCTGGTCTCCAGGAAAGAGCTGGCGCGGCTCTGGAACGAGACGCAGCGCAAGGGCATGACGCTGGTGCCCTTGGTGCTCTATTTCAACCATCGCGGTATCGCCAAGCTCAAGATCGGGATCGCCAAGGGCAAGAAGACCCATGACAAGCGCGCCACGGACGCCAAGCGCGACTGGGAGCGTCAGAAACAGCGGCTGCTCAGGCAGGGCGGCTAGGACGCGGCGGGGATTCTGTTACCCTTTTCGTGTCTGATCGTGGTAATTTCCTTGCGGAGATCATGCGCGGAGCGAGGAACGTCATGACATCGCGAAACAGGATTCTCATCATCCCGTTTCTTGTCGCCCTGTCGGCTTTGGTGGCCTGCTCACCAGGGGGAACCAGCACCACAAGCTACACGGCCACCGTGGACGGCATTCCCTATGCCGCCAAGCGCACCGTTTACGACATGGGAGCGGATACCGCGCTGGTCTACAAGTACGAGATCGACGGATTTCCGCCCTGCAACGGACCCAGCCAGTGCGAAGAGATGATCCGCGCCTCCGACCGACACAAGCAGCGGCTCGAAGAGCGACGGCGCGGACAGACCAGCGGCACCGGCGAAGAGCCGGATTACAGGGACCAGATCGGCGACTGAGCCCGGAGCTGTCCCTGGCCAGGCCGCTTCGGGGCTTGCCTCGCCGTGCCGGCCGGTACAGGAACGGAACCTGTCCCGAGGCGCGTGGACAAGGCCGCGCGGGTCACGCAACGGAATGACGGAAGGGGCCCGCATGACCATCGTCGATACCCTGCGCTGCATGGCCACGGGGGTGCCGCGGCACGGCGCGACCGCGGGCAGCCCGCTCAGACGCACCGCGGCACCCTTGGCATGAGCGAAGCACCGGAACTGCGCCGCATCGGCCTGCGCGGCACCCCGCGCGATCTGGGCCGGGCGCTCGGCGAGGAGGGGCGGGCGGCGGTGCGGGACGTGCTGCTCGGCGCGCCCTGCTGGCAGGCGGTCACCGCCCCCGCGCATCGCGCGGCCGTTGCCCGCATGGAACGCGGCTTGCGCGCGCGCTTTCCGGCCATTCTCGAGGAGGTCGAGGGGCTGGCCGAGGGCCTCGCCCTCCCCTTCGCCGACGTGCTGGCGTGGAACTGCCGGGGGGATCTGATGTCGAACGCGCCCGATGGCTGCACCACGGTCCTCTTGCCCGGGCCCGCGCCGGTCATCGCCCATAACGAGGACGGGCTGCCGGGGTTTCGCGGCCACGCCTTCCTGGCCGATGTGACGCCCGATGGTGCGCCCGCCTTCACCGCCTTCTGCTATCCCGGCTCGATCCCCGGCCATACCTTCGCCGTGACGGGCGCGGGGCTGGTGCAGGCGGTCAACAACATCCGCCTGCGCGGGGTCCAGGCCCGCGTGCCGCGCATGGCGCTGGGGCGCGCGGCGCTCGGCTGTGCCTCGCTCGACGGGGTGGCCGCGCATTTCACGGCCGACAATGACAGCGGCGGGTTCCACATGGCCTTCGCGCAGGCCGGCGACGCGCGGATCCTGAGCGTGGAATATGGCGGCGGCGCGGTCTCTATCCGGGAGATCACCGAGCCACAGGTCCACGCCAACCACGCGCTGCACCTTGCCCTCGGCCCCGAAGGGCAAAGCGTCACCCGCTCCTCCGCCGACCGGCAGGCGCGCGGCACGGCGCGGCTGGCGGAGGGCGTGCGCGACCCGCTCGCGATCCTGCGCGACGGGAAGGGCCCCGGCCTGCCCGTCTTCCGCACCGCGCCAGACGACCCCGACGACGAGAACACGCTGGCCACGGCGCTCTTCCGCGTCCGCGGCGGCGGCGTGGACTGGGAGGTGCGGGCGCAGGGCTGCCTGGCGGTGGCGTATGGGGGGAGGGTGGAGGCGACATGAGCACGATCGGAGGCCATGTCGTCATCCATGAGCGCGGGGGGGGGGGGCGTTGTGGATGCCAGCGGCTGGGACGCTGCGCCGGTGGGTTTGGGTTCTGTTAAAACGATGGTAACGCGAATGGAATAGACGATACTCAGCACGCCCTGAACGTGCTATCGTCTGTCAAGAACAAAGGGCTCAACTAAAAATTGTCTTATGGCTGATGGCACCTCTTGGCGGAACCGATCTGCGGCTTAAGAACTATGGGCTCGACCACCACGGGGACGAGGTTCATGCTGCCGTGTTCGCTGACAAGCCGAAGAAGCTTGTTTCTGGACTCAAGCAGCTTGTAATTGCTACAACGCGGAAATTTAGCACATGTTCGAGGAATCCGCCCGCCAGCCAGAAAAGAAAGACGATGAGGAACGCTTTGAGGAACGGCTAACTAAGATGGTGAAGCAAAGAAGCGACGGCAAGAAGGAACAGACAGACAATGGCTGACTACATTGGCGATATCTGCAGAGAATACGTTGACGAAGTTGCTGATACGCTTGCTGATATGACTGAGGATGACGCAGTCGAAGAGCTCGTCAGAGGAGCCAACCGGCGGCTTGGCGAAAGGGGATGGACCGATGACGCTGAAAGATATGGTGTCAATGTCGGAAACGTGGTCAGACTCCAGTTAAGAATGCATCGCGCTCAGAACTAGCGGGTTTGTCAAATACTCCACCCCCAAACCAAAAGGCCCCCGCACCGTCGGGGACCTTCGGTAACGCTGTCAGTGACGATCAGAGACCGGTGGTCACGTCGATCGTGTTGCCCTCCTCGAGGGTCACGTAGGCTTTCTTGACGTCCTTGCGGCGGCCGAGCATGCCGCGGAAGCGTTTCTGCTTGCCCTTGGTGATGGTGGTGTTGACCGCCTTCACCTTGACGCCGAAGAGCGTTTCCACCGCCTCCTTGATCTGCGGCTTGTTGGCCTCGATATCGACCTCGAAGACGATGGCCCCGTTTTCGGAAACCATGGTCGCCTTTTCGGTGATCACCGGCTTGCGGATCACGTCGTAATGTTCGGGTTTCGCGCTCATTTCAACCGAGCCTCCAGAGCTTCGACACCCGCCTTGGTGAGCACGAGCGTGTCACGCTTGAGGATGTCATAGACATTGGCCCCCATCGACGGCAGCACATCGAGACCCTCGATATTGGCCGCCGCGCGGGCGAATTCGGCGTTGACCTGCGCGCCGTCGATGATCAGCGCGCGCTTCCAGCCCAGATCCCGGACCTGTTTGGCCAGGGTCCTGGTCTTGCCGTCGCCGCTGGCCGTGTCGATCACCACAAGCTCGCCCGCCCGGGCCTTGGCCGAGAGCGCGTGCTTGAGGCCAAGCGCGCGGACCTTCTTGGGCAGGTCATGCGCATGGCTGCGCGGCACCGGGCCCTTGTAGATACCCCCCTTGCGGAAGATCGGCGCGTTGCGGTCGCCGTGGCGTGCGCCGCCGGTGCCCTTCTGGCGATAGATCTTCTTGGTCGAGTAGCTGGTCTCGGACCGGGTCTTGACCTTGTGGGTCCCGGCCTGCGCCTTGTTGCGCTGCCAGCGGACGACGCGGTGCAGGATGTCGGCGCGCGGTTCCAGGCCGAAGATGTCTTCGCCCAGATCGACCGAGCCGGCCTTGCCGCCGTCCAGTGTGATCACGTCGAGTTTCATTCCTCGCCTTCCTTCTTCTCGGCCTCGATCTGGGCCTCGGCATCCTTGAGCGCGGCCTCCTCGGCGGCGGCGGCCTCCTCGGCCAGGCGCTTCGCTTCGGCCTCTGCTTCGGCGGCGGCCTGGGCGGCAGCCTCCTCGGCGGCGCGCGCGGCCTCCTCGGCGGCGGATTTCAGCGCCGCGGGCAGGATCGCGTTCTCGGGGAACGGTTTCTTGACCGCGTCCTTGATCGTGACCCAGCCACCCTTGGAGCCGGGCACGGCACCCTTGACCATGATCAGGCCCCGGTCTGCATCGGTCTTGACCACCTGGAGGTTCTGCGTGGTGACACGCACCGCCCCCATGTGGCCCGCCATCTTCTTGCCCTTGAAGACGCGGCCCGGATCCTGGCACTGGCCGGTCGAGCCATGCGAGCGGTGCGAGATCGACACGCCGTGGCTGGCGCGCAGACCGCCGAAATTGTGCCGCTTCATCGCGCCCGCAAAGCCCTTGCCGATCGAGGTGCCCGAGACGTCCACGAACTGACCCTCGAAGTAATGATCGGCGGTGATCTCCTCGCCCACGGCGATGAGGTTCTCCGGCGCCACGCGGAATTCCGCGATCTTGCGCTTGGGCTCGACCTTGGCGGCGGCAAAATGGCCGCGCATCGGCTGGCTCGTGCGCTTGGCCTTGGCGGTGCCCGCCCCGAGCTGCACGGCGCTGTAGCCGTCCTTTTCAGGGGTGCGCTGCGCCACCACCTGAAGCTTGTCCAGTTGCAGGACGGTCACGGGAACCTGCTTTCCGTCCTCCATGAAAAGCCGGGTCATCCCGACCTTCTTCGCGATCACACCAGAGCGCAACATGTCCGTGCCCTCCTCAAACCGAAATCTGCACATCCACGCCGGCCGCGAGGTCGAGCTTCATCAGCGCGTCCACGGTCTGCGGGGTGGGATCGACGATGTCGAGAAGCCGCTTGTGCGTGCGGATCTCGAACTGGTCGCGGGATTTCTTGTCCACGTGGGGGCCACGCAGAACGGTGTATTTCTCGATCTTGTTCGGCAGCGGGATCGGCCCGCGCACCTGCGCCCCGGTCCGCTTGGCGGTGTTGACGATTTCCTGCGTGCTGGCATCGAGCACGCGGTAGTCGAACGCCTTGAGCCGGATGCGAATGTTTTGGCCTTGCATTGGTCTAGCCTTTCGCGGCGTTGGAGTTGATAGGAGGAGAACCGGACCATCCGGCCCCCTCGTCGAACCCTGCCCCGGCCGGAGCCGGGGCCAGATAGGTATCAGGCGAGGATCTTGGAGACGACGCCTGCGCCGACGGTGCGGCCGCCTTCGCGGATGGCGAAGCGCAGGCCGTCCTCCATGGCGATGGGGGCGATCA
>MDTD01172558.1_pt1 | contig 62692 bp, 67 predicted proteins | sample 811221 | NCBI WGS metagenome assembly MDTD01 (sample SAMN05326646, study PRJNA326480) | marine metagenome | isolation source: seawater | place: Pacific Ocean: South West | collected 2011
GGCCCGCCGATGAGAAAGGCCACGATCGGGCGGGGCAGGGGCGCCAGCGCCGCCTGCCATGCGGCACGCCCCTGTTCGAGCCGCGCGGGATCGACGCGCATCAGCGGCAGGCCGATGTTGAGCACGTTCGGAAAGGGCGCAACCAGCGTCTCGGCGCTGGTGATGATGAGGTCGAACCGGTCCATCATCCCCGAGGGCTTGCCGACAAGCACGATGCGCGCGCGCCCGCCGGATTGCGCCTTGATCCAGAGTGCCGCGTTGGCGGGGCGGCGGCCGCTGGTGAGGATCAGATCCGGCCAGGGAGGGACGAGCGCATCGGAACGGGCCATGTCGAGATGCGAGAGCGAGGCCGCGACGGGCGGCTTGCCCAGCACCCATTGCGGCTGCATTTCGAGATGGCGCAATTCCGTCCGCCAGCCGCGCGACCGGCTCAGTGCCTCGGCGATCATCTCGACCTGGCCGTTGTCGCCGCGCTTGTCGCCGAGCACCCGCCAGATGCGCGGCCCCGTGCCCTGCGCGCTCATGGCTGCCTCACAGTGCCCGGGCTGCGGGCGCGTCGATCCCGAGGAGCGCCTTGAGACGCGGCGACAGATCGCGCGCGACCAGGGCTTCCAGCTCCGCCGCCTGGGCCTCGTCGAAATAGTCCCGGTAGCCGCCCACCTTGGCGCGGCGCACCTTGAAGCTTTCGGGGTCATTCGCATTGCGCAGGGTCAGGCCGCCGGATTGGAAGAACCCCTCGCTTTCGAGCTTGCGCAGGTTGTCGAAGGAGCCGAACGCGACCGCGTCTGCGATCTCGGCCTCTGAAAACTCGTCGCCCATCAACGTGGTGATCTTGCCCAACACGCCCGCCGGGTCGGCGCGCAACTCCTCGTAGGAGGTGAGCAGCGCATGGTCGAGATGCTCAAGCGCCGCATCCCAGTGGTTCAGGAAGGCGATGAGCGAGGGCAGGCCGATCTCGCTTTCGCGCACGAACTCCCACATGCCGATATTGCGCCGGTCCACGGGGCGCGAAAGCCCCGCGTTGATCAACTCCTGCTTGTGATCCGACTGCCGCCTGGTGAACTGGAAGAACCACGACACCGCGATGTCAAGCGGGTTGCGCGCGAGCAGAACCACCGGTTTCGCCGCCAGTTCCGCATCCTGCCGCCCCGGCTGCAGGCGGTCCCCCACCGCGCGCTCGTAGCTGTACCAGCCGTTCGTGGCGGCGAAACTCGGGATCGCCGGGTTGGCATCGGCCAGGGCCGGGTAGCGCGCGAAATCGCTCTCGGGGATGCCGTGGCGCTGCGCGTGAAGCCGCGTGAGCATCACCTTGAGCCAGGTATTGCCGCTCTTGGGATGGGCGATGATGATGAGCGAGGACCGCCGCGCGATATCCAGCTCCAGCGCGCCGAGCCGCGCCTTGCGGGCCGGGACGCGCAGGCGGGCGGGCAGCACTGCTGTGCCGCCGATGATGGCGGCCTTGCGGATATTGTCGCGGCCGAGATTGCGCAAGGAGGGCAGAAGGCTCATGGGGCGGGTCCGGTGATGGGGCAGGGGCGCTCAGGCACAGCCCTTTGCCGCATCCGGGGCGGGAAGTCCACCCCGGCGGGATGCGGGCCGCTGCCCGTCCGTTGCAAGACGGGTCGCAATGTTTCGGCGGCGTGAGCGCAGCCGGGGCGATCCCGCCCGCCGTCAACCCCCTGTGGCGACAAGCGCGGTTGACCTTGGCGGTCCCGCGCGGATATAGGCGTCGCGCGACGCGCGGACAGTCCGCTGACTTTGCTTGACCGATCCGCCACCGCCCAGGGCGGGAGCCACCGGAAAGCGGGTAACGGCATTCAGGATTGGATAGACGATGACACAGACCACCCCCAAGACGAACGACCAGACCGGGAACGCCAAGGATTACTGCGTTTTCATCCAGGCCAACCACAAGCAGTATATCGGCGCTCTCATCGCCGAATATGCGATCCGGCGGAATTCGAAACACAATGACAAGTTCGATATCCGCATCATGCATTATGACGATTTCCCCGTCTTCAAGGCGCATGAGGGCAGGAAGTTCCTGCGCGACGGGGAATGGCGCGAATGGGTGCGCAACGACCTGCAATCCTTCACGCCGACGCGCTTCGCGCCGCCGCAGCTCATGGGTTACAAGGGGCGCGCCGTGGTCATCGACCCGGACGTGTTCGTGATCGCCGATATCTGGGATCTGTTCAGCCGCGACATGAAGGGCGCGGCGATCATGTGCCGCCCGAAATCGGGATCGAAGGGCAAGCGCGGGGCGCTCGCCACCTCGGTGATGCTGCTCGACAACGCAAAGCTCACGCATTGGAAATTCGACGAGCAGTTCGCCGCGATGTTCGACGGCTCGCGCGACTACATGCCGTGGATCTCGCTCAAGTATGAGGATCCCGAAACGGTGGCGCTGTTCGAGAACGAGTGGAACGATTTCGACCATCTCGACGAGAACACCAAGGCGCTGCACAACACGCAGCGCAAGACGCAGCCGTGGAAGACCGGCCTGCCGGTGGATTACCGCGCCGCGGACTCCTTCCGTCTCTTCCCGCCGCGCCACTGGTTCCGCCGCCTGCGCCGCGCGCTTTTCGGCGATTACGGGATGGCCGGGCGCTACAAGCGCCACCCCGATCCCAAGCAGGAGGCGTTCTTCTTCGGGCTGGTGCGCGAGGCGGTCGAGAAGGGCGTGATCACCGAGGAGATGCTGCGCGAGGAGATGCGGCAGAACCATGTGCGCCACGATGCGCTGGAACTGATCAAGACGGTGCCGCCGCTGGCCTATCCCGCGGCGGCCTGAGCGCGGATCACCCCCGCATCCGCGCGCCTTCGGCATCGAGAAGCGGCTCGGTCAGGAGCCGCGCGGCGCGGCGCTCTCCGAGGATCTCGATCTCGGCCTCGAGCCCCGGCTGCGCGCGCTCGCGCGGGATGAGCGCCAGCGCGACCGACTTGCCCGCGTGGTGCGAATAGCCCCCCGAGGTGCAGAAGCCGCGCACCGCGCCGTCTATCCAGACGGGCTCATACCCGTTCACATCGGCGTCCAGGGCATCCACCTCGAAGGCCACCAGTTCGCGCGCGGCGCCTGCCGCGCGCTCGGCCTCGGCGGCCGCGCGGCCGATGAAATCGGCATTCTTCTTCCAGGCGATGAACCGGTCCATGCCCGTTTCGCCCGGCGTGTAATCGGGCGAGAACTCGCGCAGCCAGGCACCGAAGAACCGGTCGAGCCGGAGCGACATCATCGCGCGCATGCCGAAGGGGCGCATCCCGTGGGTCTGCCCTTTGGTCCAGAGCGTGTCCCACAGCGCGCGCTGCGCCATCGGGTCGCAATAGATCTCGAACCCCAGATCGCCCGTGTAGCTCACGCGCTGGACCAGGCAATCGACCATGCCGATGGTGGCGCGGCGGACATCCATGAATTTCATGTCGGCCACCGCGTCGCGCGTGCAGGCGGCGAGCAACTCGCGCGCCTTCGGCCCCGCGATCTGGAAGCCGGTGAGCCGGTCGGAGATGTTCTCGACCCGGACACCTTCGGTCGCGTTCCTCTCGAACCAGCGCATGTGGACGGCCTGCGCGCCGTAGGAGGCGGTGAGCTGGAATGTCTCGTCATTGAGGCAGGAGACGGTGAAATCGCCCCAGAGCCGCCCCTTGGGCGAGAGCATGGGCGTGAGTGCCAGCCGGCCCGGCTGCGGGATGCGGCCTGCCATGATCCGGTCGAGCCAGGCGCGGGCATTCTCGCCCGTGACCAGATACTTGCCGAAATTGTGGACCTCGTTGATGCCCACGGCCTCGCGCACGGCGCGGACCTCGCGCGCGGTGGCCTCCCAGGCGTTGGAGCGGCGGAAGGAGGGCGTCTCGTAGCGCGGCTCGTCTCCGGTTGCGAAGTAGTTGACCACCTCGAGCCCGTATTGCGCGCCCCAGACCGCGCCCATCGCATCGAAAATGTCATACATCGGTGTCTGGCGCAGCGGGCGCGCGGCGGGCAGTTCCTCGTTCGGGTAGGAGACGCTGAACCGCTTCTGATAGTTCTCGATGACTTTGGGCAGGGTATAGCCCGGCCCGATCCAGTCCCCGAAGCGCGCCACGTCCATCGCGGTGACATCGCGCTCGCATTCGCCCTCTACCATCCATTGCGCCAGCATGAGGCCCACGCCGCCGCCCTGGCTGAACCCCGCCATCACCCCGCAGGCCGACCAGTAGTTGCGCAGCCCCGGCACCGGACCCACCAGCGGGTTGCCGTCCGGGGCAAAGGTGAAGGGGCCGTGGATGACCGATTTGACTCCCGCGCGCGCCAGCGCCGGGAACCGCTTGTAGGCGAACTCGATGCTGTCCTCGATCTTGTCGAAATCGTCGGGCAGCAATTCATGCCCGAAAGTCCACGGCGTGCCATCGACCGCCCAGGGACGGCAGGGCTGTTCGTAAAAGCCGATGCAGAGCCCGCGCCCCTCCTGCCGCAGATAGCTTTCGCCCGCCGGGTCCATGACATGGGGGTGCTCGCCGCCGCCGTCGATGATCGCGGCGATCTCCGGCACCTCGTCCGTCACCAGATACTGATGCTCCATCGGGTGCAGCGGCAGGTAGACGCCCGCCATCGCCCCCACCTCGCGCGCCCAGAGACCGGCGGCGTTGACGACATGCTCGGCATGGATCGTGCCCTTGTCCGTCACCACGTCCCATGTGCCATCGGGGCGCGGGTTGGTTTCCCTGACATGGCAATGCGTCTCGATCACGGCACCGCCCATGCGCGCCGCCCTGGCATAGGCATGGGTGGTGCCCGACGGATCGAGATGCCCGTCCAATGGGTCGTAAAGCCCGCCGATGATGCCCTCGATATTGGTCACGGGGGCAAGGCGGGCGATCTCCTCGGGGGTGACGATCTCGGTTTCCAGCCCCATGTAGCGATGCTTGGCGCGCTCGGCCAGAAGCATGTCGAAGCGGTCGCGGTTGTCGGCCAGCGTGACGCCGCCCACATGGTGCAGGCCGCAGGACAGGCCGGTTATCTCTTCCAGTTCCTTGTAGAGGCGGATCGTATAGCCCTGGAGCGCGGCCATGTTGGTATCGCCGTTGAGCGTGTGAAACCCCCCCGCCGCATGCCAGGTGGAGCCGGAGGTCAGCTCGGAGCGTTCCACCAGCATCACGTCGGACCAGCCCAACCGGGTCAGGTGATAGAGCACCGAGGCGCCGACGACGCCGCCGCCGATGACACAAACGCGCGTGGTGGTCTTCATGGAGTCCTCCCGAGGATCGTTTCGGCCAGACTGGCCCCACGGCCGCAAGGCGCATGCCGGTTTGCGACAGGAGAGGTCGTTTTTCTTACCGGCGCGCCCGGCGGGTACGCGGCGCGACGCGCCCCGGCTCAGGTCCGGGGCGGCTTGCTCTCCCGCTGGCCGGTCTCGCTCGGGGTGGCGGTTTCCCTGGCGGCCTTGAACTTCCTGAGCCGGTCCATGAGCAGGGCACGCGCCTTGGCATTGGCGCGCCGCACGCGGAAGGCGGTGAGAAACGCCTCTTCGGCGGTCTGCGAGCTTTCGCCCAGAACCTTGGTGATGGCGTTCACCAGTTCTTCGTCGCCGGTCGCCTCGATCGCCTTGAGCACGTCGCGGGCGAGCTCGTCGGCCATGTCCTCGATCATGCCCATCCGTTGCCCTCAGCGCGTGGATTCGGTCAGCCGGCGCTTCACATAGGCGGTGACCGTCTCGATCATCGTCTCCATATGTGGCTCGCGGAAGAAGTGATCGGCCCCCTCGATCTCTTCATGGGTGATGGTGATGCCCTGCTGTTCCTGAAGCTTCGAGACAAGATGCGCGGTATCCGCGGGCGGGGCCACGCGATCGGCGGTGCCGTTGATGATGAGCCCCGAGGCCGGGCAGGGGGCGAGGAAGGAGAAATCATACATGTTGGCGGGGGGGGCCACCGAGATGAACCCCGTCACCTCGGGCCGCCGCATCAGCAGCTGCATCCCGATCCACGCGCCGAAGGAGAAGCCCGCCACCCAGCAATGCTTGGAATTGGCGTTCATGGATTGCAGGTAGTCGAGCGCGGCGGCGGCGTCCGAGAGCTCTCCCACGCCCTGATCGTATTCGCCCTGGCTGCGCCCGACGCCCCGGAAATTGAAGCGCAGCACGGTAAAGCCCATGTTGTAGAAGGCGTAATGGAGGTTGTAGACCACCTTGTTGTTCATCGTCCCGCCGAATTGCGGATGCGGGTGCAGGACGATGGCAATCGGCGCATCGCGGTCGCGCTGCGGATGGTAACGGCCTTCCAGTCGGCCCTCGGGGCCGGGAAAGATAACCTCGGGCATGTGCTACTGTCCTTCCTGCGCGCGCGGGCGATGATGGTGACGCATTCGCTCTCGCATCCCTGGGCATGGTTCGGATAATGTCGGGGCCGGACCGGCTCGGATCGAGATAAGCCCTGTGCCGTCCAAGGTCAATCAGTGTCAGGAGGGGAAGGGGGCCATGAAACTCAGCACCAAGGGGCGCTATGCGATGGTGGCGCTTGTCGATATCGCGCTCCAGCCCGAGGGCGACGTGGTGACGCTGAGCGAGGTGTCGCGGCGGCAGGACATCTCCTTGCCCTATCTCGAACAGCTCTTCGTCAAGCTGCGGCGCGCCGATCTCGTGGCCTCGGTGCGCGGGCCCGGCGGCGGCTATCGGCTGGCACGGCCCGCCGCCGAGATCCGCGTGGCCGAGGTGCTGGCGGCGGTGGACGAGACGGTGGATGCGCTGCACAAGGGCGCGGGGGCCTCGGGCGGGGCGAGCGGCAGCCGCGCACAATCGCTTGCCAACCGGCTCTGGGAGGGGCTGAGCGCGCATGTCTATGTCTTTCTCCACCAGACCCGGCTGAGCGACGTGGCGCGCAACGCGCTCGCGCCCTGCCCGGCGGTGCCGCATCTCTTCTCGCTGGTGGATGAAGAATAGGCGGCAGCGCGCGACCTGCGCGGCCAGGGTGACATCGTTCGGAAAGGAAGCTCCGTGGCCAGTCTCAACCGCATCGTCATGCAGAAGGTCACGCGCCGCTGGTTCGAGGCGCTGGAGCCTGCAACCATGGATGCCGCCGAGATCTCGGGCAAGTTCGGCCGCCGTTTCGCGTTTCGCAGCTATACCCGCTACCGCTATCCGCGCCACGACATCTGCAAGGGTCCGTTCACCGGCGCAAGCGGCGCGGTGGCGAAATACGACATCATCCTGGCAAACCAGGTCTGGGAGCATCTCGACCGGCCCTATGCCGCCACGCAGAACGTGCGCGCGATGCTGCGCGAGGGAGGGTGGTTCTGGCTGGCCGTGCCATTCTTCATCCCCTGGCACGGCGATCCGGTCGATTGCTCACGCTGGAGCGCGCGGGGGCTGAAGAACCTGCTGATCGAGGCGGGATTTCCCGAGGCCAACATCACCGCCCGCCAATGGGGCAACCGCGCGGCGGCGCGCCGCAACCTGGAAACCGTCTGGCCGCCGGTATACGACCCCGAGACCGACGACCTGACCGACGATCCGCAATTCCCGGTCTGCGCCTGGGCGCTGGCGCAGAAGTAGCGGCGCGCGCCGGGGGCCGACCATGCCCGGGCCTGTTCCGGGGACATCTCCGCCCGCGTGCCGTCATCCTCGGGCTCGACCCGAGGATCCCTGGCCGCGCGGAGATCCCCGCTTTCGCGGGGATGACGGGGAGGGGATGGCAACGCAGGCGTGCCGACAGCGCATCGTGTTCACCATTCGTTCACATTTTCGGCTTGGACGACTCGCCGCTCTCCTCTATGTCATGCTGGGTGGCAAGGGGACGCTCATGGCCGAACTCAGGACGATTTCCGTGCGCGGGGCGCGCGAGCACAATCTGAAGAACATCGACGTGGACATTCCGCGCGACCGGCTGGTGGTGATCACCGGGCTGTCGGGCTCGGGCAAGTCCTCGCTGGCCTTCGATACGATCTATGCCGAGGGCCAGCGCCGCTATGTCGAATCGCTCTCGGCCTATGCGCGGCAATTCCTCGACATGATGGAAAAGCCGGACGTTGACCATATCAGCGGGCTGTCGCCCGCGATTTCCATCGAGCAGAAGACCACCTCGAAGAACCCCCGCTCGACCGTGGGCACGGTGACGGAGATCTACGATTACCTGCGGCTGCTCTTCGCCCGCGTCGGCACGCCCTATTCCCCCGCGACCGGCCTGCCCATCGAGGCGCAGCAGGTCCAGGACATGGTGGACCGGGTGATGGCGATGGAGGAGGGCACGCGCGCCTATCTGCTGGCCCCCATCGTGCGCGACCGCAAGGGCGAATACCGCAAGGAATTCCTCGAATTGCGCAAGCAGGGGTTCCAGCGGGTGAAGGTGGACGGGCAGTTTCACGAGCTTGACGAGCCGCCCGTGCTCGACAAGAAATTCCGCCACGACATCGACGTGGTGGTGGACCGGCTGGTGGTGAAGCCGGGGCTGGAGACGCGGCTGGCCGACAGTTTCCGCACCGCGCTCGACCTCGCGCAGGGCATCGCCGTGCTGGAGACCGCCCCGCGCGAGGGCGCGCCGGAGCGGATCACCTTCTCGGAGAATTTCGCCTGTCCGGTCAGCGGCTTCACCATCCCCGAGATCGAGCCGCGGCTCTTCTCCTTCAACGCGCCCTTCGGGGCCTGCCCCGATTGCGGCGGGCTGGGGGCGGAACTGTTCTTCGACGAACGCCTCGTGGTGCCCGACGAGGCGCTGCGCCTGGGCGACGGGGCCATCGCGCCCTGGCGCAAGGGCAAGTCGCCCTATTTCATGCAGACCATCGAGTCGCTCGCGCGGCATTACGGCTTCGACACGGCGACCCCGTGGAAGGATCTGCCCGCCCATGTCCGGCAGGTATTCCTTCACGGATCGGGCGAGGAGGAGATCCCGTTCCGCTATGACGAGGGGGGCCGCGTCTATCAGGTCTCGCGCAGCTTCGAGGGCGTGATTCCCAACATGGCGCGGCGCTACCGGGAGACGGATTCGGCCTGGATCCGCGAGGAATTCGAGCGCTACCAGAACAACCGCCCCTGCGGCACCTGCGGCGGGCATCGGCTGCGCCCCGAGGCCCTGGCGGTCAAGATCGCGGGTCTGCATGTGGGCCAGGTTGTGCAGATGTCGATCCGCGAGGCGCATGAGTGGTGCGCCACGGTGCCCGGCCATCTGGGCGCGCAGAAGAACGAGATCGCCCGCGCCATCCTCAAGGAGATCCGCGAGCGGCTCGGCTTTCTCGTGAATGTCGGCCTCGATTACCTGACGCTTTCGCGCAACGCGGGCACGCTCTCGGGCGGCGAGAGCCAGCGCATCCGGCTGGCGAGCCAGATCGGATCGGGGCTCACCGGCGTGCTCTACGTCCTCGACGAGCCCTCGATCGGGCTGCACCAGCGCGACAACGGGCGGCTGTTGCAGACGCTCAGGAACCTGCGCGACCAGGGCAACACCGTGATCGTGGTCGAACATGACGAGGAAGCGATCCGAACCGCCGATTACGTGTTCGACATCGGCCCCGGGGCGGGGGTGCATGGCGGCCAGGTGGTGAGCCACGGCACGCCGGAGACGGTGGCGGCCGATCCGGCCTCGCTCACCGGGCAATATCTCTCCGGTGTCCGCGAGATCACCGTGCCCAAGGAGCGCCGCAAGGGAAACGGCAAGAAACTCAGTGTTGTCAAGGCGACAGGGAACAATCTCAAAGCGGTGACCGCCACGTTTCCGCTGGGCAAGTTCGTCTGCGTGACCGGGGTTTCGGGCGGAGGAAAATCGACCCTGACCATCGAGACGCTGTTCAAGACCGCCTCGATGCGTCTGAACGGCGCGCGGCAGACGCCCGCCCCCTGCGAGACGATCAAGGGGCTGGAGCATCTCGACAAGGTGATCGACATCGACCAGCGCCCCATCGGGCGCACGCCGCGCTCCAACCCGGCCACCTATACGGGGGCCTTCACCCCGATCCGCGACTGGTTTGCCGGTCTGCCCGAGGCCAAGGCGCGCGGCTACAAGCCGGGGCGCTTCTCGTTCAACGTCAAGGGCGGGCGCTGCGAGGCGTGCCAGGGCGACGGGGTGATCAAGATCGAGATGCATTTCCTTCCCGATGTCTACGTGGAATGCGAGACCTGCAAGGGCGCGCGCTATAACCGCGAGACGCTGGAAATCCGCTTCAAGGGCAAGAGCATAGCGGACGTTCTTGACATGACGGTGGAAGAGTCGCAGGATTTTTTCAGGGCGGTGCCCTCGATCCGCGAGAAGATGGATGCGCTGATGCGCGTGGGGCTGGGCTATATCAAGGTGGGCCAGCAGGCGACGACGCTCTCGGGCGGCGAGGCGCAGCGGGTGAAGCTCAGCAAGGAGCTGAGCAAGCGATCCACGGGCCGCACGCTCTACATCCTCGACGAGCCGACGACGGGGCTGCATTTCGAGGATGTGAAGAAGCTTCTGGAAGTGCTGCACGAACTGGTCGAGCAGGGCAACTCGGTGGTGGTGATCGAGCACAATCTCGACGTGATCAAGACCGCCGATCACATCATCGACATCGGCCCCGAGGGCGGCGACGGCGGCGGCGAGATCGTCGCCGAAGGCACGCCCGAGGAAGTGGCCGAGGAGCCGCGCAGCCATACCGGGCGCTATCTCAAGGAGATCCTCGCGGCGCGCCGGGTGGCGGCGGAATAGGCTCCACGCCACCCGTCATCATCCGGTGTGAGCGGATGCGTGTCCGGTCTTGTCGTCATCCGGCTTGACCGGGTGATCCCTTTGACCAGAGATCCTCGGGTCAAGCCCGAGGATGAGGCGGGCAGGAGATCCCCGGGTCACACCCGAGGATGACGCGGGCGAAAGATCCTCGGGTCAGGCCCGAGGATGACGGCGCTACTTTTTCATCGGGCAGGTGCTGAGCCCGAAGATGGAATAGAGCGGGCAGGAGGACATCAGACCCGTGACCAGCGGCACGATGCCGATGAGATAGAGCCAGCGATAGGCCCCGTCGCTGTCGAGGAAGAAACCGGCCAGCAGGGCAAGGCCGAGGAGGACGCGCAGCGCGCGGTCGATGGAGCCGACATTCTTGACATTCTTCTTGAGCATGGGTTCGCCTTCCGATGCGGGCAGGGCGACAGGCCCCGCTTCATGGCACCCTCATGGCACATCGGGACGCGCTGGTCGGTGATCCTGTCACCAAGGCTCACTTGAAATTGCGGCTGTCCTTGAGCTGGTCCCAGGCCCAGACAACCTGTTGCAGCTGTTCTTCCTGGCTTCGGTCGCCGCCGTTGATATCGGGATGCAGCACCTTGATCAGCGACTTGTAGGCCTTGCGCAGCTCGGCCTTGGTCCAGTCGTCCGTGGCTTCGAGGATTTCCAGCGCGCGCCGCTCGGTGGGGGGCAGCTTGCGCCCGCCGCCCTGCTTGCGGCCCGGGTTGCGGGTGGCGTTGTCACCCAGCACCTGGTGCGGATCCTCGATGCCGAGCCGCGCCCAGGCCCGCGCCTCCGGGTCGGTGAAACGGCGCGTCTCGCGCTCCCACACCTTGTCGCGCGACAGTTGCGCGTTCAGTTCCGCCTCGGTCGTGCCCTCGAAGAAGTTCCACTTGAGATTGTACTCACGCACATGCGTCTGGCAGAACCAGAAATAATCGTCGAGCAGGTCGGGCGACTTGGGCGCGCGATAGAGACCTGCCTCGGTGCAGCCGGGATGTTCGCATGCCCGGGTCGAGGTTTCCGACGCCCCGGACATGCCGCGCCGCCCGCGCGGATTCTTGCGCTTGGCCGATGAGACCGACAGATCGAAACCGAAGGGATCAGGCTTGGACATGGGCAAAGCTCTCCGAGTCAGGGCGCAGAGTGTATGCCAAAACGCGCCGATGAGAAGGGGGGCGGGGCAAAAAATGCGTGACATTCTGGTAACGAAACCGGGCCTGCCCGTGCCGCGCGCCGTTCCGGGCGGCCCGGCTCCTGCCACGGTGCGGCAAGCGGTTCAACCGTCGCGCTGGTCCGGCAGAAGGCTGGTCGCCACGACTTCGGGGGCGAGGGTTTCCTCGGCCGCGGGCGCGGTCAGGGGCGCGGCATCGGGCGGCGGGGCGATCTCGCGCGTGAAGATCAGCACCGAGCGATAGACGGTGGTCGTCGCGGTCAGGCCCTGGCGCTCGTCGCTGGGCAGGATGTCGCTGCGCAGGTAGGACCAGCCGTCGCGCGCCATCTCGTTGAGCACTTCCTCGATCCCGTGCGCGAAGCGGTCCTCCGGGGTCTTGACGCCGGGGGCCTTGCGCCCGCGCCGGGGCGCGGGCAGGACGCGATATTCGCGGCGCGGCGCGGTCACGAGAGACGCGCGATCATTTCGGGCCGGGGCCGATGATCATGATCATCTGGCGGCCCTCCATCTTCGGCATGTTCTCGACCCGGCCCACCTCCTTCACATCCTCGGCGATGCGTTCGAGCAGGTTCCGCCCGAGATCCTGGTGCGCCATCTCGCGGCCGCGAAAGCGCAGCGTGATCTTGACCTTGTCGCCCCCTTCGAGAAAGCGCATCACGTTGCGCATCTTGACCTGATAGTCGTGGGTGTCGGTGCCGGGGCGGAACTTGACTTCCTTGACCTCGATGATCTTCTGCTTCTTGCGGGCCTCGGATTCGCGCTTCTGCTGCTCGTACTTGAACTTGCCGAAATCCATGATCTTGCAGACCGGCGGCGTGGCACTGGGCGAGATTTCCACGAGATCGAGCCCGGCTTCTTCCGCAAGGTCGAGCGCCCTTGCCGGTGTGACGACCCCGATATTCTCGCCGTCTGCGCCGATCAGGCGGATTTCGTCGGCGCGGATTCGCTCATTGATGCGGGGGCCGGTGTCGCGCGTGGGGGGCGCGTTGTGAGGTCTGCGGGCTATGGCTTTTTTCCTTCGGTCGTTGATTTTCAGGGGTGAATTGGCGGTGCAAGGTAAACGCGGGGATCGCCGCTTTCAAGCGGCAAATCGGCCGGACCGCGCTGGTTGCGGGCTTTTTCCCCTTGCGGGCCGTTCTGTCACAATCCATCTCTATCACGAGGATGTGACGAGGGCGGCCGGTGCCGCGCGCACGCCGTAAAATCTTCAAGGAGTGAGCTATGCGAAACCTGATCTGGATCGTTCTGGCCGTGGTCGTCCTGGCGGGCGGCTATCTGCTCTTCACCGGCAAATCGGTCAACGAGGTGGTCGAAAGCGTGACCGATGCGGCCTCGGAGATCGAGGCCCCGGCGGCGCTCGAGGAGGCGGCGACGGCGGCGGGCGAGGCGGTCGAGGCCGCGACCGGAGCGGCAACCGAGGCGGCAGGAGCAGCGCAGGAGGCCGTCGAGTCGGCTGGCGAAGCGGCCGGTGAGGTTGCGACCGACACGGCGACCGCGGCCCAGGAGGCCGCCGAAGCCGCGAAAGAGGCCGTGACCGGCGCAGTCGAAGAGGCCGCCGAGACGGCGGGCGAGGCGGCGCAGAGCGCGACGCAAGCCGCGACCGGTGCGGCCGATGCCGCCAGCGATGCCGTGGATCAGGCAACCGGCAGCGAGGCCGCGCCGGAGGCCGAGACCCCGCCCGCAGCCGAAACCCAGACCGGGGCGCAGGCACCCGAGGCGCTGACCCTCGAGGGCTTCGATCTTGACCAGGCGCGCAGCCTCATCGAGGGGGCGGGGCTTGGCCAGGTGCAGGAAACCATGCTGATCGAAGGGCTCCGCGCCGCGCAGGACAATCCCGACCTGCTGCGCTCGGCCCTTGAGGCCGCGCGCGAGGCGCTCGGCTACTGATCGGCCCCCCGCCTAACGAAAAGAAACCGCGCAAGGCCATCCTTGCGCGGCGTTCCGTTCTTCGCCCTCGGCGCATGCCGCAGAGGGGTGGAAACGGCCCTTGTCAGTCAAGGAACGCCTTTTCCACAACGTATTCCCCGGGATCGGAATTGGCCCCCTCGCGCAGCCCGTACTCCTCGAGCATCTGCTTGATCTCAAGGTTGAAGGCCAGGTTGCCGCAGACCATGGCGCGATCGGTTTCGGGCGCGAGCGGCACCACGCCCAGATCGGCAAACACCTCGCCAGAGCGCATCAGATCGGTGATGCGGCCCATCCTGGGGCTCTCTTCGCGGGTCGTGGTCGGGTAGTAGCGCAGCTTCTCGTGAAAGCCCTCGCCGATCAGTTCCTCCAGCATCTCGTCGCTGCGGATGCTCTCGATCAGTTCCTTGCCATATTGCAGCTCGCCCACCTCGCGGCAGGTATGGGTGAGGATCACCTCGTCGTAATCCGTGTAGGTCTGCGGGTCGCGCAGGAGCGAGGCGAAGGGCGCAATCCCGGTGCCGGTGGCGAAGAACCAGATCCGCTTGCCGGGCAAGAGCGCGTCATGGACAAGCGTGCCCACGGGCTTGGGCCGCAGGATGATCTCGTCCCCCGGCTGGATGTGCTGAAGCCGCGAGGTGAGCGGGCCGTCGGGCACCTTGATCGAGTAGAATTCGAGCTCGTCATCCCAGGAAGGCGAGGCGATGGAATAGGCGCGCAGGAGCGGCTTTTCGCGCCCCGTCTTCTCCTCCTTTTCCATCAGCCCGATCATGACGAACTCGCCCGAGCGAAAGCGCAGGCTCGCGGGCCGCGTGACGCGGAAGGAAAAGAGCCGGTCGGTATAGTGCCGCACCGCGGTCACGGTCTGCGTGTCGGGCAGGGTCAGCGTCCCGGGGGCCTTTGCGGTGGCTTGGGTCACGGCGGTCATCTCGTTCATGGTGTCGCTTGCCGGGGGTCTAGACCGACATCCTCTCTTAATCTTTGACCTGTGTCAGGGGAAGGCGATATTCAGCCGCGCAGCCGCGCCTGATAGTCGTGGTCCTGCCAGTCGGCGCGGAACCGCCATTGATCCTCGGGCTGGCGGGCGGCGAGATCGTCGGAGATCTCCACCTCGTCGAAGCCCGCGCGGCGCGCCATGGCATATTGGTCGGCGATGACGTGACCGGCGGCGCGCAGCCGGCCCCGGTAGCCCATCAGCCGCAATTGCCGCGCGATGGTGAAGCCGCGCCCGTCGGCGAAGGAGGGAAAGGCCACGCGGATCATGGCCACGTCATCGAGCCGCCCCCCGAGACTGGCCGGGTCGGTATCGCTCGGCAGGTCAAGCGCCGCCGTGTCCGCCCGCGCCTCGGCAAGCGAGGTGAAGGGAGTGGTCCAGTCATCGGGGACAAAGCCCCGGTCGGTGACGATGACGGTCATGCGCTCACTCCTCTTCGCACCAGCCTGCCATCGACAAGATGGATACCACATTCGGCTTTTTCCGTGCCGCGCCAGCGGCCTGCGCGGGGATCCTCATCTTCGCGCACGGGGGTGGTGCAGGGCATGCAGCCGATCGAGGCATAGCCCTTGCCGACCAGCGGGTGCCGCGGCAGGCGGTTTTCCTCCATGTAGGTGCGCACGTCTTGCCGCGTCCAGTGGGCCAGCGGGTTGACCTTGATGCGGCCGGTGCCCTCTTCCACCTCGAAGAAGTCGAGGCTTGCGCGGGTGCCCGCCTGATAGCGCTTGCGCCCGGTGATCCAGCCGTCGAAACCCGCAAGCGCGCGCAGCAGGGGCAGGGTCTTGCGCAGGGTGCAGCAGGCATCGGTGTCACGCTGGTGCAGGGTGGCGTCGGGGTCCTGCGCGCGCAGCTCCGCCGCGTCCGCGCGAATGATGCGCAGATCGCGCAGGTTGAGCCTTTCGGCAAGCTCCTGCTGATAGACCAGCGTCTCGGCAAAGAGCATCCCGGTGTCGATGAAGATCACCGGCGTCGCGGCGCGCGTGACCGAGACCATGTGCAGCAGCACCACGGATTCGGCCCCGAAGCTGGAGACCAGAGCGAGGCGGCCGGCCTGCGGGTCGCGCAGCGCGTGCTCCAGCACCGAGATCGCCGAATGGTGGCGATAGCGCGCGTTGAGCCCGGCCACACGCTGGCTGAGATCATTCGGCGGCATGGGCGCGGGCCTCCCCGTCATAGAGGGCGGATTTGAACGGCGCCATCCCGAGGCGGTTGAAGGTCTCGAGAAAGGTTTCCTCGGGGCTTTCGCGCAGGTCGAGATAGGCGAAGATGAGCCGCTCGACGGCGGGCACGATCTCGTCATAGGCGAAGCCGGGCCCGGTGCGGGTGCCGATGGCGGTGGTCTCGGACGGGTCGCCGCCGAGGGTGATCTGGTAGTTCTCCACCCCGGCGCGGTCGAGGCCGAGAATGCCGATATGGCCGACATGGTGATGCCCGCAGGCATTGATGCAGCCCGAGATCTTGATCTGGAGAGGGCCCACCTCGTGTTCGATCTTCAACTCCTCCAGCCGGGTGGCGATGCCCTGCGCCACGGGGATGGACCGCGCGGTGGCCAGCGCGCAGTAATCCATCCCCGGGCAGGCGATGATGTCGGAGGCAAGCCCGATATTGCCGGTGCCCAGCCCCGCCGCGCGCAGCGCGGCATGAACGGCGGGAATGTCCGAGAGCGCGACATGCGGCAGCACGAGGTTCTGCGCGTGGCTCACCCGGATGTCGCCATGCCCGTAGCGTTCGGCAAGATCGGCTACGAGGCGCATCTGCTCCGCGCTCGCGTCCCCCGGTGTCGCGCCATGCGCCTTGAGGCTGATGGTGACGATGCCGTGATCGGCGTGGCGGTGCGGCGTGACATTGGTATCGCTCCACGCGCGGAAGACCGGATCGGCGTCGCGTGCGCTGCAATAGGCGGCGGCGTCGCGCTCGGGCAGGCGGGGCGTGACGAAGCGCGCGCGGATCTCGTCCAGCCGGTCCCGATCAATACCGGTGAACACCGCCCGGCGGCGGGGGAATTCGGCCTCCACCGCGTCGCGGAAGGCGTCGAGCCCCTGCTCGTGCACGGTGATCTTGATGCGCGCCTTGTACTTGTTGTCGCGCCGCCCCAGCCGGTTGTAGCTGGCAAGAACCGCCTCGAGATAGGGCAAGAGATCCGCCTCGGGCAGGAAATCGCGCAAAAGCCGCGCCACCATCGGCGTGCGGCCCATGCCGCCGCCGACCCAGACCTGAAAGCCGCGCGCGCCCGCGCGCCCGACGAGGCGCAGGCCGACATCGTGGCTCTTCATGACGGCGCGGTCGGTCTCGGAGGCGATCACAGCGATCTTGAACTTTCTTGGCAGGAACTGGAATTCCGGGTGGTCCGTGGACCATTGCCGGATGAGCTCGGCCACCGGGCGCGGGTCTTCGATCTCGTCCGCCGCGGCCCCCGCGAAATGATCCGAGGTCACGTTGCGGATGGTGTTGCCGGAGGTCTGGATGGCGTGCATCCCCACCTGCGCGAGCGCGTCCAGCATGTCGGGCACATCGCTCAGTTTCGGCCAGTTATACTGGATATTGGTTCGGGTGGTGAAATGGCCATAGCCCTTGTCCCACCGCTCGGCCAGATAGGCCAGCTGCCGCATCTTGGCGGGGTCGAGCGAGCCGTAGGGAATCGCCACGCGCAGCATGTAGGCGTGCAGTTGCAGGTAGAGCCCGTTCATCAGGCGCAGCGGCTTGAACTCGTCCTCGGTGAGATGGCCCGCGATACGCCGTTCCACCTGCGCGCGGAACTGGCGGTTGCGCTCGGCAAGAAAGGCGCGGTCGAATTCGGTATGGCGATACATGGGGCGGTTTCCTTGCTCTGCTCGGTCCGGGGCTCAGGCCCGGGACGGTTCTTCGGCCTGCTTGCCGTGGAAGCGGTTGGAGGGGCCGGTGCGGCGGAACGCCTCGCGGAAATGGGCGGGCTCGGGTCCGTGCGGGCCGGGCCGCATCTCGGCCAGATAGGCGCCGACCACCTCGCCCGCGCGGGCCTGGGCCTGCAACAACCGATAGTCCGCCTCTGCCTCGTCCGTCAGAAGTTCGGCCTCGGCCAGGTCCCGCGTCCAGCGGTCATCGGCGGTCAGATAGACCACATCGCCCTCGATCAGGGCATTGGCGGTCACGACCTTGGGGGTGAACTCTCGGGCCATGTCAGGCAAGCTCCCGTGTCATCGTGGCGGCATGCGCCCGCGCCGCGCGGGGCGCGAGGCCGAGGAAGGTCAGCGCCGGGCCGGTCAGGGCCGCGGCCCCGAGATCGGCGGGCAGCCGGTCAAGCGTGGTGGCGATCACGCGCTCATCGGGGCACGCGGCGTTCTCGACCACGGTCACCGGCGTGGCGCGGTCCGCGCCGTGCATCAGCAGGCGGCCCTGCAGGAATCGCGCGGCGCGCTTGCCCATGTAGATCGCCGCCACCTCGCCGGGGCGCGCCAGCGCGCGCCAGTCGTGATCGGCGAACCCTTGCATGTCATGCCCGGTCAGCAGGCGGATGCCGGAATTGCGCCCGCGCCGCGTCAGGCTCTGGCCGATGGCGGCGGCGGCGGCGGAGGCGGCGGTGATGCCGGGGACGATCTCGAAAGCCAGGCCCGCGGCCTCGAGCGCGGCGATCTCCTCGTCGAGCCGCCCGAACACAACCGGGTCGCCGCCCTTGAGGCGCACGACCCGCGCGCCGCTCAGCGCATGGCCGGTGAGGAGCGCGTTGATCGCCTCTTGCGGGGTGGCGGGGCCGAACCCCTTCTTGCCCGCGGCGACGAGCTGCGCGCCGGGGCGGGCGAGGGCGAGGATCTCGGGGCCGACCAGCCGATCGTGGATCACCACATCGGCGGCAGCGACAAGACGCAGCGCGCGCAGCGTCAGCAGGTCGGCAGAGCCGGGGCCTGCGCCGACGAAAGCGACGGGTCGGGAGGTGGGGACGGGCATGGCGGCAGCGGGTCCGGGTTGTTTGACTTCATCTGGAATATAGGAAATATTCCCGGTCCATGGCCATATGCTGCGGATAAAAAGGACGTGTGTTCCAGGTGAGGCGATTGAATGGCCGATTTTTCCAATGACCGGGAGAATACGAAATGACCGTCCGCATCGACGATCTCGATCGGAAAATCCTTGGCGAGTTGCAACGCGACGCGGCGCAATCGCTCGACGAGATCGCGCGCAGCGTCGGCTCGTCCAAGACGCCGGTCTGGAATCGCATCCGCAAGCTGCGCGAGGCGGGGGTGATCCGCAGCCAGACCTGCCTTCTCGATCCCGAGGCGCTCGGGCTCGAGGCGTGTTTCTTCGTGCTGATCCGCACCGCGGAGCATGACGCGGCCTGGCAGGCGCGGTTCCTGGAGGCGCTTCGCAAGCGCCCCGAGGTGATGGAGGCGCACCGGCTGGCCGGCGATATCGACTATATCCTCAAGGTGCGCGTGGCCAATGCGCGGGCCTATGACATGTTCTATCAGGCGCTGATCGCGGAGGTGAAGATCCACAACGTCACCGCGCTTCTGTCGATGGAGGAGATCAAGTCCACCACCATGCTGCCGATCTGAGCGGGCAGGGGGCGCTGCCCCCGTCGCGCATCCGCGCGACTCCCCCGGAGTATTTCGGGAACAGTGAAGGCTCAGGCGGAGGCGAGCGCGGCGATGATCGGCGAGAAGTCATCGGCGCGCAGGCTCGCGCCGCCGACAAGGGCCCCGTCCACATCCGCGATGGCGAAGATTTCGGAAGCGTTGGCGGGCTTGACCGAGCCGCCATAGAGCAGGCGCAGCGCGCCCGCCTCCTGCGCGCCGAGCCGGTCCGCGAGATGGGCCCGCAGAACGCCATGCACCTCCGCGATCTGGGCAGGGCTCGGCGTGAGGCCGGTGCCGATGGCCCAGACCGGCTCGTAGGCCAGCACGGTATTGGCGGCACCGGCGGTGTCGGGCAGCGAGAGGCGCAGCTGTTCGGCGACCACGGCGAGGGTCTGGGCGGCCTCGCGCTCGGCCAGGGTCTCGCCGAGGCAGATCACGGCGAGCAGCCCGGCGGCATGGGCGGCACGGGCCTTTTCCGCGACCAGCGCGCTGGTCTCGCCGTGATCCGCGCGGCGCTCGGAATGGCCGAGGATGACCGCGCGCGCCCCGGCATCGGCCAGCATCGGGGCGGAGATGTCGCCGGTATGGGCCCCCGCTGCCGCAGGGTGGCAATCCTGCGCGCCGATCATCACGGCGCTGCCCGCGGCGATCCGCGCGGCCTCGGCCAGAAGCGTGGCGGGCGGGCAGATCAGGATGTCAACGCCCGGTGCGGGATGGGCATTGGCGAGCGCGGTGATCTCGGAGAGGCTGGCCATGGTGCCGTTCATCTTCCAGTTGCCGGCGGCCAGCCTGCGCGTCATTCGCCCGTCCTTTCAGAGAGTTTCGGCGCGGTCTTCACATGCCCGCGAACTTGATCGATTCGCCGCAGCCGCAGGCTTCGGTGACATTCGGGTTGTTGAAGACGAAGCCCGATTCGAGCAGTGACGTCTTGTAGTCGATCTCGGTCCCGAAAAGGAACATCTGCGCCATCGGCGCGATCAGCACGCGCGCGCCGTCCTGTTCGATCACCTCGTCCTGGGGATCGACCTCGGAGACATACTCCATCGTGTATTCCATGCCCGCGCAGCCGCCTTTCTTCACGCCGATGCGCAGGCCCATGGCCCCGTCGCGGGCCATGAGTCGCGTGATCTGCGCGACCGCCGCCGGGGTCAGCGTCACCGCCTGTTTTCCGGGAATTCCGAACATGCCTGGCCTCCTTGGCTCGGTCTTAACCTAAGACGCAGGGCGGCCATGCTCAAGGGGTGGCGGGGCCGCCGCTTCGGCCCCGCCGCGCAAGATGCCTCAGAGACCCATGCAATTGGCGTAGAAGGTGGTGGTGGCGGGCCAGTCCGAGAAGACGCCCTTGACGCCCACATCCTGCGCCAGCACATGCAGCAGCTCGAAGGTCACGCCGTCATTGTCGGTGGCGTCCTTGATCGACTGGAAGTACCAGCCGCCGCCCGTGTGCAGCGGGCCGGAGCGCTCGAGTGTCCAGGTGATGAGTTCGAGCCCGGCGCCGCGCGCCTCCGTCGCATAGACCGAGGGCACGATGCGGCCCGCGTCGTCAAGCGTGACCAGCATCCACATGGGCGGCGCGATATAGTTCACGCCCATGGCCTTGAGCTCGGCCATGGTGGGCTTGAAGGTGGTGGCATCCATCGGGTCGATCAGCCCCTCATCCTCGTCCGACGCCTCGTAGCGGTCATCGAGATAGACCGCCTGGCGGCCGAAGTCGGGCTCGTTCTCGATCCAGTATCTGATGTCGTCGAGGTTGAAGCTCTGTGGCCAGACGCGGGCGGGGTCGATCCCGGCGGCCTTGTATTCGTCGATCATCTTCTGCGCGTAATCGGCCTGGGTGAAGCCGTCGAAGGGCATTTCGACCGAGGGGGCCTTGAGCTCTGGGGTGAAATCGGCACCGAGCGCGTCGAAGAGCGCGATCGATTCGGCATGGGTCATGAGCGTTGCCCCATGGGTGAAGAGCTCGGTTCGGAACGCGGCTGTGCCGCCCTGATAGGCTTCGGGCGTGGCGGCGGTCTTGTCGGCGGCGTCCATCTTGGGCGAAAGCGTGCGGAACTGCGCCAGCGTGAGCTCCGAGGTGCGGCATTCGGCGCTGGCGGGGGTATCGCCGTTCGCGGGGGTGAAGGGCGTCACGCAGGTATCGGCCAGATCGGTCACGAGGATGTTGGTGGTGGTGTGCAGGTCGTTCTGAGCGTGGCGGCAGACCAGTTCCTTGTCGGCAGTGAAGGTCACGTCGCATTCGAGGATGCCCGCACCCATCGCCGCCGCGGCGCGGTTCGATTCGGCGGTATGTTCGGGGAACATGAGCGGCGCGCCGCGATGGCCGATGGAGAACTTGCTGCGCTCGGGCGTGTTGGCGAGGCAGGACCGAAGCCGATCCTTCAGCGGGCCGTCGGTCATGCGCGAGACGAGATAGGCGGGGCGCACGCCATAGGTGAGCGCAGTCTGTGCCGCCTGCTCCTGGGCCGTGACGAGAGCGGGGGTAAGGGCGGTGGCGCAGGCGAGCGCGGCGAGGGATAAACGCATGGTGACCTCCTGTCGGGTGAGGCCCCCGTGATCGGGCGGAACTGTAACGCCGTCGTGACCGTTCGCTCACGGTTGCGTGACAGGTTCAGGGCATGGGGGTGAAGGTTTCGAGCGGTGGAAGGCCGCCGAGCAACGAATCGGTGGCCATGGCCAGGGCGATGGCCCAGCCGAAGGAGGCGAGCGTGCCGATGATGACATATTCCGTCGCCTCGCGGTCGTTGGAGACGGTGCCGAAACGCAGGATGGATTTTGCCGTCACAAGAAAACCGATGGCAGAGAACTGCCCGGCCATGACCAGCAGGAAGATGAGCAGGCGCTCGAGATAGCCGATGGTGCGTCCGCCGCGCGGCAGGCCATCCTGTGTGGGAGGTTGTTCTCCGGGCTGGCGCGGAGCCTTGGCCTGGGCCTCGATCAGCTCGCGAATCGCGAAATCGCCCGCGCGGCACGTCAGGATAACTCCGGTGGCAAGGGCCATGGCGTGCAGCAGGAGCGCCTGTGCCGGCATCGGCAGGTGTTCGGCGTAAAATCCCTGTGCCCAGAGGCCGGGCCCCCAGAAGGCGAGCGCGGCCAGCGTGACCAGATGGGCCGCCTGGTCGGTGAGGAAGGCCACCGGCCCGGTGAAGCGGCCGTAGGTCTTGATCGAGTCGATGACCAGATGCGCGAGGGCGAGAAGGAGAATGCCCGGCGCGGCGATCTGGCCGAGCGCGGCCTGGGTCGCGCCCAGAACGAGCGCGCCGTGCAGAAGCAAGACGCCGAAGCGACGCTTGTTGGCGTGGACCCAGCCGGTCTGAAGCACGAAATCGGCAAGCGCATGGGCGAAGAGCAGGGCGGTGAAGGTGGCGATCACGGGGCCGTCTCGATCTGTTCGAGGGCCGCCTCGATGGCGGGAAATCCGGCCGCCCAAAGGGCCTGATCCACCGCCTGGCGGGAGATGTTCAGCCGCTCCGCCGCGACCCGGCGCGGCCCGGCGCCGGGGGGCAGCATGGCGCAGACCGCGCGTGCCTGCGCGCGCGTCCAGCCCTGCGCGATGTGATCGGCCAGCCGGAAGGCGGCATCGAGCGCGCCGCCACCGGCATATGCGATCAGGCTGCGGCCGGACAGGGTGTCGAGCAGTCTGCCGGAGGCCTGGAAGACGGGGCCGTAGGCGCTGTTCAGCTCCACATGCGCGCCGTCCGGCAGCGTGCCCTCGCCGGTCGCGGCGGCGATGCGGCTGGCCTGGCCGTCCTTCATCGCCCGAAGTCGGGCCTGGACGAACAGGGTCGCGCGCAGCGCGTATTTCGGCCGGTTGAGCGCGATCTGCCACCCGTCCCCGCCTCTTCGGGCATAGGCGGATTGGGTCCTGTCGCTATTGGAATCATCCCAGCCGGACATCTGCCAGCAGGCATCCCGGACCGCCTCCATCACCTCGTCGAGCGCGTCCGCGCTCAGGTCCGACGAATTGACGATATCTCCGGTGAGTACGGCCCATTTCATGGGGCAAGTCGTAGAGCTTGCTTTTTCAAAAAGCAAGCTCATTCTCTTGCGCTACATGAAGCCCAGTTCGAGCCGCGCCTCGTCGGACATCATGTCCATGCCCCAGGGCGGCTCCCAGGTGAGATGCACATCGACCTGCTTCACCCCGGGCAGCGGCTCTATCGCGTCGGCGACCCAGCCGGGCATGTCACCCGCGACCGGGCAGCCCGGTGCGGTCAGGGTCATGGTGATGCTGACCGCGTTCTCGGGGCTGATGTCGATCGTGTAGATCAGTCCCAGATCGTAGATATTCACCGGGATTTCAGGATCGTAGACCGTGCGGCAGGCCTCGACGACCTGCTCGTAGAGCGGGTGATCGGTGCTGGAGGGGGCGATGAGCGGGGCCCCTTCGAGGGGTTCGGCTGCGGTCATGCTGTCTGTCCTGCGCTTATTCCGACCAAAGATATAAGATTTGTTGGGCCCCGCGTCCAGTCTGACGGCGCGCCCGTCTCAGCCGACGGTCTTGCGCCGCCGCACGGGGGCGGGGCGGGCGCGCGCCTCGATCATGTCGTAGAGGGCACCGGCGATGTTCTTGCCCGTCGCCCCCTCGATCCCCTCGAACCCGGGCGAGGAATTGACCTCGAGCACCTTCGGTCCCGTCTCCGCGCGCAAGAGATCGACCCCGGCGAGGTTGAGATCGAAGACGCGGGCGGCGCGTATCGCGGTTTCGCGCTCTTGCTTGGTGATGCGCACCGATTTGGCCGAGCCGCCGCGATGCAGGTTGGAGCGGAAATCGCCATCCGCTCCGGTGCGCTTCATCGAGGCGACGACGCGCCCGCCGATGACGAGGCAGCGGATATCCTCGCCCGCCGCCTCCTTCACGAAATCCTGCACGAGGAAATTGGCCTTGAGCCCGCGAAAGGCGTCGATCACCGATTCGGCGGCCTTGCGGGTCTCGGCCAGGACAACGCCCTTGCCCTGCGTCGATTCCAGCAGCTTGACGATGAGCGGCGCGGTGCCGACAAGGCCGATGAGATTGCCGGTATCCTTGGGCGAGGCGGCAAAGGCGGTGTTGGGCATGCCGACCCGCGCGCGCGCCATCAGCTGATGGGCATAGAGCTTGTCGCGGCTGGCGGTGATGCCCGCCGAGGGGTTCACGCAGAAGGTGCCGATGGTCTCGAACTGGCGGATGACGGCGGCGCCGTAGGCGGTGATCGAGGCGCCGATGCGCGGGATCACCGCGTCGTAGCGCGGCAGGCGCTTGCCGTCGTAATGAACCTCCGGCGCCAGCGCGTTGATCGCCATGTAGCAGCGTGTGGTGTCGATCACCTCGACCGAATGGCCACGCTTCTCGCCCTCCTCGACGATGCGGCGGGTGGAATAGTTGTCCTCGCGGCTCAGCACGGCGATGCGCAGGGCGCGCCTGGGCTGCACCATGCGCATTCTCGAGGTGTGATAGACCTCGTAGCTGAGTTCGGGCTGCAGGAAGCGGTCGGTGGCGACGATCGAGATGTGATCCTTGAGCGCCTGGCGGCCGAGCAGCATCCGGCTGGTCATCGTGGCGCGGTTGGTCAGCGTGATCTCGATCGGCCAGGCGTCGCCGTTCACGGCAAGGGTGCTCTGGATCACGTAGCGCAACTCGCGCTCGCCATTGGAGGAGGCCACCTCGCGGCGGTCCAGGATCGGGGCCGAGCAGGGGATCACCAGATCGTCGCGCCCCGGGATCGGGTGGACCGTAAAGCGGACCTTGGGGCGGGAGGCGGGGCCGAAGGTCTCGATATCGAAGGCATGGAGCGCGGAGGTGCGCGCGCCGGTATCGACCTTGGCCTTGATCGCGGGCACGCCGAGATCGGGCAGCGATATCCATTCCTCCCAGCCGAACTGAAGGGGCTGGGGCGGGGTGTCGTCGGTCATGGGCCTTGATCCTCGGTCCTGCGGGGGCGCGTGGGCGTCATAGCCGCGGCCGGGCCTCCCTCGCAAGGGCGAGGAGTCTCATCAAGGCGGCGCGGTGGCACCGGGCCGGGCCGCGTCCGCGCCGCAATCAGTCGTTGCCGCCGCGGTGGGTCATGGCGTTGAACGGCTCGTCGCGCGAGGGCGGTTCGATCGTTGCGCAGGCAGCGCTCAGCAACACGGCCGCCAGAAGCAATGCGGCGAAACCCTTCATGGTCATCCTCCTTAGGTACCGGACCGTTGGCAATGCCTCTGGACCTATGTCGGGACCGGATGCCGGGAAGGCGAGCGCACTACTTGTTGATGTCCTCGTGAATGACGCGGGTCTGGTCGTCGGGGCGGCGCAGCGCGCGGCGCAGCGCGATCCAGGCGAGCAGCGAGAAGAGCACGAAGATCGCCAGAAGCGCCGAGAGACCCAGATCCAGCGGCAGCAGCACCAGAAGCGCCACCAGCGCCGCCCCGCAGGCAAAGCCCAGCAGGACGAAGCCCGGCAACACGGTCTCGAGGATGGCGAGAACGAGCGCCGCCGCCGCCCAGACCCACCAGATCTGCCACAGCGCCGCCATCAGCCGCGCCCCTTGAGCATCTGGAAGGCGTTGCCGAACGCCTCGATCGCGCTGGCGGGCAGCACGATGGTCTGGGTGCCCGCACCCTTGGCCATGGCGTCGAGCGCCTCGACCTGCTTGAGCGCGACCTGGTATTGCGCGGCCTCGAGGCCGTTCTGGGCGATGGCCTCGGCCACCACGCCGGTGGCATAGGCCTCGGCATCGGCGGCGATGCGGCGGGCCTTGGCTTCCTGTTCGGCGGCGTAGAGCGCGGCATCGGCCTGAAGCTCGATGGCGCGCTTCTGGCCCTCGGCCTCGGTCACATGGGCTCGGCGGGCGCGTTCGGCGTTGAGCTGCTGGAGCATGGCGGCGCGGGTGGCCTCGTCGAGATTGACATCGAGGATCTCGGCGCGGGTGACCTCGATGCCCCAGTTGTCCACCGCGTCCTCGACCAGGGCCTTGATCGTGGAGATGAGCTGCGCGCGGTGCGACTGCACGTCGTCGAGATCCATCTTGCCGATCTCGGCGCGCACGATGCCCGCCACGGTGGTGGCGATGGCCCCGTCCACGTCGCGGATGCGGTAGACGGTCTTTTCCGGCTGCAGGATGCGGTAGAAGACCGAGGTCTCCACCTGCACCAGCACGTTGTCGCGGGTGATCGCGTCCTGGCTGGCATTGGGCAGCTGGCGCTCGAGGATCGAGATGCGATGCGCCACCCGGTCGAGAAAGGGCACGATCAGGTTGATGCCGGGGCCGAGCACCTTGTGCAGCTCGCCGAAGCGTTCGACCACATATTGCTCTGATTGCGGCACGATCTGGAGGCCGCGGGTGATGATCAGCAACCCGAAGATCGCGATCAGCACCCACAGGATATTCGCGGAAATCAGGTCGAAAATCTGGTCTTCGGTCATGGGCCGCCTCTTGCACCGTCTGGCAAAGGGTATTCCGTGCCAGCGTAAACGGCTTTATGGGAGGGCAAAAGCCGAAAAAAGGGGCGGGCGATGGGATTTGGATTTCGGGTGACGGCGCGCGACGGGGCGGCGCGGACAGGGGTGATCGACACCCCGCGCGGGCAGATCCGCACCCCCGCCTTCATGCCCGTGGGCACGGCCGCCACGGTCAAGGCGATGCTGCCCGAGAGCGTGGCGGCGACGGGGGCCGATATCCTTCTGGGCAACACCTATCACCTGATGCTGCGCCCGGGGGCCGAGAGGGTGGCGCGGCTGGGCGGTCTGCACCGCTTCATGAACTGGCCGCGCCCGATCCTGACCGACTCGGGCGGCTTTCAGGTGATGAGCCTGGCGGGGCTGCGGCGGCTCAGCGAGGAGGGCGTGACGTTCCAGAGCCATGTGGACGGCGCGCGCCATGTCCTGACGCCCGAACGCTCGATGGAGATCCAGCGGCGTCTAGGCTCGGACATCGTGATGTGTTTCGACGAATGTCCCGCGCTGCCTGCCTCCGAGGCCGAGGTGGCGCGCGCGATGCGCCTGTCGATGCGCTGGGCGGAGCGCTCGAAGGCGGCCTTTGGCGAGCGGCCCGGCCACGCGCTTTTCGGGATCATGCAGGGCGGCGTCACGCGGGAGTTGCGCGAGGAGTCGGCCCAGGCGCTGCGCGCCATCGGCTTTGACGGCTATGCCATCGGCGGGCTGGCCGTGGGCGAGGGGCAGGAGGCGATGTTCGGCGTTCTCGACTATGCCTGCGACCTGCTGCCCGAGAACCGGCCGCGCTATCTCATGGGGGTGGGCAAGCCCGACGACATCGTGGGTGCGGTCCGGCGGGGCGTGGACATGATGGATTGCGTGCTGCCCACGCGCTCGGGGCGCACCGGGCAGGCGTGGACACGGGCCGGGCAGGTCAACATCAAGAACGCGCGCCATGCCGACGACCCGAGGCCGCTCGACGATGCCTGCGCCTGTCCGGCCTGCCGGGGCTATTCCCGCGCCTATCTCCACCATGTCTATCGCGCGGGCGAGATGATCGCGGGGATGCTGCTGACCTGGCACAACCTTCAGTATTATCAGGATCTCATGGCGGAGATGCGCGCGGCCATCGCGGAGGGGCGTCTTGCCGAATGGGAGGCGGGGTTTCACGCCGCGCGGGCCGAGGGCGACATCGCGCCGCTCTGAGGCGCGGAATTCCGCGACGGAACGGGCGGGGCGCTGCGTATCAGCTTGCGGATGCGGGTCACGGAGCCGCGTCGCAAGAGGATCAAATCGGACCCTGAAGGAGGGATCACCATGAGAAAGACCGTTCTGTTGACCGGGCTGGCGTTGACCATCGGCCTTGGTGCGCTGGGTGCGGCGCGTGCGCAGGGCATGGGCGAGGGCCAGGGCCAGGGAATGATGGGCGAGGGCATGGCGGACATGGCCACGCGGTTCGAGGGGGCCGATACCGATGGTGACGGGCTGCTCAGCCGCGACGAGCTGACCGCGCGCATGACCGAGCGCGCCGCCGAGCGCATTGCCAGCCGTGTCGAGCGCATGATCGAGCATCACGATGCCGACGGCGACGGGCAGGTGAGCATGGCGGAACTCGAATCCGGCCCAATGGGGCGGATGTTCGAGAGGCTCGATGCCGATGGCAACGGCGCGATCTCGCCCGAGGAATTCGCGCGGATGCGCGAGATGCGCCGGGAGATGATGGACCGGCATGGCGGCGGGATGCGCGGGCATCGCGGCATGGATGGTCAGGGCCACGGCACGAAAATGGGCGACGGCATGAAAATGGGCGACGGCCAGGGCGAGCCCGGCGTCGTGATCCATCAGCATTTCTACAACCGCTGATGCGCGCCTGGCCCCACCGCCCGCTTGTGGCGGTGCGGGGCCCGCTGTAGCCTCACGCGATGGCCATGCCCTTCGACGATCCTGCCACCGCACCGGAAGAGGCGTTGCTCGCGGCCTTTGCCGCGGGCGACCGGGCGGCGGCGCGGGCGCTTACCCTGCGGCTGACGCCGCTTGTCCTGGCCCATGCCTATCGCCTTCTGGGCTGCCGCGCCGAGGCCGAGGAGGTGGCGCAGGAGGCGATGCTGCGGCTCTGGCGGCAGGCTCCCCGGTGGCGGCCGGGAGAGGCGAAGGTCACGACCTGGCTTTACCGCGTGACCGCCAATCTCTGCATCGACAGGCGGCGGCGGGCGCGGGGCGGATCGGTGCCGCTCGACGCGGTGCCCGAGCCGCCCGATGCAAGCCCGGGCGCGGCGGAGCGCATGCAGGCGCGGGCGCGGGCCGAGGCGTTGCAGGCGGCGCTGGACGATCTGCCCGAGCGGCAGCGGCAGGCGGTGGTGCTGCGCCATATCGAGGGGCTGGCCAATCCCGAGATCGCCGAGATCATGGGGGCCAGCATCGAGGCGGTCGAGAGCCTGACCACGCGCGGGCGGCGCGCGCTGGCGGCGGCTCTGGCCGCGAGAAAAGAGGAGTTGGGCTATGCCGATGAACGATGAGAGGCGCGAGGACGCGGGGCTGGAGCCGTTCTTCGAGGCGGCGCGGGCGCATCCGCCCGCCCCGTCGGCGGCGCTGATGGCGGCTGTCCTGATCGCGGCGGAGGTGGCGCAGCCCGCACCGCGGCGCGTGCCGCCGATGGCGCGGCTGCGGGACGCGCTTGGCGGCTGGCCCGCGCTGGCGGGGCTGGCCGCGGCGGCCGCGGCCGGGGTCTGGATCGGCACGGCGCTGCCCGCGGCCCTGCCTGGGGCAGGGCAGGGGGCCTATCTTGTCGATGTCGCCCCGGACCTGGCCTTCGATCTGACGGGAGGGTTCTGATGGCCGAGGCGCGGAAGAAGGGGCTGTCCACGGGGCTGCGGGTGCTCTTGGTGGTATCGCTGGCCTTCAACCTGCTGATCGTGGGGGCCGTGGCGGGCTGGTGGCTGCGTCATGGCGGCCCGGCCCACGGGCATCATCCGGCGCGGCTCGACATGGTGGGCGGGCCGCTGAGCCGGGCGCTGAGCCCGGCCGACCGGCGCGCGATCGCACGGGGGATGCGCGCGACGATGCGGGCCGAGGGCGCAGGGCGCGCCGAGTTGCGCGCGCAGGTGCGCGAGAGCATGACGGCGCTCCTGGCGGATCTGCGGGCAGAACCCTTCGACGCCGACCGGGTGGCCGCGCGGCTGGCCGCCCAGCGTGCGGCCTTTGCCGAACGCTTCGAGATGGGGCAGGCGGTGCTCGTCGCGCATCTCTCTGCCATGAGCGCGGCGGAGCGGGCCGCCTTTGCCGACCGTCTCGAGGCCGAGATCGCGGCCCTTGACACGCAATGGCAACGTGAATGAGCGGCGTATTCAGCCTTGTCTGCGGGTCTGCGCGGGGGCATGGTGGGGTCCAGCCGTTGAAACGGGGGCTGCGCTGCCCCAAGTAAGCGTCAAGCGAAACGGAGAGGGCCGGGGCTGCCGGAGCCGGGGCCGGGCCCTCTTGCCAAGAACAGGACACCGAGCATGCAAGACCCTCTGAATCCTTCCTATCCGGTGCTGCCGCTGCGCGACATCGTGGTGTTCCCGCACATGATCGTGCCGCTCTTCGTGGGGCGCGACAAATCCGTGCGCGCACTCGAGGAGGTGATGGCCGACGACAAGCAGATTCTCTTGTCGAGCCAGATCGACCCCTCCGATGACGATCCCACGACCGACGGGATCTATCGCGTGGGCGTGCTGGCCAACGTGCTGCAACTGCTCAAGCTGCCCGATGGCACCGTCAAGGTGCTGGTCGAGGGCGTGCGGCGGGTGCGCATCCTGGACTATGTCGAGAACGAGTCGTTCTTCGAGGCGCGGGCCGAGGCGCTCGACGAGATGCCGGGCGATCCGACCACCGTTACCGCGCTTCTGCGCACGGTGGGCGAGGAATTTGCCCGCTACGCCAAGATCCGCAAGAACATCCCCGACGAGGCGCTCGCTGCGGTCAGCGATGCCGAGGATGCGGCGAAGCTCGCCGATCTCGTGTCGGGCCATCTCGGCCTCGATGTCGAGCGCAAGCAGGATCTGCTCGAGACGCTGAGCGTGAGCGAGCGTCTGGAGAAGGTCTATGGCCTGATGCAGGGCGAGATGAGCGTCCTGCAGGTCGAGAAGAAGATCAAGACCCGCGTCAAGAGCCAGATGGAGCGCACGCAGCGCGAATATTACCTCAACGAGCAGATGAAGGCCATTCAGCGCGAACTGGGCGATGGCGAGGACGGCGCGGGCGAGATCGCGGAACTCGAGGAGCGCATCGCCGCCACCAAGCTGAGCAAGGAGGCGCGCGAAAAGGCGCAGGCCGAGCTCAAGAAGCTCAAGAGCATGAGCCCGATGAGCGCCGAGGCCACGGTGGTGCGCAACTATCTCGACTGGATGCTGTCGATCCCGTGGGGCGTGAAGAGCCGCACCAAGAAGGACCTGCGCAAGGCGCAGGAGATCCTCGATGCCGATCACTACGGGCTTGAAAAGGTCAAGGAGCGCATCGTCGAATACCTCGCCGTGCAGCAGCGCAGCAAGAAGCTCAAGGGCCCGATCATGTGCCTTGTAGGGCCCCCGGGCGTGGGCAAGACCAGCCTCGGCAAGTCCGTGGCGCGGGCAACGGGGCGCGAGTTCATCCGCATCAGCCTGGGCGGCGTGCGCGACGAATCCGAGATCCGCGGCCACCGTCGGACCTATATCGGCTCCATGCCGGGCAAGATCATCCAGGCGCTGAAGAAGGCCAAGACCACCAATCCGCTGATCCTGCTCGACGAGATCGACAAGATGGGCCAGGATTTCCGGGGCGACCCGGCAAGCGCCATGCTCGAGGTGCTGGACCCGGAGCAGAACTCGACCTTCGTCGATCACTATCTGGAGGTGGAATACGACCTGTCGAACGTCATGTTCCTGACCACCGCCAACAGCTACAACATGCCCGGGCCGCTGCTCGACCGGATGGAGATCATTCCGCTGGCGGGCTATACCGAGGATGAAAAGCGCGAGATCGCCAAGCAGCACCTGCTCCAGAAGCAGATCGAGAACAACGGCCTGAAGAAGGGCGAATTCGAGCTGACCGATGCCGCGCTGACCGACATCATCCGCTACTACACCAGAGAGGCCGGGGTTCGGAACCTCGAGCGCGAGATCGCCAAGATCGCGCGCAAGGCGGTGACGAAGATCATCCGCGGCGAGGCCAAGAGCGTGACGGTGACGCCGGAGAACCTCGGCGATTTTCTCGGCGTGCGGAAGTTCAAGTTCGGCCTTGCGGAAGAGAGCGACCAGGTGGGCGTGGTCACGGGGCTTGCCTATACCAGCGTGGGGGGCGAGCTTCTCAACATCGAGGCGCTGCGCCTGCCGGGCAAGGGGCGGATGAAGACCACCGGCAAGCTGGGCGAGGTGATGAAGGAATCCATCGACGCCGCGTCAAGCTATGTCCGCTCGATCGCGCCCGAGATCGGGGTGAAGCCGCCGCGCTTCGAGAAATGGGACATCCACGTCCACGTCCCCGAAGGGGCCACGCCCAAGGACGGGCCCTCGGCGGGTCTGGCGATGGTGACCTCCATCGTGTCGGTGCTGACCGGCATTCCGGTGCGCAAGGATATCGCCATGACCGGCGAGGTCACGCTGCGCGGCAACGCGCTGCCCATCGGGGGGCTGAAGGAAAAGCTGCTCGCGGCGCTCCGGGGCGGGATCAAGACCGTGCTCATCCCGCGCGAGAACGAGAAGGATCTCGCCGAGATCCCCGAGAACGTGAAACAGGGGCTGGAGATCATCCCTGTCGATCACGTCCGCGACGTGCTGCGTCTGGCGCTGGTCCGCAAGCCCGAGCCGGTGGACTGGGACGAGGCCGCCGAGGAGGCCGCAGCCGCCGAGGCGGCGCGTCAGCAGCCCGAGGGCGAGGGGCGCGGCGCTGTGGCGCACTGAGCCGGGCAGACGGAAACAGGGCCGTGGCGGCGCGGAGGTGATGGCCCCCGCGCCGCGCGTGCGTCAGTCGATCAGCGCCGGGCGCACGTCGATCTGGTTGTAATCGACCATGAGATAGCCGCTTTCGTGACGGCTGACGGCCTCGGGGCGCAGGCGGGCAACGTCCTGCGCCATGGCACCGCGGAAGCGCTGCTCATGGCCCTTGTAGCGGAATTCGTAGATGCCGAAGCCCTGCGGCGAGGTGCCGACACGCTTGATGTCGGTCTTGAGCGCCTTGTCGCTGGCCATCATGGCGTAATGGTTGCCACCCCCCGCGCTGGCGGTGCTGACGATGGCGAGGATTGCCACGATCACGAGCATCCCCAGCACGACGAGGTCAGCGCGCGAACTGCCCAAGGGGACGCTGCTCTGCGAGGAAAGCGTCGCGCTGCGAACCTGGTCGGCGGTCATGCGGGCCTGTTCCCGGGCCTGCGCGGCCCCGGCAATGACGAGAGAGGCGGCAAGCGCCCCTGCAATGAGTTTGGTTTTCATGGTCGTCCCCCAGTTGACAAGTTCCGCGGGCGCACAGGTTGAAATACCGCAGTTGACCAGTCACACACCCCGCGATGACACATAGTCTACACGAAAACGAGAGATTTGCGTGATCTTTCTGCGCGCCCCTCGACATGCCAGCGGGACGCCCGCGCCGTAGCGCTGCCTGTCCAGGGATCCGTTCGGCACGCCCGCCGCGCCGTGGCCGGTCTCCCGTCATCCTCTCCCGGGATGGCCCCGAGCTCGTCCGGGCATGTCTGTCCGTCAACTCTGGCTGGCCATGCCCCCCACAAGCCGCTAGCGTGTTTCCGAAGGCGAAACAGTCATCCCGCGCAAGAGGCACAGCATGGCAACCAGACCGACCACCCGAAGCAGGACACGCAAGCCCGCCGCCGCGCCCGCCGGGGCGGAACAGCCGGAAGTGGCGAGCGCCGGGCCGCCCGCGCCCGCGCTGCCCGAACTCAAGCGTCAGGAACTTCTTGCCCAGGTGGTCCGGCGCGCCGAGATCAAGAAGAAATTCGCCAAGCCCGTGCTCGAGGCCGCGCTCGCGGTGATCGGCGAGGCGCTGGCCGAGGGGCGTGACCTGAACCTTGCGCCGATGGGCAAGGTCAGGATCAACCGCGCGCGCGAGGCGGGCAATGGCCGTGTCCTGATCGCCCGCATCCGGCAGGGCGCGGCGGGCACCGGCGGGCGCGGTTCCGAAGATGACGAAGAGATGAAAGAGGTGGTTGCAGAGCCTTCGGAGTGACGCTAAAAGCCCGCCCAACGGGTGATTAGCTCAGTGGTAGAGCGCTTCGTTCACATCGAAGATGTCAGGAGTTCGAATCTCTTATCACCCACCATTTCCACATTTTCGTCCGGGCTTCCGGGCTGAGCCAGCGGCGCTCTGATGGCACACGGCCGGGTGGCGCTTGCCGGGGCCGCGCGGCCGGGCTACCAATCGAGACCGAAGGCCTGCCGACCGCAGGCGGTTTCGGGGCGATACACGCCGACAGGTGGAGGAGGAGACGGATATGGCACGCACCGTGGTGATCGAGCAAACCGGAGGACCCGAGGTTCTGAAACTCGTGGACTGCGAGGTGGGCGAGCCGGGGCCGGGCGAGATCCGCATCCGCCACAAGGCCTGTGGCCTCAACTTCATCGATGTCTACCAGCGCACCGGCCTCTATCCGCTGACGCTGCCCCATGCCCTGGGGATGGAGGCGGCCGGCGTGATCGAGGCCGTGGGCGAGGGGGTCACGCATCTGCGCCCCGGCGACCGCGCCGCCTATGCCGCCACCCCGCCCGGGGCCTATGCGGAGGCGCGCGTCATGCCCGCCGCGCAGGTCTGCCCTCTGCCCGAGGGGATCTCCTTCGAGGAAGCGGCGGCGATCATGCTCCAGGGGCTGACGGTGGAATATCTCTTTCACCGGGTCTGGCCGCTGGAAAGGGGACAGACCGTGCTCTTTCACGCCGCTGCCGGGGGCGTCGGGCTTCTGGCCTGCCAATGGGCGCGCTCCGAGGGGATCCGCCTCATCGGAACCGCCGGTACGGATGAGAAATGCGCGCTCGCGGTCGAGAACGGGGCCGAGACCTGCCTCAACTATCGCGCGGGCGATTTCGTGGAAGAGGTGCGCGCGCTCACCGGCGGCGCGGGGGTCGATCTGGTGATGGACGGCGTGGGCAGGGACACGTTCGAGCGCTCGCTCGACTGCCTCAAGCCGCTCGGCATGATGATCTCCTTCGGCAATGCCTCGGGCCCGGTGGAGCCGGTGAGCCTGCTGACGCTTGCCGCCAAGGGCTCGCTCAAGCTCACCCGCACGACGCTTTTCACCTTCCTCGCCGATCCAGAACGCTGCCAGGAGATGGCGCGACATCTCTTCGAAAAGGTCGCGAGCGGTGCCGTGCGCCCCGTGATCGGGCGCCGCTACCCGCTCGAGGCGATCGCCGAGGCGCATCGCGCCCTCGAGGCGCGCGAGACGACCGGCTCTACCGTGATCACGCTCTGAGCGCGCGGGCGGCGGTATCCGGGCGGTTCCGGGCAAATTGTGCCTTGTGCTCCCGCCACCGACCCCGCTATACGCGACGGCGGAGACGTGGCCGAGTGGTCGAAGGCGCTCCCCTGCTAAGGGAGTAGACGGGAAACCGTCTCGTGGGTTCGAATCCCATCGTCTCCGCCACTGTCCCTTGCGGAATTTTTCTCTTCCCCAGCGTGCCCGGAATTTTGCCCTTGTTTTCAAGGGTTACGCCGATGGGCTGTTCACCTTCGCCGGTGGGAAACTGCCAGAATTGGTCTCTGAGGGCCGATATTCTCTGAACCTGTTGACTGCGCGGATTTGGTGAATTTCCTGCAAGGCATTGATTGACAATGAATAATGTGTAACGCAACCTGAACACTTCGATGCCGGTGGCGACTTCGGAGAAACGACTCGCATCGGACGTTCTCAGGCTAGGGCTCGCTCCAAACGGTTCTTCCTACGTTCCCAGTCTGGCATCACCTGCTCGAGAAGCTCGAAAAACGCCGGGCCGTGATGCGGCTCCGCGATGTGGCATAGTTCGTGGGTGATCACGTAGTCGATGGCGTCGACCGGCGCTTGAATGAGACGCAAGTTGAGCAGCAGCCGTCCGGCGGGCGACATGGAGCCCCACCTCTGGCGGATTTGCCGAACGATCAGACCCCTTGGCCGAAACGCCTCGGGGTCTGGAAAAAACCCCAGGCAATGCTCGATCCGTTCCGGAAACTTGACGTGAGCGCGCTCACGATACCACGCTTCCACCAACGCCCGCGTCACGTCGGGCCTGTCCGGTCGGTGCGTCTGCACGAGGATGAACCCCCGGATCAGCTTCACTCCGGCCTGAACATGCGGGACAACCTTCAGCCGATACTGGCGCCCGAGATAGAGATGCGTTTCACCGGAGACGAACCGGCGTTCGGGCGTGCGCGGCAGGAACTGCGCGAAATATCTCTGCTGCCGCAGCACCCAGGCCGCCCGCTTCCGCAGCTTTGCCTCGATCGCTTCCAGCGCCGCGTCCGCCGGTGCGGTAACGACCACGGAGGTGTCCGGCTCCACGGCAATCTCCAGCGTCTTCCGCGGCCGCCGCACGATTTCATAGGCGATTTGATACGAGCCATAACGCAAACAGTGGCCTTGGCGTTTCATGCCGCGAACCTGGCCCTGGCGAGATCCATGATCTTCAACTCGATTTCGTCGAGCATCTCGACCGGGAGTTCGATACCCTTCTCGTCGCGCAGGACGTCGAAGAAGTAGTCGTCGATGGCGTTGCGCAGGTTGTTCTGGGCGACGTCGTTTGACCAGATGCCGACGATCAGATGCGACTTGATGATCTCGATGATCGCGAGGGTTATTGATGCGACCTCGCTTTCGGGCACCCGCTCCCCGTCCTTTGTCTGCAGTTGCCCCTCGAGAATGCCGAAGAACGCCTGGGCGTCCTCGTTGCCCCGGATGCCTTCAGGAACGTTGCGGTTGCGCTCCTTGCGCGCCACCTTGCTTGCCAGATCGGCAACGCTGTTGAGGTAGTCGCGTTCGGACAAGCGCTTTTCCCGGTAGGCTTGAATGGTTTCTTCGAGAAGCTCCGAGAACTGCTTGTAGAAGGTTGGGTCTTCCTCCATGCGTTCGCTGATAACCCGGCGGGTCGCGCTGGCAATACGGTCTGCCCTGGAGGCCTCGGAGACGCCAGTCTCCTCGACGATTGCCTGCAAGGCATCGGGGTCGTTGATGTTCACGACTTCGATGATGGTTTCAGCCGGCATCGCCACGACGTGATCGTCGAGCAGTTTCTGGATCTTCGGCTCGAACTCGCGGACGTCAACGGTTTCCTGGTAGCGCAGTTGAACCGAGCACTTGAGTTCTGAGAACTGCTTCCAGTCCCGCTTCAGCGCATCGATCTTCGCCTCGTCGAATACGTCATAGAGCTTGTCGGATGAAAGCGAGATGTGGAGGCAGCGACTGAAAGCCTTCAGGCGGGCGTAGAAGTCCTGCCGCAGTGCCTCATCGGCCAGCAGTTGCTCGAATTGCTCCATGTCCTTCTTGTTGCGCACGGGCTTGAAAAGGTCCCAGAGCTGGTCGTGAAGCTGTGGCAGCCTGCGGATTTCCTCCCTTATGTCGTGGACCGAGCCGGCGAGATCGTTTGGGTCATAGCCCTCGAAGGCGCTGTAAGTCGTCAGCGCCTTGTCGAGCTCTCCGAGAAGCCCCTCGTAGTCGATGATGAAGCCGAATTGCTTCTCCACGCCGTCCTCTTCATAAAGGCGGTTCACACGCGCGATGGCCTGTAGAAGGTTGTGCTCCTTGAGGGACTTGCAGACGTAGAGAACGGTGTTGCGAGGCGCGTCGAAGCCGGTCAGCAGCTTTGAGACGACGATGAGGACTTCGGGGTCACCTGATCCCTTGAATGCCTCGATGATCTGCCGGTTGTATTCTTCTTCAGTCTTGTAACGCTCCATCATCCGCGACCAGAAGCGACGGACGAGGTCCTTGGACTCCTGGTCGACCTCTTCGTTGCCCTCGTTTTCATCGGGCGGCGAAATGATGATCTCGCTCGTCACATGGCCGATCTCGTCCAGCACCTCCTTGAACTTGACAGCTGCGGCCTTGGACGGAGCGACGAGTTGTGCCTTGAAGCCTGTTCCCTGCCAGTGCTGGCGGAAATGCTCAGAGATATCGAAGGCCTTGGCGCGGATCGCCTGATCCGTCTTGGCAAGCGCATCCATGCGCGAATACTTGCGCTTGAGGTCGGCTTTCTGGCTGTCGGTCAGACCCTCGCTGATCTTTTCGAACCATTTGTCGATCACGCCGCCGCTTACCTGCTGTTCGACCAGCCGGCCCTCGTACAGGAGCGGGACGACCGCGCCATCGGCGACGGCCTCGTCGATCTTGTAGTGGTGGATCAATCGGCCGAAGGTCGAGAGCGTGTTCTTTTCCTTCTTGAGCAAGGGCGTGCCCGTGAAGCCGAGGTAGCAGGCCTTTGGCAGCAGGCGGCGCATCTTGGTGGCAAACTGACTGTGCCCGCCGTAGCGCCCGGTCTGGCTGCGGTGGCTTTCGTCAACCAGGACAAAGATGTTCGGGTCATCGTCGGCGAAGTCGCTGTTCCGCAGCGCAGTGTCGAACTTGTTGATGATCGTCGTGACCAGCGGCGTCCGGTTGCGGATCAACTCGAGCAGGTTGGCGCCGCTGGTCGCCCGCATCGGCTCCATGTCGCAGGACTTGAAGGTCGCCTTGATCTGCTTGTCGAGATCGTCGCGGTCGGTGACGATCAGGATGCGCGGGTTCTCGATACTCGGCTCGAGCGCCAGGGCGCGGCCCAGCATGACCATGGTCAGCGACTTGCCCGAGCCCTGCGTGTGCCAGATCACGCCGCCCTTGCGCGAACCGTCCGGGTTGAACTGGCGAACCGTCTCGATGGCACGGCGAATGCCGAAGAACTGCTGGTGTCTTGCGACCTTGCGTACGCCGCCATCAAACACCGTAAAGCGCCGGATGATGTCGAGCAGCCGTTCGGGCCGGCAAAGGGCATGGATGGTGCGATCCTGCGCGGTCACCTCCCGGGCGCCCTCAGTTGCCATCTCGTCGAAATAGCGCCGTGCGGGCGCGAAGTCGCCCGAAAAGATCGCTGCCTTTTCTACCTCGCTCAGAGGGCGGTTCGCGATGCGGGCGATGTCCTCGTCGCGGTCTTCCTCGTCGCGCCAAGTCTGCCAGAACTTGCGCGGCGTCCCCACCGTGGCGTAGCGCGCTTCGTTGCGGTTCATCGACATGAGCAACTGCGCAAAGTGGAAGAGCTGCGGGATGTTGTCCTCGTTCTGGTAGCCGATCAGCTGGCTGTCGGCCTTTTTCAGGCTTTCCGTCGGGCGCTTGTTCTCGATCACCAGGACGGGGATGCCGTTGACGAAGGCGACGATGTCGCAACGCTTGGTCTTGCTTGAGCCAGTGCGCTCGACCGAAAACTCGGCGGTGACGTGGTAGACGTTGTTCGCCGGGTTCTCCCAGTCGATGTAGCGGAAGGAATAGCTCTTGGAATCGCCGTCGATCGTCTTGGTGATCGTGGTGCCGAGGATCAGGGCGTCGTAGATGTCCTGATTGGTGCCGCGCAGCCCCTTGAGCCGGTCGGGCGTGGGCTTCAGCCGCCGCATCGCCTCATGCGCGTCCTCGAGGTCGAAGGCGTATTCCCGGCCGCGATAGGTAAAGCGGTTGATCTTCATCAGCTGCTCGACCAGCACATCGTCGAGCACCACATTGCGCATCCGCCCGCCGCGCAGCCGCAGCGCCTCTTCCTGGCTGAGCGGCGTGAATCCCAGCCCCACCAGCATCTGCATCGCGGGGATCTGCGACTGATATTTCTCGGTGGCGTTGAAGGTCATGGGCTGGCTCCCGAGGCTGCAATTAACTTGCGATTCACGCCTCCTATGCCTATATAGGGCTCAAAGGATTGGGCATTTCCCGGTCGACAAAGGGGTCCTGGAGCTTCCGGGGCCCTTTTGTTTTTCTTTGCTTCGCAAGGGCTTAAGGGAAGCATTTAAGTCCTCCCAACTTTGGGCGGATGATTTCGAAGGCGCGGTTCGGCTGTCCGCGACGCAACCGCGACAGCGCAATCGGCCGCGCCGTCAGATCGGCCAGCTGAAGGCCCGAGGAGTTCGCGGCCTTCGGCATGAAGACCGGCTGGAAGTCGAAGCGGCTGAAGTCATGCCGGCGATAACCCCAGTGGCTGTCGTTGCCGACGATGCGGCGAAATTCGAGCTCGAGTTCCCGGTCCTCCTTCGCGCCTCGGCTCTCGAAGACGATGTGCACGGTCTTTCCATGCTGCCGTTCCCGGGTGAGCATCTCGTGCAGCCGTTCCATGCAGAAATGCATGGCGATCTCGTAGGGGTTCCAGGGATTGACGTATTTCGCACGATGCGCCTGCTTGTCGATGACCGAAGCGAAGATCGTCATTGGCGCGGCCTCGATCAGGCCGTTGAGCCCGTCGAAGAACCGCGCCCGCAGCGCCGGATCGGTGCGCAAGATACCGAAGGGGCCGAGGCTCTTGCGGATTTCGTGCTCGTGCAGCACGACCGAATCGTGCCCCCAGATGTCGAACTTGAACTGCTGCATCGCGGGCACGATGACACCGTGATAATCGGCCTTGCGCATGACGCAGAAGACCAGCGCGAAGACGGGATATTGCGGGTCGATGCTGACCATCCCGTGATCGCCGCTTTCGTCGGCATAGACGATGAAATCGGAAAACTCAGGCAACCGGCGCCTCCGTCCTGACCCGCCATTCCCCCGTCAGCAGCTTCTGCATCAGCCCGCGTTTCTGGCGGGTGAGGGCTTCGATTTCGGCGTGGATGAGGGTGAGTTCGGCGTTCGACGTGTTCACAACCTCCGCGATGGCCGCCTGTTCATCCGGGTCCATCGGAAGACGCAACTTGCCTTCAAGAAACTGGCTGTTGGTCACGGCGATGGTGTTTTTTGCACCCTTCTGCACGAGGGGGCGCAGATAGTTCTTCGTGGCCACCGGCGACTCGAACAACGCATCAAGGATCACGCCAAGCGCGTGGATCTTGGGCGTGAACACGCCATAGAGGGGCGAGACGATCACCTCGCGGTCGACCTTGCTCTGCTTGATGATGCCAAGCGGGAAATCCCCTGTCGGGCTCTTCGTGTAAACGATGTCGCCGGGCAGGACGCGGTTGTAATGGTCCGTGCTGGCGGCGGAGAAGGACCGGCCGAGGTGCTCGATCTGGTTCACCAGCCCCTTGTGGACGGAAACCGAATAGACCTCCTCCTTGCCGGTCGACTTGAGGCCGTGTTCATGGAGCACCTCGCTGAGCCGCACTTCGCGCCATTCGCCGGAGAATCCGGGCAATCGCGCCTTGCCGGTGAAAAGATGGGTGCGGAACCAGGTGCGCAGCCGCGCCTTGGCGGTGCGCAGGGTGGTGAGGGCCTCCAGCGCGGCGTCCCAGGTCCGCAGGATCTCGGCGATCTTGCGCTGTTCGGGGAGCGGGGGGAGTGGGATGGGAGTGGATTTCAAAAGCTCGGTATCAAGCCGCCCGGTTCCGTGGCCTGCACTATCGACGTGCCGGAGGATATCCTCCTTCCGGGCTGTCAACGCAATCGCGAGAAACTCAGGTTCCACATTCGATTTTGGAACAAGCGCTTTGATGTCCTGATTGAAGGCCACCGACCTGTCACAGATCGTTATCGGCAGATCCTTGAATAGCCCCATGCCCCGGACGAGCACCAAGACCGACCCCGGCGGAACGACACGAACTGTCGAAGCCCCTTCTTCGGTTAGCGATAGACCGACGCCGTTCAGGCGTATGCCTTTCATATCTTTGACAGTGACCCACGGGATGGAACCGCCCCAATAGTCCGCGCGAGCTTTGTTCGGCGTTGCACCAGAATGGATCACCGCCACATCTGAGATTGGTGCCGTTGCCCACCCCTCAAGCATCAACACCCAGCTCCCGCAGATAGCCCGCCATCTTCGCCCGGACCTCGGCCAGTTCGGCCTCGATCCGCAGGATGTCCTTCTGCACGGCGGCCACGTCGATCTCCTCCTCGGGCTCGAAGGTGTCCACATAGCGGGGGATGTTGAGGTTATAGCCGTTCTCGGCGATCTCCTCGCGCACCGCCCGGTGCGAATAGCGCTCGACCTCGGCGCGCTCGCGATACGTCCGCACGATCTTCTCGATATGCGCGTCCTCCAAGAGGTTCTGCTTCTTGCCGGGGGTGAACTCGCGGCTGGCGTCGATGAAGAGCACGTCGCGCACATCCTCGCGCGCGCCGCCTTCCTCGCGCGCCCGGTCAAAGACCAGGATCGCGACGGGAATGCCGGTGGTGGTGAAGAGGTTGGCGGGCAGGCCGATCACGGCATCGAGCAGGTTTTCCTCGATGAGCCTCTCGCGGATGCGCCCCTCGGCCCCGCCGCGGAACAGCACGCCATTGGGCACGATCACCGCCACCCGGCCGGACTGGCGCTTGGCGGTCTCGATCATGTGGGTGATGAAGGCATAATCGCCTTTGGATTTGGGCGGGATGCCGCGCCAGAACCGGCCCCAGGGGTCGGCCTCGGCATTCTCGTGGCCCCATTTGTCGAGGCTGAAGGGTGGGTTGGCCAGCACCACGTCGAAGCGCATCAGGTGATCGCCCTCGACCAGCGCGGGGCTGTTGAGCGTGTCGCACCATTCGATGCGGGCGGCGTCGCGGGCATGCAGGAACATGTTCATCCGCGCCAGCGCCCAGGTGGCGCCGTTCACCTCCTGCCCGAAGAGGGCGTAGTTGTCGGACCCGACCTCCTGGCTGGCCCAGATCAGGAGCGAGCCCGAGCCGCAGGCAGGGTCGCAGATGGTGTTGCCGGGCTTGGGGGCGGCGAGCTTGGCGAGCAGGCGCGAGACCGGCGCGGGGGTGTAGAACTCACCCGCCTTCTTGCCGGCGTCGGAGGCGAATTTCGAGATCAGGTAGATGTAGCATTCGCCGATGATGTCCTCGTTGACCCGGCTGGGGCGCAGGTCAAGCTCGGGCTTGGCGAAATCCTCGAGCAGGTTCTTGAGGCGGCGGTTGCGGTCCTTGGGGCGGCCGAGATTGGCCTCGGAGTTGAAGTCGATGTTGCGGAAGACGCCCTCGAGCTTGGCGCGGTTCGCGTCCTCGATCTTCTCCAGCGCGATGTTGATCAGCTCGCCGATGTTGGGCTCGTTGCGCTGCGCGTAGAGGTCGTAGAAGCTGGCTCCCTCGGGCAGGATGAAGCGTTCGCGTTCAAGGCGGCGGCGGATGCGGATTTCATCCTCGCCATACTGCCTGCGGTAGGCTTCGGCGTGGTCGTTCCAGAGGTCCGAGATGTATTTCAGGAACAACATCACGAGGATGTAGTCCTTGTATTGCGCGGGATCGACGGCGCCGCGGAAGGTGTCGCAGGCGGCCCATGCGGCGTTGTTCACCTGGTCCTGGGTGATCTGGTCGGTCATCGGGCAATGTCCTTGTGTTCGGCGGTGCGGGCGGCGTGATGAAGAATGGCGCTCATGTATTGGGTGCGTCTTTCGGCGAGGTCCTGCAAGAGTTGCATTTCACGCGCCGCGAGTGCGCTGAGCGTGACGATCCGCCGTTGCGCGTGGAGATCCGGCACCGGGATGTCGAGGCGTTCCAGCGCGCGCATTGGGATCATTCTGAGGCTCGTTCCTTGAGCGTCGGCTGCAAGCGTGCGTTGCGCGAGTGGTTGATTGATGGCCCAGGCGAGGTATTCCGGCAGGATGCGCGCGCGGTCGGGGCGGATGACAACCAGCGGCACGATGACGGCGATGGGCTCGGGCAGGTCCTGGGGAATTGCGACCGCGGTGTTCGGCTCGCCGCGCGAACGAAACACCACCTCACCTCCGCTCGCGAGGTATCGGTCGGGAAGCTCGCCCAAGTCGTATCGCTGCAGGTCTGCCGCCGGGATATCGCCACTGGCGCCCACGTCGCGCAACTGCAGCGCGGGAGTGCCGCCATCAGCCTGCGGCACGAGCCTGCCGCGCGCGGTGTATCCGGAGTGAATGTCAGATAGCTCGGAGAGCCGCATGCAGAGCCCTCTGTTAGGCAATTTACAGAGGAATAAGCGACAACCTAGGCCGAGTCAACTGAGAGTGATGCTGTAGGGAAATTACAGAAAAAATCGCAAGCGCTGCCCCTCCCACTCCACCGGAAACCCCTGCAGCAACCGCCTGAGCGTCACCTCGGGTCCCTGGCGCCCCTCCAGGATCGACTCGACGGTATCGGGCGCGAGCAGCGTAAGCCGGAGGACGCGGGTCATGTAGGACGGTGCGATCCCCTCTCGTTCGGCCAATTCAGCGATGGTGGCGAACTCGCCCGATTCCAGCATGCGTTTCCAGCGGAAGGCGCGGGCGAGCGCCTTGATCAGGGTGCTGTCGGTCCGGCGCTGCACCGGTGCGCCGTCGGGCAGTTGCACCTCCTTGCGCCCTCCGCGCTTGGTGATGTGGAATGGAACGCGGATGGTGATGGTGTCGGGTGTGGCTCTGGTCATGCGGCTCGTTTCCTTCCGCCTGCCAGCATCTCGCGCGCAAGGCCGCGCAGCCCATCCACCCGTAGCCGGATATCCAGCCCCTCGGTGCCAATGTCGATCCGCTCGACCAGCAGCGCCACGATCCGCGCCTGCTCGGCGGGGAAGAGTTCGTCCCACAGCGGGTCCAGCTGCTGCAGGGCCGTGCAGGCGTCGGCTTCGGTAATGCCATCGGCGTGGACACGTGCAGCTTTCCACGTCCCAGCCACGATCTCCGGCTGGCGGAACACGGCGCGGAGCTGGTCTATGACGGCGCCCTCGATTTCACCGGCGGGTACGCGGCCAACCGGGCAGGATCCGGCGCCGTGCTTCAACACCGTCTGGCTGACATAGTAGCGGTAGAGCTTGCCGCCCTTGCGGGTATGCGTCGGTGAGAAGGCCGCTCCATCCGGGCCATAGAGCTGCCCCTTCAGCAGTGCGGGCGTATCGGCCCGGGTGCGCGCGGCGCGCTTGCGGGGGCTTTCCTGCAGGATGGCGTGCACCCGGTCCCACGTTTCGCGGTCGATGATGGCGTCGTGCTCGCCGGGATAGCTCTGCCCCTTGTGCACCGCCTCGCCTATGTAGGCGCGGTTGTTCAGCATGCGGTACAGGTATTTCTTGTCGATCCGGTTGCCCTTGGGGGTACGCAAACCACGTTTCTCAACCTCGCGGGCCAGTTCCGTGCCCGACCCGATCTCGAGGAAGCGGGCGAAGATCCAGCGCACATGTTCGGCGCGCTCGTCGTCGATCACCAGTTTGCGGTTCTCGACGCGATAGCCGTAGGGCGGCACCCCGCCCATCCATATCCCCTTCTTGCGGGAGGCCGCGACCTTGTCGCGGATGCGTTCGGCCGTCACTTCGCGCTCGAACTGGGCGAAGCTGAGCAGGATGTTCAGCGTCAGCCGACCCATCGAAGTGGTGGTGTTGAAGCTCTGCGTGACCGAGACGAAGGTCACGTCGTTGCGGTCGAACACCTCGACCAGCTTGGCGAAGTCGGCGAGAGAGCGGCTTAACCGGTCGATCTTGTAGACAACGACCACATCGACCAGCCCGTCCTCAATGTCGGCAATCAGCCGCTGCAGGCCGGGCCGCTCCAGCGTGCCGCCGGAGATGCCGCCGTCGTCATAGCGGTCGCGCACCAGCACCCATCCCTCGGAGCGCTGGCTGGCGATGTAAGCCTCGCAGGCCTCGCGCTGCGCGTCGAGCGAGTTGAACTCCTGCTCCAGCCCTTCCTCGGAGGACTTGCGGGTGTAGACAGCGCAGCGGCGCTTGATTTTCACATCGCTCATGCGCGCCTCCGCGATTTCAACCCGAAGAAGACCCAGCCGTTCCAGCGCGTGCCGGTGATCGCACGGGCGATGGCCGACAGTGACTTGTAGGGCCGACCCTGCCATTCGAAGCCATCGGCGGTGACGGTGACTACATGCTCCACCCCCTGCCATTCGCGGATCAGGCGCGTGCCCGCAATGGGCGTCAGGTCGGCCCGGACGCGGCTCTTCTTGCGATCACCGCCGTCCAATTCCTCGCCCAGCCTTTCCAGGCGTTTCACCGTCTCGGGCTTCAGCCCACCGTAGGCGAGTTCCTGTATGCGATAGGCCAGCCGGCTTTCGAGATATCGCCGGTTGAAGGGCGGCGGCTCGCTGTCGAACAGCTCGCGCCATTGCGCCTTCAACTCGGGCGTCTTCATGGTCTTGAGCGCAGCCAGGCGCGCGGGGATGGGATCGTGCGTGTTCATGCGGTCCTCCGGTTGGTTGGACCTGCACTACCGCTCTGGTCGCGTGAGTTGTGTAGCGGAAATTCTCCCTTCTCCGAAAAGAGTTGCCCGTTCTCCCGCATCCGCAGGCGGACCAGCCCGGCGGCCAGCAGGCGGCAGAGTTCCGCGCGGCGCTCGGCAGGGGACAGCATGTCGGGTGGCAGGGGATTGGGGCGTTTCATGGGATCACGGTGTGCCTTCCTGGGAGATTCCCATGAGAAAAGCCATCCGCGGCGCCGGGATGGGACGGGTGCCACGCCAAACAGAACGTAATGCGAACATTTTTGCTTGTGCTTCCGACAGCGCGCCACAATTATCTGAGGTTGAGTCGCTGTCGAGCAGCTATTGGTTGAGGTGAGTTCATGCCCCGCGCCGATTACCCGGAACGATCAGATTGTCAGGCTATCGTCACGCTTGCCCCCCACGCCTCGTCTGGGCGCGGCTCCGTGCACAATTTGAACGATCGCGACAATGATCTGAGGACAATGCGAGCGACCCCCGCGTTTTGCGGGCGAGTTCTTGCGCGTTCGCATGGTCGCTATTTCCACTTCCCGGAGACTTGAATGGTACGAACCCCGACCAAGACCTGCCCGAATCTCTCTCGCCTGTTTGCGGAGGCAGAACCCGCGCTCCTGGCCTCGTTTCTTGAGAGCAGGGCCTTCGACAGGCTCAACTGGCTCGCGAAATACAGATTTGGTTCGGAGGACACGGACGGTCCCTCGACCGCCCGCGAAATGCTGAACAGCGAGAACATGGAGCGGTTACGGCCGCTGGAGGATGAGGCGGCGCGCGTAGTGATGATCGCCAGCGACCGGGGAGATTTCGTGCTCGAAGGACTTGCCGAGTCGAAGCTTGAACCGGAACGCGCCAGGAGACTCCTGAACCAGCGGGACGCGCTGGCGCGAAGTCTCTGGGCCTATACGAATGAACTGGCGCTGTTCGAAGCGGCCGAAAACAGTCTGCATTTGCGGCTCTACCGGCGCTACGACAAGCATTACCAGACCTTCATGGCCGAGCCTTCGCTCGACGGGGCTCCGGAACCCGATGACGCGCGGCTTCAAGGTCTGCTGGACGAGATCAAGGAAGCCCTCGATCGGGGCGACGGCTACAATATCGAAAAGTATGAGCTTCCCGAAGAGGGCGACGAGCCCGCGGCCGAGATGTTTCTGCTCTATCATCCCGATCGCCCGGCCAGCGTTAGGGAAATCGACGAGGAGGGCAACCGTTCGAAGCTCTATTTCCGGCCGCCCGGTGAGGCGATGATCGTCTACACGCCGTCGACTGGGCGCGTCCATGTGCGCGCGGGAAACAGGAAGCTGCGCCACCTTATTGCCGAACGCTTCATCGAGACGGCGCTGTCCCAGAACTACTCCAACCAGCCCGTCGATTTTCAGGCCTACGACATCTCCCGGTTCCGCAACGGCTTCGAACTCGATCTGCCGGAAATGGACGATGCGGTCGTTCTCCGCGCTCGGGTCATTCGCGCCGATATCAGCATCGGCAATCTCGCAAATCGCTTGTCGCTTTCCACGACGATTGACCAGGACATTTCCGAGATCATCGAAACTCAACCGGGGTTGTCGCGGATATTCGGTCGGGCGGTGGCGATACGTTTCATCGAGATCGCGGTGCGGTACCGCCGCCCGGGGAGAACAGAGCCTCAGACGCTCGATTTCACGCTCACGGACAGGAACACGACCAGTCTGCTCAGCGTCGACGATCCTTTTGAAAGGGTTCTTGGGCACCGTCTGCTACGCCATTGGGGCATCCTGCGCGAAGGTCGCGCGCCGACACCTGCCGAGACAATGGCCGCAATTCCGGCCTTGCTGGCTCTGTGGGACATGGGCTTCGACAGGGTCAGCGGCGCGTGGCTCCTCGACCGCAATGTCGATGCGACGCTTCTGACCGAACTCGGCTTTCTCGTTCCGGCTGGATGGGAAGGCGATGATCTGATCGACGACGAGGACGAAGTCGGTCCGGCCACCGCCGAGGTCGTTGCGACCCCTGGACAGGTGGACCTCAAGGTGAGCGAAGGACAGACAGCTCCGGGCGGCAACCCCGAACGTTACAGAATCTACCGGGTGCGTGACGGTTGGGTCGCAGAACACCTCCGCGCGCGGCTCGTCGAGGTGCTCGATACCCCGGCCGTCGAGGAACTGTCGCGCCACCTTTGGTATCTCGGAACTTTGGCGAACGAGGGCGGCGAAGCGCCGGTATATCTCGCGCGCTCCCTGGATCAGGAAAAGGTTCGCACGGCGGTGGATACCGCGCTTCGTAGCCGGAGCCATCTCGGCATCGGACTGGTTCTGCAGGCCGGCGACGCGCCCGGCCCGTGCATTGGGGCCAATGTTCTGACACCACTGGCCGAACACATCGATGGCAACGGCACGGAGATCAATCTGATCGCCGACAAGCTGCGGGCAGTCTTGCGCCGTGATCGCGTTCTGGCCCAAGGCGGGCAATCCGTTCGGCTGGAAACAACTGGCGAGAACTCGGGAACGCTATTTGTTCCTGGCAAGGGTTCGATCGACATCATTGGAAATCATCGACTGCTGGTCATCCAACGTCTTGTTGATGCGCACAACAACGGACCGGCGCCAATCAAGACTGAAGATCTGGTCAAGGGCATCGAAGGCCAATCCCTCTCGAATATCTTTGGCGCGCCTTTGTGGAAGAAGCTCAAGGCCGGCTTCGTTCGGAGCGTTGGCAAGGGCAAGTGGGAGATCGCTCTGACGGCCAACTCCGATCCGGCTCCGATTGGGGGCTCTGACTAACTCCGATTCTGACGTTCATGAGGAGTGCTCACTCAGCAAGAGGAGCATTCCCATGCAGACTCCCGACTTCCAGCGCGGATACGCGCACCCGACCGGCCAGGCGCGCCGCGCGGCCGGCAATCCCGATCACTCCCACACTGAATGGCGCTGCACGCGCTGCGACAAGCTGCTCGGCATCCGCCGGGGCGGCCAGCTGCACCTGCGCTTTGCCCGGGGCCACGAATATTTCGTGAGCCTGCCCGCCGTCGCCACCTGCCGTGGCTGTGGCACGCTGAACAAGGCCCCGTCGCCCGCGCTCTGACGCGGGCGCCCCCTCATCCTGCAACCGAAGAGACGCGCGACGTCCTGACCTGGCCACGAAAAGGCGCCCGACGCCTGGCCGAAAGGCAGACGTCCGATGTCCTTCGAATGGCACGAGATCCACGAAAGCCTCGTGATGACGACCAACACCCTGGGTTTCCAGAAATCTTTCGAGACCCTGCGGCACCGCGATCCCGCGCTCGGGCGCTTTACCGACCCGGCGGCGCTTCTCGACATGCTGCACGCGCGCGCGGGCTGCGCCGAGCGGAAAAACCGCATCCTCTGGGCCCTGGTGGCCGCGGCGCAAGGCGATGACCTCACTTCCGACGGCGCGGTGACGCTCGCGCTGCTTGCGCTCTGGCCGGGGCTCGACGCGGTGCGTCGGCGGCTCTCGTGGCGCAAGTCCGGTCGCCCCGACGAGGTATCCTCCGAAGTCCTCGCGCGCGCCACCGAGACCCTGCGTGGACTCGATCTCGATCGGGTCAGCCGGATCGCGGCGACGGTCTTGCGCAATGTCGAGCGCGACGCCCTGCGCGCGCATTGCCGCGAGGCCGCCCGGGCGCTGGTCGCCGCCAACGTCGAGGCGGAGGAATTGGCCGCGTCGACTCCAGGTGCCGCAGCCATCTTCCTGCGCCGAGATCTCGGACGGCTCGTCGGTCGCGACGCCGATCTCGTCCTGCGGGTAGCGGTCGAGGGTTTCACCCAGCGCGAGGTGGCCGGAACGCTTGGTCTGTCCGAGGCCGCCGCGCGCAAGCGCTATCAGCGGGCCACGCGGCGGCTGCGGGAGGCATTCGATGAATTTGTCTGAGCGCATGTCCCGTTTGGCGGGTCCGGATGGCTTTTCCCTCTCGAACGGTCCGCGACGGTCGCGGGCCCAATCGAGGAACGACCCGATGAAGGATCGCCATCGCCCACCTGCCGGAGAACTCATCCGCATCCCGGGGCTCTACCGCCGCTGGGAACTGCCCGAGGTGCTCCGCGGGCACCGCACCTATCGCATCGAGAAGGCAGGCGCACACGAGGACGGAACGCCGCTTGTCGCGCTCTACACCGATGCCCCGGGCCCCGCCGGGACGTCTGCCGGAAGCGATGCGTAGAGGCAGGACATGGGAGTGACCGTCATGCCCCACACCGCCTTCATCACTGTTCGCGCCGCGCGCCCGCTCACGGATATCGAGTTCTGCGCCTGGGTGGGCCAGGCCGCACCCGGCGACCGGCTGGAATACCACCAGGGTTTTCTCGGGATCGACACGATGGCGGGCATGTCGACCCTGCCCGACAGGGATCGCCAGCGCCTCGCGGCGCTCGCCTCGGCCGCCTTCCGCGCCTGCGAGGCGGGGCTCGTGCATCTCGTGCAGGAGCGCCTCGGCCCCGACCGCTTCGCCTATCTCGCCATCGCCCGGCCGAAGCCGCGCGCAACGTCCGTGCCGCTCGAGCGCCTGCTCGCCGAGCCGGAGGCCGCCTGATGCACGACTTTCTCGATCACTTCGCCAATCATGGAGACCCGTTCATGCCTTTCCCTGACAATGCGCCCAAGCCCGACGATCTGCCCGGGCTCGACCCCAACGAGATCGCTCAGATGCCCGTCGATCTTCTCGCCATCCTGCAGCACGAGGTGGACGAGCGCCTGAAGCAGTCAAAGGCCGCCAAGGCCCGTCTCGATGGGGCGCTGACCATCCGCTACGCCACCCGCGCCGAGGAAGCCCGCCGCACGGCCGGCAAGGACACCGGCACCGTCAGGCTGGACGACGGCGACTTCACCGTGGTCGCCGACCTGCCCAAGCGCGTCGTTTGGGACCAGGAACAGCTCGCCGCCATGGTCGCGCGCATCCGCGCCGCGGGCGATGATCCCGAGCAATATGTCGACGTCACCTACAAGGTGCCCGAGCGCAAATACGCCGCCTGGCCCGAGGCGATCCGCAAGGGCTTCGAACCCGCGCGCACGGTGCGGCCGGGCACGCTGAAAGTCGCGATCCTGCCGTGGGAGGACGCGCAATGACCGCGATCGCCCCGATTTCCCCCGAGGCGCAGGATCTTCCCAGCCTGATCGACCGCGCCGCCGGCACGCTGGCGGGGGCAAAGACCGCGGCCGAGGTGCTCGAGGCACGCGACATGGCCGGTCTGGCCTATGACGTGGCAAAACGCGCCGCCCGGTTGCATCGGGCCAAGAACGCTCATGACGATCTCGTCGCGGCCGCCCATCGCGCGCAGGCCCATGCGCTCGAGATCGAGGCCCGCGCCAAGCGCCGGCTCGCCGATGAATACGATGCCGCGCAGGCGCGGGGAGAGGTGTTCGGCGCCCATGATGGCGCGCGCAAACGCGTCGAAGGCGGCAACGCGATTGCAAGCACCGCCGATCTCGGCCTGCGCCGCGACCAGATCCACGAGGCCCGCCAGATCCGCGATGCCGAGGCTGCGGAGCCGGGCATCGTCCAGCGCGTGCTGAACGAGCGCCTCGAACGCGGAGAGGAACCGACCCGCGCCGCTCTGCGCAAGATGGTGCTTGACGCGGCCAGGCGGGGGATGCGCCCGCAGCGCCCCGCCGGCCGCCGCAATCCCCTCCATGTCCCGCCGACGCCCGAGCGCGCCGCCTGGCAGCGTGTGACCGGCACGTTTCGGGCCTTCGCGGAATGGGCTTCGGACGAAAACCTCGCACTCGCCCGGCAAGGCATGCGCGAGGCGCGGAACGACCCGTTCCACCATCTCGACGCCCGGGCCATCGCCCGCGGCGCCGAAGTCTTCACGAACATCAAGGAGTGGCTCGATGCTGAATAGCCAATCCGCGGCCTTTGCCGCATCCGTCTGGGAGTTTGCCGCCCGCGTGGGCAACAACGCACCCAAAATCGCCGACGAGATCATGGAGGCGGCCTTTCCGTTGACCTGTTCGCAGGCGCGCGAGGAAGGCGCGTTGCGCATGCTGCGCACCGGGATCGTCTCGGAGGTCAAGCGCATCCTGCGCAATCGGGACGACGGGTCGGGTCAGGCAGATTTCTCGGAGATCTGCGCGGCCTTCGCGCCGCTCGTGAAGGACCTGCGCTCGAAATCCTATTTCGTCGAGAGCGCCGAGGAATATGTCGCGATCCCCGATCTGATCGCCGATCCCGCGCTGCTCGACGACGCACGGCGCTTCATGCGGCGCAAGGGGATCGAATGCCTGGCGGAAGCGGATCGGCTGGATGCGCTCTACGCCGCCGTGACCAGCGGTGATCCCGCGGCGCCCCGCAAACCGCAGGGGGTGCCGGCATGACCCTCCCCATCATCACCGCCGATGAGCGGCTGGCGGAGATGCGCGGCGTCAAGGCCGCGATTTTCGGAGCCAGCGGCGCGGGCAAGACCACGCTGTTGCGCACGCTCAAGGCAAGCACGACGCTGTTCTTCGATCTCGAGGCGGGCGATCTCGCCGTCGAGGGGCTGGCCATCGACACGATCCGCCCACGCACCTGGACCGAGTGCCGGGATTTCGCGGTGTTCATCGGCGGGGCCAACCCGGCGCTCAGGGACGACCAGTCCTATAGCCGGGCGCACTATGACGCGGTCTGCGTGAAGTTCGGCGATCCGGCCGCGCTCGACAGGTACGACACGATCTTCGTCGACTCGATCACCGTCGCCGGTCGGCTCTGCTTCCAGTGGTGCAAGGGCCAGCCGGAGGCACATTCGGACAAGACCGGCAAGCCCGACGTGCGCGGCGCCTACGGGCTGCACGGGCGCGAGATGATCGGCTGGCTCACGCATCTCCAACATACCCGGGCGAAGAACGTGATCTTCGTCGGCATCCTCGACGAGAAGCTCGACGACTTCAATCGCAAGGTCTTCGTGCCGCAGATCGAGGGCTCCAAGACCGGGCTGGAACTGCCGGGCATCGTCGACGAGGTGCTGACGCTGACTTCGTTGCCCGACCAACAGGGCGAGCCGCGGCGGGTCTTCGTCTGCCAGACCCAGAACCCCTGGGGTTATCCGGCCAAGGACCGCTCCGGTCGGCTGGAGATGCTCGAGCCCCCCGATCTCGGCCGCCTGATCGACAAGATCCACCAGCCGCTGCCGCTCGATGCGCGCCCGCTGGTGATCGACCCGCCCGCGATCCCGGCGCCCGCCGCCACCCCCAAAACCGATCCCTCCAACTGAAAGGACCAATGCCATGTCTGGCCTCTGGAACGATTTCAATGACGCGCAATCCAACGCCAACCTCATCCCCAAGGGCACCCTCGCCAAGGTGCGGCTCACCATCCGCCCCGGCGGCTTCGACGAACCCGCGCAGGGCTGGACCGGGGGTTATGCCACCCGCGGCTCCACCGGCGCGGTGTATTTGAACGGCGAGTTCACCGTGACCGAGGGGCAATACGCCCGGCGCAAGATCTTCACCCTGATCGGGCTCTACAGCCCCAAGGGGCCGGACTGGGCCAACATGGGCCGTAGCCTGATCCGGGGCATGCTGAACTCGGCGCGGGGGATTTCCGACAAGGACCAGTCGCCCCAGGCGCAGGCGGCGCGGCGGATCGGCGGCTTTGCCGATCTCGACGGGCTCGAGTTCGTGGCCCGGATCGATGTCGGCACCGATGCCATGGGCGAGGAGAAGAACGAGATCCGATCGGCCGTGACCCCGGACCATCGCGACTATGCCCGCATCATGGGGACGCCGGCTGCGCCAATGCCACCTACGGCCCCGGCGGCCCCGGCCAGCGCCACGCAGACTGCCGCCGCCCAGACCTCCACCGCGCCGTCCATGCCGGGCCGCCCGTCCTGGGCCGAGTGAGGGTACACCCATGCGCCTTCGTCCCCGCCAGAAACTCTTCGTGGAGCGCAGCCTCGCTGCGCTCTCGACCCACGGCAACACGCTCGGCATCGCACCGACCGGATCGGGCAAGACCATCATGTTGTCCGCCGTCGCGGGCATGATGGTCGGCGACGGCGCCAAGGCCTGCGTTCTGGCCCATCGCGACGAGTTGACGGCCCAGAACCGGGAGAAGTTCGGTCGGGTCAATCCCGATATCTCCACCTCGGTGGTCGATGCCGCGACGAAGGACTGGGCCGGCCAGGTCACCTTCGCCATGGCGCCGACGCTCACGCGTGCCGCCAACCTCAAGTCCATGCCGCAGCTCGACCTGCTGGTGATCGACGAGGCGCATCATGCCATTGCCGACAGCTATCGCCGCATCGTCGACCGGGTACGGGTCGCCAACCCCGAGGCCCGCGTCTTCGGCGTCACGGCGACGCCCAACCGGGGCGACCGCAAGGGGCTGCGCCAGGTCTTCGACAACGTGGCCGACCAGGTCAGACTGGGAGAGTTGATCGCCTCGGGCCACCTCGTGCCGCCGCGCACCTTCGTGATCGACGTGGGCGTGCGCGAGCAACTGCAGAAGGTGCGCAAGACCGCCCTCGACTTCGACATGACCGAGGTCGCCGGCATCATGGACCGCGCGCCGGTCACCGATGAGGTGATCCGCCACTGGCGCGAGAAGGCCGCCTGGCGGCCGACCATCGTCTTCTGCTCGACCGTCGCGCACGCCGCCCATGTCGCCGAGGCCTTCAACGCGGCCGGCATCCCGGCGGGGCTGATCCACGGCGATCTCGCGGCCGACGAGCGCCGCAACATCCTCGCGGCCTTCGCCTCGGGCGAGATCGCCGTGCTGGTCAACGTCGCGGTGCTCACCGAGGGCTTCGACCACCCGCCCACGTCCTGCGTGATCCTGCTGCGGCCCTCATCCTGCAAGTCCACCATGATCCAGATGGTGGGGCGCGGCTTGCGGACCGTCGACCCCGAGGAACACCCGGGTGTCGTCAAGACCGATTGCGTGGTTCTGGATTTCGGGACGTCGAGTCTGATGCACGGCACGCTCGAGCAGGACGTGGACCTCGACGGCCGCGAGGCCAGCGGCAGCGCGCCCACGAAGACCTGCCCGGACTGCGAGGCCGAGATCCCGCTGGCCGCGCGCGAATGCCCGCTCTGCGGCGCGCTGCTGGTCGAGACCAAGGACGAGGTCGGCGCCGAGGCGCTCGAGGGTTTCGTGATGACCGAGATCGACCTCCTGAAACGGTCGAGTTTCCAGTGGGTCGACCTCTTCGGCGACGAGGCGGCGCTGATGGCCACGGGGCTTTCCGCCTGGGGCGGCATCTTCTGGCTGGGTGGGCTCTGGTATGCGGTCGGTGGGCGGCGCGGCGCCCAGCCCCGGCTCCTCGGCGTCGGTGAACGTGCCGTCTGCCTTGCGCAGGCTGACGACTGGCTGAATACCCATGAGAGCGACGAGAGCGCCTTCAAAACCCGCGGTTGGCTGAGCCAGGCCCCGACCGAGAAGCAGCTGCAATACCTGCCCCCGAGCGCGCGTCAGGATTACGGGCTCACCCGCTATCACGCCTCGGCGCTGATCTCCTTCCGGTTCAACAAGCGCGTCATCCAACAGCTTGTCCGGTCGGCCGCCGCCACGCCGGAACGGAGGGCCGCGTGAGCCATGTCGCGCAAGTCTCACCCCCGTCCGCAGCGCCTGCGGATCGACCGGGCTTTGATCGCCTATGGCATCCGCGTTTCCACCTTTGTGCCGTCTGCCTGCGCCCGGCGCAGGGGTTCGGCTTCTTCGACCCCGACAAACCGCGCCCGCGCAAACACCGCTGGTTCTGCTCGATCCCCTGCCAGCGGTGGTTCGCGGCCCGTCACAGGAAAGGACTGACCATGATCGGAGCGACCGATGAAGAACGCCTCGCCATCGCATTGGTGATGAAGCGGCTGGGTCGCTTGATGGGCGATATCGGCTGGCAGAAGCGCCTCTGTGACCTCTCCGAGACCGAGGTCACCGCCCTGATCGAGGAGGTGCTGGAGGGCTACGGCGCCGAGATGTCCCGTGTCGCCAGGAAGGCGGAGGTGCCGTTCTGATGCTGGATTTCAACCATAGACCGGGCATCGCCGAACGGATCAACACGGCCGTCGATGCCGCCCTTGAGGCCGAGCGCGCTGCGACCCCGCCGCGCGACTATCTCGGCGCCTCCCGGCTGGGGCAGTCCTGCGAACGGGCGCTGCAGTTCGAGTTTGCCCATGCGCCGAAAGACGAGGGCCAGGAGTTCTCGGGCCGCTTGCTCCGGATCTTCGCCATTGGCCATGCGCTCGAGGATCTCGCCATCAAGTGGTTGCGGGCAGCCGGGCTCGATCTCGTCACCCGGAAGCGGGATGGCGGCCAGTTCGGCTTTTCCGTCGCGGGCGGACGCATACGCGGCCATGTCGACGGGATCGTCGCCGAGGCTCCCGCGTCGCTGGGGTTGCGCACCCCGGCGCTCTGGGAGTGCAAGACGATGAACGCGAAGAACTGGCGTGAGACCGTGGCCAAGGGCGTGACCGTCTCCAAGCCCGTCTATGCCGCCCAGATCGCGCTCTACCAGGCCTACATGGAAGCCACGGTGCCGGGCCTCTCGTCCAACCCGGCGCTCTTCACAGCGATCAACAAGGACACCGCCGAGCTGCACCACGAACTGGTGCCCTTCGATGCCGATCTCGCGCAGCGCATGTCGGATCGCGCGGTGCGGATCCTGCGAGCGACGGACGCGGGCGAGTTGCTGCCGCGCGTGGCCCGGAACCGCGATTTCTTCGAGTGCCGCTTCTGCCCCTGGGCCGAGCGCTGCTGGAGCCTGGCGCGATGAGCGACGCCCCCAAAGACCCGCCCGAACCACCCCAGGACACCGACATGCGCGATGACCACACGGCCGACCAGTCCGAGGCCAACCTCGTCCATTTCAACCCCTGGCGCGACTTCAACGACGCCGCACCCATGCTCGACCCGTTCGGCGACGAGCCGGATCCCGAGCAGATCGCCTCCTTCATGGAGGTGGTCTTCGGCTACTGCGACGGGCTGGTCCCGGTGCGCAGCTTCATCGACAAAGGACAGGGGATCGACGGCCGGCCGCACAACATCTGGATCGCCGCCGACGCGACGGCGCCGGAGAAGATGGCGACCTTCGCCAACTGGGCCGCGCGCGAAGGCGCGGCGGTCTATGTGATCCCCGGCACGGTCGCGGAAACCGGCCAGGCCAAAGCCGCCGACGTGGCGCAGATGCAGGCCGTCGTCGTGGATATCGACAGCGGCGACATTGCCGCCAAGCGCGCCCATCTGGAGCGCCATCTCGGCCCGCCCACGATGGTCGTCGAAAGCGGCGGCATCACGCCAGAGGGCCAGCGGAAAGCGCACGTCTGGTGGAAGCTCACCGAACCCGCCGAGGGGGACGACATCCAGCGCCTCTGCCGCCTGCGCGGCGACATTGCCGCCAAGGTCGGGGGCGACTTGCATTTCCGCTCGGCGCACCAGCCGATCCGGGTGGCGGGCTCGGTCTATTACAAGAACGGCCTGAAGACGCTGGTGCGGATCGTGGAGTTGAACGCGGGTCTCGAGCGCGATCTCGACGAGTTCGCCGAGGCCGTGGCCGACATGCCACCCGCGCCGGGCGTCAACCTGACGCCGGACTTCGCGACGCCTGACAAGCCTGCCGTGGATGACGTTCTGGTCACCCCGGTGCGCGAGGGCGGCATCGACGACTGGTCGCGCTTCGAGGGCGCTTCGGCGGCCATCGGCTATTTCATCCGGCTGGTCCACGAGGGCCGCCTCTCGAAGAGCGAGGGCTGGGAGGCGATCTGCGGCTACAACGCCGCCATGCTGCGGCCCCAGTGGCCCGTGGAACGGCTCAAGCGCGAATCCGAACGCCTCTGGGCGCGCCATGTCGAACGCCACGGGCCGCCGCTCATCCGGCTCGACAGCGCCGCCCCCGTGCCCGACGAGCTGCCCAGCTTCACGCTGGGGCAGCTGCTCGACGACAAGAGCCCCATGCCCGCCGACCTGATCGGCCCGCGCGTGCTGACGCCGGGCGGGCTCCTGGTGCTCGGCGGCGCGCCCAAGGTGGGCAAGAGCGATCTCCTGATCGCCTGGCTCGTGCACATGGCCGCCGGGGTGCCGTTTCTCGGCTTCACCCCGCCGCGACCGCTGCGGATCTTCTATCTGCAGGCCGAAATCCAGTACCACTACCTGCGCGAGCGCATGCAGCAGGTCGGCCTGCCGCCCGAGCTGATCGCCGCGGCGCGCGACAACCTGATCGTCACGCCAAAGCTGAAGATGCTGCTCGACGCCGAGGGCAGCGCCCGCGTGGCCGCGGCGATCCGGGCGGCGTTCCCCGACGAACCGCTCGACATCCTCTGCATCGACCCGATCCGCAACCTCTTCGACGGCGGCCCGGACGGCGGGGGCGAGAACGACAACGCCGCGATGATGTTCTTCCTCAAGGACCGGGTCGAGGTGCTGCGCGATCACGTCAACCCCGACTGTGGCGTGATCCTGGTTCACCACACGAAGAAGCTGAGCAAGCACCAGGTGAAGGAGGATCCCTTCCTCGCGCTCTCCGGCGCCAGCGCGCTCCGCGGCTTCTACACGACGGGGCTCATCCTGCACCGGCCGGACGAGGACGCATCGGAACGGAAGCTGGAGATCGAGCTCAGGAACGGACCCGCGCTGAAGCCCAAGCTCGTCGACAAGGTCAATGGCGAGTGGGTCGAGATCAACCCGATGAACGAACGCCTGGTGCGCGCCGAGCAGGGCGCGAAGTTCGATGCCGAACGGGATCGCAAGGGCGAGGTCATCGTCGACATTCTCCACCGCGAGGCGCGCTCGGGGCGCATGTACACCATGACCCTCTTTGCCGAGGCCTTCGAGAACAGGAGCGGGCTCAGCGGGCAGACCAGCATTCGCGAGAGGCTGAACGTCCTGACCACCAAGGGGATCGTCAAGTTCGTCAAGGGCGACGCCGCAAGCGATCTTGGCCTTGCCTCGGACCGCAGCAAGTACGGCTACCTCTGCGTCGAGCACATGGAACTGGCGACCGGCGAGGAGGCTGTGGATCCGGAGACCGGCGAGGTCACCCCGGTGCATGTCCGGGTGTTTCCGAGCCACTACAAATGCCCCCAAACCGGGGCCGTTCTGCCGGTCGAAAACCCCGCGGTCTGGGTCTATCCGGAAGGGGGTGAGGCATGAAATTCACCGCCCCGGACGCAGCCGAAATCTGGACCCCGAAATCCGAAATCTGGCCAGATTTCGCGAAATCTGAAATCTGCGCGCAATCTGGAATCTGGGTTTTCTGTTGGTTTTTCAATGGGTTGATGCGCCCATTCCAGATTTCGGGCGGGCTGATCCGAAATCTGACCCGCAATCTGGATTTCCTCAATGAAATCATAGGGTTTTGCCAGATTCCAGATTTCGGAAAAGGCACCCCTAAAGGGGTGGGTGGACTCCCCCCGTCAGGTGGGGAGGTCCACCACCCACCCCTGGGCGATTTCGTCCAGCGCGAACCTGCCCATCCCTTCATCGAGCAGCCGGAAAAAAGGAGCCCCCATATGGCCGCACCATCAAGCTTTCCATCATCCACCATCCTCGCCCTCGACCTCGGCACCACGACAGGCTGGGCGCTGCGCGGGCATGACGGTCTGATCACCAGCGGCACGGTCTGCTTCAGACCTCGGCGCTTCGATGGTGGCGGCATGCGGTATCTGCGCTTCACCAACTGGCTGACGGAGATCGACCGCCTGTCCGGGCCGGTGGAAGCGATCTGGTTCGAGGAAGTCCGCCGCCATGCCGGCACGGACGCTGCGCATGTCTACGGCGGGCTCATGGCCACCCTGACCGCGTGGGCCGAGTTGCGCGGCGTGCCTTACGAGGGCGTTCCGGTGGGCACCATCAAGCGCCACGCCACCGGCAAGGGCAATGCGGCGAAGCAGGCGATGATCGACGCGGTTCGCGCCCGGGGCTTCGACCCCGCAGACGACAACGAGGCCGATGCCATCGCGGTCCTGCTTTGGGCGATCGAGACAAAGGGAGGGCTGGCATGAAGGCGATGAAGTTCACCCCGCCGGGCTATGGCGGTCGGCGACGCGATCCCGATGAGGTCAAGCGTGACGGCTGGCGGGAGCAAGGCCTGCTGGCGGTGTCGGTTGACGATGACCGCCTGACCTGGCCCGAGCGGGAACTGGTGCGGCAACTGGGTGAGAAGCTTTATGGCAAAAGGCAGAAGCGACATGGCTGACTGGACGATGTCACGGGTGCAGGACCGGCTGGAACTGGCGGCCGACGTCTTCGCGCAGATGCCAACCGTGAAGCCGCAGGGCTATTTCAACGCCTGGCCGGAGTATTTCCACAGCTTCGCCGATCAGGTCGGCCAGGAGCCGCGCATGCGCCGGCCGCGCCCGAGCCCGCGCCAGATCACCCAAGCCGAGGAAGCAATGCTCTGGCTGCGCTGGCTTGAGAAGGACGACGCGCGCATCGTCTGGCTGAGGGCCAACCGCAAACCGTGGAAGCCGATCTGCTGGGAGGTGGGGCTGAGCCGCCCCGCCGCCAACCGCCACTGGCAATACGGGATCGCGCTCATCACCTGGCGGCTCAACGGGCGCGTGCCGCCCGCGAAGCGATCGAAGCGCTTCGTGATCGAGAACGCCGACCGGCTGTCAAGAAAAATCGTCCTGTGAGGGAATTTTCGGAGAGACATCGGGAAGGGTTCATTTTTCGGCTCTGAGGGATACAAACAGGGCATGATCGCACGAGGCGTGAACGAAGGGACGATGGTTCAGACCACTTGCTTCCGGGGTCCAACCGGAAGCCAGTTCGGGGTCCAGACGGGAACATGACGGCACGCAAGCGGCGACAGTTCGAAACCGGGCAAACGCCCGCCGCTTGACCGGAAAAACTGTCTCCGCCTTCCCGTAAGCCATTGATTTTACGGTTCCTTTTCGTTCACCTTCGTATGCTGGCGGGCTTGGCGCGACGCTTTCCCAGTGACGTGCCCGAAAACACCCGTTTCGTTTCGCTTTGAGGGGAACCCCAAGGAAACAAGGGCCTGACGGCCCGACAGACCCGCCTGAAACGAAACGGGGGTCCGACCCGATTTCGCTTTCGCGGAGCTCCGGTTCGTTTCGGCCAACACCCCGTTTCGTTTCGGGGCCCAATCCAGGAACCACCGATGGACGTGATCGACCTGCCGCTTGCGCAGATCATTCCCTATGCGCGCAACCCGCGGCGCAACGAGAAGGCGGTGGCCGCTGTGGCCGCCTCCATCGCCGAGTTCGGCTGGCGGCAGCCGATCGTCGTGGACGAACATATGGTGGTGCTGGCCGGCCACACGCGCCTCGAGGCGGCGCGCCAGCTCGGGCTCGAGACCGCCCCGGTGCATGTCGCCACGGGGCTGACCGAGGCGCAGGCGCGCGCCTACCGGCTGATGGACAACCGCTCGAGCGAGAACGCCGAGTGGGACGACGCGCTGCTCGGGCTGGAACTGGGCGATCTCGTCGAGGCCGAGTTCGACCTCGACCTGACCGGGTTCACGGACGGGGAACTGGATCGCCTGCTGGCAGAGGCGGTGGCGGGCCTCGACGACGCCGCCGGGGGCTCCGTGCCGCCAGTGACCATCCCCGAGCCGCCGCGCAACCCGGCCTCGCGGACGGGCGATCTGTGGATCCTCGGCGACCACCGGCTGCTCTGCGGCGACAGCACCAGCGAGACGGACGTCCGCCGCCTGATGAACGGCGAGCGCGCGGTGCTGTTCGCCACCGACCCGCCGTATCTCGTGGACTACGACGGCTCGAACCATCCGACCCGCAACAAGGACTGGTCGGCGTCCTACGGCACCACCTGGGACGACAGCAGCCAAGGCGCGGAGCTCTACGGCGGCTTCATCGCCGCCGCCGTCGCCGAAGCGATCACCGAGGATGCCGCCTGGTACTGCTGGCACGCCTCCCGCCGCCAGGCGATGCTGGAAGCCTGCTGGGAGAAGGCGGGCGCCTTCGTGCACCAGCAGATCATCTGGGTGAAGGACCGCGGGGTTCTGACCCGCTCGCACTACCTGTGGAAGCACGAGCCCTGTTTCATGGGCTGGCGCCGCCCGAACCGTCCGCCCAAGGTGGCGGAGGAAACGCTGCCCTCGACCTGGGAAATGCCGAGCTTTGCCAGGGATGAGCGCCCCGACCATCCGACGCCGAAACCGCTCGACGCCTTCGGCATCCCGATGCGCCAGCACGTCGCCCGCGGCGGGCTCTGCTACGAGCCTTTCTCGGGCTCCGGCTCGCAGATCATGGCGGGCGAGGCGAACGGTCGGCGTGTCTTCGCGATGGAGATCAGCCCGGCTTACGTCGATGTCGCCGTGGAGCGCTGGCAGGCCGAGACCGGCAAGGACGCGACCCTCGACGGCGATGGCCGGACCTTCGCCGCGGTGAAGGCCGAGCGGCTGGACGACAAGACCAATGCCGAGGCGGCCTCTGCGGCCTGACGACGTGGATGGCGTGGCTCTACCTTCCTCCGGCCTGCCTGGCGGAGCCGGCAACGCGTGCCTCTTCGGCCTCTCGCTTTGCTCCGGCGCCGGCGGGCTCGACCTCGGGCTGCACCTCGCCTGTCCCGGATATCGCACTGTGGGTCATGTCGAGCGGGACGCCTACGCCGCGGCCATTCTCGTGGCGCGGATGGAAGACGCGGCCCTGGATCCGGCACCTGTCTGGGACGACGTTGGAACCTTCGACGGCCGCCCGTGGCGCGGCGCGGTGGACATCGTCACTGCGGGCTATCCGTGCCAGCCGTTCTCCGTCGCGGGCAAACGACAGGGCGCGGAAGACCCGCGACACCTCTGGCCGCATGTCGCCCGCATCGTCAGCGAGGTCGAGCCGCCATTCGTCTTCCTTGAGAACGTCGCCCATCATCTCCGCCTCGGCTTTCCCGAAGTCGCCGGAGGACTGGTCAACATGGGCTACCGCCTTGCGGCGGGCCTCTTCAC
>MDTD01049650.1_pt1 | contig 62593 bp, 54 predicted proteins | sample 811221 | NCBI WGS metagenome assembly MDTD01 (sample SAMN05326646, study PRJNA326480) | marine metagenome | isolation source: seawater | place: Pacific Ocean: South West | collected 2011
GGCCGCCACCACCGGGGCGTCCACCCCCACCAGGGAATCCACCGGGACGTCCACCTCCACCAGGGGCTCCTCCTCCACCACGAGCTTCAGCAGCACGTCTGGCTGCTTCCTGGAATGCCTGGATTCGTTGCCGGATCGCTTCAGCGGATGCAGCAGGGTTTCCACCGCTGGATTGTCCCGCAGATGAACCGCTGTTACCGCCTGAGCTCGACGAAGTGGACACTGAATCACCGAGAATCGCTTGTAAAGCGGTGTTGACGACGTCTGGGTTGGCAAGATGTAGCGTTCGAACTTCGATTTGCTGTTGGGTCTGGGTACCCGCTTGATCAAGTGTCATTACCAACTCTTCGACCTCCTTGAAGAGCGGTTCAGGAGCGGAAATGATAATTGAGTTGCTGGTTTCATCGACGCCGATGCTCAACTTCGCGGGTTCACTTTTGGCCGCTTGCGCTTGGCCGCCACGTCCTCCGCCTGCTCCACCACGTAGTGCCTTGATTAGATCTTCAGGGCTTGGTTGCCGCTGTTGCTGTTGACCGCTCGATGCGCCGTTAACTCGGCCAGAGTATACCTCTTTTAGTATGTCGGCTATGTCCTTCGCACTAACATAGGTGACAGGGATCAGTCGTGGTTTGCCTTGCGTTTCAACTTCCGTTTCCGATCCTTCTTTGTCGATAATGCCCAATAGGGAATCCACCATGGCAAGGTCTTCGTCATTTGCCTGAACAACGAGGGCATTGAGACGGGGGTCGGAAACGATACTTACTGTTCCTGTAGCGGAAAAGGTCGATGAGTCACCGGATCCACTGTCACCGCCACCACCGAGTATCATTCCCATTAGTCCGCCACCCATTAAACTGCTCGTGGCGTCACTAACCAAAGAACCAAGTCCATCTGTGGAGTCCGCGCCACCACTCATGATTTCCTGGATGAGCGACTTCGCGACATCGGACTTCACGTATTTGAGGTAGAAAACGGTGATCTGACGATCGGTGAGGGTGGTTCCCGGAGGTATGAGCTGGCGCAAAAGGCTTTCAAAACGATCTAAAGCATCGGTATCGTCACTCGCGATAATAATACCATCAGGCGTAAGTTCCACGACAATGTCGTTGCCTATGCGGGAGGTGATTGTGTCGTCGTCCTGCAGTGAACTGCTAATGAATTGGATTTTTTCGTCGTCAGTTTTAGCGGATTTGTTCAATACATCCGTTTTCGTCGGTTTCACCGCTGGCGCATCTGTCGTTGGAGGTTCAGTCTGTTCCTGCGGCTCTTCCGTCGTTCGTTTTTGTATGTTCGATTCACCTCGATCACTTGGGGTGACCAGTCGAATCTTGTTTTCGCCCGTCCAGAAGCGTCCAGCCCGCTCTAGTGCGTCTTCCGCACTCTGGCCGCTGAAGGGCAGGATGCGAATATTCCCTTCCTGCGTAGTTGTGTTTTCAGCTTCCAGCCGTTCAATCATCGTCCGGATCGAAGCTACTTCGGATTCGGTAGCACGGACAAAGAGCTTCATGGAAACTGGATCTGCGGTAACCTTAGGCCCCTGAGTCACTTCCACACCTTCTTCAGTGGTGGTCGTTCCAAACATATTTGCGATCATGGCCAATGCCATTTCTGGATCAAGTGTTTGTAATGAAATCACTTCAAATACTGGTACCTCGCCTTCAAGCTCTTTAATAGTTGCGACGATTTGTGCTTGCTCGGACGGGCGGGCCAGCGCGATAACCTTGTTAGTTGCCGGATCAAGTGCAAGTCGCACATCGGGCAAGCCGGCCAATAGAGTCTGAAGGACGTCAAATGTAGTCTGTGGGTCAGCAACGTTGATTAGGTGCGTTTGCAACTGGGGCTGTTCCACATCTACGGCTTCCATACCTTCAAGTGGATCTTTGTCTAAGCGTTCCGCGAGGTCTCTTAAGACAGCAATGTTCTCTTCTTCTCCAGTAATGAAGATGCGAGTGCCGAGTGTATCGACTGCAAAACTTAGGCCTTCGCGGGCGTAAGAATCTTCGCTCATGTTCAGCATGGTTCGTGCGACCATCAAGATATCGTCTGCGGTCACAAATTCGAGTTCGATTTCCTCTACTTTGCTTGCTAATTCTCCGCGAGGCTTCTCAACCCCTTCTATGATGTCTCGGATGGTGCGAAGACGACCTGCTTGTTCCTGGACAAGGACCTGCTTCGCTGCAGGAAAGACGTAGAGTTGTCCGGTTGGCCCAATCAGCTTTTGCAAGTCAGCCGTTGCTTCTTCGGGAGTCATTTTAACCAATTGAAATAGCGTTTTCACCAGTTCGTATTCACCACGCGAGTCCAGGTCTTCGAGGGGGACATACTCCACCAAAACGTCTGGCACTCCATCTTCCAGATTGACGACCAGCAGCATCTGATTGCGTCGTACTAGGGTGTAGCCACGAGTTAGCAAAACACCATTCATTAGGTCCATTGCTTTAGCTGGGCTGTAATAACGTGGATCTGAATAATTGAAGCTTCCCTCTGGAGTGGCGTCCATTTGAAGAGATAGTTCATTCAACTCAGCAAACCACTCAATAACATCGCCCCATGGGGTGTAATTGAAAGCGAACCGCACTTCAATCTCACCAAATTCATTCAGCATGGACTGACTATCATTGGACGGAGTCCCGGTCGCCTCTGGCGTGACGGTTGGAGTCTCAGTAGGTTCTGCAGGGACTGGGGCGTCAGTGTCAGCCGGCTCTTCTGTAGTTTCGGCTGCTTGCGTCTCTTTATTTGCAGGGGGGTCGTTGGGGTTATCCGCAGATTCTTCTTTGGTGGTGTCTGTTGATGGCTTTTCCGCAGTTGGGGTTTCAGCGGGAGCTTTTTCGGAGCTTTCCGTCGCGGGCTCAGCTGGTTTTTCGGTCGAATTTTCAGGCTCTGCTGGCGTGGCAGCGGGGGTGTCCTGTAGGAAGGCGACGTATTTCTCGTCCAGTCCTGTCAAACGGTTCCAATCCTGCTGTTGGTTTTTGTTGAGGATTGCATACAGTTTTCTTTCAGTAAGGGTGCGGAGTCGAGCTGCTTCTGTTTCCGTGGAATTGCCGGATAGTTCATCACGGTGTTTGATGTGAGCACGAATAGCCGCTGCTTGCTTGTCCGAAATGCTGATTGCAGTGCGGACTTCTGGCTTCAGGAGGGATGCAAGTCCATCTTTGTTGAATTGGAGACGATTTACCTTGGTTCGTTGACTTACAGTTAAGAGGCTTAAGGCCAACTGTTCTGAGGCTCGGCGAAATTCCTGGGTCACAACCTCCTGTTCTACCTTTGAATTTTCACCATACAACGCATGGAAGATTTCGAGACGTTGGGATTTGAGGTCCTGAAACTTCGCAGTTAGCTCAGGCGAGAGACCGGTTTGACTCTGAGTCGCCGGATTAGCCAGGATTTCCAATATTCCTAAATCCGGCGTGTATTCAGCGGCCTGACTGGCAGGAGCAGATACAAGAACGGCGGCAAGTACGAGGATCGATTTAAGGAGTGAACCTGAATTTCGAATGAGCATTTGGAGGATGTCCGTTACGGAATAAAATGATTAGTTGATGGCAAAATGAGGGTACCCATAGTCCTGTAGCCATCAATACAGTACGTCTCTCTTTTCGACCTTATCCGCATTGTATATCCAAAAAACTCGATTGCGGGACGGTCGTAGGGTTTATAGGCAATAGTTGCCTCAAGCATAGTGTCTTCTAATAATAAGTTTTAACCAGTTTTTACCCATTACGTTTCGGTGAGAGTATGGGAAATATGTGCTTACTGGGCAAGTTGGGGGCAGAAATTTTCGGATTTGACGATTTTGCCGCCTGTTATGGGGTATTTTGATCCACATTAACTAGCCTCGAATTCGATTAAATTAAAAGATCAGGGATGCAATACGGCATAAAGTGCTTTAATCTACCCAAGCATGATTCGATTACATAAAACATTGTTGATTTTGCTTTCCACAGCGAGCATTGTGGGTGCGCAGCCCGTTGGGAAACTCTTGGATTTACGCTCGTATGGGTTGAATATCCCTCCTGGCACGGTGGTGTCTGCCCGTGGGCAGCACGTTGCGACAGTAAATGAATTTGGTAATCCTGTCATCGGCAAGGTGCATGTGACTCTTGGGGATTATCATGTCGTGTTGCTGCCGGACGGTCAGTTAGTAGGTCGGGCGATCTCCGAGGCACCAGTTTCAGACGAACCTTTCGTCGGTGCCGATAAAGAGCAACTGGGGAAAATGCTCCAGCAACAGCTATTCGCTGGTTTTCAGGTGCGTAAAAGTGGCCGCTACGTCTATGTTTACAACACGAGTGAAGCGTTTGCCCAGTCAACAAGTCAAATTCTGGAAAAGATGGCGCCCGGTATCCTCGGATATATGAAAAACCTCGATGTGCAAGTGCATGAACCAGAGGTCCCTCTGGTAGTAGTTATGTTTCGCACCGAGGCTGAATTTCAACGTTATCGAGAGACGCCGCCGGGGATTGTAGCCTACTATCATACGCTCACCAATCGCGTCGTGATGTATGAGGAGTCGAAACTTGCGGAGATTAAACCTGAATTGGCTATTAAGCAGAAAATCAACACGATTGCACATGAAGGCGTTCATCAACTGCTGCATAATATTGGTGCACAGACCAGAACATCACAGTGGCCCATGTGGATTACTGAAGGAATCGCAGAGTACCTCTCGCCTACCAGCACCGGGCAGTACATGCGCTGGAAAGGGGCCGGTACAGTCAATGACTTCCGGATGTTTGAATTAGAGCAATTTGTAAAAACGACGGAGTTGCTTGGTAAGTCACCAGGGAAGTGGATGCAGGACGTCATTACTGCTTATCGACTTGATTCGCAGGGCTATGCATCTGCTTGGGTTTTAACACACTACCTTGCCAAGGTGCGGCAAACTCAATTTAAGGCGTATATTCAGGAACTTCAGACGTTGGGACCATTGGACGGTGGGTTTCGCGTGAGTGCAGACGGAACGATTCCTCGGCATCTTGATCTGTTTGCTAAGCACTTCCAACTTCAGCCTAAGGAGGTTGAAGCCAAGTTGGTTCCCTACTTGAATAAACTCCCTTATAAGGACCCGTTTATCGATTGGCCTCATGTAACGGTGTTAATGCGTTTCCGTGGACCGCGTGGAGTACAGATGCTAGGCAATGTGTTTCATAATGATGAAATTGCCGATCAATGGCTTAGTCGTAGGATCGATCAATATGATTTGGAGCGCAGTCAAATTCAGGTGCAGAAGAAGGTCTTTCCGACGCGAATTCTTGCAGAACGCTACGTTCGTGGGTCGTTGAAATGATCGTTGGAAAGAGCGGTGACTAGGTATGTGGTTTCACCTCAACGGCGAACTCTTCGGGATTACGATGATTCCCTGCCTGACGTTGGTCACCCTTGCTTTTGCTTTACGCCGCCGACGTGGACTTGGAGTCTTTTTGGGGATCGCCTCCAGCGTTTTGTTTTTGTTTTCTGAGGCGATCCACTGGTTGATCTACCAAAAAACGCAAATTCCCTTGACCACTGCATGGCAGGATGGCGGTGTTTATTTTTATGGACTGGCGATGTCCCTTTATCAGGCGTTTCCTCTCGGCTTGCTTTATCTATTTGCTCGCTGCAGCGACACGGCGGTAAAAAAACAAGGTCATGTATTACGCGGTAGGTTTAATCCTCACGAACTTCCCGCCCATAACGGAAAACGCTGGATTGCCCTTTCGGCGGTCTCTTTTATCCTGCCGATCGGTTTATTGACCGGTCCGTGGGGAGTGACCCACACGTGGTGGCGGATGCATCTTATGGACATGGGCAAGATTAATCCCCGTGGACGGGGAATGTTGGCATTGGCTCAGGTCGTGTTCGCCATGAGTTGGTTATCCGGGTATTTCCTTCTGTCAGTGGTCATCTGTGGTTTTCACTTCTATTCCGCGGAAATCCTTAGCTATCTCGGTTTTAGCCCGGTACTACCACCATTTTTGGATGTCTGCATCTACTATTTTCCGGCCGTACTGCTGGCTTTAAGCTTCTGGCAAGCGATGGCAGTAGTGGCAATCTACCGGTATCGTTACTCGCCTTTACAGATGGTAGGGCAATTGTGCGGCCTTTTGCTGGTCGCAGTTGGGATTGTATCGCAAGTGATGAATTCACTGGTGGTCGACGGCCATGTTGCTCCGTCGACTGCGTTGCCAATGAACGGAATTTGGATAACCTTGACAGGCTGGTGTCTTTGGCTGTTCAGCCTATGCGGCGTACATCGGATACCGGAATTGGAGACGGTTGATACGGAATGACGCTGGATTGATTATGTTTGCTGTGATTGTGCCCGTGGCCGTGGGTTAGTTCCAGTGATGATCCTAACTTGAATGAAGAGTTTCCAACGCGAGTGATTTGATTCGGCCAATCATAGAATTCAATCCATTCGACCGCGAGCGGCTGATGTGCTGTCGTAAATCAATAGCCTCAAAGACGGTGTTGATGTCTAACTGTAAGATTTCTTCAGCAGTTTTGTCACTGTACAACATAATCACCAGACAAACTAACCCTTTGACTAGTTGGGAATCACTGTCTGCTCGGAAAAAGTAGCGTCCGTTCTCGGTCGGTTCAATGATCAACCAAACGCTGCTCAAACATCCCTGGACGCGATTTTCTTCGGTTTGATATACAGCCCCCAGCGGTGGCATGGAGTTTCCGGTTTCAATGATATATCGGTATCGTTCTTCCCAGTCATCAAAAAGCTCGAACTCTTCGATAAGCTCTTCCGTGGAAATAGGCTCAATACGATTTGTCACAACAGTAAGGTCTCGGCAAATATTGATTGATCGAACAGTCAGATTCTACGGTTCATTTTCACATAGATCCGGAATCGTGCAACCGCTAACTAGTCGCCATGTTTCTTCCGTAAGCGAGGAGAGGTGCGGCAGATAAGCTGAATACGTTCAAATTCGGACAGCCAGTCCTGAATTACCTGATCGTGCACGGTATCGCCTTGAGTAACCATTCCAACGCTGCAGGCTGCACCGGTTATCGTCTCTGCCATAGCACGGTATTTAGATATTGTTCGATCGCCGTAATGGCCGACATATTGCATGTCTTCATTGAAGAAGAGAACTTGAGGGACGCGTGCGCCACCGCAGATGGTGAGGTTTTCTTTGAGCTCAGGGAAAGTGTCACGATCTATAAATCCGAGCTGTATGGTGGGGGTTGCATCAGCAAATCGCTGAAAGATCGGACATTGGACAACACAGTCACCACACCATGCTCCGGCAAAAACGAGTACGTTGATCTGGCGAACAAAGGACCCCAGTAGCCGTAGTTGCTCGTCGCTCAAGCCGGATTGATCATAAACCTGTTGCCATCGACGCTGGTCGCCGTCATCGCCATGTTGTGCGAGGAAGTCGTTGTAGGATAAAGCTTGAGGAAAGTAGTCTGCTGGATTCATAGGGGGCCTTAGCGAAAATAATGTGGGAGCAAGACAGGCAATGTAGGCCTGTTGATTTTATCTTAACATGCCATTCAGGTCTCGTATCTGTCCGTGCACCTGACTTGTGGCACGGACGACAAGTAGGCGTAGAGGAGCGTAGTAGACAATCGCACCGGGGCCTCCGTTGACGTCCCAGAACTGTGGAGTGATGGTGCGTTGTATTAATGCCACCAATTGTGGGCCGTAATCAGGTACATTTGCTCCCGCGCGTGGAGCCAGCAAATGCTTGGCTCCACCCATTTGACGGTTGGCCGCAGAAAGATGACGCTGTAAGGCGTATTGTAATTGGTCAGAATTCGAACGAGTGGCTAGACTCACCTCTCGGGCGATCCGTATTTCCAATTCACGCAATACCTTCATCAGACGGGCTCGCAGCGTTATTCGGTATTGATTCAAGGTCGGACTGTTGCGAAGGCGTGGATCGTTTATCAATTCTGAGTACAGTTTTGTCAGCTCAATGACGGCAAGTTCATGGTCTGCATTCGACTTGGCCGTCGCTTCTGCAATTAGGCGACGAGAGAGCGCATCTGCATAGTGCTTAAACGTTTTATGCTGTTGTCCGAACGAAGCATCGCTGGCAGAAAAAGAGATAAGAAAGACTGTCCAGAAACAGATTGAGCGTAATTTCATTTCAAGCCGCCCCGTGGTGTGGTAATTACTCAGAATACATACTTTCATTCAACGTTAGAACGTCCACATTAAAAGGCAAATGGTGTTCAGGCAATGGTTAGTAGCTCTGGGAAAGGTGTATTTGAGCCAATGTTCTGATTCTGTTAATTTAGACAATGCAGAGCACCTACTATCAAGTGATATTAATGTGTTACAAAGAATTATTCCAGGCCGTGGAGTCGTTTAAGAATTACGGGATGGGGTATGCCGACGGCGACCTTTTTAGTGAATAGTGACGAATGTTAAATCTGACAAGTAATGCGAAGGCTCATACGTGCGACGGGGTATCTCGCCGTGATTTCATTCAAGTGGGAAGTCTGGGGGCGGTAGGGCTCTCGCTGCCGAAGTTGGTGGAAGCTCAGGAAGCTGGTGCCGTTAAGGGCGAACATGATGACAAAAACGTCATCATGATTTTTAACTTGGGAGCACCCAGCCAAATCGACACATTTGACCCTAAGCCAGATGCCGCTGCTGAAATTCGTGGCCCGTTTAGTCCGATACAAACAGCGTCTCCCGAAATGCTTCTAACAGAAATCCTACCTCGTCATGCAAAAATTGCAGATAAGTTTTCGGTCGTGCGAAGCGTTTACCATACTGCGGCGGCCGTCCACGACACTGGCCATCAAATGTTGCAAACGGGGCGTCTTTTCACCGGTGGTATTAATACTCCTCATGCAGGATGTGCTTTGTCCTATTTGCGTGGCAGGAAAACGGACCTGCCCGCACATGCCATTCTGCCCGAGCCGATGGGTTCGACCGGCGGTAATTTACCTCACGGGCAGGACGCGGGCTTTCTCGGAAAAGCCTATGACCCATTTGTGCTCAATGCGGATCCTTCGAAGAAAGATTTCGAAGTGCCTGACCTGTTGCCACCTGCCGAAATAGGTGAAGCACGCCTGAATCGGCGGCGCAGACTTCGGGATATCGTCGAGGACACGGTCAAGGAATTCGAAAATAGTGAAAACGCTGATTTGCTCGGTTCTAATTTTGAAGCCGCATTTAGGTTGATGACAAGTCCAGAAGCTCGGGAAGCATTTGATCTGAGTAAGGAACCAGAAAAAGTTCGTCAACGATACGGATTGAATCGCTTTGGACAATGCTGTTTGCTTTCTCGTCGATTGATTGAAGCCGGAGTTCGGTTTGTCACGGTGAACACTTTCCTGACCGTCTTCAACGAAATTACATGGGACATTCATGGAAGTAATCCCTTCACCTCGATCGCCGGAATGAAGGATGTCGTTGCTCCAATGTATGACCAAGCGTATTCGGCATTAATCGAGGATTTAGAACAGCGTGGTTTACTGGAGAATACTCTGGTCTGTAATCTGGCTGAATTTGGACGCACGCCTCGTGTGAATCCTGCCGGGGGACGAGATCACTGGCCCCAATGTTTCAGCGTCTATTTTGCTGGGGGAGGCGTGCAGGGCGGCCAAGTTGTGGGGGCAAGTGACCCGAATGGAGGCTTTCCAGCCGAACGCGCGGTCGATCCATCGAATGTGGTAGCCACGATTTATCACAGTCTTGGTTTGGATTTGGATACCACTCTCCCTGGTCCTAACGGCCGACCATTTCCATTGGTTGATTTTGGAAAAGAAGCCATCACGGAGCTGTTTTAGAAATTTGTTTATTGTCTAGGCAAATATATAGCTGGGAAACCTGTCAATTAGGTGCGAAATGAAATCGTCATTGCTAACTCTTTTCCTCTCATTCGTCTCGTTGAACTGCAGTGTTGGTGCAGAGCTTCGAGTCTACCCACAGGAAATCCGGTTGCATTCGACCGAAGCGACGCAGACAGTGGTGGTGCAGGAATTGCAGTCGGACAGAGTCATGACTCAGGTTGTCTCAGGAGTGGTCTTGCGTATCGAACACTCGGACATTGCGAAAGTAGAAGGCAATAAAGTCTATCCGTTGAAGAATGGTGAAACCTCGCTGATTGCGACACGCGGTGAAGTGTCGATTCGTGTGCCCGTGAAAGTGACAGGGCAGCAACAAGAGTTTCGCTGGAGTTTCCGCAATCATGTTGAATCCGTGTTGTCCAAGGCCGGCTGTAATGGTGGTGCTTGCCACGGGGCCCGTGCCGGGCAAAATGGTTTTCGTTTGACGCTTTTCGGTTTTGATTTGGCGGCAGATTATTCGTATTTAACACGTCAGGCCCGCGGGCGACGAATCGTTCCGAGTGATCCTGGCCGAAGCCTCTTGCTTACTAAACCAACCGGAGCGCTTCCACATAAGGGAGGCGTTCGTCTGGACGTTAACGAAGTAGAATACCGAGTGCTCGCCGAATGGATTGCGGCTGGCGCTCCAGGGCCTGCTGATGAAGATCCCGTCATCGAACGGCTCGAAGTGTTACCACCACTGGCGATGCAGCAAGTCGGCGTTTCTCAACAGTTGGTCGTGATGGCCCACTTTAGTGATGGTCATGTCGAGGACGTCACGCGGTGGTCTAAATATACTAGCGTGGACCTCAATGTTGCGACTGTCGGCGAACACGGAAAGGTGCAATTCGTCGGTCCTGGCGAAGGGGCTATTAAAGTCTGGTACCTCAATCTGAACGCCCTTAGTTTCAATACGGTGCCTTTCAATGATCAATTGGTTAATGGCGACTCGATTCAAGAGAATAACTTTATAGACGAGATCGTTAATCGCAAACTTAATGAGTTGAAGGTTCCGGTCTCTCAATTATGCGACGATCCCACTTTTATTAGACGTTTGTTTGTTGATGCAATGGGAGTGTTGCCAACCACCGAAGAGTTGGTGCTCTTCCTAGAGGATCCGCGTCCTTCCGACGAAAAGAGAGTGGCCCTGATTGATGAAGTATTGGGGAGACCAGAGTTTGTTGATTACTGGGCTTACAAGTGGTCCGACCTATTGTTGGTCAGTGGAGCACGACTTCGGCCTGCAGGAGTTGAAGCCTATTACAAATGGATTCGAGAACGCGTCGCGAATAACCTTCCTTGGGATGAATTGGTGAGACAGGTGGTGACTGCCAGTGGCAGTGCGTTGGAAAATGGAGCGGCAAACTTTTATGCGTTACACCAGTCGCCGGAAGATATGGCGGAAACCGTAGCTCAGGCCTTCATGGGGCTAAGTATCAACTGTGCGAAGTGCCACAACCACCCATTGGAAAAATGGACCAATGATCAGTACTACGCAATGGCCAATATGTTTTCCCGAGTACGTGCCAAGGGTTGGGGAGGTGATTTCCGCAGTGGAGACGGCAATCGAATCGTGTTTTCTGATACACAGGGAGAGTTGATTCAGCCGAGCACTGGGCGTCCCCAACCACCACGGCCATTGGATGGTGACGTAGTTGCGTTTGCTGATACTTCGGACCGGCGGATAGCATTAGCTCAGTGGTTGACGTCGAAGGACAATGGTTATTTTGCAAAGTCGATAACCAATCGAGTGTGGGCGAATTATCTAGGCGTTGGCTTGGTCGAACCTGTTGATGATATGCGAGTTACTAATCCTGCCAGCAATCAGGAACTGCTTGATGCAGCAGCTGATTATTTGGTTCAGCAGAATTTCGATCTCCGGCAACTAATGCGGCTTCTTCTTAACTCCGCTACCTATCAGCGTTCCAGCGTGGCGGTTGAAGGGAACGCAGGGGACCGCCGCTTTTACTCCAGGTATTATCCCCGCCGTCTGAAAGCGGAGGTGTTGTTGGATGCGGTTTCACAAGTGACCAACGTGCCGACTGAATTCAAAGATCGGGCCAAAGGAACCAGAGCATTGCAGTTGCCCGATAGTAGTGTCGATAGTTACTTCCTTTCTACGTTCGGCCGGCCGGAAAGAATCATTACCTGTGATTGTGAAAGGACGGATGAGCCAAGCGTGACTCAAGTGCTTCATCTTTATAACGGTGACACTGTCAACAATAAGTTGCAATCTAAGGAAGGGCGCATCGAACGCCTCTTTGCGGGAGAAGTCACGGCAGCGGATGCGGTACGAGGTGCCTACATGGAAGCACTGTCCCGTGAACCAACGGAATTGGAATCACAGCGCTTGACTGAAATCATCGAGTCAGACGACTCGGCTGAACAACGACGACTTGTTCTGGAAGACCTCTATTGGTCGTTGCTTACGTCCAAAGAATTCATTTTTAACCACTAATGCTAAGAAGGAGTATGGGATGAAGAAAAATACCTATTTGTTGATTCTCCTCTTGAGCTTCAGTGGAACACTGTTGGGCCAAGAGACACCAGAAGTGAAGGTGCCGGATTTCAATTCTCAAATTGCCCCTCTGTTAACCAAGTATTGTGTTGCTTGCCACAATGCAGATGATGCCGAAGGCGGGCTTAATCTGGAGTCTTTCCAGGCAATGATGAAAGGTGGGAAAGGTGGTGCCGTCCTCTTGCCGGGAAGAGCGGAATTAAGTCGGTTAGTTCGTGTTATTGAAGGCAAGGCAAGCCCTAAGATGCCTCCGGAAGGTAACGAAGCTCCGACGGAAAATGAATTGCAAATGTTGGGCGACTGGATCAATGCCGGCGCTCGAGGTCCGGATGGAATGGCCGTGGAACCTACCTTGGTCACACCAAAGATTGAGTTATTGGGGAAAGCGCGTGATCCCATCAACGCGGTCGCCGTTAGTCCAAATGGTCGGTTGTTAGCCGTCGCTCAATATGGCCGGGTGGAAATAAAGAACGTTGAGGATGGCCAGCGTGTCTCTTTGCTCGAGGGGCTCACCGGAGTTGTCAATGGCGTTGCATTTAGTGATGATGGTAGCTTGCTGATTGCCGGAGCAGGAGAAACCGGCTTGGCCGGAGAGGTTGTGCTCTATCAAACAGACGACTGGTCTATCCTGCAAAAAGTAAGAGGACACCGGGACAGTGTCTATGCAGTTAAAGTTTCACCCGATAACAATGTCCTCGCATCAGTCGGCTACGATAAGCGACTCATTCTGTGGAATGCAAAAGATGGTAAGATTCGGCATTCGATTGCTGGGCATAATGGAGCCGTTTATGATTTGGCATTTCACCCCAGCGGAAAAATGGTCGCAACGGCCAGTGCGGATCGTACGGTCAAATTGTGGGACGTGCAGCTGGGTACCAGGTTGGATACCTTAAAGCAGTCCCAGCAGGAGTTGTACTGTGTAGCGATTGCCCCTGATGGTCGGACGCTGTCTGCCGCAGGTGTCGATAATAGGATTCGGACCTGGCAACTTAGTGCTGATTTCACAGAAGGCACGAATCCTTTGTTAACCAGTGTGTATGCACATGAGTTAGCAATTGTAGATATTTCATATTCAAAAGATGGGGCACGATTACTGAGTGCTGGCGAAGACAATTTGGTTAAACTCTGGGATGCTAGACTGATGGCAAATATTGTCGCTTTCTCTTCCCAGGCCGACTGGGTCTCGTCGCTCGCAGCGATTGGTAATCGAGGATTCGTCGCCGGGCGGCTGGATGGCCGCTTAGATATTTATGAAACGGGTAGTGATCAAGCTGGAAGCGTATTCGATAAACAAATGTTAGTGGACTATATGCCGGAAATCCGGTATCCAAATGTAACTCCACGCGACCAGATTCCCGCGATAAAGGAAGTTGAGCCTAATAATCTTGTGTCAGAAGCCCAGATTGTCGACCTGCCGGTCAAATTTCAAGGCGTATTGTATTCACCAACGGCGGCAAACCAAACGGTGACGATAGAGGATGACTTGTTCGGATTCCGCTCTAACGAGGGCGAACAGTGGATATTTGAAGTGAATGCGGCCCGTAACAAGTCGTTGCTTGATTCGAAGATAGAGATTCTCGACGAGAAAGGCCAGCCTGTACCGCGTGTGCTGTTACGAGCGATTCGTGATAGTCGTATTGAATTTCGTTCTGTGAGTTCGGCGGCAAGGGGGTTTCGGTTCGCCAATTATGACGAAACGAGTTTGGATGAGTATCTTTACGTGAATGGCGAGGTCTTAAAGCACTTTCGACAACGTAGAGGTCCGGACTCGGATTCGCTTTTCTACCCGGAAACCGGCGCACGTCACGGCTATTTCGACACCACGCCTCGCTCTCATCCGCTCGGGCAGGTTGCCTATGTCGTCAAGCCTTATCCCGTTGGTACTGCCTTACCTGACAATGGGCTCCCTGCATTTACTGTAAATTATGAAAATGATGACGCCTCGAGCAGGAAATTAGGGAATGACTCTAGCCTCCATTTCGCGGCGCCGGCCGATGGTACTTATTTTCTGCGGCTGAGTGACGTGCGGGATCACCACGGCGAGTCGTTTCATTATGAAGTCATTGCCAGACGGCCAGAGCCGAGTTTTAGTGTTTCGTTGGCTGGAGCGAATCCCACGATTAATCGAGCTGGAGGAAAGGCGTTTACGATTACCGCCGACCGACTGGATGGCTTTAATGGGCCGATTAACCTGGAAATTAGCAATATGCCAGCCGGTTTCACGGTGACCACTCCACTGACGATCCAAGCCGGGCATTTGCAGGCTAGAGGAGTGGTCCATGCCCATGCCAATGCAGTGATGCCGGAGGGAAATATGTGGGGACAGATTCAAGCTACCGCGATGGTGGCGGGCCGGGAACTCGTGATGACAGGTGGAATGCTTGGCGAGTTGAAGCTGAGTGCGCCCTCGAAAGTCGTGGCTCATATGACGCCGGTCACCAAGGAAGAACGTCCTTCGACGGAGTTTTGGGATCGTAGCCAGCGAGAATTCTCTCCCCTTACTCCCAAGGACTGGCTCACTGACGGCGCAACGGTTCTCAAGGTTCAAGAGGATAAATCACTGTTGGCCGAAGGTCCTAATCCTGAGAACGAGACTTATACAGTCAAATATGACCTTCCACAGGGAATGTTACATGCATTGCGATTAGATGTGTTGGGTGATTCATCACTGCCGACTGGTGCACCGGGGCGCAATCCGGAAAATGGAAATTTTGTCATCAATGAGATCGAATTCTATTTGGTAGATCCTGCCAATCCTGCTGATAAGAGGCGATTGGAATTCTCGGGCGCCTTTGCGGACTTTACTCAGGATGGATTTAAGCCTGAATGGCTGGTAGACGGGAAAGACGAAACTGCGTGGGCCATTTCGGAAAAAGGTGAAGGTGACGTGTACAAGGTTCCCCGCAATGGTGACGATGGATCGCATTTTGCTGAATTGGAACTTGCGACTCCGATGGATGTTGCATCGCCTCGATTTCTCCTTGCTGTTATTAAACAGTCCCGTAATATCAAACAGCATAATCTGGGGCGGTTCCGCCTATCCATAAGTCATCATGAATTAAGTAGACCACCGATTGAAGTTCCAGTGGTGGCGGAGATAGACATTATCCCTGGCGAAGAGACTCAAGTACGCCTTAGTGTCGAACGTCGTGGATTTAATGGCCGAATTGCATTTGAAGTCTTCAATCTACCCCATGGGGTGATTGTGAATGACATCGGATTGAACGGAGTTTTGGTGGTCGAGGGGCAAACAGAGCGAACTATCTTCCTCGCAGCTGAGGACTGGGTTCCTACGCAGAGTCGCTTGTTCTATGCACAGGCAAATGTGGAAGGGAACCAATGCACACTTCCGATGCGGTTGAACGTGATTCGTCCCCATGAAGATACAAAGAAATAGATTGTTTATTTAAGGAATTTAGAACATGTCCATCTTAGGAAGAATTTGTTTGGCAATTGCGTTGGCTGGAACGCTTGCCGGTTTCGGAACGGTTGAGCAAGTTGAGGCGAAGGACAGTCCGGTACGGATTCTGTTTGTGACTCAAAGTGCCGGTTTCCGCCATGGAAGTGTTACACGCAAAGAAGGCAATTTAAGCGTGGCCGAGCGTGTCATGACCGAGTTGGGGATTTCGAGTAATGAATTTCGCGTGGATTGTACTCAGGATGTCGCGAAAGACTTTACTAAAGAAAAACTAGAACACTACGACATTGTGATGTTCTACACCACAGGCAAGTTGCCCATCGCCAAAGAGGATCTGGATTACTTTTTCAATGACTGGCTAAAGCAAAAGGGCCATGGCTTTATTGGTACCCACTCAGCTGCAGACACTTTCAAGGACTACGAGCCCTATTGGGACATGATTGGCGGGAGCTTTAATGGACACCCCTGGGGTAGTGGTTCCACCGTCACCATCACCAACCATGAACCTAATCATCCGATTGTGAAGGCTTGGGGGGAGGAATTCACATTGAAGGATGAAATCTACCAGTTTAAGAATTGGCAGCCGGAAAAAGTCCGAGTCTTGTTGAGTCTAAATATGGAGAAGACCGCTTTGAAGAAGCCCTACCACATTCCGATTTGTTGGTGTAAGAGTTATGGGGAAGGCAAAGTATTCCACATGAGCCTTGGGCATCGAGAGGACATCTGGACGAACGAAATTTACCAAAAGTCCATTTTGGGTGGGATTCGTTGGATTGTTGGAGAGGAAAAAGGGCGCTCGACCCCGAATCCGGAACTTTCTGAAGCTCAGGAACAACTTGCCAAAAAAATCTTTGACATGGCTCAAAAGTAATGACAAAAGCAGGCTAGTCCTCAAAGACGTGTTCTATCGCACGGGCCCAAATCTTTTTCAGTGTTTCGGCATCGCGGGTGATATATCGTATATCATGCGATTTCCCTGCAGCTGCTGAGACATTGATTTCTTCGATCGGAACACCGAAGGTGTCCAGATTGGCGTGACTGTATAGGCCTAGATAACCTACTGCTTCGGGACGCGATTTTCCCTTTGGATAGAGTTTTTGGTATCGCTTCAGCAACGGATCGGTACTGTTGTATACGTTGAGGAAGCGATTGGTAGACTGTAACGCTTTCCCAAAGTGCTGGCCCGGTTCCAGCCAATCGCGGTTAATCGCGCCTGCAACCATGAGATAGGTAACCGGGTTTTTGGATAGGGGCTTGATAGTCGGTGCGAATTCGCTTTTTCCTCCGGCGAGAATGTGGAGTGCACAACTGGCAACTCTCGCTCCCATGCTATAACCAACGACTACGGTGTCATTTGTTTTACGACACTGATCGATGACTCGGCCAAGGTAATAACCCTGTGGTTGTGAACGACGCGCCTGGTCACGAAACTCTTTAACTAAACCTGTGACTTGCCTATCTGCAGGCCAGGACCAGATGACAAATCGAAGTCGTTTCTTATTCTCGGGTATGACTACCTGTAGATGTTGGTAAACGTCCAGGCAGACTTCGGATACAAGGGAAACAGTTGCCGGGCTACCATGAACGACGATCATGGTGTCGAGATCCTCTGCCGAATGAAATTCGGAAGCTTCCTTTTTATTCCAACGCTGTCCCTCCATTTTATAGTAGCCAATCTGGTCGACCGCCTTTTCAAGATCGTCATACTGAGGAAGATGTCGGGTAGTGACATACCAAATTTCATGCTGATCATGTCTTAGTTCGGTCGAGTACTTCTGAATAATAGACGGATTCACCCCAAAGGCTGTTGCTGTCCAAACAAAAAAACCGGTGATTGCATAAATGATAAATGGGGATCTCATGATTAATTGCTCGAGAATTTAAAAGTAGAAATAAAACATTGCGACATGATTGGCTTCGTACCTTAGTCGATGGTAGCTTTTCGAACTGAGCAAACAAGTGAATTCCCATTCCGTTTGATGTAATATTAACTCAGACAAGCGGTTTGTAGTGTACAGGCAAGCGTTTCGGAATGGTTGAGTTAGCGAAGGTAGGTAGCTTTGAGTGTTGTAATTGAACTGGATCACGTAATCGTTAAACATTACGTTTCCGTGCTTCGCGATGTGGGATCCGACACACAGAGATTTCAAGGGGCAATGGACAGGCTCAGTATGCTCTTAGCTGTAGAGATGACTCGGGAAATCCGATTAGAAGAAAGTCCATTGCAAACTCCTCTGGCTATCACGGCCGGATTCACGATTAAAGATCGAATTGGCGTCGTGCCGATTCTACGAGCGGGACTTGCTTTGGTAGGGGCTTTCCGAGGATTGATACCTGGCTCAACGGTGCTGCATTTGGGCATGTATCGTGATGAAGAAACGGCACAACCTGTTGCCTATTACAATAAACTTGAAGATGCTCCTGGTGTCGATGTGGCTTTTATTGTCGATCCGATGTTAGCAACCGGGGGATCGGCTATCGCAGCAATCGACGCTCTTGTCAAAAAAGGAGTGAGCAAAATCGTCTTTGGTTGTGTGATCGCAGCTCCAGAAGGGATTTCTGCTATTCGGGAGCAATTTCCAAATGTGAGTATATTTGCGTGTAGTATTGACGAAGGACTAAATGACAGTAATTACATCGTTCCTGGATTGGGCGATGCAGGCGATCGTTACTTCGGTACGGTCTTATAACAGTAAGTAAATCGGCAATTACCCAAAGGCTTGATCTAACCATTGATGGACAACTCAGGAATTACCTTGCGACTGATTAGTGGGATTGGCATATTCGCCATACTGTTGATCGCCTGGGCACTCGGGCAAAACCGGCGCACACTCAATAATCGCGTAATACTCGGCGGCCTCGGCCTGCAGTTTCTCTTGGCATTGTTGGTTATGCGGACCAAGGAAGGGAATGCCGTGTTTACTGTCGTTGGGAAAATGTTTTCGGGGATGCTGGATTTCGTTAATGAAGGCTCCGTGGTTGTGTTTGGTGACAGCTATAGCGAGTTCTACTTCGCGTTTAAAGTGTTGCCTACGATCATCTTTTTCTCTTCACTCATGGCCATTTTGTATTATTTGCGGGTCATGCAACCTGTTGTCAAAGCGATGGCCTGGCTAATGCGGATCACGTTCAGAACGTCAGGAGCCGAGACACTTGCTGCGGCGGCAAACGTATTTGTAGGTCAGACAGAGGCCCCGTTGGTAGTCAAGCCTTATATCGGTCGGATGACCAACTCCGAGTTGATGGCATTAATGGTTGGTGGGTTTGCCACCATTTCCGGTGGTATTCTGGCCGCCTATATCGGCATGGGAATTGATGCCACCCATCTTGTCAGCGCGTCAGTGATTTCTGCACCTGCCGCGTTGGTGATTGCGAAGTTGATGCAGCCGGAAGTAGAGTCCCCTATCACTTTGGGGGCAGGTGTTTCTATCGAAGTGGAGCAGGACGGCCCCGTCAATGTTGTTGACGCGGCAACCCAGGGCGCCAGCGTTGGTTTGAAATTAGCATTAAACGTTGGTGCGATGTTAATCGCATTTCTTGCGTTGCTCGCCCTTGCGAAATGGATGTTTAGTGGTGTTGGCGATGCGTTAGAGTGGGGTATCAATTTCGCTCTGGGTGCCGGCACGGTCGAATTTGAGTGGAAGTTGGAAACGGTAATGGGCTATGGTTTTGCCCCATTAGCTTGGTTGATGGGAATTGAATGGAGCGAGTGTATTAAGGCCGGTGAACTGTTGAGTTACAAGGTGATCGCCAATGAATTTATCGCCTATGAATTATTAGCGGATGTACAGGCGGACACGGCGACCGCATTGAGCGATAGAACGTCTATGATTCTTACCTATGCACTTTGTGGATTTGCGAACTTTGGATCAATTGGGATTCAGATTGCAGGAATCGGTGGCTTGGCACCAGAGCGTCGCGGTGATCTGGCAAAGTTAAGTCTGCGAGCAATGGTCGGCGGGACGCTGGCTGCGTTTATGACGGCCTGTTTTGCGGGAATGCTTTATGGAGAATCAATCAGTTTGTTCGGGATGTAGGTTAACGCCATGAAGGTCGATAATGGGTTAGTTTTTTTGGACGCGACTGAGCTATTAGAGTTAGTGCAGTGCAGGAAACTCTCAGCGCGGGAATTGCTTGAGGCGCACTTGAACCAGATTGCATGTGTGAACCCTAAAGTCAATGCAATTGTCACACTGGTCGAAGAACAGGCTCGCCGACGGGCACATGAATTGGATGAACTTCAGGCTCGTGGTGAACCGTTGGGGCTATTGCATGGGCTACCAATTGCACACAAAGATCTAACGATGACGAAGGGGATTCGGACGACCTTTGGAAGCTCAATTTACTCGGACAATATCCCAGGTCGTGACGAGTTACTGATTCACCGACTCAAGCAAGCGGGTGTGGTAACGCTAGGTAAGACAAATACGCCTGAATTTGGAGCAGGTTCGCAAACATTCAATCAGGTCTTTGGCGCCACGCTCAATCCGTACGACCTATCGAAGACATGTGGTGGTAGCAGCGGGGGAGCGGCGGTTGCCCTGGCGACGAGGATGTTGCCGATTGCAGACGGAAGCGATATGGGCGGGAGTCTTCGTAACCCGGCAAGCTTTTGTAATGTTGTTGGGTTGCGACCGTCAACAGGTCGCGTGCCCAGTTGGCCCACGGACCATGCGTGGTTTTCATTTGGCGTGCAGGGGCCTATGGCTCGTTCGGTACGTGATATCGCACTCATGTTGCAGGCCACGGCTGGCCCGGATCCGCGTGTCCCTCTTAGTATCAATGAGCCAGGCGAATTATTTGGGCAGTCATTGGAATTAGATTGTCGTAACCTTCGTGTTGCTTGGGCTCCCACACTCGGCGACATTCCTGTAGCGAGTGAAGTGCTGCGGGTGATGCAGCAACAGCGGCGCGTGTTTGAGGACCTTGGATGCCAAGTCGAAGATGCCTGTCCGGATCTGCGTGAGGCAGATGAGGTGTTTAAGGTATTGCGAGCATTTCGATTTGAAATGAAGTTTGGTCCGCTTGTGAGTGAGCATGCTGACGCCATGAAGGATACCGTGCTTTGGAATATAGAAGAAGGCACTAAGCTTACGGGATCTCAAATCGGAAAAGCCCAGCAACGTCGAACCAAATTGTTTCAAAGGACATTGCAGTTTTTTGAAAAATACGATTTCCTGGTAGCCCCTGTTTGTCAAGTTCTCCCGTTCGACGTTACGCAACCGTACATAAAAAAAATCGAAGGCGTTGAAATGGAAACGTATATCGACTGGATGAAGTCCTGTTACTTCATCACGGCGACAGGCATGCCGGCGATTTCAGTGCCGGCCGGATTCGCGAAGTCAGGGCTTCCGGTGGGAATCCAACTTGTGGGAGGATTTCGCGAAGATTTTAGATTGCTTCAACTTGCTCATGAGTTTGAAAAATTAACTGGATTCGCAAAGCAGTTGCCTAGTGTCGTGCAAGCCGATTCGGGCTCCTAGTCCAGGGAATTAAATGCATCAGGTAACAGACTGTTAATGGTGTAGGTGTTGAATTGATCGCCTTCGGGGAGAGCCAGGTAGATCTCCGCATTGGGTGCAAGTTCGGAAATTAGCTGGCGACAATTCCCACAAGGGGTGGCTTGAGTAGCACTGACGATGGCGATTTGCTTAGGCTGGCTCAGGCCAGCGGCTACTGCGGAACTTAGAGCATTAGCTTCGGCACAGATAGTGCTTCCGAAAGCGGCGTTTTCAACATTGCATCCTGTCGCCGTTTGTCCATTGCCATCACTCAGCGCACAGCCCACAAAAAAATTGGAATAAGGCGCATAGGCATTCTTGCGTGTCGCTCTAGCTAGCTTGATCAACTCTAGTGGAGACATGGTATTCGTCCTGACAGTCTTTGTCTATTACTGGTCTACTGTGCCCATAATCAGTGGTCGCGGATCCGCTGGCGTACTGCTGATAGTTAGCATTTCATTTAGTTCGTTAAGATAAGGTTCGGCAGATGGGTGAGCGATTGCCCCAAGTACATCACCATTGTTGATCTTATCACCAATTTTTTTGGCTACGGCGATCGCGACTGTGGGATCGATGGTCTCGCCGGGATGCTGCCGGCCTCCACCCATTCGCACTAATAAGGAGCCGAGGTCTCCGGTGGCGACACTTTCAAGGTAACCTTCTTGAGTGGCGATCAATGGAGTCCAGTGTATGGCTGGAAGTTGGCACAATCTGCCTCCTTGCTTCTCGATCATCGTTTCGAAGTGATTCTGAGCGTGCCCATTGGTGAGGTTGGCGGTGACGTCGTTAAATGGAATTTCTTTGCCTGCAAGTTTTAACAATTCAAAGGCGAAGGTGGTGGTCAAATGGACGAGGTCAGCGGGGCCAGAACCGTGGAAGGTGAGTAACGCTTCACGAACTTCAGCTGCATTGCCGATTGCCGTGCCAAGCGGTTGTTCCATGTCGGTAATAATTGCCTTTGCTTTCACGTTAAAACGCTTACAGGTTGTGACCAGAGTAGTTGCCAGATCTCGGGCTGCTTCGAGTGTGGGCATCGACGTTCCTGTCCCACACTTAACGTCAAATATAAGGGCCTTAGGATTCTCCGCGAGTTTTTTGGATAGAATGCTGGACGTGATGAGGGGAATGGACGCGACTGTTCCTGTTACGTCTCGTAAGCTGTAAAGCTTTCTGTCGGCCGGTGCGATTTCGTCGGTTGCACCGGCAATGATGCATCCGTTGGCCTGTACGCCCGATTGAATTGCTTCCAATGAAAGCGAACAGTTAAATCCAGGAATGCTTTCCAGTTTATCTAGCGTACCGCCAGTGATGCCTAGTCCTCTTCCGGAAATCATCGGTACGCGTACGCCAAAGCTGGCTAAGAGGGGAGCGATGAGCAATGAGGCTTTGTCACCAACCCCGCCAGTAGAGTGTTTGTCGACCACTGAGGTGGAGGAATCCCATTCAATCGTTTTGCCACTTTCGAGCATTGCTTTGGTCAGGTAGTAGGTTTCGTCCGCAGTCATCCCACGAATGCAAGTCGCCATAGCAAACGCTGACATCTGACTGTCTAATACGTGTCCCAATTCAAACTCTCGTAGGAGGTGTTGAAGCTCAGCTTGTGATAATGCTTGCCCATCACGCTTGCGTCGAATAAGTTCGACTGTTGGTTTGATCGTATCTGTTAGTCGGTCCTCTGGCATAGGTTTAGTAGCTTTCCCCGACTCCTCCGTCAGCGATTGCCTGCGAGGCACTGGTGCCTAGCCGAGTGACGCCTAGGTCAACAAGTGCTTTTGCGTCAGCATAGGTGCGAATACCCCCTGAAGCCTTGACCTGCACGCACTCCACAACTCGATCGAGCATGAGTTTGATGTGGTCGATCGTAGCACCCGTGTAGTTGTAGTCGCCCGAATCTCGCTTTGTGTAACCGAAACCAGTTGAGGTCTTCACGAAATCCACCTGTAGATCAGAGCAGATGTCACAGAGCTTCGTAATGTGTTCGTTTGTGAGATAATCGGTTTCGAAGATGACTTTGAGAATTGCCTGGTGACTGCGCGCGATGACATGGACGGTCGCAATGTCCTGAGTTACAAAATCCCAGTCGTTTTCGAGAACTCGAGCCACGTTGACCACCATGTCTAGTTCGGTGGCACCGTCCAGACAGGCCTGTTCTGCCTCGGCAGCCTTGACCATGCTTGAATTACTACCGTGTGGAAACCCAATAACGGTGCCAACTCCGACTGCAGAATTTTCGGTGAGTTCAACGGCACGGCGGATCATGTAGGGTTTAACGCATACAGTCGCAACGCCCAAATTGACGGCCAGTTCACAACCGGCGATCAAATCGTCGTCCGTTGCAGTGGGGTGCAAAATCGCGTGATCGATGAGAGACACGATGTCCTTTGTTGGTTGATTCATGGGGTTTTAGTGTTTCCAATCGAGGCCGGTGTAAAGTGAGTTTAGGTTTTGGCATCCGTCTTCCGTGAGGATGATCATGTCTTCGACACGAACTCCGCCAATAGCTCGGCAATACAACCCGGGCTCAATCGTGAGGCAATCGCCAAGCAAAAGCTCCGGACCTCCAAAGTCCAGTAAAGGGGGTTCGTGGACTTCCAAGCCGACGGCATGGCCGGTTCCGTGGGTCATGCTACAAAAGGAATCTGGATCGTCAGGGGTGGGAAGGCCTGTTTTGTAACCATTCTCCTTGATGATCTGAATCGTGGCTTTATGGACATCTTCTCCGGTCACGCCTGGACGGGCTGCTGCACAGCCTGCTGAATTGGCTTCACAAACTGCCATGTGCATCCGAGCCAAGTCGTCGGAAATCTGCCCGTGAACGACTGTCCGCGTGCAGTCTCCATAATACAGTGTCTTCCGGTTTTGCGGGAAGATATCCACGATCACTGGCTGTGTAGTGTAAAGTGGCCCAGTACCATAGTCGTGACAGTCAGCGCCTGTGGGACCACACGCGACGATGCTTTTTGGATTGAAATAATCCCGTTCCAATAGAAATATATCGATGGCAGAACGGACGCGTTCGGAAGTTAATACTTGTCCCTGGTGAATTAGCTGGCCGTCGTCATCTACGTCCGCATTGGCTATTAATTCACAGGCCATTCGCATCGCGGATTCAGTAGTAGTCTGAGATTCTTGAAGCCACCCCGCTTCTTCGGTATCCTTCTGTCTACGTTCGAGTACACCCAGTTGCTCGTCGTAACTGATATCGATCCCACGCTCCAGGATGTGATGAGCAAATATGTAGGGCAAGGTGCGGTCCGTGGTGACAGTCGATACCCCCTGCCGGTAAAGGTATTCGGCGGTGGCCTGCGCAGTCGCGGTTTCCCGGTCACCCGACAATCCACCCTGCGGCGTATGATCGGCGGGGCAAGTGACTCGATCTGCCCGAGCATGCTGCTTGGCTCGCTGCATCTCGATGTCTCTAACAATAAACATAGTATGCTCATCGTCGTTGCCACGTATCGCTATCAAAGCGGTTGGGTCACCTACGAGAAAACGTATCCTATGGTAAAGCGAGTAGTTTGTCTTCGGTATGCCGGCAAAGATGGTGGCTGTTGTAGTCATAATGGTGCTTGAAACGATGTTTTCTGAGAGCTAGCAGGTTGACCTAATTCGATAGCAGTGTGTGCAAATGATACAGCAATGTGAGATTTTGATACAACGCTTTTCACGGAGTAGGAGTCGCATTTTTGCGTTTTATCCAAAGAAGCAGGGGTTTTAGTGAATAATTCTCTTTGGCACGCAGATTGCATTTAATTCCTTCGGCAAAAAACGGTTTTGTCCAGAAGCAGGTCGTGGAGGAGTCTATAGCGATGATTGAAACGAGAAACATCTTACATAGTGACGGGCGTTTAGAGATTCGGCGTGTCATTTCCGCCGACAATTTAGAGGATTGGAACAAAGAAAATCCGTTGGCCTATGAGCGTAGTATTGTTTGGATTCGACCGGTGATCGATCGCCTATACGTGAGAACTGCTTTTGTTAGAAATGCACGCAGTCGTCGTGGCCCGTTACTCACAGCCAACGAAGACCAAATTGTCGTGGGTTACTCAAAACTAACGGCGGACGCGCCTATGCAAGGTATTGATTCGCTGTATTACCAAAGACGTGTATTTTATTTGATGAAGGAAGATTTGCGAGGGGAAGCCGACCTTCAAACCAATGTGAACCTGATGCGCCCTGAGTCGATTCTGCCGACCCAGTGGGGGCAACGCTACTTAGAACTAACCGCTCAACCTCAAAGTAAGATTGACGTTCGTGAAGACAGTGGTATCGTCGAGTTTGCCTTTTAACGTTCGCGACGAATAGAGATGTCATCACCGGGAACCGAGTCTGTAAATGTATTTCCCTGATTATCCTTTTGATCGCGGCCGAAGCTATATAGCAAATACCCCTTATCAGTTTGGCTATATTGCAGGCCTTTCCCACTGAATCGATCGATAGGGAGTCCTTTTATGTACGTGCCTTTGAGGGCTGCCAGATTAGAGGGATAGCGGCTGTTTGCATGGTGAAATAATTCGAGCGAGATTGCAACCTGAGAGACTTCATTAGTCATTAATGCTCGTTCTTCGGCACTCAACGCGGCACCTAATGCTGGTAGCAGTAGGGACACCATTACATAACTCATCTGGTCGCTCGTGAGTTCGGGAAGCGATTTTCCACTAAGCAGGACTTTTTTGACGAGAGTGGCTGGGTCCCACGAATCCTCAACGACCGACTCCAAACGTTGTTCAAGTTCTTCGTAAGCACGGTTTCTTGTTGGAATGTCCTTGATCATTCCCACACGATAGAATTCGTCGTACCAATAATTCCCGTTCTTCATTACCTTGTCCCAGTCGATAAAGCTGGAAGAGAGCAGATTGGCAACTTGCTTAACAATCGGGTTAGGTTTTGCTGCAGAGCCCGTGGTGATGTTGAGGGCAGAGGGACCGTACTTTGCAACTGCAATCGTCGTATCAAGATACATATACCGTTCGGTGATGTTGATCTTATCCACCATTGAAGGCATTGTCGGGAGTGACTGCAATCTGGCGAGATGTTCTTTTAGTTGCTCGGTTGAAATCTTGGAAGAGGCGATGATCTTCCGGTCAACAGACGAGGCAATGCCACTGATTGCAATGCCGACAAGCCCTTCCACTAGCGTTCCACCTTTTGCTGTCAGTCGCCCCATTTTGTGTATCGCGATCGAATTCGCCATCGCGCCGTCAATGTCGCCTAAACCAAGGTGATAATGAGCATCAATAGCCAGCGTCCTGGCTAATTCCCGACTACGTTGTACACCAGGTAAAAGAATCGAGATTAACTCGGGAACAAATTCACCGTCCGCTTGTTTGTTTGGTGATAGTACATACGGATTAAAATAGTGGTCACGACTCTCAATAGCCTTCAAAATGTCCTGGATGTGATTCAGATTGGCCTCACGCCAGTCAAATACTTCTGGATGAGTTTCCTTGGACCAGATCTTATTAACAGCGTGGTCATAGGCATCAACGTACTGCATTTGCTTTTGCTCGAATTCGTCCAGGCTGATACCAGCATCGGCGTCGTATTGACCTAGATATTCTGAGTAGTAATTGTAGAAGTCGACCAAATAATCGCCATCAACTGGCTGGTCATCCATCCCTAAGGCATTGAAGAAAAGTGGCCGTATCTCGTCAGATAACTCAATCGGTCCGGTAATCTTCCAGATGCCGACCGCAAGATTGTTTTCCGGCGTTACATCCTTTCTTAATTGTTGGTTAAGAGCGGCGATATAGTCTGGGTATCCATCGGGCTTGAGTGGAGAGGTGATCCGCGTTGTTTCTTTGCCGATCGTGACTAATAGATCATCCGACTGAACAGTCAGTGAAATACAGTTCGCGAAAACACAGGCGAGAACTAGTGAAAAACGATTGGCTAGACGCATAGCTAAAGTCTCTGAAATTCAGATGGCTTGAGAAAACAGGAATGGGAAATGTCAAGCTAAACTATACATCGACCCGTTGGAAAAGCCTAAGTTTGCTTGATAAAAACTCTGGTGAATCCTTAAAATATCCTGAAGATAGCCTTGGCGAATTATAGGGCGATGCTTCGTCGTCCTTGTAAATTGTCGCATCGATCGGGAATTGTGAACACCGTAGCTATTACGGCGTTCCTAGGTCCTCGCTACGCTGCGGCGCTGGAACGCCGTAATAGCTACGGTGTTCATTGGCATTGCCATAGCAAGGAATCTGAATTGGGCTGGTCCGGGTAATGTAATCGCGGGCCAGCCTTTTTTGATAGCTAGGGATTAAGAACCATGATTGCACGCGGTATTGATTTCGGACTATGTGTCGGCCTGATTACGATAGGCTTTCCCATAGTGATTGCACTCGGTATCAAATGGTTGACGTCTCCCCAAAAAGGTACTTTTCGGAGAACTGGGCAGTCTAAAAGAAGGCGAAAACCGTATCGTTCAGCAAAAGCAAACCAAACTAGTAGCCGCAAACATCCAAAGTCTGATGTGCATAGATTATTTAAGCTTATTCCAGCCCTCGAAAAATTAGATCCTCAGTGGCGGCCGTCCTATAGCATCACGCATATTCCCAAAAGATCAGGGGGGACGCGGGAATTACAGATGCCCTGCCAGACCACCAAGCAGATTCAAGTGACGTTGTATCGCAAGCTGTTTGCTCGATACGAGACGCATCCGAGTGCCTGCGGATTTATTTCCGGTAAGTCAATCGTCGATAATGCCAAACCACACGTTGGCAATGACGTCATTGTCAAACTCGACATCAAAGAATTTTTTCCAAGTACCAGCCGGAGAAGGATTTTGAATTACTTTCGGACGACTGGTTGGACGAACAAAGCGAGTATCCTCTTAACGCAATTGTTGTGTTACGAACAGGGACTGCCACAAGGAGCTCCGACAAGTCCTGTCATCAGTAATATTGTAAATAAGTCGATGGATTGCAGACTGGATTCGTTAGCAAATGAATTCAACGCGAGTTACACGCGATATGCTGATGACATTACCTACTCCATGGCGGTCTATCATCGAGATAGGGTTCACGCCTTGCTGCAGAGCACGGGGGCGATTTTAAGGACGTATGGGTACAAGTTAAACAATAAGAAGAAACGGATCATCCGAGGGCATCGAAGGCAGGAAGTCACTGGCTTAGTCGTTAATGACGTTGTCAATCTTCCCCGTAGTCGTCGACGTTGGTTGCGCTCCGTCCAGCATCGCATAAGTACAGGGGTGCATACGAGTATCACGCCGTCCCAATATCAGGGGTGGATCTCGCTTTTACAGATGGTGTCGCCTGATTCACCGATCATTGCGAGGCATAAAGAGTTACTCGCAGCAGGTATGCTGACGTCCAATGGTAAATCAGGAATCAAGGAAACGGGTGGCCATGAAGAGAAAGTGTTGGATGAGACGACTGAACGAATCTCTGCCGCCAATTCCAATTCGCCACAATCTGTCATCGTGGATGGTCTCAGCGAATCTGAATCGACAAGTATTGTATCGTCTGGTGGGGGCTCGGAATCCGAGTCACTCAGGGAGACACCTCTGAAGGAGGTGACGCAAGAATTGGAACGTGAATCTCAGCATGCTATGGAAGGCTCCGCGGATGAACTGTTCCACGACACGCGATTAACAGACAGGATATATGCCTTAAAAGAAGTTCGGCCCTATAGCGATCAGGCAAAGCAGCTGCAGGAAGAATTCAAGGGTAGTCAACATACCACCAGCGTGATACTTGATTCGTTGAAACGCTCCTTTTCGTTTAAGTTGCCGGACGGGTATCAGAAAGGGCGTACCCTTAGTGGGTTACTTCCCGACGGTACCGAAATCGAGGTATATACAACCGACATTTCGGCCGAGCTGTTTGATCAAGTTGATTTGCCAATACAGGGCGATGCAGTCATTGAAGTGATACAATGGAACAATACCTTTAAGCGGGTCGAGGCTATCCTGTTGGATGGTTTGATGTAGTCCAATTAATGAAGGCAAGTGAGGTGTGGTTGTGAAGAGTATGAGTTGTGCTGTCGTCCTTTTGGCCGTAATGGCGTCAGGAGTTGTCATGGCGGAAGAGTTGACGATCAGTGGTGGTGAAGGAATCTTCATTCAAGGGGAAGTACTGGAAACTCTCTGGGAAGAAGGTGGATTTACTGAAGGCGCTGCTGCGGGACCGAATGGTAATATGTATTTCTCTGATTTCGCTCAGCCATTTGACTCCGGGCCTGCTCGGGTTATGAAGTTCGATCCTCGTACGGGAAAAACTACAGTTTATTGCCCCGACAGTGGAATGGGCAATGGCCTCATGTTTACTCGTGATGGACGTCTGCTCGGTTGCTGTGCATCACCGCTGGGCGGACATCGGGCCCTGGTGGAATTCAAAAAGGATGGCTCGGTTAAGGTTCTCGAAAACAGATATCAAGGGAAACGATTTAATTCACCGAACGATATTGTGATCGATCGCTCCGGTAGGATCTACTTTACAGATCCCAAATACGTCGGTCCGGAAGAACTCGAACTTGAAAGTTTTGACGTATATCGCCGCGACCCGGACGGCAGATTGTCAATTGCGACAAGTGAAATTGATAAACCCAATGGAATCGTATTTTCGCCGGATCAAAAAACGATCTATATCGCAGAAACAGATAACGGATCTGCAAAGGCGGATTTAGAAACCGGCTTTGAGGTAGGCCGCATGACACTCAATGCATTCAAGGTTAATCGACAAGGTGAGTTGTCAAAGCGTCGTGTACTTCACGATTTTGGCAAGGAGACTGGCGTTGATGGAATGACGGTGGATAGGTCAGGGCGGATTTATGCAGCCGTTCGCAGTGCGAGTCGTTTTGGAATTGTTGTTTTCTCTCCCAAGGGCGGAGAGCTTGGCTATATTGAGACTCCGGAATTACCTACGAATGCCAGCTTCGGTCGCGGTGATCAAATCCACACTCTTTATATAACGGCCGGTAAAGGATTTTATCGAATCAAGACAAAGTCCACTGGCTATCATCCTGCAGTTGACTAGCATAATGAGCCAGGAACTAAAGTCGATGCAATGGTATTGGATACGTCGTGATGATGGCAGTCTCGCGCCTTATCTCTTTCATCAAAAGAAGAAAGATGCCTCCGGTCGATTGGTTGGGGAGTTCTTTATGGGAAGTAAGCTCACGACCTGGTCGCTGGGTCGTGTTGTTGGAATAGCAGAAATGCCGGGCGAATCAAAGACGTGACTGGATTGGCTCGATTCAGAGACTGAAACATTCAAGTTATTTGAAACCCACTTTGCCACGGAAGGTCCGGAGTTCTTTCCAAACCGGATTGTCGAGATTGAACGGCTGAGCACTTCTTAACAGTAAAATCACCGTCCGATCTGATTTTGAGTCATAGCGTCGGTCGACATGAATCCACGTTCGTAATGATGCTTTGGTAGTGAACGGGTCGTAGCCATTGATGACGACGACAGAATGGCCCTTGGCGTGTTTCCCATTAGTCATGTCTATCGTAACTTTTTCTTTGGGATAGCGATCTCCATAGAGTCCGATATCGTATTCAAGCAATGCTCTTTTCAATTCTTCGTCCGTATTGATGACGTTTCCGTGTAGTTGGTAAAGAATTGGGTAGGACCAAAAAAAGTCGTCATTCTTGTCAAAGAAACCTTCAGGGAAACGCAGTTGCAGCGATCCCTTCCACGGTAATGACTTGGCCCACGGAGGTGGGTAGGCCGTGTTTTCCACTCGCCAACCTTTGGGAATCGGAAGTGTAACCAGGTCATTGGCGAATGATACGTTGATCATGAAAATAGTAGTCAGAATGGGGATAAGTAGTGAAAGACGCATAGAATCGTAGGGGGGTAGAGTTTGGAGCTGAAAGTCCACTTTGTTCTGTGCCACGTACTTAATAGAATACGTTTATTGTACCGCCTTTCTGAGAACGTAGGGCGAACTTGTTAATCGCAATCACTTTGCAAACCTTTGAGGCAGTATGAGTTATTTTCTGGGCGTAGATATTGGAACCTCCGGCACCAAGACCATTTTGATTAATGAGAAGGGGCGTATACTGGCCGAAGCAAGTGCGAGTTATCGTTTGTTTCACCCGAAACCGATGTGGAGCGAGCAAAATCCGGATGATTGGTGGAAAGCTACTGTCAAGACAATCCGGGAGGTCGTTGCTAAGGCAGATAAGCCTAAGGAATCGATCAAGGCAATTGGACTGTCCGGACAAATGCACGGCAGCGTGTTTCTGGATAAAGAGGATAAGGTAATCCGTCCGGCTCTGTTATGGAATGATCAACGAACTGCTGCTGAGTGTGAGGAAATTGAATCCAGGGCCGGAGGTCGACGGCGACTGATTAACATGGTTGCGAATCCGGCACTGACTGGTTTTACCGCTCCAAAGATTCTATGGCTAAGAAACAACGAGCCCCGAAACTTCGAAAAGGTTGCGAAAGTTTTGCTTCCAAAGGACGATGTTCGGCGTCGACTGACGGGTGGCTATGCGACGGAAGTGAGTGATGCGAGTGGAATGCTTCTGCTCGATGTGAAAAAGAGAAAATGGTCAAAGACTCTTCTTAATAAATTGGATTTGGATGAATCACTGTTAGGAGAAGTCTTTGAGTCCGAAGACGTTACAGGAAATCTGACAAAGGGGGCAGCTAAAACTCTTGGCTTGACCACCGACTGTGTGGTGGTAGGTGGAGCAGGGGACTGTGCGGCGAATGCCGTTGGTACCGGAGTTGTAAAGTCTGGTATCTTGTCTACGTCGATCGGTACATCAGGGGTAATGTTTGTCCATAGCGATGAAGTGCAGGTCGATCCACAGGGACGGCTCCATACGTTTTGCCATGCGGTTAGAGGTAAATGGCACATGATGGGCGTCAACCTGTGTGCCGGTGGTTCGCTGCAGTGGTTTGCCGAGACGTTATGTAAGGAATTGGGCGATAAGGTTTATGATGTACTGAATCGGGAAGCGGCTCGGGCCACGCCAGGATCCGAAGGACTGTTTTTCCTGCCTTATTTGGCAGGCGAACGGACGCCGCATGCAGACCCTGATGCACGAGGTTGTTTTGTCGGCCTTACACTGGCTCATCAACGAGGCCAGATCGCACGGGCGATTATGGAGGGTGTAACGTACTCGATGCGTGACAGTCTGGAAATCATTCAGGGGATGAACGTCCCAGTGAAGCAGGTGCGAGTTTCCGGTGGCGGATCCAGGAGCAAACTTTGGCGTCAATTGCAGGCTGACGTGTTTGGTACGAAGGCAGTGACGATTAACGCTGAGCAGGGGCCGGCATACGGAGTTGCCTTGTTGGCAGCCGTTGGAGCAGGTGCATATAAGAACATTCAGCAGGCATGTAGTGCGACCATTCGAGAAACCAGCGTGACTCTCGTCGATCGGAAAACAAAGCGCTTTTACGATGCTCGTTTCCCAACCTATCAGAACTTATATCAGTCGCTCAAAGGCGATTTTAAGTCTATCTCTGCTATCGAGTCCTAAATCAGAAGCTTCTGCAGGAAAAAGTGGTTCGCTTGGAAAAGCAAGTACAGACAAAACGCAGGGTGAATTGGTGGTTCCTACTGGAAGCCGTGTTGCTCGTTGGTGTGTTTTGGTTGAGTCATGGTGCGCCGCCACCGGATGTGAACGAAGCTCATTATCTAATCAAGGCTAAGCATTATTGGAATCCTGAGTTCGCACCGACGGATTTCTTTTTGTCGTCGGCCGATGCGCATTTAGTTTTCTATTGGGCATTTGGCTGGTTGACTTTACTGATGGACCTTGAGGCAGTCGCGTGGATTGGCCGACTGTTTAGTTGGACGCTGCTCGCAGCTTCTTTGGTCAGTATCGGACGTCGGATTGCGCAGTCTGCAATGTCGGGCTTGTTCGTGGGTGGGCTGTTTGTCGTATTGACTGAGTACGGTCATATGGCGGGTGAATGGGTCATCGGAGGCTTTGAAGGGAAGACCGTGGCCTACGGGCTGTGCTTTTGGGCCATTCGCGCATCGTTGGATGGTCGCTGGGGCGTCTGTTGGGTATTGGGAGGACTGGCATCTGCATTCCATGTGTTGGCCGGAGGATGGATCGTCCTGTGCCTGTTGGTTGTACGGGCAATGGGCGTTCGCAAGGAACTCAAAGTACCGTGCCCGCGAGAATGGGGTTGCCTTATCCTGGGAGGAGTCCTCGCGCTTGGAGGTCTGGTCCCGGGACTACTGTTGTCGTCAGGCAATGCTGAGGTCGCTGCCGAAGCAAATCGGCTTTATGTGCATGTTCGGTTGCCTCATCATTTGGTGATTAGCTCCTTTGCCACCTATCGCGTGGTAGCGTTCTTTTCTTTGGTTTGTGGTCTTGGTCTCGCGTGGTTCCTTTCAGCCAAGTGGCGGCAGGATGAACATGGAGTGATGGCAGGCTTAGCGACCGCGAGCCTCTTGCTTGTAGTGATCGGGATTCTAGTGACATTGCTGCTTGGCAACGATTCTCCTATACAACACAGTCTCCTGCGATTTTATTTCTACCGAACAAGCGACGTTTTAGTTCCTTTAGCCGCGGCGGTGTTGGCGTGCGTGGTCGTCTTTAATGTGTCGGAGGAAATTGGTAGTGGCATACGGTTACGAGGTAGCATCCTCGTTCTCTTGCTTGGAGTTTATGTCGGGGAAAGCTTGCATCGTCGGTATTGGGATCCACGGCCCCGTGGTGACGTACTGACTCTGCCAGCTTCGAGAAAAACGGATCCCGTTGCTCGGCGTGATAATACAATGCGGATACACAGGCATTGGAAATTAGCTTGCCAGTGGATTCGCAATAATACACCCTCTGATGCTATTGCCTTGACTCCACTTAGGCAGCAGACATTTAAGTGGTACTCGCACCGAGGTGAGATCGTAACACGCAAAGATATGCCTCAGGATGCGATCTCATTATTACAGTGGCACGAGCGGAGGGAGTCGGTTTATCCAATGGTGGATGACCGCCGAGGCTTAAGCCGATTGAGTAATGATAAGTTGATTCAAAGCTGTCATAAATATGGAGCGGATTACATGGTTTTGACACAGTTTTCTGAGGAGTCGCGAAACAGGTTCGATGGTGATTCCCGAGTCCGGAAGATGTTTCCGCCTGAGGGGAAGTTCTCCTATTACGCAGTCTTTAGGGTATACGGTTCGCAATGAGTGAAGGCTTGATGAGGTATTTGGTGGAGCGACTTAAAGATGAACTGCCAGGCGATGAGTCTCGGATGGCATTGGAACCACCGATGAGCTATGGTCGGCATCGAGGGCCAGCCCCCGACTATGCACGCCGTGCAGCAGTCATGCTAGTTTTACAACAGGGGAATTCAGGTGTGTCCGTACCCATGGTCCAGCGACGCAAGGACCTTGCCTATCATCCCGGAGAGATGGCATTTCCCGGAGGAGGTCTGGAGTTAGGGGAAACGTGGGCGGAAGCTGCGCTGCGTGAGTGTCAGGAGGAAATTGGCGTTGGTCCGGCGGCAATTCGCGTCTGTGGAATGTTAACTCCAATTTATGTGTTTGGTAGTTTTAATTTGGTCATGCCGATCATAGGCGTGTCTACCACTATGTCAGAGTATGTAATCGATCAGGGTGAGATTGAACGAGTAGTTGATGTGCCGCTCAATCAGGTTACTCCGGAAAATATACAAACCACCGCACGTGCCTTAGCAGGGGTTGATCGTGAAGTGCCTTGCTATGAGTTTGGAGAGGCGACCGTTTGGGGAGCCAGTGCGATGATGCTGGCTGAGCTAAGTGGTTTAATGTCGGATTTCTGCGGTTAAGCAATTTAGCCTTAACCGGTATACTGGGGGATTAACTAATTCCTTTTCCTTGTAGATGTGGGTGAACCTCATGGCTTCGCGAATTGCAGTGATGGGTGCGACGGGCTATACAGCATTAGAACTGTTGAAATTGCTGGTGCGCCATCCCGAAGCGGAGATTGTGTCGCTTACCACCAGACAGGAAAATCGACCGCACGTCAGTGATGTCCATCCGGAATTAAGAGGACGGTTAGATCTGCATCTGGAAACACTCGATTTGGAAAAATTAGCGGCAGAGGTTGACGTTGTGTTCAGTTGTCTTCCCCACGCGGCATCAGCAGAATCCGTAAAGCCACTCGTTGATCAGGGAGTGAAGGTGGTGGATTTTAGTGCAGATTACCGACTGCATGACAGAAACACGTATGAACAGTGGTACGGAACTGAACATGTCGATCCGGAACGAATAGGCAAGGTCCCTTATGGATTACCGGAATTGTATCGAGAAGAGATAAGTCGTGCTGAATTGGTGGCCAACCCAGGATGCTACCCTACATCCGCGATTCTTCCGCTTGCTCCACTAGTGAAAGCCGGTGTGATTAGTGGACAGGGGATCATTGTTGATTCGAAGAGTGGGGTCACTGGAGCTGGCCGGACTCCAAAGTTGCCATTTCATTATCCAGAGTGCAACGAGAGTATTAAAGCGTATGGCGTTGGGACTCATCGCCACGCACCCGAGATCGCACAGTTCATTTCCTCTGTGGGTGAGACGGAAGCAGACGTTGTGTTTACGCCTCATCTGGTTCCCATGAACCGTGGAATTCTATCAACCTGCTATGTGCAACCGGTAGGCGATGCGTCGGCCAAGGACGCGATGGCGATTTTAGACGAACAGTATTCGGATGAGCCATTTATTCGAGTGACACCCACTCCTCCCGAAACGCGTGCCGTGGCGGGAACCAATTTTGTCGATATTCATGTCGCCGAGGCTGGTAGTCGTTTGGTTGTCCTGAGTTGTCTTGATAATGTCATCAAAGGAGCTTCGGGGGCTGCCGTTCAGAATTTTAACCTGATGTGTGGTTATGAAGAAACCACCGCATTGCTGTAAGGGATTGCAATGGACGAGAAATGGTTGCCCTTGGGTTTTCGCTGGTCCGGACACCATTGCGGACTCAAGTCTGATCCGCAAAAACCAGATTATTCACTTGTTGTGAGTGACCGTGATGCTGTTTGTGCGGGGGTCTACACTCAGAACTTGGTTTGTGCCGCGCCCGTCCTTTGGTGTCGGGAACGGACGCCCATGCAGTCGGCGCGTGTTATTGTCACTAATAGCGGAAATGCCAATGCCTGTACGGGTAGTCGCGGGAATGATGATACGAAAGCGATGGCTGCTGACGTTGCAAGAGAGCTAGGTGTTGAAGCAGAGCAGGTATTGGTGATGTCGACCGGGATCATCGGTGAATTCCTCCCGATGGATAAACTCAAAGCGGCAGCCGTAGAAGGGGCTGGCCAGCTGGAGACCGGAGCTGCGGCGTTTCTGCGGTCCGCTAATGGAATTCTGACGACTGATCGAGGGCATAAGGTTGCTGGAACAATCGTGGAAACCAGTCAGGGGCCGATCCGTATCGCGACCATGGCTAAAGGGGCCGGAATGATTGGTCCCAATATGGCAACGATGCTGGCATTAGTTGTGACAGACGCTGGGATTTCAGAGGCAGATGCACAATCAATCTTGAAAGAGGCAGTAGATCAGAGTTTCAACTGTATTAGTGTTGAAGGGCACACGAGTACAAACGACACCGTCTTGTTGATGGCCAACGGTGCCGCGACTGACGGATTTCTTCAAGGTGAGGACCTGGGTCGGGTGCGATCAGCCGTTGTTGAGACTTTAATCACGTTGGCAAAGCAAATTCCTGCCGACGGAGAAGGTGCGGAACACCTCATTGAGGTCCGCGTCAATGGAGCGGCTTCTCGTGACGATGCTAAGCAAATTGCTGAGACAATCGCTGGGAGCAATTTAGTGAAGACTTGTGTGACGGGAAATGATCCCAATTGGGGGCGGATTGCGTCAGCCGCTGGGTACGCGGGGGTTCCTTTTGCGGTCTCTGGTTTTCGTTTGTTTTTGAATGAAATGCTGTTGTTCGAAGGGGGAGAGCCCTGCGAGTTTAGCGCGCAAACAGTGTCTGAATCGATGGCCAATGGCGATACCGTCAAGATTCGTGTCGAACTGCAGGAAGGATCAGAGTCCGCTTGTATTTGGACAAGTGACTTGACCACAGCGTATGTTGTTTTTAATTCGGATTACCACACTTAGTTAACTTTGGTTGAACAAATCCAGTTCTAGTGTTGTCGAAAAATCCAACGTGGGATAAATTGACAACGACGAAACAGAAGTCGCCGAAAGGCGATATGTTTGAGATAAGCAAATCTAAGCAAAATCAGCGATATTCTAGGAGTGATCAATGGCGACCGTATTGGATATGCCAGAAATAAGCGAAGAAGTTCAGGTGGTGGAAGAGTTCCCCGTTCTGACGGAGACTGTAGTTGCCAATCCATTGGAAAGTGCACCAGTCGCCGAGGCGGAAGACGAAGACGAGGGATTAGATTTCGATGACTTCGACGAAGACGATTTCGATGATGAGTTCGACGACGATTTCGAAGAAGAAGCCGAAGACGAATATGATGTTGTCGAGGAATTTGAAGATGACTTTGTCTTTGTGGACCCGGCTGAGAAAAAGAAAAAAGAGGAATCTGAACAATTCACAGATGATAACGAGGATCAGGAAAAGGAATTAGACGACCAATAGTGTTTGATTTTATCGTCTTCCTTTTCGCACACACGCCGCATCACAAGTTCCCTCGATTCTATGTTTGAACCCTTACCAACTAACCCCAGTTTTCCGTCTCTCGAAGGCGAAATTTTAACCCGCTGGAAAGAGACAGCGGTCTATGAAAAGTCTTTGGCTAAACGGGCCGATGCGGAAAGGTTCGTATTCTACGAGGGTCCGCCTACAGCGAACGGTATGCCGCATCCAGGGCATTGCTTAACGCGGTCGATCAAAGATCTGTTTCCCCGCTATAAAACGATGCAGGGATTTCTCTGTGAGCGTAAGGCTGGTTGGGATACGCATGGCCTACCTGTCGAGGTGGAAGTCTGTAAAGAACTGGGTATCCACTCCAAAGAAGAAATTGAAGAATATGGAGTAGAGCCATTCATCCATCGTTGCCAGGAAAGCGTCTGGCGTTATATGCAGGAATGGGAAGCCTTGACGGAACGTCTCGGGTTCTGGGTGAATTTGGACGATGCCTACGTCACCTATCATCAATCGTTCATCGAGAGTGTTTGGTGGTCGCTCAAAAATCTTTTCGACCGTGGCTTGCTGTATCGCGGGCATAAGATTGTCTGGTGGTGGGCACAAGGTGGCACCGCGCTCAGCGCCGGTGAGGTAGGGCAGGGATACCGGGAAGTCGCCGATCCTAGTGTGTTCGTTGAATTTCCATTGGTTGGTAGCGAACAGGAGTCGCTATTGGTTTGGACGACGACCCCATGGACGCTTCCCAGTAATCAGTTTGCTGCCGTCCACGAAGAATTAACATACGCCAAAGTACGCGATAGTGAGACGGGAAGAATTCTGATTGTTGCAGAGTCGTTGGTTGAGAAGCTTGCCGGGCAATTCAAGAGAGAGTTGACGGTAGAGTCCACCTGCCCAGGGTCAGATTTGGTTGGACTGGAATATGAACCACCATTCGATTATTTCTATAAGTCACAGGGGCAGGATGTTGGTGCGTTATTAGATGGCGGTGATCAGAAATTGCAGTGGCGCGTAGTCGCCGCAGATTTTGTCACAACCGATAGTGGTACCGGCTTGGTTCATATGGCTCCGGCGTTCGGAGAGGCTGATTATGATGTGCTGGTCGAGGAGCAACAGCGTTTTGTAGAAGGCCAAGGGCCGCAGCTGATCTGTGCTGTTGGTCCGGATGGTAAATTTACCGAAGTAGCCGGTAGTTATGCCGGTCGTTGGGTCAAAGAAGCTGACAAAGACATCAGTCGTGAGTTACGTGAAAAAGAGCGTTTGGTATTGCTCGACCAATATTTACACGATTATCCGTTTTGCTGGCGAGCAGATGATGATCCGCTGATTCAGTATCCCAGAGAGAGCTGGTTTATTCGGACCACCGACTTTAAAGACGATATGCTAGCCAACAATCAGCAGATTAATTGGCTCCCGGAACATATCAAAGACGGCCGATTTGGAAACTTCCTCGAATCAAACGTCGATTGGGCGTTATCCCGAGAACGATTTTGGGGAACGCCGCTTCCAGTTTGGGTATGCAGTGAGACCGGGAAGATGGAGGCCATTGGGGCATACCAGGAACTGTTGGAAAAAGATGGCGTGGCGGGGCTGGATGTTTGGGAACGCGCCAAGCAAGAGAATCCAGATCTGTCCGAACACTTAAAGGTACACAAGCCTTATATCGATGCCATTACGTATCGGTCCCCCTTTGCCGAGGGTGGGCGAATGCAGCGTGTCTCTGAGGTGATCGACTGTTGGTATGACTCTGGCGCGATGCCTTTCGCGCAATGGGGTTACCCGCATCAAAATAAGACTGAGTTTGAACAACAATTTCCGGCTGATTTCATTAGTGAAGCCTTAGATCAAACTCGCGGATGGTTTTATAGCCAGTTGGCCATCAGCACCATGTTGTTTGGTGAAAATGGGGCCGAGAGCCAACAACGCTCAGGCTATCCCCACCCATATCGGAATTGCATTGTCTTGGGATTGATGCTGGGTGAAGACGGTAGGAAAATGTCCAAGAGCAAGCGGAATTATCGTGAGCCGAATGAGATTTTCGATAAGTACGGTGCCGATGCATTACGTTGGTACTTCTTTGCAAATCAGGCTCCATGGACGCCGATTCGCTACAAAGAACAATCGATTAAGGAAAGTATCCCAGAATTCCTGTTAAGGCTCTGGAACGTATTTAGCTTCTTTACGATCTATGCAAATATTGATGGTTTTGAACCGGAACTACGACTGTCAGGCAATGCAGGTGAATTGAATGCCGCGGACCTGGCCGAAGCAGAAGGCTATCGCCCTGTCGCTGAACGTGGAGAGCTTGATCGGTGGGTTTTATCGGAGTTGCATAGTACCATTGGGAATGTTGTTACTCGTATGGACGACTATGACAATTATGGTGCTGCATTAGCGTTGAATGACTTTGTAGATGCACTCAGTAATTGGTATGTTCGTCGTAGTCGGGATCGCTTCTGGGCCGCCGATAAGGTAAGCCCAGAAAAATTAGATGCCTATTGGACTCTTTATGAGTGTCTCACAACGTTAACCAAGGCAATTGCACCGTTTGTGCCTTTTTTAAGCGACTATATGTGGCAGGCACTCGCAGGTGTGTTCGGTGAACGTGCTCCTGAAAGCGTGCATCTTTGTGATTATCCAAAATCCGAAGAGAGCCTGATCGATGCAGGGTTATCAAGTCGGATGGCCACGTTGCGTGAGATCGCTAGTCTGGGCCGTAGTGCCCGAATGAACGAAAAGCTCAAAGTCAGACAGCCTCTACAAAAGGTTGAAGTGGTATTGGCGAATGACGCGAGTAAAGATTGGCTTGAATCACATGATGCGTTATTGCGTGAAGAGTTAAATGTGAAGCAAATTGACTACGTCACGGATGCCGATGAGTACATCGATTATCTGATTCAACCTAATTTTAAACGACTAGGTCCTCGAGTGGGTAAGTTGATACCACAGGTGAAATCTGTTTTGGGTGAGGCCAACGGCGCTGAATTATTGGCCCAACTAGAGTCGGCAGGCAAGGTCGTGATCGATGTGGCCGGGGAGCAGGTCGAGCTGGATACGGATGATATCCAGGTTCGTTTACAAGCGAAGGCCGGTTGGGCTGCGGCACAGGGTAAAAATTCGGTAGTAGTCTTAAATACGGAATTGACGGACGAGCTAATTCGAGAAGGCTACGCTCGGGATCTGATTCGGCTTATCCAGGATCGTCGTAAGGAAATGAATTGTGAGTTTACCGATCGGATTCAGGTGGCAATTGCCAGTGAATCAGATGTGTTAACAAAAACGTTGGAGGAACATGGCTCCTCGATTGCCATAGAGACTCTTGCTGAACAGGTGCAGCTTGGTGAGTTAGCCGGAGAAGGCGTCGAACGCAACGTTGGAGACGCGGACATTGTTTTGTACGTTGCCGTGACGGCCAACGAATCTGCGGAGTAGTTTAAAGATGGAGAGTCGGTTGTCGATTGCCGTTTGGATCTCAGGAGGCGGGACGACGCTGCGAAACTTGCTGGAGAAACAGCAAGCAGGCTTGCTCGATCTCGAAATTGCTTTGGTGATCGCAAGCAAACCAAGTGCGGCGGGCCTTCAGTATGCAACGGCAGCCGGTATTCCCACATTGGTTGTCAAAAAAAGTGAATACGAGACGGCGGAAGATTATAGCGAGGCGATGTTTCAACCGTGCCGCGATGCAGCAGTTGATTACGTCGTCATGGGCGGGTTTCTTAAACACGTACTAATTCCCGACGATTATGTTAACCGTGTAGTTAATATTCATCCAAGCCTCATTCCAGCGTTCTGTGGTCACGGTATGTATGGCCCGCATGTGCATCATGCAGTGATCGAATATGGCGCTAAGTTGAGTGGATGCACGGTACACTTTGTGGACAATGAATTCGACCACGGGCCGATTATCCTTCAGCGAACTGTGCCGGTTCGGTCCGATGACGACGCATCTGATTTAGCCGCGCGCGTCTTCCAGGCAGAATGTGAAGCCTATCCAACTGTTTTACAGTGGCTCTCTACCGGCAAAATAACTATCGAAGATCGCCAGGTCCGCATTTCATAATTCGCTTTCAGTAGGCAGACTCTCTGCCGGAATATCCCCTAAGACCGACTATTTGTCACGCGATCGCGTCTCTGCGTTGCGAGAACTTGGGTCGAAAAAAGCATCTAGAGCAGCCACAAAACCAGCAAATAACGGCTTTATGCGCAAAAGTGATCAAATACTACCATAAAATTGACTATAATTGACCAAAATGTGGTAGAACATGACCATAATTAATCATATATATGACCGAAATGTTTCGGTTGGCGGCGAAGATCGTCGTTTTTGGTAACTTGTTGCCTTAACCTGGCTGTGAACCATGGGCACTGAAGAACGAAGAAATCGATTATTAGAGTTAATTCGGCAGGACGGGTTCTCCACTTTGCCTAATTTAGCGAATTTATTAAAAGTTTCCGGTTCGACCGTAAGGCGTGATCTAGGTTATCTGGAGAGGTTAGGGAGTGTAAAGCGGACCCACGGAGGTGTGTTCTATACAGGCCCCAGCCCCAAACTAGCCCACTTTGACCATCGACAGCAGGTCCAATTCGGTCGCAAGCAAGCGATCGCGCGACTAGCCGCTTCGCTGATCGAGGATGGCGAGACACTTTTACTTGATGGTGGTAGCACGACCTATGAGCTGGCCAGCTTACTGATCGGACGTCCACTTCAGGTTGTTACTAATTCACTGCCGGTTGCAACACTCTTCACCTCTGGGGACGGTTCCGACCTGGTTTTAATTGGTGGCTATGTACATGGTCGCACCGGTGTTTCGGTGGGTCCCTATGCGAATTTAATGCTGGCTGAGCTTAATGTTCAACGGGCGATTATTAGTGTGGCGGGGATCACTGAAAGAGGGGTGTTTAACAGTAACTTGTTGCTGGTGGAGACTGAGCGAGCCATGTGCGAAGCAGCAGACACGGTGATGGTCGTTGCTGACAGCACTAAGTTCGGGCGTTCGAGCCTGGCATTGATGTGCGAATTGGAGAAACTCGATTCAATCGTGATTGATGACGGTATCTCCGACGAATGGATCAAGAGACTGGAAGAAGCGGGTGTCAAAGTGCATATCGCATCTACAGATAAAATGACAGAACTAAAAGGCAGGAATTAGATTGTGAGTGCGGAAATCGTATCAAATCCTACATCCTTAACAGGCGACCTCGACCACAACCTGGATCGTAGCGTGGTTGAACAGATTGTGCGTCAGTTGGTCAGTAATAACGGAACAATGGATCCGATCGCAGCGCAGCAGTCCACGCAATTGTCGACAGCCGACGGTCTGACTCCCTATCACAACGGTCAACCCGATTTAATCGTGAATGTCTCGGCGCGACATATTCACCTGTCCGATCGGGATGTCGAGATTCTGTTTGGGCCGGGCCATACTCTGACACCGATGAAATGGCTTTATCAGGATGGATACTATGCCGCGGAAGAGACCCTGATGGTGGTCGGTCCGCGAAAACGGATGTTGCCCAACGTGCGTGTCTTGGGACCAACGCGGTCGGCGAGTCAGGTGGAGTTGGCTTATACCGATGCTGTCCAACTCGGGCTGGATATCCCTGTTCGTCACAGTGGAGATATTGCTGGTACGCCGGGTTGTGTCTTAGTGGGACCGGCAGGGGTAGTGCACTTGGATGAGGGAGTCATTCGGGCTGCTCGTCACGTGCATATGAATACGGCCGACCTTTCGTACTACGGTGTGGAAGACGGCGAAATGATGGACCTGCGGATTGAATCACCAGCTTGCTCGATGATCCTCGAAGACCTCAAGGTACGAGCGGACGATGCAGTGAAGCTGGAAGTACATATCGATACAGACGAAGGAAACGCCTGCAATTTAGCCGCCGCGTCAGGATTCGAATTAATGAAGAAACAACCGTGTGCCTGTCAGAACCACTGATTGGCCACACATGTGAGAGAAGAGATTCTGAGAAATCAGGAGAAACGTAGATTGTTTTTGGAAGTCCGGTTTTTCACGGCTTATTGGAGCTGACCGGTTTCCGCGTCACTTTTACTTGGAGAGTAAGAAATGGCAACTGCTATGGAAGCGTTGGGCATGATCGAAGTAAAGGGCTTTGTAGCCCTGGTCGAAGCATCCGACGCAATGATGAAAGCAGCCAATGTTGATTTCCTTGGTTGGGATAAAGTTGGCTCTGGTTTAGTGAGCACATTCGTCACTGGCGATGTTGCTGCAGTAAAAGCCGCTACCGATGCCGGTGCGAATGCTGCAGGACGAGTTGGTGAAGTCGTAAGTGTTCAGGTTATTCCTCGTCCACATGCTGATGTTTCAAAGGTTATTAAACAACCTGCGAAAAAATCTGCTAAGAGCTCCTAGAGTTGGGCGAATCAGAGATTCTAAAACCTTATTCAAATTGAAGGAAACTTAACAATGCAAAGTGCAATTGGTTTAGTAGAAACTCGTGGCTTAATCGGGCTTGTCGAAGCGACAGACGCGATGAGCAAAGCTGCGAACGTTGAAGTTGTAAAGCGAGTGGATATCGGTGGTGGTCTTGTGACGACAATCGTTTCTGGCGATGTAGGTAGCGTGCGTGCAGCTGTAGAAGCTGGCTCAGGTGCTGCAAGTCAGATAGGTGAACTGATCTCCAGTCATGTCATTCCTCGTCCTGCTGAGGGACTGTCCGGAGCGTTCTTTAGCTAGACGCAATGACAGTAGAGGAACGAAGGAAAGGATTCAGAAAATGAAGATCTTAGTAGCCAATCTCGGTTCAACCAGTTTTAAGTATCGTCTATTCGACATGGACACTGAGGAGCAACTTGCTCGTGGTGGTGTCGAGAGGATCGGTGCAGAACAAAGCGAATGTTTTGTTGAAATTGGTGGCAAGCGAAGCGAGCTAGTTCTTCAGGTGCCGGATCATAGTGTGGCTGTCAGGCAGTGCCTGGATCAGCTAACCGACTCGGAACATGGATGTATTGCCGATGCAAGTGAAGTTGCAGCAATTGGATTTAAAGCAGTCCACGGCGGCCGTTACAGCGGTGTTCAAAAAGTGACGCATGAAGTGCTTGATGCAATGGAGGAGATGAGCGGTGTTGCACCAGCTCATAATCCTCCTTACATCAGCGCTATGCGGCAGCTTGCCGATAAATTGCCGGAAATCCCATTAGTTGCGGCTTTCGAAACAGGATATCACCAGACGATCCCCGCTCGGAACAAAAACTATGCAATCCCGCGTGAGTGGGCGGAAGAGTTTCATGTGAAGAAATGGGGATTTCACGGAGCGAGTCATCGCTACATCGCTGGAAGAATGGCCGAAATTCTTGGTCGTGACAACCTGCGAGTGATTTCCTGCCACCTGGGTGGATCAAGCAGCCTTTGCGCTAGTCGTGACGGGCAAAGCGTGGCCACCACGATGGGTATGAGCCCTCAGTCAGGCTTGCCTCATAACAATCGGGTGGGTGATTTCGATCCATTTGCATTACCGGTGATTATGGAAAAAACAGGTCTGACTCTCCCCGAAGTACTTGAGCGGCTTGCCAGCCATAGTGGACTGGCAGGAGTAAGTGATACGAGTGGAGATTGCCGTGACCTGGAGAACGCTGCTGCAGCAGGGTCCGAAGAGGCGCAATTGGGACTGGATATTTTTATCTCAGAAACGAGACGCCATCTTGGAGGCTTATTAGTTGAGTTAGGTGGTGCAGATGCCATCGTATTTACCGGTGGAATTGGCGAAAACGGGCGTGAAGTCCGTCAAGCGGTTTGTTCCGATCTGTCGGCGTTAGGCATTGAGCTGTGTGACACGGCCAACGGCAACGCTGACGGTGAAGCCAGGATCAGCAGTGAAGCGAGTGCTTGCGAGATTTGGGTCGTTCCGACGAACGAAGAGATTGTCGTGGCACGTCAAACGCAATCATTATTGGAAGGTAATTAGATGTTTGTAGCCAGAGTTACAGGTTCTGTTGTGGCCACCCAAAAGGTGGAATCCATGGTGGGACATAAGCTACTCGTTGTCGAGCCTTATCGGCTGGAAGCGAAGAAACGCGAAAGTCTGACAACAACCGGTCGGACCTTTGTGGCTGTCGATACACTTGGTGCCGGCGTGGACGATTTTGTGTTGTTGACGCAGGGTTCTAGTGCTCGCATGACCGAGGGTACAAGCAAACTTCCAATTGATGCAGTGGTGGTCGGAATCGTTGACCAGGTTCACGTCGACAACGGTTGTGTGTATCGACGGGAAAGTGGTCAATAGGTCCGTCTTTGAGAAACGTTTAACTGCAAGTGAGTAATGAAATGCAAATCAGTGAAACCCTAATACGCGATGTGGTAAGCCAGGTGCTGGCCGAAGTAGGCCGAGCCCCGGTTGTTTCGGGTGGTAGTTTGGTTGGACGGCATGGTGTATTCCATGATGCGAATGAAGCCGTCCAGGCAGCGCGAGCATCGTTTGAACAGCTGCAGACGATGACCATAGAGGATCGTAAGAAGATCATCGGTCACATCCGCCGGATTTCCATCGAGCAATGTGTAGAGCTTGGCACGATGGAGATGAACGAAACGCAAATTGGACGCCTGGAACATAAAATAGATAAGCTCAAAACGCTTGGGACGTTATCACCAGGGGTTGAGTTTATGCGAAGTGAAGTGTTCTCCGGTGATCATGGACTGGCCGTGGTCGAACACGCACCGTTTGGCGTGATCGGAGCGATTACTCCTGTAACTCATTCATTGCCTACCATTACCGGAAATGCAGTGAGTATGATCGCGGCAGGTAATACGGTCGTTGTCAATCCTCATCCCAGCGGCAAGAAAGTGGCAGCCGAAGGAGTCCGTCGGTTCAATAAAGCAATTTATGATGATTTGGGGATTGATAACCTGATCTGCGTCATGGCCGAGCCAACACTGGAGACAGCTGATATTATTTTCAAGCACCGTGATGTTGCTCTGATTTGTGTCACCGGCGGCCCAGCAGTCGCTCGGGCTGCACTTAATAGTGGCAAGCGAGCGGTTGTTGCCGGACCGGGAAATCCTCCAGTGGTGGTAGATGAAACGGCGGACTTGGATCGAGCCGCGCGTTCGATTATCCAGGGAGCAGCGTTTGATAATAACTTGCTTTGTATCGCAGAGAAGGAAGTATTCGTTGTTAATTCGGTATTCGACCAAATGATGGATGCGATGGCTCGTGCTGGTGCGGCACGTCTAAACGGATCGCAGGTAGATCAGTTGACAGCCAAGGCAATCGTTCAGGTCGGTGATGACAACCATGATGCTCCGTCTAAAGATTATTTGGGGAAAGATGCATCCGTGCTTGCTCAGGCAGCTGGCTTAAGTGTCGCCGCTGACACGGAACTCTTGTTCGGCGAAACAGATCAGCACCATCCTTTTGTCACCGTGGAACAGATGATGCCATTCGTGCCATTCGTGCGAGTACGCGATGTGGATGAGGGTATCGCCATGGCGAAACATTACGAACATGGCTTTCGGCATACGGCCATCATTCATTCGAACAATGTTACGAATATGACCAAGATGGCCAAAGCATTGGATACCACAATCTTCGTGAAGAATGGGCCTTGCATGGCAGGGTTGGGCCTGGGAGGCGAAGGTTATCTTTCGTTCTCAATCGCTGGTCCTACCGGGGAAGGGGTTACGACTCCCCTTACCTTTACGAGGGAACGCAGATGCTCACTCATCGACAACTTACATGTGTTGGGACGGTAGGGGAAAACAGCATGCAAGTGGCCAGTGTAATAGGGACAGCCGTATCAACCATCAAACATCAGTCCATGGTGGGATCGAAAATGTTGGTAGTGCAGCCTTACCTCACCGACGGAAAAACGCCAGATGGCTTCCCGCTGTTGGCATTGGATACCGTAGGTGCCGGAAAAGGAGACACTGTGATTATTACTTCGGACGGAAAAGCTATGCGTGAAGCACTTCAGGCAGACGCGACTCCGGCTCGGTGGTCTGTGGCAGGTATTAAGGACTAATGCTCAATCAAGATCAACTTGAAGATGTGATTAACGAAGTGGTGGACCGCATCGTTAATCAATTCGAGAAAGACAACGGATCTGCCACGCCAGGCCTTGTCTTGAACGAAAGGGTGATCACCACCGCGCAAATCCCCCAGGGATTGAGCCATGGTGATGAAGTGATTATCCGACCCAAGGCAGTTGTTACTCCAGCAGCAATCGATCTTTTCAAGGATCGAGGCGTTGGGGTAAAGCGAATGCCTGTGGCGGCAACAACACCCGCTGTCATGAAAGATAAACGGCAGTTTGTCGTCGTTGGCGGTGGCCTGCCAGAGTCGTTAAAAGCCACACGGTTGTTAGCGGAATTTCCAGAGATAGTCCAATTCGACTGTGTGATTGAAGCAGGTCGAAATATTACCGAATTCAGTCGCACGATTGTCCTGACCGACTCACCGGAAATCGCGGTGGTCGCCATGAGTAGGCTCCCGAGTCTACGCACGGTTGAGCTCAATATTGAGCAGGGCATGGGAGCGATGGAACGACGTTGTACGTCGGTCGCTGCGAATGTGCTGGTCGTCGGTCGCGAAGACGTTGGTAATTGGCGTTTGCCCGCAATCACAAAGAAGTTCTTTGAACTTCAGTATGCGGCGATTCCCGCCTGGCTCTAGTCAGGAATGAATCCAAAAACGAATGAAATAAATTAGAAACAGGAGATAGGCATGAGATTAGCAAAAGTGATCGGCACAATCACGCTCAATCAGTGCACCCATGAATTTGAAGGAGCCACCTTGAAAGCGGTTGTTCCAATGAATCTTGAAGAACTCCGACAAGAGAATACCGATTCCACAGACTTTTTGGTTTTGTGGGATGAGTTAGCCACGCGCAATGGGGATGTCGTCGCACTCAGTGAAGGCGGCGAAGCGGCTCAACCATTCAGACCGGCAATCAAACCGGTCGATGCCTATAACGCCGCGATATTAGACGAAATTAATCTAAGTTGAAACGCTGTTGCTATAAAGGAGAAACGTAACAATGGCAAACGTATTTAAGGTAAAGCAGGATATCTGCGACATCGGTCGTAGAATCTACAATAAGGGATTCGCCGCCGCGAATGATGGTAACATCACCGTTCGTGTAAGCGATAACGAAGTACTTTGCACTCCCACCATGCACTCGAAAGGATTTCTGACTCCGGACGATATTTGCACGATTGATATGGATGGGAATCAAACAGCAGGGCGCAAGAAACGCTCCAGCGAGGCACTGCTTCATCTCGAGATTTATAAGGCTCGTCCTGAAATCAAGAGTGTCGTTCACTGCCATCCGCCACACGCCACGGCTTTTGCGATTGCTCGGGAACCAATTCCGCAATGCGTTCTGCCGGAAGTGGAAATATTCCTAGGTGACGTACCAATCACTCGTTATGAAACACCAGGTGGAAAAGCCTTTGCAGAAACGATCTTACCGTTTGTAAACCAAACCAATGTGATCGTTTTGGCAAATCACGGCACCGTAAGCTATGGGGAAGACGTTGAGCAGGCTTATTGGTGGACTGAGATCTTGGACGCCTATTGCCGAATGCTGATGCTAGCAAAAGGCTTGGGGAATATCAGTTATTTCACTGAAGATAAGCAACGCGAATTGCTTGAGCTTAAAGCAAAACTCGGTTTTTCGGACCCGCGAAACGAAGACTACGCAGATTGTGATATGTGTGCAAACACGGTCTTCAAAGACAGTTGGGAAAACTCCGGTGTCGAACGACGTACCTTTAACGCTCCGCCCGCAATGGGAGGATTCGCAGGCTCAGCACCTGCCGTGAACAATGCTCCGGCTGCGGATCAGGAACAGTTGATCCAGATGATCACCGAACGAGTGATGTCTGCTCTGGCAAGCCAGGGAGCAAAGGCATCGGCGTAAGCTCGATTACATACAAGGAACAGAAAAATGAAAGTTAGTATTATTGGAGCCGGTGGGCTCGTCGGATCAAGTGCCGCATTTGCTTTGCAGTGCGGAGGAGTCGTTCGTGAAATCGCGTTGCTGGACGTCAATCTAGAAGCTGCTCAAGGACAGGCTTTGGATATCCTGCATGGTGGTCCGAGTACGGCCGATCAGATAATTGTGGCCGGCGGTTACGAACATGTCGCCGATAGCGATGTGATTTGCATTACAGCCGGATTGCGTCGAAAGCCTGATGAGAGCCGACTTGACCTGATCAATCGGAATACGGATTTGTTTGTTTCCATCCTCGATGAAATTAAACGCGTTGGCGTGAAACAGGATGCCATTGTCTTTGTTGTTTCGAACCCCGTAGATATTTTAACTTACGTGGCCGCGGACCGAATGGGATTGCCCAACCACCAGGTAATTGGCTTGGGTACGCAGCTTGATACCATTCGCTTTCGCAGCCTGATTGCACAACAGCTTCAGGTACCACCTACTCAGATGTCAGCCCTGATTCTTGGCGAGCATGGTGAAAGTATGGTTCCGATTTGGTCGAGTGCTACGATCGGCGGTTTGCCTTTGGATAAACATCCAGCCTGGCAACCCAATCTAGTGAATGAGTTGTTCACTAGGACCCGTGGTAGTGGTGCCGAAGTGATTCGTAAGAAGGGCGGAGCAGGGTTCGCCGTAGGTATCGCAATCCGTGATGTGATTGAATCCATTGCGTTGGATAGCCAACGCATTCTGCCGATTTCCAGCGTCCAACAGGGTGCCTATGGTATCCGTGATGTGGCTTTGTCTGTTCCCACAATTGTCGGGCGACAGGGAGTCGTTGATCGGCTTGAAATCGAGTTGTGGCCGAAAGAAGTCCAGGGCCTGCGTAACAGTGGTAATGTACTGCGTCAGACGGTCAATACTGTGCTCGAACGCATAGGTCGTGGCTAAATAGAATACGTTTCTCCGGGCAGGGGTTGGAGCCAACTAGGTTCTGGCCCCTGCCTTTTTTTATGGAGAGGAAAAGGGGATGCGTGTTACGGCCTTGGCATTTTCTCGGTGAGCGATTCTTCCCGAAAACTTGGAGTGGAATCGGCAGTTCCCAAGTGGGTGATGAATCTTCGTGCTAGTAATCCAACTTTTTGGAGGCCCTCGATGTCGATGGTTTCCGGATCGTCTTCTGGTTTGTGGTATTCCTTGTGTAATCCCGTGTGAAACATGAATCCGGGAATCTTCTGATTAATGAAAGGCCAGTGATCGCTGTTGGCGACCATCGTCCAAACATAGTCGAGCTTGATATCAATACCTTCGTTCAATTGATTCATAATTGGCTTTAAGCCGTGGACACTTCGATGCCCTTGTAACTCAAGAGTGTCACCGTCGAGTCTACCCACCATATCGATGTTCACCTTAAACACAATTCGGGAAACATCGACGGTTGGATTTTCCATCCAATGTTTTGAGCCAATTAATCCCTGTTCTTCGCTGTCCCAAAAACATACTAATAGCGAGCGTTTTAGCCGGTTCTTGCTCTTCGAGAAGTGCTTGACGAGTTCCAATACGGTTGCTGTACCACTGGCATTGTCATCGGCGCCGTTATGAATCGGTCCGGAGTTCCTGTTCTTTCCAAAACCGACATGATCGTAGTGAGCGCCGATAGCAATCAATTGTTTCGATAACTCAGGATCACTTCCTGAAATGATTCCAAATATATTGCGACAGTTTGGGTATACCTTGGTGAACAATTGGAAATAGCTGCCGTCACCAGCTGGCTTGACATCGTGGTCGGCAAGAATCTTTGTTATGTAATTGGCGGCAGCGTAACCGCCCGTGGAGCCGGCCAGGCGTCCTTCGAAAGTGTCCGCGGCAATTGTTTCAATGTGACGAAAAGTTGCTTCACCCAGTTTTCGTTGAGCCTGTAGGTTACTCAGCAGGATGAAAACGAGTAGTACAGAGACGGTTAGTCGGTTAAGCATAGGAAGTGTTCTCGAGAAACATTTATTGTTAGTATCCTGTGAGTGTACCGCATTTGATCGAAAGGAAGTACCCATACTGTGTCAGTACTCGGTTAGTTGTGGCTTTGTATTGAAACGTCTAAAATAGGCTGCTAGTTGTACACAAAATCCGAGGGCGAAAGCCGATCATCTGATAGATAGAGGAACGCATAATGGCGACGATTCAAGGGCAGGAACTTTGCTCAAAAGTAGAGGCATTTTTGGCCAGTGGCCCGCTCAAAGGCTGGGTAGGTGGTAAGGGTGTTGAAGCTGCTAGTGGAAGTACATTTACAACCCACGACCCAGGTAGTGGTGAGGTATTGGCCGAAGTTTTCAGCTTCCAAAAAGAAGATGTAGATGCAGCCGTAAATGTGGCCAATGAGGCGTTTAAGAATTCAGGCTGGGCAACAATGCCCGTGAACGAAAGAAGCGCCATCCTGCATCGCTTAGCGGATGCTGTTGAACAGCAAATTGAAACTATTTCACAAATTGAGTCGCTCGACTGCGGAAAGATTCTGGAGCAGGCTCGAGGTGATGTACAAAACTTCATCGACACGACTCGATATTTTGCTGATCTGGCATTGAATATCGAACGTCGCACGGTTCTGGCGGTTAAGAATCACGAAGCTGCCGTGGTACGACATCCTTGGGGTCCATGCGGGTTCATCATCCCATGGAACTTCCCGTTCCTACTTTTAGGCTGGGGAATCGCGCCAGCGTTGGCGGCTGGTAACACCGTTGTGGTGAAACCTGCAGAAGATACGCCATTGTCAACACTCTACCTGGCACAGCTTGCCACGGAAGCCGGTGTGCCCGATGGCGTGATCAACATTGTTCCCGGACTTGGAGAAACTGCTGGAAAGGCTGTCTCGGAGAATCCGGACTTCTGCCGCATGTCTTTCACCGGTTCTCCAGAAGTAGGGCGATTGGTTGCTGCTGCTAGCGGTGCGAATCTCACTCCAGTGAAACTTGAACTTGGCGGCAAAGGAGCCGCGGTTGTCTTTGACGATTGTGATATGGACTTTACGACAGACGGTTTAGTCGGCGCGATCACTTTCCACACGGGTCAGGTGTGTTGCGACGCCACTCGCTGGTTAGTTCATAAGAACATCTATGACGAATTCGTGGGTAAGGTAAAAGAGAAGATGGAGGCTGTGTCCATTGGTCACCCCTTAGGGGCTTCTACTCAAATGGGTCCTGTGGTCAATGCGAAACAAAAGGAACGGGTGCTGGGTTATCTTGAAAAAGGCGTAGCCGGAGGCGCAGATCTTGTGCTGGAAGGTGGAGCCGCCAGCGTCGATGGATGCGACGGTGGACACTACGTTAAACCGGCTCTGTTAGCCGGTTCGCTTGACAATGTAGCTGCCGTTGAAGAAATCTTTGGACCGGTAGCCTATCTGGCTCCGTTTGAATCCGAGGAAGAAGGTATTCGTCTTGCCAATAGTACCGATTACGGGCTGGCTAATAGTGTTTGGTCGCAGGATTTGGCGAAATGCCAGCGAGTGGCCGAAGCGTTTGAAGCTGGAAATGGTTGGATCAATTCCCATAACGTTATTGTCCATGGCGTTCCTTACGCCGGTGTGAAGAAAAGTGGTATGGGCGGCGGAGTAGTTTCGATCGAAACTCTGCTGGATTATTATCGAAATATTTCAGTGATTCGACCACTGTAAGCCTCGGCGCTTTTGTAAATGTGGCTAAGCCGTTGGTGTCGTCTTCTTGGAAGATTATAACAACGGCGTGTCACGTTTTAGTTCACGTGGTATTCTTTTCCATTCAAGATTCGTAAGGCAAGGGCAGTGGAACTCTGGACGTCATAATTTCAGTGTGACTCAGTGGCTCTTGCTTGTACCGCTGCGCAATTAAGGAGGTTAGTATATGTCCATACCTAACGTTCCAACGGTACGTTGCAGGGAATGCGGTGCGTTGATTAGTAAAACGGATGGCATCTGTAACGAATGCGGTGCCGCCATCGATAATCCGTATGCAACGCCCGTAACTGATATTGTTGATCACGATACTGGCTCAAAGGTGAAACCTGATTTGGGTATGCGGATTCTTATGCCTGTAGGTAGATCGGGATATGCCATTGCATCTGGCTACTTTGGACTGATAAGCGTGCTTATACTACCAGGTCCGCTAGCGTTATTGTTTGGTATATTAGCCATCCGCGATATTAAACGTCATTCACATAAAACTGGGATGGGCCGAGCGATTTTTGGGATTGTATTTGGTGGGGTTGCTACACTCGTGCTTGGGCTCATTGTGGTAACGCAAATCACAAAGGGGCGTTAACCCACGCTATGGAAGTGCAGCGGGAGTATCCAAAGGTTAAAAGGTCGCACCGGTGACGTTCCCAAAGAAAATCCACTTGTTTCCTTGGCAAACCGCGGATAGTAGCGTCCGAGTCGACGGACATAAAAGTCGTAGATATTTCCCTTCTCAATGGTGCAATTATCGCGCCCAGACGGCACTGCATTGCTGAGGCAGCACACCGGACACCCAATCGTGGCTACTTGCATTAGATGTGGTGTTGGCGTTTTGGGAATTAAAAAGATAATTCGTCGTTCAAATGCAATTAAACGAATAGATGCGAATAGCAATTTGCTGGACAGCCCGTCTGGCCGTCAAAATAACGGAAATTCGTCTACTAATGGCCAATGGGCTTTTGATAAAATACGGGTAAGTGTTTTTAAGTCGCATTGCAGGAAAGCGTAAACAGTCGATGGCCGTACAATTAATAGACAGACGTGAAATGATGCGTATTGGCGGCCTTACATTGGGTGGTTTGGGCTTAGCCGACTTGGTAAAGGCCGCACCGGCTCCTTCAAAATTGGGAACGTCATTCGGTCGAGCCAAGAACATCATTTTCCTCTATCTGTGCGGTGGACCTCCTCAGCACGAGACGTTTGACCCTAAACCTGACGCACCAACGGAGATTCGTGGCCCATTCAATCCGATTCAAACGAATATTCCAGGGATCCAATTTTCCGAATTGCTGCCTCGAACAGCTGCAATGGCCGATAAGATTGCAGTTATTCGATCGATGTCGACAGACGACAATATTCATTCAAGCAGCGGCCATTGGGTTCTAACGGGTTATAAATATCAGGGGCCAAATGCGCGTACGATCCAAAAGAGTGACTGGCCATTCTACGGTTCGATTATTAAGCGATACAAACCCAGCGAAACCATGCCTGGGCTTAGTTCTCTCGTTATCCCCGATTACGTGCGACAAAACGAAAATGTAACCCCCGCAGGTCAATTGGGGGGCTTGATGGGGCCGCAGTGGGCGCCGGAACATTTCGTCGGCGACCCTTCCAGGTCTGACTACAAAATTGAAGGCTTTGAACCTCTTGGAATCACCCTTGATCGAATGAAAGGACGTAGATCGTTACAGGAAAAGTTGGAAGATCGTTTGCGAAATGCTGACACGAGCAAAGCCGTCGATACACTTTCGACTTACCAACAGCAGGCATTTGAGCTAATGACGTCGGGGAAAGCCCGGAATGCTTTTAATGTTCAAGAAGAGCCGGATCACGTTCGAGACAGATATGGACGGAATCGATGGGGGCAATGTGTGCTTTTGGCCCGACGTTTAATTGAATCAGGGGTACGATTAGTCCATGTGAACTGGCCACGAGAACCTGGCGACAGCGCGTCAGATAATCCGCTTTGGGATACCCACGCTCAAAATGCTGATCGACTCGAGGATGTGCTTTGTCCAATATTTGATGTTGGTTACACGGCTTTAATAGAAGATCTGGAGCAGCGTGGCTTACTCGACGAAACACTCGTTGTGGCGATCGGCGAATTTGGTCGCACGCCAAAAATCAATGCTAAAGGTGGACGTGATCACTGGGGTCCAGTCTTTAGTGCTACGCTTGCAGGCGCCGGCATCAGTGGCGGTCAGGTTTATGGAAGTTCCGATGCTCATGGAGCCTACCCTAAAACGGACAAAGTCGATCCGGGGCATCTGACTTCGACGATTTTCCATCTCGCAGGACTGGATTACCTAGGCACATTTACCGATCCTGCCGGAAGAGAGCTTGCCTTTTCGAAACAGCCTGCTTTGTTGTCATTGCTTGGTGACCAGCCGGCGACGGCTGAACGCTGCGAGTGTACTGGTGATGTTGCTCGTGTTCCGGATTTCGATGAAAAAATGATGATTCGTCAGACCTCGTTCGAAGGTCGACAGGTGTTACAGCCTTCTAGTACTCCATCGCGTCCAAAGGGATGGCGGTTCATAAATACGAAAACTTTTAGTGCAGAAATTCAACAGGCAGGAACGCTTGGAAAGTTTTCAGTGGAGCAGCATTTGGTCCTTAGAAGTTCCCAGGGTGATCTGCCAGGTTCTGGCTCGCTGGTTGGGCAGGAAGTTCGCAGTCCGTTTCCGGGAACTTACAGGTTACACGCTAGTGTTGTTGCGGAAGCAAGTCCTGAGACGGGGCAGCAGTTTTTAGAGAAGTACTCGTGCTATCTCGTGTTCTTCGAATTCACGGAAAAGGCAAAGCAAATTGACAAGCGGAAAGTAACTGGTGAACTAGAATTCGTGCCCGAATTCGTAACGGCTGATACGGATCAGTTTCAGGCGGTTGAGATCACTAAGGCATTTATGGTTCCGCGAGGAAACTTCTCCTTCGGGCTTGGAATGGGAGTGGGCGTGGAGATACGTCAAAAACCAGGTACCGGCGAAGGAGTACTTGCCGGCCAATTCAAACTGCATGTCCTCAACCTCGATCTCGACTTTGTTGGGAAAGAGCGAGACCTGAATGTTGTCGTCTAAATTGAGGTTTGTGAATTTGCTAAGTGGTAGCAGATTGCGTTTAGGCGGATCCTAATCCTTGGATGCAAATTTGCTTTTCGACGCCCACGAGGGTCGTAGGGCCATCAGGCAATAGCTATGGGGCTAATTAAATTAAACGCCAGGTGTCTTTGCGTGTGCCTGCTGCGGGAAGTCGAAAGTCAGGACGAGCGGGTCAGAACCGGTGTTTTCAATTTCCACTCCACCGGCTGCTAAGGCCGCCTGGGTGATAAAACCGATTTCGCGATAGATTTTTCCCAAGATCATATCTTGGTGATATTTAATCTCTAACCCGCCAACACGCCCGGTTCCACCATTGGTGTGGAACAGGGTAGGACATTCCGGGCAGAAGTTGGTTTTAGCACCTGGCTCGACGATGAGTCGTAGTATGGAGCATTTTTGGTCACCAAGAAAGTCTCCGTAGACAATCCATTTTGCATTGACGCCGTTGTCGATGAACTCTTCCGCAACGATGGCTGGTCGTGCGTTCTTCTGGACGAATTCCGGATCTTGATTCGCAGCAAAATCAATCTTTTCGACGAGGTATTCCCAGTCTTCATGGCGGTCTCTGGGATAGTCTTCTTCTCGGCAGGCATAAAAAGCATCGGCAGCACCAATACGACCGTCCAGTGTGAGGTCCTCCGCCAAAAAGTGTTCATCCATCGTGACGTGAAGTTCGTGAGTGCAAAGGTCGGTGGGTGAATGTAAAACGCCGTTCGGCATCACAAAGCCGTTATCAAGTTGCATCATTACGTGCGGCGCGAGGTGCCGGATTCCGTTGTATTCTCCCTGGCCAAACCGTTTCATGCAGTCCAGAAATTGATCTTTGGTGACAAATGAGTATAGACCCATAGCTGTTGTATGGTAATGCGAGGCACTGACGCCGGGGTTGTCAAACGAGTTGATGTCGTAGACTTCCCACTTGGTCCAGTGGAGATGATCGGGAATAGGGTTAAGGTTGTCGAACTTTTTCGAAACAATTGGCCAGGTTGCCTCGCCAAATAACGTCTTTGAAAACTCCGTAACCTTTTCCCCCATCACGGCGTTAGGATTGCTAGCGATTAGATCCTGCAGGGAGATGACTTGTCCATTCGGAGTCAAAACGTGAGATTCACCTTCTCGAAAGGGAGCCTTCTGTGTACGTGAGTCGATGACGCCAGTTACGATCGGTACGGTGCAGCCCATCCAAAGTTCATCGAGTCCTGTGCCGTTCATGTAATCGGGGTAGTAGGATTCTTCGTGAAGACGCAGGCGTCTCCCGGGGGTGCAGAAAGTTCGCCCCGCGTAGCGATGAATTAGTTGCAATACGCCGCCATTGGCATTCAGACATTCATCCAGAATTGAGTCAGCTCCGCCGCTTCCGTCGATTACATCGTGTTCTGGGTATTCGTGGAGTTTATCGGAGAGAATTGACGGCGGATTTGTCATAGTTGATTCACCTCAATGTGAGTTAGACGAAGCGATTGCTCCCAAAAGTTGGATAGCCCTTGGATGGAAATCTGGTAGGGACAGCCCAGCGAATATGGCAGTAAAGCGATTCGTTGAATGCTGTTGCGAATTTGGAGTTTAGCAAAAAGAAAGACGCATGGGAATAACCAACAGGCGACAGTCTGAAGGTGATCGAACGTTACCGAAACTCTTCGACGAATTATTTGCAAGACGGGAAGGTCGCGGAGTTCGGCGGGGTGCCTTGGTAGCGAATGACTCCGTAAGGCTACATGGCGAATGGGTGAGTGTCATTGCGATAGAATCTCTCCGTTCCTTACACGCGAAGGATACCAGGGCGATTTGCATAATCCACAAAACCTAATTATCTACGGTATGAATGAGCTGCTTCTAATAGTGGGGATTCACCAGAAACAGGGCGGAATTGATCGGCACTTTCAACAATAATGACCCCAACGATGAAGAGAACGAAGGGAGTGGACTATTGGAATCATTTGTACATATTCATTGTCTGTCTGATTTGTGTCGTTTGGCATTATTTAGTCTTAGCCTCGGCGAGCCATTTAACTACTGTCGGAATTAAGTGGTGTAGGCCATCGGTCAGTTCCGGATGAGCGCTAAAACAGAAGACTTTGCCTTTTCCGTACTCGCCTCGCACGGCGGCAGAAGTGCCTTTCATAATGCCACTTGGCGCTCCATTTTTCGCAATTTCCGACGCGTAAATGGCGAGGCTTTCGTAATTAGGAGTTTTTGGGTCATCCCACTCACGTCGGACAAGTAGCGGGCCCTGCCCATAGTAAATGTCCAGCGTAGAGGCCTTCGCTCGAAATAGCTTTTGACCTGATGGTGAGAGAGTTACTTGGACCATGCCGGTTCCACGTGCCCAGTGTTTTCGGTCCAGAACTTTGGCATCGATTAGGTTCAGTGACCATGTATAGTCATTGGTGGCAAGATAAGCACCTGCACAGACACCTAGGAACCCGCCTCCCTGTTCGACATATTCCCTTATCTTCTCTCTCCCTTCTTCGCCGAGATCATTGCCTTGCTTACTGCCGCTGCCGCCAGGATGGATCAACACATCTACGGAGGAAAGTTCGCCATCCAGAATTTCCTCGGTCGTGATTCGCCTAAGTGCGACCGCAGTGCCATTAGTGTGGGAGAGTGATTTGACTAGTTGTGTTTGGCTCTTGCCTACCCCTGCTCCTTCAAACACCGCGACGCGAATGGGATTGGCGAAGCAATCGACTGACCATCCTATGAGAAACAGAGTTATAAGAATACGCATGGTCTACCTCATGTGACGACAGTCTGGCCAGATGTTAGTTCTAAACATTATAAGCAAAGCTGCAGAGTGTTGTATCGGCATGATTGTCTGGACGTTGCCAAAAGCAATTAACGCAACGTGGAACGACGGCTACTAATATATTCTGTCGTACACCATGGAAGTTTGAACCGAATCTCAGAATTTGGTGAATGTGAGAGAGAGGTAACGAAACAGATAGGGAAAAACATGCCCATGGGCACTGTGGTAGTGATGTCAATGACGAAGTCCTTAGGAGACCTATCTATCAAATTGACGTGTTAAACAAGGACTGGGTAACGACCTGTGCAAAATTACCAAGGCGACTCTTGTCGCTAGGCGTGTTGCGCTAACTCGAGAACTGGCCGGCACTTCGAATTTAGAAAAAAAACAGTTAAATGCAGATTTTATAAGAAAAGCACTTCCCATAACTGCCTAATAGTTGTACTGTAATGGTAATGAGACTCAGTATCAACAAGGAAGAGTGATGGTCATAATTTTTCATTTACTAGTGGTTTTTTGGTTTGTGATCATAGGCTCCGTTTTCTTGTTGGCGAATGATGTTCGGTTTCACAATAAATAGGCAATTTGTTTTTCCACGGAGATTACATCGATGAAAACAATAGGTGTTTTTTATGGCTCTTCTACAGGTAACACCGAGTTAGCTGCTGAGATGATTTGCGATCAGCTTGGGCAGTTTGTTTCTCATTCCGCTGATATTAGTAAATCCGAACCAACAGATTTACTTGCTTATGACATTTTGTTGTTAGGCGTATCCACTTGGAACATTGGTGAGATGCAGGACGATTGGGATGATTTCCTTCCCCGAATGGAAGGCCTGGATTTAACTGGTAAGCAGGTAGGTTTCTTTGGGATGGGGGATGCGATTGGCTACTCTTACAACTTCCTTGATGCTATGGGGATGCTTTGGGATGCAGTAAAACCGCTAGGTAGTCCACAACTAGTTGGAGTTTGGCCTAACGAAGATTACACCTTTGACGAGTCTTTGGCTGTTTATGATGATGGCCATTTTGTCGGGGTAGGGCTTGATGAGGATAACGAGCCGGAATTGCATGAAGAACGGATCAAAGGTTGGTTGATGAAAATCATGATGGACTGCGAATTAATTCCATCTGCTTAGATACTAGAAAGAAGTACAAATTCCATGAAACAGTCAGATTACATTCGTAGGCTCCTTGATTGGGGACGCTTTACAGAGGCTAAGCTTCTTTTGTCCTCGGGGACAGTGAGGCCGGAGGCTATTTTTGAATTAGCTTTTATGCTTGGTAACGGGTTCTATTCGTGTGAGCAGTTTCGTGATGCCCGAGATGCCTTCGCCTTGGCGCAGAAACACGAAAGTATAGGGCTTCTTGCAACGGTGAAGTTTGCTAATTGCTTATTGCATACTGGTGACCGAGAGGGAGCATTAGATATTCTCCGTGATGTCAGTAATAATATTAATGCGTTGCCTCAGGAGGCACTTGATATCTTTCTTCGAATTGCTGTTCATGTCAGAGAATATGAGCTATTAGCAAAGGCGGAACAAAAGGCGCGACTAAGGTTTCCGCATACCTCTTTTTATTGGTTTGCTGGTGGAACCCTGGCTTGCAAGAATGAACGGCATTTTCAGGCGATTACCTTTTTCGCGAGGGCAGTGGAATTGTCCCCGACAAAACCTCCCTACCGCCTGGCATTGGCTCGTGCATTATTAAAGCTAAAGCGGGAAACCCAGGCTATAAGAGTGCTGGATGAGCTTGACCTTAATGCAATAACATGCATTGCAGATATAATGCTAATGAAAAATGTTTACAGTGAAATTGGTTATAGCGAAGGGATTGAAAATTGCTGCAGTGAATTAACACGGCGTTATTTTCAAAAGAATAAAAGTTAAATAAATGTGCACCGTATACCTAAGTATTTCGCCCCGGAGCCAACTTGTCACTTTCATAGTTGGCCTTTTTGTGGTTTTCTTTTCGTCGTCGTTAGTAGTTGCCGAAACTGGATGGTTTAGTTTTCAGAATGGTGGCTTGAATACAAGCGCGAAAGCAATGGAAGTTAAACAGACCATTCAACTCGAGAAAAAGTGGGCAATTGAACTCGAAGGATACGGGCAGTCTAGTCCTGTAGTTTGGCGTAACACGATATATACCACGGCAGTTCGGGGCGATAATAAGGAGAATTGCATCGTTGCAGCGCATGATTTGGTGAGCGGCAAAAAGAAATGGAGTTTGACATTTAAGAATCCTGCACCGCGTGAAAGCACTTATTACGTTAGTAAAGCAGCTCCGACGCCAGTTGTGGACTCACACGGTATCGTATCTTTGTTTGAAGGTGGTTTATTGGTCTCTGTCTCGCATGACGGAAAGGTTACGTGGCGACGAGACCTGCTCGCCGAATTCGGCGAGCTGAATTCCAATCATGGCCTGTCGTCTTCGCTTGAACATAACGATGAATCAGTGTTTGTATGGATTGAGAGAAAAGAATCCCCTTACATCATCAGCGTAAATAAGAAGTCCGGAAAAGATAACTGGAAAGCGTCAGGGGTTGGCGGTACATCCTGGGCAACACCTCGTCTGTTAAACGTGGGCGAGTCTCAGCACTTATTGTTGAGTGGAAGCGGGCACATTATTGGTTTGGATCCATCGACAGGTAAAAGGTTATGGGATTTTACGGGTATCGATGGAAATACGGTCCCTACGCCAATGCCTTTGCGAGACGGTGAGTTTTTGATCGGGGCTACGACAGGTAGAGGTGAAGGCGGTGGTGGAAATCCAGCAGCCTTCAATGGTGTCATCAAAGTCGGTTTAGTAGGCGAGCGGTGGTCGGCGGATTACTTCTGGCGTTGTGAGAAAGCGACGTCTTCTTTTGGGTCGCCGGTAGTAATGAACGGTTTAGCATATTTTGTAAACCGCTCGGGAGTGTTGTTCGTGGTGGATGCTAATACAGGCCACGACGTGTATTCCAAGCGGCTTGTCTCAAGTATGTGGGCTACGCCAGTTAAGTTGGGGAATGCGTTAATCCTCCCCTTTAAGAATGGAACGCTTCAAGTAATCGCTGAAGGTAATGAATTCAATTCCCTTGGCGAAATCAAATTATGGGAGGACGGTGCCACCGAAGGACAACGAGGGTCATTCGGTGGGCCTGTTCTCTATGCAATTATCCTAATTGAAGATGAGATCATTGCACGCCGTGGCGATCAACTAATCAATATTCAAATTAAATAACCAGGATGCTTTTTACAGAATGACTGTTTAGCATTGGTTGGAGTAAAAGATGAAAAGTATAGCAACAATTATATTAATCCTTGGGATATTTCAGACGCTCGACGCGCAGGACGTTGTGAATATATACTCTGCTCGCCACTATGACACCGACGACAAACTATACGAC
>MDTD01076149.1_pt1 | contig 62568 bp, 62 predicted proteins | sample 811221 | NCBI WGS metagenome assembly MDTD01 (sample SAMN05326646, study PRJNA326480) | marine metagenome | isolation source: seawater | place: Pacific Ocean: South West | collected 2011
CCCATACCACTGTCATGATGGCGAATTGTCTCACCACCTTGTAGTTGTATGTCAGGTTTGCATTTACTGTGCTCATAGCCTTACCAATGGGTTTAAAATGGGGAATTGTGCGGGCGCAAGTATGGAGAAAGCATTAGCGCTTTGCAATGACTCAGGTCAACTCCAAAACCCTGCCAAATCCGCCGGAAACGCCCGCATGGCGCGCATGAGAGGCATTCCGGGTATTGGCTTTCGCCCGCCGTTACAAGGGTGCATTGCACCCAATATGATAGCGCACGTATTCCTGAGGTGAATGGTTTGAAACTGATCAAAAGCGGTCGGTATGGCGATCATGCCGGACCGGTGCTGGTGCTCGCCCATGGTGCCGGGGCCGGCGCGGACTCCGAATTCATGGAAGCGCTGGCGCGGGCGCTGGACGGCGTGGGGGTGGCGTCGGTTCGGTTTGAGTTCCCCTACATGGAGCAACGACGCCTCGATGGTCGCAAACGACCGCCGGACCGGGCGCCCCGCTTGCTGGCGCGGTTCCGGGACGTGCTGGCCCAGGTCCGCCAGGAAACCGGCGGCCATCGACCGGTGCTGATCGGGGGTAAGTCCATGGGTGGCCGTATGGCGAGCCTGCTGGCGGCGGAGTCCGCGCAGATGGACGGTGTGGTCTGCTTCGGGTATCCGTTTCATCCGCCCGGCCGGCTGGACCGATGGCGAACCGCACATCTGCTCGAGGTATCCTGCCCAATGCTGGTGCTCCAGGGTACCCGGGACCCGTTTGGCAAGCCGGAGGAGCTGACACCCCACAACGTCGAACTGGGGGCTTGCGAGCTGGTCTGGCTGGCGGGCGGTAACCACGATTTCCGGCCGCCAGCGCGGCAGGGGGCGACTCAGGCTGACCTGATCGCCGATGCCGCGCGTCATACCCGCGACTTTCTGGAACGGCATGGTCTGATCAGTCGCTGAGCGCCAGGGCCGCGACGCAGACTCGGTCGCGGCCGCTGCTCTTGGCCTGGTACAGCGCCTCGTCGGCGCGCTGAAACAGGGACTCGGGGGCCTCGCCAGGCACCAGCTGCGCAACGCCCGCGCTCATGGTCAGGGTCAGACCGGCCCGGTCCGGAGTGGCCACAACCAAGTGTCGGAGGTCGGCCAGGATGTGTTCGCACAGTTGCCGCGCGCCCTGGGCGTCAGTACCGGGCAACAGCAGGGCGAATTCCTCGCCGCCGAAGCGGATCGCCACATCGCGGGGGCGCTTGGCGTGGCGCTGGAGCACCTCGGCAATGCGTTGCAGACAGACATCGCCGAAGGCATGGCCCCAGGTGTCGTTGATGGCCTTGAAGCGGTCTGCATCGATCAGGGCCAGGGACAGTGGCTGCCCGGTTCGCCGCGATTCGGCGCAGAGCTCCGGCAGCGCCGCGTCCATGTGGCGCCGGTTGTGCAGGCCGGTGAGAGCATCGTTCAGACTGAGGGCGGCCAGCTTCCGGTTGGCCCGCTCCAGTTCGTGCATGGTGGAACGAAGCTGGGCGGTTCGTTCGTGTACCTTGAACTCCAGTTCGGTGCGGGCCTGATGTTCCATTTGCAGGAGTTTCTCGTTGAGCAGGCGCCAGCGCTGCACCAGGGCGTAGTTCAGCAACACCACCTGGCCACCGATGGTGGCCTGCATCAGGGACTCCCGGGCCAGGAAATCGGCCAGGTAGCCAAAGGCGGCCAGGGCGTAGACCAGGGCTCCGGCCAGCATCACGATCCAGGATAACAGGTACCAGACCGCCGGCGGGTAGCCCTGGCGCCACCGTATCGCGGCAACCACGAGCAGGCTGGCGATCACGGTCAGGGCCAGTACGGTGTTCAGCAGAATGCTTTTGCTGTAGGGGAGAATGAACGTCAACGCCAGAAATCCCAGACAGAACCAGGCCAGGGTGGTGAGGGTGGTGGCCGGCAGGGAATCGGCTTGTACCTCCAGGAAGGAGCGGCCGAACAGGATCATGGCCAGCGCGCACAGGGTCAGGGAAATGGGGATGGCGAGGTTCGCGAAGTGCGCGCTTTCCGGCCAGAAATACTGGTTCGCGAAACCGCCCATGGCAAACAGGAACAGCCCCATGGCGGCCATGTAGAACGCATTGTGGAAGTAGTAGGGGGTGCCTGAGCTGAAAAACAGCAGCAGGTTGAATGCAGCGAAGATGACGAGGGCACCATAGAACAGGCCATGGGTCAGGGTCAGGTGGTTGCTGCTGGCAATCACCTCCTCGGGGGTTTCCAGAGCCAGCGGCACGTTCAGAGCGCCGCTGCTGTGGACCCGGATGGTCACCTGGCGCTGTTCCTGGCTGGCCAGGGCAAGGGGCAGGAGAAAATACCGGTAATTGACTTGCCGGGATGCAAACGGATACTGGTCGCCGGTGATCATTGAGCTCCGGTAGCCGTCCGGGCCGGTTTGCCAGAAACTGACCTCGTCGAGCAGCGGGTAATCGAGTTTCAGGTACCAGAGCCGGTGCGGGTCACCGCCGTTCCAGACATGCAGGTGAATCCAGTAAACCGACTCGGTGTGGCTGAACACCAGGTCGTGGCCGTTGGCCGGGGTCCAGGCGAAATTCTCCGGAAGCTGGTCCGGCGAGCGGGCTTCGTGGCCGGGATCGCCCGGACTGGCGGTGTGATAGCAGACATGGTCCATCAGGTGCTGGCGGGCAGTGTCGTCGGACAGGTCGAGGACGGGGCAGTCGCCGTGGCGGCCGGGGCTGTCGGCGTGGCCCGACAGCGACAGGCAACAGGCCAGGAGGGCGGGCACGATCCGTGTCAGGAGGGACATCTGCTTCTTCCGACGCTGGGGATGAGCCGGAAGTGTAGCCAACGGATACTGTGGCCGCTGTTAAACAGGTTCAAGTTTATCACTCCGGGGGAACCCGGTTGACAAGGAAACTTCATGGATCAGCTGATGGCATTCTGTCGGCCAGGCTTCGAGACGGAAGCCGGCCGGGAACTGGTGGACGCGGCGATGGCCGAGGGGATCTTCGGCTATTTTGAACCGGGCAAGGATCAGGGGCTGGTCCGATTTATCTTGACGGGCCACGAGTCCGCCCCGGACTTGCTCGCCCGGGTCCGTCTGGACGATCTGGTCTTTGTCCGCGACTGGTTCGTGGTTCTGGCAACCCTCGATCTGCCCATCCGGGACCGGGTGGGCGCCGTGATCGAGGCATTGCGCGGAGAGGGTCTGGCGCTGCCGGAAGCCTGCCGCGTCGAGGTCAGGGTTCTGGAGAACAACACCGACCGGGACCTGGGTAACTTCGCCAGGAAATGGGTGGCGCCTCTGTCCCGGGCGCTGCGCGGGGCCGGGCTGCTGAAGGCCGACCCGGACGCCGGGGCCGAGGCGCGTCTGGACATTCTGTTGCCCAATTTCTCGACCGCCATCGTTGGCCTCAGCCTCGCGGGCAACCGGGCTCGATGGCTGGGCGGTGCGCCCCGCCTGCGCCTGCCGGCCGCCGCGCCAAGCCGGTCGGCACTGAAGCTGGAGGAGGCCTGGAAGGTGTTTTTGCCCGCGGGACGCGAGCTGGATTATCTTGGCGGCGGCAAGAAGGCGGTTGATCTGGGCGCCGCGCCGGGCGGCTGGACTTGGCAGCTGGTTCGCCAGGGTATGCGGGTCGTTGCGGTGGACAATGGCCCGATGGATCCGGGGTTGATGGCTTCGGGGCTGGTGGAGCACGTCCGCGCGGATGGTTACCGGTGGCGGCCACGCCGTGGTGTCGACTGGATGGTCTGCGACATCGTCGACCAGCCTCGCAAGACTGCGGCCTTGGCGGTAACCTGGCTGGCGGAACGGCTGTGTCGCTACACCGTGTTCAACCTCAAGCTGCCCATGAAGCAGCGGTACGAGGAATGGCTGTTGTGCCGGGAGCGCATTGAGCAAGGGCTGGCGGAGGCGGACATTGGCTACCGCATGCGGGCCCGTCATCTGTATCACGATCGCGAGGAAATCACCTGCTTCATCGAACGCCTGGACTAGGCTCAGACGGCGCTCTGCTCCAGCACGGTGATGGTCTCCTCCCGGTCCATCATCGGGATCAGTTCGGCCATCAGCTCCTTGCGTTCGTCGGAGTGGTACCAACGGTTCCAGTCCGCTTCCGAGCGCCAGTTCGCCAGTGTGATCCGGTGGTTCGGGTCGTGGGCGTCGAGCAGGGTTTCCCCGGACACGAAGCCCGGCGCGGCCACCGCCTGCTGCAGGACTCGCCGGGCCCGCTGTTCGTAGGCGTCCTCCAGGGATTCGGCGATGTGGCGTTCAATCAGAACCCGTATCATGGCTATGTTCCCTCTTGTTTTTTGCCCCTATAAGCAAGAAATTAGCAGGAATTTCCGGAAAATCAGGTTCATTGCAGGCAAGGAGTGAATTTTGGTGACGGCTGCTGAATTCCAGGCCGAATTGGATGCCCGGGGGCTGTACTGCCCCGAACCGGTCATGCTGTTGCACAATCGCATCCGCGACGTGGCGCCCGGGGAGGTGTTGAAAGTACGGGCCACGGACCCCTCGACCACCCGCGACATCCCCCGCTTTTGCCAGTTTCTGGGGCATGAGCTGGTGAGTCAGGCGGCGCAGGGGGACGAGTTCGTGTATCTGATCCGCCGCGGCGCCTGAGCCGGGTCAGGACGAGCCCGAGGGCAGTCGTTCCAGGTGTCGGAGGAAGGCCTCCCGGTCCATCTCGCCCAGGACGCGCCGATCCGTCAGTTCCTGCCCGTCGCGGGTGTAGAACAGAAGAGCGGGGGGGCCGAACAGCCCCAGTTCGTCCAGCAGGGCCTGCTGCGCCGGAGTGTTGTCGGTCATGTCGATCTGCACCCGGGCGAAATCCGACAGGGCCCGGACCACGTCTGGATCGCTGAACACGGTGCGTTCCATGACTTTGCAGGAGATACACCAGTCTGCGTAAAAGTCCAGGATCGCCGGTCGTCCCTGCCGGCGTGCGGCGTCGAGTTGCGCCTTCACCTGTTCCGGGTCCGGCGTGCGGCGAAACAGGGCATGAGCCGGCGCCTCGTCCCGGACGGACGAGGCTGAGGCGACGGTAAACGGCGCCAGCGGGTTGAGCGGGTCCCGGGCGCCGCTCACCGCACCGGCCAGCAGCGCCAGGCCATACGCGAACAGCACCAGTCCCAGCCCCTTGCGGGTCCGTTCCCAACCCGCCCGTGCCGGATCCAACGCGCCCAGTTGCACGCCGGTGATGGTCACCAGCAGCCCCCACAGCGTCAGCGCCGCCCAGGCCGGAATCAGCCGCTCCACCAGCCAGATGGCAACGGCCAGCAGCATCACGCCATAGACGTGTTTGACGGCCGCCATCCAATGGCCGGTACTGGGCAGCAGCTTGCGGCCACCGATCGCCACCAGGATCAGCGGCATGCCCATGCCAAGGCCGAGCGCAAACAGGGCGAGGCCACCCATGACGGCGTCCTGGGTGGTGGAAATATAGAGCAGACTGCCCGCCAACGGCGCCGACACGCACGGTGACACCACCAGCGCCGACAGGGCTCCGATACCAAAGATGCTGGCGACGCGGGTGCCGCTGAGGCGGTGGCTGGCTTCGTTCAGGGGATCCCGGATGAAGCGGGGCAGCTGGAGTTCAAACAGATCGAACATGGACAGCGCGAAGATCACGAACAGTGCCGCGAACAGTCCCAGGACCCAGGGTGACTGCAGCTGCGCCTGCAGGTTGAAGCTGGCGCCCAGCAGGCCCGTCAACACCCCGGCCGCGGCGTAGGTGATGGACATGCCGAGCACATAGCTGAACGACAGCAACAGGGCATGACCGGTCGTGCGGGTATTGTGGCCCGAGACCAGCGAGGAAATGATCGGCACCATCGGCAGTACACAGGGAGTGAAGGTCAGGCCCAGCCCCAGCAGGAAGAACAGGCCCGCCACGGTGGCACCGGAGCGGCTGGAAAGGAAGCCGGCCAGGCCGGTCGCGGTCTCGGTGTCCGGCTCCATGTCTGGCCCGGTGTCGGGTGACGGCGTGGTCGGGCCCGCGGCCGGGGTACCGGCGGCGGTGCCGGGGTAATACAGAACTTCCCGGGTCTGAGGCGGGTAGCACAGACCTGCCTTGGCGCAGCCCTGGTAGGACACCTTGAGTGTGGCTTCCCGGGCGCCGTCGGGCAGCGACACCGGTACCCGGGCCTGGACCGGGTCATGGAACACGGTGACCTCGCCAAAGAACTCGTCCTCGGTGGTGTCCCCGGGTAGGGAGAACGACGGTGTTCCCACCTCGACCCCGGGTGTAACCGGGGTGACCGAGATCCGGTGTCGGTACAGGTAGTGGCCGGGCGCGATGTTCCAGTCCAGCAGCAGGGTGCCGGGCTCCGACGAGAAGCTGAACGGCAGGGCCTGGTCCACCGGCAGGAAGTCCGGGGAATCCCCGAACAGCCCGTTCCCGTGGGCGGTTGGGACCAGGAGCGTCAGGCCGCTGGCCACCACGAACAGGGCCCGACGTATGGGCCCCGGACAAATACGTGCAAGAAGGGTTGGAAAAACCATTGATGTCATGCTATCCGGTTGCGCGTGGGTCGAAGGGTCTGGCTCGCCCGCTGTGGACACAGGGGGCGGGGGAAAGTTCCCTCCAGTCTGGTATTGCGTCGTGTAAAGTCGCACAATAGCCGTCCGATGAAGCACAGTCCAAGCGATCTTATCATGCTGTTCAATGACCTGTTCCGGGACGACTACCGGACGATTTTGGTCAGGGGCGGCGACGAACCCGAATACCTGCCTGCGGACGGGCCGGATGGCCTGGCCCAGGTCGTGTTTGCCCATGGCTATTATGCCAGCGCCTTGCATGAAATCAGCCACTGGTGCATCGCCGGTGAGTACCGGCGCACACTTCATGACTATGGTTACTGGTACTGTCCGGATGGCCGTACCCGGGAGCAGCAGCGCGCGTTCGAGACGGTGGAGGTCAAGCCCCAGGCTCAGGAGTGGCTGTTTTCGGTGGCTGCGGGCTTCCGGTTCCACGTCAGTCTGGACAACCTGTCCGGAGGCGGTGCCTGTGACGAGCGGGGGTTCCGGCTCAAGGTGCTGGCCCAGGCTGAACAGTACCTGGCGCGGGGGCTGCCGCCGCGAGGCCAGGCGTTCTTCGATACGCTCACGGTATTTTACGGCACCGCGGAGACCTTCCACGAGTCCTGGCGGCAAGACGTCCAGCGTCTGATACCGCCCGACCTGTTTTACGACTGACCAAGGAATACCGAATCTGTATGACATCCAACCCCAAACACACCAGCGACTTCAAGTTCAGCGATCTCAATCTGGATCCGCGTCTGCTGGCGGCGATCGAGGCCATTGGCTATGAATATTGCACGCCGATCCAGGCGGAAACCCTGCCTTGGACACTTGCCTGCCAGGATCTGATTGGCCAGGCCCAGACCGGCACCGGCAAGACCGCGGCGTTTCTGATCACGGCCATCCAGGCGCTGCTGGAAACCCCGGTGCCGGAGTCCGAGCGGTTTGCCTCCGAACCCCGGGTGCTGGTACTGGCACCCACCCGGGAACTGGCGCTGCAGATCGCCAAGGACGCGGAGCCGCTGTGCCAGTATACCGGCCACACCGTCGCCACGGTGGTGGGCGGTATGAACTACGATAAGCAACGGGACCAGCTGCAGAACGAAATCGTCGACATTCTGGTGGCGACGCCGGGCCGACTGATCGACTTTCTCGGTTCTCAGGATGTGTTCCTCGACCAGATCGACATCCTGATCCTGGACGAAGCGGACCGGATGCTCGACATGGGCTTCATCCCCGACGTCAAGCGTATCATCCGGCGCTGCACGCCCAAGGAGGAGCGTCAGACCCTGTTGTTCAGTGCCACCTTCAACCAGGACGTGTTGAACCTGGCCTCCATGTGGACCCGGAACGCCGAGTTCGTGGAAATCGAGCCGGAGCAGAAAACCGCGGAGCGGGTGGCCCAGACGGTCTACTTGGTGTCCGAGGATGACAAACTGCAGGTGCTGGTCAATTACCTGAAACGCCCGGAAGTGGAGAAGGCCATCGTGTTCGCCAACCGCCGGGACCAGTGCCGGGATCTGGAACAGGATCTGCGCAATCAGGGCATCAAGGTCGCGCTCATGTCGGGGGAAATTGCCCAGAACAAGCGCCTGCGGACCCTGGACCAGTTCAAGAAGGGCAATATCCAGGTGCTGGTGGCCACGGACGTGGCGGGCCGGGGCATTCACGTCAGCGGCGTGACGCACGTCTTCAACTATAATTTGCCGGAAAACGCCGAGGACTATGTCCACCGCATCGGCCGTACCGGGCGCGCGGGCAGTCATGGGGTGTCGGTGAGCCTGGCCGGCGAGGACGACGCCTTTGCGTTGCCGGCGATTGAGTCCTACATTCAGCAGAAACTGAAGACCGAGGTGCCGGACGACAGCCTGATGGCTGCTCTCGATCAACCTCCGATTGCCCGCAAGAGGGGCGGCCGGCGAGGTGGTGGCGGGCGCCCGCAGGGTGGTCGCGGACGGCCGCGCAGGCATTGAAGGATAACGGGGATGACCATGCTGATCGTGGCAGACGAGAACATTCCGTTACTGGATTCCTTCTTTGGCGACATGGGGGAGATCCGCCGCGTCAACGGCCGGGACTTGTCGCCCGGGGAGGTCCGGGATGCCGACATTCTGCTGGTTCGCTCGGTCACCCGGGTCGACCAGCGACTGCTGGAGGGAAGCCGGGTCCGCTTTGTCGGCACGACCACCATCGGCACCGACCATGTGGACCTGGCTTGGCTGGAAGCCAACGGCATCCGTTTTTCCGCAGCCCCCGGGTGCAACGCCAACAGCGTGGTCGAATACGTGCTGTCGGTGCTGTCCCTGTACGCTGAACGTCGCGGCCTGGCGGACTGGAGTGATCTGAGTGTCGGCATCATCGGCGTGGGCAACGTCGGTGGCGGGCTGGCTGCTAGGTTGGATCGTCTGGGGTTTACCGTGCGCCTGTGCGATCCGCCACGGGCGGAGCGGGAAGGCGAGTCGGGGCCGGAGTTCGTCAGTCTTGACGAAGCGCTGGCGTGCGACGTGGTGACCCTGCACACGCCGCTGACCCGGGAAGGGCCTCACGCCACCCATCACCTGATCGGCGAGCGGGAATTGTCACGCCTGGGCGCCGGCCAGCTGCTGATCAATTCCGGCCGGGGCGAAGTGGTGGACTCGGCGGCGCTGAAAGCGCGCCTGCAGGCACCGCAAGCGCCGACGGTGGTGTTGGATGTCTGGGAGCGGGAACCGCGTATCGATCCGGAACTGGTTGAGCGGGTCTGGCTGGCGACGCCCCACATCGCCGGTTACAGCCTGGAGGGCAAGGTGCAGGGCACCGAAATGATCTACCAGGCGGTGAGTCGCTTTCTCGGGCTTCCGGTTCGCAAGAAGGCGGGCCAGTTCCTGCCCGAGCCGGCTCTGAGCAAGATGTCCTTTACCGGTGCTGCCGACGAGGGGCGGGCCCTGAGCCTGGCGCTGCGGGCCTGCTACGATCCCCGCCAGGACGACGCCCGGCTGCGCCTGGCCATGGCCGGTGACGCCGAGGCCCGTGCCGCCGCGTTCGACCGCCTGCGGCGGGATTATCCGGTTCGCCGGGAGTGTTCCAGCCTCAAGATTCAGCTCAAGGGAAGCAGCCGGTCGCTGCAGGACACCTTCCGGGCCATGGGGTTCAAGCTCAAGATTTGACACGAACGTTACGGTGATACGGCTGGGTGGAGGTAAAAAATAACCGCGAGCCCTGTCGCGGTTATTTTGCCAGCTCCGGGGAGGCTGTTTTCACACAGCCTCCCCGGAGTGCCTTTTTCGTTTCCTGCCATATCATGGCGCGGCGGCGGCCGGCCCGCTTCTGCCCCGTGCCAATGATCGATATCGGGCGGACACCAGGCCGTTTCACCTGCAGAAAACGCGAATACGTCACCGGCACGGGTGCCGGTCAGCGCGATACCGTCAGTGACGATCATGTGCTGCCCGGCCGGATGCGTATGCCACGCGGTGCGTGCACCCGGCGCGAAATGGACATAGGCACCGGAGAAGTGCGCTTTCTCGTTTTCCGGAAACAGGATGTCGACCTTCACATCGCCGGTAAACAGATTGTCAGGCCCGGCGAACGACCCCTGCGTCCCCAGCGGATACAGGGTCTGGGATGAGGGATGGCTGTCGGCTGCGGCAGTGCCGCTGCAGGTACAGCCGACCAGCGCCAGCAGCATGCTGCGCAGACCTTTGCGTTTCTGTGTCATGGAAACCTCCAAAGTGGTGTTGGAAATGGAAACCGTTGGCGCGATCAGGACGCGCGCTCCGCTGTCAGCGCGGTGGCGAAGAACTGCTCCAGCTTGTCGAAGGGGATCACGTCGGTGCGATCGTACAGATCGACGTGATTGGAGCCCGGCACCACATAGAGCTCCTTCGGTTCGGCCGCTGCCGCGTAGATATCTTCACTGAAGTAGCGCGAGTGTGCGTGCTCACCGATGATCAGCAGAATCGGACGCGGCGAAATCCACTCCAGCTTGTCGAGCAGCGGGAAGTTCATGAACGCGGGCGCCGACGTCTGTGTGAACTGGGTAATGGCGTTGGGGTGGTAACCGCGCGGGCGGGAGTACAACTCGCCAAACTCACGCCCGATCGGGGGCGTGTTCTCATCGATCTGCAGCGGCGCGCCGCGCTCGCTGAGTGCCGGTCGTCCGCTTTTGGGTCGGCGTTACCTACATTGAATCCCGTTGACCGCAGAAGCAATTGGCGCACACCGGCGGGCTTCCCTAGAATAGCGCGCCCTTCGGACCGGAAATGGATAACTGATGACCGCCTCCTCCCTGCTCAGAGACACGACCTTCATGCGCTTCTGGGTTGGCCAGATGGCCGCCTCCTTCGCGCAGCAGATGCTGCTGGTGGGGCTGGGCTGGCAGATCTACAACCTGACCGACAGCGCCCTGAGCCTCGGCCTGGTCGGGCTGGCGCGCTACCTGCCGCAGCTGGCCCTGACTCTGTATGGCGGTCATGTCGCCGACAACCTGAACCGGCGTACCATCATGCTGATCAGTCGCGGTGTCATGACACTGACCATCGCCGTGCTGGCCATCACCAGCGTATTGAAGATCATCACCCCGGCGATCATCTACGGCTGCTGCATCACCATGGGCGCCGCGCGTGCGTTCGAGATGCCGGCCACGCAGGCGATGGTGCCGAAACTGGTCGGTCCGGACCTGCTGGCGCCGGCCCTGACCTGGACCGCATCAGGCCGCGAGGCGACCACGATCATCGGCCCGGCACTCGGTGGCGTCATCTATCTCTTCGGCGCCGGCGCGCTGTACGGCACCAGCGCCGCCTGCGCCCTGCTGTCGGCCGTTATCCTGCTGGGGCTGGACTACCGCCACGAGCAGCGCCCGCGCCAGCCGATGACACTGGACTCGCTGCTGGGCGGCTTCCGCTTTACCTGGCATAACCCGGTGGTGTTCGGCTCGATCTCGCTGGATATGTTCGCCGTGCTGGTGGGCAGCGTCACCGCGCTGCTGCCGATCGTCGCCCGCGATATCCTGCAGACCGGCCCCTGGGGGCTGGGCCTGCTGCGCAGTGCCCCGGCCGTCGGCGCGGTGCTGATGTCGCTGTACCTGGCCTGGCGCCCAATTGATAGCCGGGTCGGGGTCAAGGTGTTTGCCGCCGTGGCCGTGTTCGGGGCGATGATCGTGCTGTTCGGGCTGTCGCACAGCCTCTGGTTGTCGGTCATCGCGCTGGCGGTGATGGGCGCGGCCGACATGATCAGCGTCGTGATTCGCCAGACGCTGGTGCAACTCGAGACGCCGGACGAGATGCGCGGTCGCGTCAGCGCCGTCAACTCGATCTTTATCAGCACCTCGAATCAGCTCGGTGAGTTTCGCGCCGGGCTGGTCGCCTCGCTGATCGGCGCCGCCCCCGCCATCGTCATCGGTGGCCTGGGCACACTGGCGATCACCGCGCTCTGGGCCTGGTGGTTCCCGGCGCTGACCCGGCGCGACCGGCTCGATATGCGCGCCGGGCCGAAAACGAAATGAATAGCCAGCACCGCCGCGTTAGGGTAAACTGCACGTCTTTCCCAAGCACTTTCCCGCACCGGTTTATCCCGCCCGCGTTCTGAAAGCACTGAAGTTCCGGTTCCGCCGCCTCCGGCGACCACCATTTTTACCAGAGAGTCATTCATGAGTTTTGCCAGTCTTGGCCTGTCCGACCCTATTCTCAAAGCGATTGCCGAGCAGGGTTACGACACCCCTTCCCCCATTCAACAGCAGGCGATTCCCGCCGTGCTGGACGGCCGCGACGTCATGGCCGCGGCCCAGACCGGCACCGGCAAGACCGCCGGCTTCACGCTGCCGATACTGGAGCGTCTGAGCAAGGGGCAGCGTGCCGGCGCCAATCAGGCGCGTGTGCTGATCCTGACCCCGACCCGCGAGCTGGCTGCACAGGTGGGCCAGAGCGTTGCGACCTACGGCCAGTACCTGCCGCTGCGTTCCACCGTGGTCTTTGGCGGCGTCAAGATCAACCCGCAAATGATGGCGCTGCGCAAGGGCGCCGATGTGCTGATCGCCACGCCGGGCCGTCTGCTCGATCTCTACAAGCAGAACGCGGTGCGCTTCGATCAGCTTGAAGTGCTGGTACTGGACGAAGCCGACCGCATGCTCGATATGGGCTTCATCCACGACATCAAACGCATTCTGGCGATTCTGCCGGCGCAGCGGCAGAACCTGCTGTTCTCGGCCACCTTCTCCGACGAGATCCGGGCGCTGGCCAAGGGGCTGGTACAGGATCCGGTCGAGGTGTCGGTGACGCCGCGCAACGCCACCGCCGATACCGTGAAGCAGTGGATCGTGCCGGTCGACAAGAAGCAGAAGGCACCGTTGCTGATCAAGCTGATCAACGATCACGCCTGGCATCAGGTGCTGGTGTTCACGCGCACCAAACACGGTGCCAACAAGCTCACCACCCAGCTGGAAAAGTCCGGCATCAAGGCCGCGGCGATTCATGGCAACAAGAGCCAGAACGCGCGCACCAAGGCCCTGGCCGAGTTCAAGGAAAATCGCCTGCAGGCGCTGGTGGCAACCGACATCGCCGCCCGCGGACTGGATATCGATCAGCTGCCGCAGGTGGTCAATTACGACCTTCCCAATGTGCCGGAAGACTATGTTCACCGTATCGGTCGCACCGGTCGTGCCGGTGCGACCGGACAGGCGGTATCGCTGGTTTGTGCCGATGAGATCGATCAGCTGCGCGCCATTGAGCGCCTGACCAACAAGGTGCTGGAGCGCCGCACCGTGACCGGGTTCGACCCCAGCCATGCGCTGCCGGAATCCAGTCTGGAGAACAAGCCGGCCCGTCGTCGCCGGCCGAAGAAGCCCAGGCCGCAGCACCGCGACGGCGTGCGCTCCGGCGATACCCACCGCGGCCATCAGCCGCGCGGCAACGGCGCGACACCGGCGGCACGCAGCCAGCGCCAGCGCTGAGCACCGCGTCCGCACAACACAATAAGGCACCTTGGGAGGCTGTGTAAAAACCGATTTCCAAGCCGCTGAGCGGGAAAGCAAGATGCCTCGGACAGAGTCCGGGGCATGTTTGCTTTGAGGCGGTTATAGTTTCAGGCTTCAGAAACCCTGAGAGGAGACTCAGGCCAGTCTCTCCAGCATTCCCTTCACATCGACCAGCGTCTTAAGCTCATCCTGCAGTTCCGCCTTGTGGGCTTCCAGGTTGCGATGACATTCTTTTTCCAGCCGTCGGGTACTGCTGGTCTGGTTGAGGTAGGCGTGGATATAAAGCTTGAGCAAATCACCGGGATGGTAAGGGCGGCGGCCGGTACGAACCGTCTGAGCTTTCCTGAACCCCATCTCTGACAAATTCAGTGAATCCACAAACGCATCAATGACGCGAACCGGATGATCTTCGGGGGCATAATTCTTCAGCGCTGGGTGGGAGCAACAGCGCCTGACTTCGAGCGGCGCCTTCAAGATGTCTCATAAAAAATAACCGCGAGCCCTGTCGCGGTTATTTTGCCAGCTTCGGAGGCTGTTTTCACACAGCCTCCGTTCGGTCCCCTTTTGGGTTGGGTTGCCCGCTTCGCCATCAAAGACTGGCCTGCTGCAGGGCCCGGATCCGCGCGTCCAGAGGCGGGTGGGTCATGAACAGGGCGGCAAAGCCTTCCCGGGCGCCACGGTTGATGCCGAAAGCCTGTAGCGTGTCCGGCATTTGGTCGGGCACTTCGCTTTCCTGTTTCAGCCGCGCAAGGGCGCTGATCATGGCCGCGCGCCCGGCAAGTCTGGCGCCGGCAAGGTCGGCACGGAATTCCCGCCGGCGCGAGAACCAGAATACGATGGTGCTGGCGAGGATGCCCAGGACCAGTTCGGCCACCATACTAACCACGAAAAAGCCGATGCCATGCCCCTGCTCATTACGGAACACCACACGGTCGACCAGTGATCCGATGACCCGGGAGGCGAAAATCACGAACGTGTTCACCACGCCCTGAATCAGGGCCAGGGTCACCATGTCGCCATTGGCCACGTGCCCGATTTCGTGGCCCAGTACCGCCCGGATCTCCTCCTTGTCGAAGCGCTGCAACAGCCCCTCGCTGACCGCGACCAGGGCGTCGTTCCGGTTCCAGCCGGTGGCAAAGGCGTTGGCCTGGGACGCCGGAAACACGGCGACCTCGGGCATGCGGATTCCCGCCTTGCGGGACAGCTCGGCCACGGTGTCCATCAGCCAGCGCTCCGCAGGGGTGCGCGGTGCGTCGATCACCCGGGCGCGGGTGCTCCACTTGGCCATCGGTTTGGACAGGAACAGCGAAACCAGGGCGCCGGCAAAGCCGAACACGGCGGCGAACGCCAGCAGCGACCCGTAGTCGATGCCCTGTTGGCTCAGGTAGCTGTCGACTCCAAGCAGACGCAGGGTGAAGCTGGCCACCAGAATGACGGCCAAGTTGGTCGCCAGAAACAACAGTATGCGCATGGTAATTCCTTGATATCTCCGTCAAAGACACAACGTCCGTCTGACCGGAATATGCGTCCGGAGTTCACCGCTTCAATATCATTACAGCGATTTAATGATTGGTCGCAGGCGGCGTCACCAGGAGGATGTGCTAAAGAAGGCCGCCCGGACGATGGCGCCGATGCGCTCGGAATGGCCGCTCCTGAGGGCCTGACGAATCAGGTGGATGTAGGTGGATAGGTCCTTGCGGACCGATGGGGGCAGCTCGCTTTCGTCGGGTGTGACACCCGCCAGCTCCGCCAGGGCTGCCGGTGCCGGACTGCTGAGGCGGATGAAGGCGTCCCGGGTGAGCACAGCCTGGTCCAGGGCCTCCTGACGGATGGTGTCGACATAGCGCAGAAAACCTTCTTCGGCCAGCCAGAGCAACGCGCCGAAGCAGGCCATGTGGCGTTTGCTGTGAAGGCCGAATTCGTCCGGCTCGTCCGGGCCGGCAATATCCTCGACAAACAGGTTGATCCGCCTGGGAAACGCGCTGTACAGCTGGCTCAGCGCGATGGCAACGTCCCTGTAGAATTCCTCGACGTGAATGTCCGCCATGTCGTTTGTCGCTATTGCTGATATTTGCTGAGGAAGTGGCCCAGGCGGGTCATCGCGTCTTCCAGGGTGTCTTCCCGGGGCAGGAATACCACCCGAAGATGCTGCTTGTCGTCGATATTGAAGGCCGATCCCTGGACCAGCAGGATCTTTTCCTGGAGCAGCAGATCAAGCACCAGCCGCTCGTCATCGACGATGGGGAACCGCTTGGGATCCAGTTTCGGGAACAGGTACAGGGCTCCGGCGGGCTTGACGCAGCTCACCCCGGGAATGTCGTTCAGCATGCGCCAGGCGGTTTCCCGCTGTTCGTAGAGTCGGCCACCGGGAGCCACCAGATCATTGATCGACTGATAGCCGCCAAGCGCCGTCTGGATACCCAGCTGTGCCGGTACGTTGGCGCACAGGCGCATGTTGGAAAGCATCTCAATGCCTTCGATCAGGTCCGTGGCCCGGTGCTTGGCGCCGCTGATGATCATCCACCCGGAACGGTAGCCGGCGGCCCGGTAATTTTTTGACAATCCGTTGTAGGTGAAGAACAGGACGTCGTCGGCCAGGGACGCAATGGACACGTGCTCGGTGCCGTCGTACAGGATCTTGTCGTAGATTTCATCGGACAGCACGATCAGGTTGTGCTGGCGAGCCAGCTCAATGACCTGCTCCAGAAGTTCGGTCGAGTAGACGGCGCCGGTCGGGTTGTTGGGGTTGATCAATACGATGGCCCGGGTACGACGGGTGATTTTCTTGCGGATGTCGTCGATGTCCGGAAACCAATTCTGTGCCTCGTCGCACCGGTAGTGCACCGGCTTGCCGCTGGACAGGGTGACGGCGGCCGTCCACAGCGGATAGTCGGGAGCCGGGATCAGTACCTCGTCGCCGGTATTCAGCAAGGCCTGCATGGACATCACGATCAGTTCGCTGACACCGTTGCCCAGGTAGATGTCGTCGATATCGACCTTGTCGATACCCCGCTGCTGGCAGTAATGCATCACCGCCTTGCGGGCGGAGAACAACCCCTTGGACTCCACGTAACCCTGGGCTTGGGGCATGTTGTAGATGACGTCCTGCTGGATTTCCTCGGGCACGTCCAGCTCGAATGCCGCCGGGTTACCGATGTTGAGCTTGAGCACGCGGTGCCCCTCTTCCTCCAGCCGGCGCGCCTCCCGCAGAACCACCCCCCGGATTTCGTAACAGACGTTATCGAGTTTGGCGGACTTGTAGTAGTTCTGCATGGATCGGATTCCTTAGGTAACGAATGGACAGGCCGGATGATCGAGGCAAGGGTTATTCTAGCGGAGCCGGCCCGGTCGACAATAGGGGAAATATGATCAATTGTGGCGAACTGGGGCGGGGTTAGCGGCCAAACTTCAACGCGATCCTCGGTTCTGTGAACCGGTGGCCCGTTTGGCGGTTCCGGACCATGTAAATTGTGCCATAGTATCTTGTGCGCAAGATAATTCTTGTTCAACGATCACTCTCAGAAGGCACGTGTCATGGCGGATACCCGTATTTACGATTTCACGGTCACCGATATTCAGGGCAACGAACGCAGTATGGCGGACTACCGGGGCAAGGTGCTCCTGATCGTTAACACCGCCAGCAAATGCGGGTTCACGCCACAGTTCGAGGGGCTCCAAGCGCTGTACCGGGATCTCCGCGACCAGGGGCTGGAAGTCCTGGGATTTCCCTGCAATCAGTTCATGAATCAGGACCCGGGGGATGAAGCCTCAATCCAGGCGTTCTGCTCCCTGAACTACGGCGTGGAGTTCCCGATGTTCGCTAAGATCGAGGTGAACGGGGACGGCACCCATCCACTGTACCGGTTCCTCAAGCGTCAGGCCCGGGGAATGATGGGTTCCGAGGCGGTCAAGTGGAATTTCACCAAGTTTCTGGTGGATCGCGAGGGGCGGGTGGTGCGCCGCTACCCGCCGACCGCCAAGCCCGAGGCGATCCGGGCGGACATCGAGGCCCTGCTTTGATGGCAGCGTCCGACGACCCGTTGCTGGCATTGGACAACCAGCTATGCTTCGCGTTGTATGCGGCGTACCGGGCGGTGGCGGGCCGATACCGGTCGCATTTGGCGGCATTGGGGCTGACCTATCCCCAGTACCTGGTGATGCTGGTGCTCTGGGAACATGCCCGCGAGGGCCGGGTGACCCGGGTGTCCGACCTGGGCGAACGTCTGCGGCTGGATTCGGGCACCTTGACGCCGCTGTTGAAGCGGCTGACGGCGCAAGGGCTGATCCGGAAGCAGCGGGCAGCGGACGACGAACGGGTGGTGCAGGTGTTTCTGACGGATGCGGGCGCGGCCCTGAAAGCGCGGGCCCGGCAGGTTCCGGCCCGGTTGCTGTGTGACCTGCCGGTGTCGCCGGAGCAGGTCGCGCGGTTACGCCAGCAACTCAGGTCTCTGCTGGCGGCGATGGATCAAGCGGTGCCCAACGGTTGATGGCGGCCCGCAGCGCCTCCCGGTTGTAAGGTTTGGTGATGTAATCGTTCATACCGGCCTTCAGGCAGTTCTCGCGGTCGCCGGCCATGACGTTGGCGGTCACCGCGATGACTGGCAGGTCCCGCCATTGGGGCTGCTGACGTATCCGCCGGGTCGCCTCGTAGCCGTCCATAACCGGCATCTGGCAGTCCATCAGTACCAGGTCGTAGTGTTGTTGCCGGAGTGCTTCCACAGCCCGCTGGCCGTTTTCCGCGAGATCCACGCGATGGCCCAGTTTCTTCAACAGGCTGCTGGCCACCAGCTGGTTCACCTGGTTGTCTTCCACCAGCAGGATGGACAGGGACGGGATGCGGACCGACGACTCCGCCGGAGCGTTGGGTGCCGGCAGGGCCGGGGGCTGGCAGCTGGCCGCCTGGCACAGGCACTGGTGCAGGTCTTGTCGACGCAGTGGCAGGGGCAGCACCTGCTGCCGGCTGTTGCCGGCGAGCCGGTTGCCGGTGCTGTCCGCCAGGATCACGCCCTCGCCCTGCCAACTGTCCACGAAGCGTCGGGCTTCCTCGGTGTCATCATCGAGGCTGGCCAGCAGGATACCCTCCGGGTGCCGGCTGGCACCGCGAACCGGCACCCCCCAGGCACGCAGCTGGCTTTCGATGGCGAGCCGGTGCGGGTAGCCCTGGGGTAGGGCCAGAGCGACCCCCACCCGTTTCACTTTCTCGGGCACGTCAAGATCGAGCGACGGTGCGGGAATTTCCTGGACCGGCAGCGGCAGGGTGACGGTGAAATGCGAGCCGCTGCCTTCCTGGGAGTCCACCAGGATCTGGCCATGCATGCGTTCGACCAGCTGTCGACACAGGGTCAGGCCCAAACCGGTGCCGCCAAACAGGCGCGTGGTTTGTGAGTCGGCCTGGGAAAATGGCGAGAAGATTCGCCGCAGGCCCTGGCGGGACATGCCGATGCCGGTGTCGATCACTTCCAGCCGTAGGCTGCCGCCGGAGTGGCTGGCCTTGATCCGGACCTGCCCCTTGTCGGTGAATTTGATGGCGTTGCTGATCAGATTGTTGAGAATCTGTCGGGTCCGGGTCGGGTCGCCCACGAACCCTTCGGGCAGCTCCGGGTCGATTTCGGTGATCAGATCAATGCCTTTGCGGCGAGCCTGTTGGGCATGGAGGGTGGCGCACTCCTCAATCAGCTGGCGCATGCTGAAGGGGATGCTTTCCAGGCTCAGCTTGCCGGCTTCGATCTTGGAAATGTCGAGGATGTCGTTGAGCAGGCTGAGCAGGCTTTCGCCCGCAGTGATGGCGATGTCCAGGCGGCTGCGCTGGCCCGGTTCCAGCTCGCCCTCGCGCACCAAGCTGAGCATGCCCAGTACGCCATTCAGCGGGGTTCGAATCTCATGGCTCATGCTGGCCAGGAAGTTGGCCCGGGCCCGGGCCCGGCGCACGGCGTCTTCCTTGGCTCGGACCAGGGCCCGATTGCCCCGTTGCAGGGCTTGGTTCTTTTCGGAGATTTCCCGGGTCCGGTCCGCCACCTCCTGTTCCAGCTGACTGGAGTAGTTCTTGATGGCGCTTTCGGCGGCTCGTAGTCGGGCAAGGCTGGAGTCGATGGTTTCAAGGTGCTGGTTGATGATGCCGACCATGGTGCCGATTTCATCCTGCTCGTGGCGGGCAGGGATCGGCAGTCGCACCTTTTCCGGGGAGTTTGCGGTAACCCGGTTCAAGGTATCGATGACATTGAGAATCGGCCGGGTCAAGACAAAGTAGAAGATGGCCAGCAGCGTGACGGACAGCGCCAGGCTCTTGAGCAGGCCGATGGCCAGGGTGTAGGCGCTTCGCTCCAGGAACTGGAGACCGTAGTGAAAGGTGTCGATGGTGACCACCAGGCGCCCCAGCGGCAGATCCTCGAGTTGCGGAACGCGCAGTTCCGAGCTGAACCTCAGGCTGTCCGAGAACAGCAGGTCGGAGACCCAACGGTAGGGGGACTCGGGGCGGTTCTGGTGGGCCGAGGCCAGGACGTGGCCCTCCCTGTCAACCAGGCGGGCATCAATGGTGGCCGGATGGCGCAGCAGTCCGTCTAGGAGCTCCTCGGCCAGCCGGATATCGATGTTGTAGGCGATCTGCGCCGCGGGGCTTTGACTGATCTCGATCATGGCGTTGATTTCCGCGCGCATCGAGGTCCTGGCGTTGAAGTAGTCCAGGGTGATCTGGATCAGATTGAGAACCAGCCCCAACGCCATGGCCACCAGCACGGTGTCGCGGGTTAGCCGGTAGGACAGGCGTTTGCGGAAACGGTTGGTCACGTCGGGCCGGGTTCCTATTGCGTGGGTGGCTGCGGCTAGGTCGACTGCTAGTCGTCGTAGTCGGCCTTTTTCTTCCATTCATCGTCCTGGAGGAAGTGGTCCCACTCCCGATCCAGTTTCGACAGGGACGCCTTGCTGCCGTCCTTGCCATTGGTACTCATGGCTTCCAGCTCCTTGATGCGGGTCCGGAAACTCTTCACGGCCTTCAGGGCCAGGGGATTGTCCTTGGACTTGCCCATTTCCGTGCTGGCCAAGTGGTAGGCGTGGATCGCCTTGCGGATCTGATTCTGCCGGACGTAGTCACGGGCCTGGAACACGTGGAGGTCGGCATGGGTCTTGTGAACCAGGAACAGCACGTATTTCAGGTTCTTCTTGGCGGTGGCCGCGTTGATGCTGCCGGATTTGTGCATGCCTTCGATCATGCGGAACAGGTTCTGCAGCAGTTCCTTGACGTAGCTGGCCTTTTCCGGGGAATCGATGCGCACCGGTGGGCGGGAGTCCTGGCTTTCCATGACCGCTTTCTTGGCCTGGGTAATGGCTTCGAGCCACTGCGCCACCGGTAGGTTGGACTTCAGGGCCTGCAGCTCATGGCAGGCCTCCTCCATGCGCTTGAGAATCAGCAACTTGAGGTCCGGTGTCAGGTACTGGCCGGGGATCTCGGTCAGTAACCGGTGCGCTCGGTTGTAGGTGTCTTCCTGGGCGGTGATTTTCCGCGCCCGTTCGATGCGAGCCCGTTCGCGCATCTGGCTCAGGACGATGATGACGATCGAAACGACGACGATACCGGTCAATAAGAGAACAATGGTGGTGGTATCCATGGTGTCAGCGCGAACTCCGGGGTCAGGTCAACGGGGATATGGCTCAGCAACGGATAGGGTTCTGGCGATCATAGTCAACTAGTCTAGGCAAGAGTAGCAGAAATAGTGGGTTAGGTCCGCCAGGGCGGATTGGGAACCTCATCATAGTCTTGGTGAATTTCTTCGGGCTGCCGTATTATCTCGGTGAATGGGCCCTGTCCCGAAATCCGTTTGCCACCGCGCTGGAGTGAGTCCGTGGATCTGTCCCGTGTCGACCTGAACCTGTTGGTTTACCTGGATGTGCTGCTCAGGGAGCGCAATGTGACCAAGGCTGCCAACCATCTGGGCATCACCCAGCCGGCCATGAGTAATGGGCTGCGGCGGCTCAGGGACCTGTTTAGCGATCCGCTGCTGGTCCGCACCAGCGAGGGCATGACCGCAACGGAGCGGGCCCGGGAGCTGCAGCCGCTGGTTCGCTCCATCCTGTCGGACATCGAGCAGGCGGTGCAGGAGAAAACGCCGTTCTCGGCCAAGGACAGCCAGCGAGTGTTCCGCATCATGGCCAGTGACTACGCCGAATCGTGCCTGATGCCGCGGGTGCTGCGGCGGATACGTCAGGAGGCCCCCCATGTCACGCTGGACGTGCTGACCCCCAGTGACGTCAGCTTCCTGGATGTGGAGCAGGGGCGCCTGGATATGGCGATCAACCGGTTCGACAAGATTCCCCAGTCGTTCCATCAGAAAACGCTCTGGACCGAGTCGTTTGCCTGCCTGATGAATGCCCGGAACCCGATTCTCAAGCAGCCCTTTACCCTGGACACCTACCTCGACGCCAGCCACATCTGGGTCAGCAAGACCGGCTTTGGGGTCGGCGTTGGGGTCAACCCTAAGGACGTGCAGCGGCTGGGCTGGGTGGATGAGGCCCTGGCTCGGATGGGGCGAAAGCGCCAGATATCGGTGTTCACCCGTCACTACCAGGTTGCCATGCTGCTGGCGGAGCAGCACGACCTGATCGCCACCCTGCCGTGCCGTGCCGCGTGGCTGCAGAAAGACAACCCGAATCTGGTGGTCAAGGTGCCGCCGTTCGAGATTCCCCCGTTTGAGCTGAAGATGGCCTGGAGTCCGCTGTTGCAGCACAACGCCGACCATCAGTGGCTGCGTAAGCTGATTGTCGAGGTGGCCGAGGAGGTGGATGCGGAATTCGCCCCGTTCGGAGCCAGGTTCGAGCAGGCCGAGGTGCCCCTGGCCCACCACTCAGAGCGGTAGTTCCCTCAGTTCCAGAGAGGGCCGGGCGGCGTCCCACATGCGCTGGTAGCTTTCGGCCAGCAGTTTGGCCCGGCCGCCGTGGGCGAAGCCGGCAACCCCCGACGGCTGGTCGAAGTCGTGGCGGCAGAGCAGGCCCTGCCGGTCCACCAGAAGGAACGGCTGCTCTTCCCGGGGGTAGTCGTCGTGGGTGAGTCTCAGCTCCATCTTGCTCGGCAATCGCCGCAGCAGCTCCACCAGCTGGTGACGGCGCTTGACCAGCGGTGTGTCGTCATGAATCAGCAGGCGCACCTCGCTCAGCCGGTGGCGACGGGCCAGCGCGGAAATCAGTTCCCGGAACCGGAAGCGGTCGTACAGGTCGTGTTGCAGCCAGCGGTCGTAAAGCCACAGCCGTTGCCGGGCCTGGCCCACCAGCGAATCCATCAGCGCCAACATCGTCGGCTCGTCATTAAAGGTCCAGCTGCGTTCGTCCCGCTCCAGAACCAGGGGCGCGTCGCCGTCGGCCAGGGCCGCCACCGCCAGCGCCGGTGCCAGGCAGCGCATATCGTAATGGGGGATGCCGGCGTCCTGATAGGCGTCCGAGCACAGGTGAAAGCCGGATTTCTGATAGAAGAGGACGGCGTGAGCCTGCGCCGACAGCCGGATTTCCTGAAACTGGCCGGCGGCGTCGGCCATCAGTTGCCGCAGCAGGGCTTCGCCGATGCCTTGGCCCCGGTGTTCTGGCAAGATCGCCATGCGACCGATGTGGGCGGTTTCCTCCAGCGTGCCGAACAGCCGCGCGACGCCGACGGGGGTGTTGTCGGGCAGGACCGCCAGGTAGTGGTCGGCGATGTCATCGGTGGCATCCCACTCCAGCTCCGGCGGCACGCCCTGTTCCTCGATGAACACCCGGCGGCGGATGTCGCGGATGTGACCGGGCGCCAGCTGCCAGCTGTATTTACGAATCCGGATCCGGGGCATGGCTTACTCGAAGTATACGGAGCCCTGGTTGTATAGGGCGGTGATCAGCCCGAGCAGGGCCGAGTCCTCGGCCAGGGGAGCCAGGGCCGCCATGGGGATACGGGCACCGGCGCACAGCAACGGGGCCAGGGGCCGGGCGTCGCCGCGCAGGAGATAGTGCTCGCCGTCGACGAACAGGGCGGTTTCCTCGCCCAGGTCGTGGTAGGCAAACCGGGACCCCTCGTTCCAGCGCAGCTGTTCCCCGGCGCGGATGGCCTCGGCCAAGTCTGCCTCGCCGGCAGGGTCATCGGGGGGAACCACGATGTCCAGGCTCTTGGGCGCGGTGGTGTACTGCCCGAACCACAGCACCAGTTGGCGGCGATCCAGCAGCCGTTCCCGGATCAGGGACTCAATCCGGTCGATCACCCGCGGGGCGATGATGCCGGGGTTGTCCTGTATCTGGAGATCCGGGTCAGACAGGTGTTCGGCAGCGTCGGACTGGCCACAGAGAAAATCGGTGAAGCCGGTCAGGATGTCATCCACGGTCGGCGCCCGGAAGCCCACCGAGAGGGTAATGCAGTCATCCTCGGCCACGCCATGATGGCCGATGCCGGGCGGCAGGTAGAGCATGTCCCCGGGGGCCAGGGTGACCGTTTCCTCGCCTTCCCAGTGGCTCAGGATGCGCAGCGGTGTTCCTTCCACCCGGGGTGAGGTGTGGTCACAGTGGCCTCCGAACGTCCAGCGGCGGTGGCCCTGGGCCTGGAGCAGGAAGACGTCGTACTGGTCATAGTGAGGGCCGACGCTGCCGCCTCGGGGGGCGTAGCTGGCCATGATGTCATCCAGGCGCCAGTTAGGCACAAAACGGAAGTGGTCGAGCAGGTCGGCGATTTCCGGCACCCAGTGGTCCAGTCCCTGCACCAGCAGTGTCCAGTCCTGCTCCGGCAGCTGCTGGAAACGGTCGGGTTCAAAGGGGCCGTTGTACAGCTGCCAGGGTTTGCCGTCTTCGTTTTCGATGATGATCCGGGATTCCACGCCCTGCTCGCAGGCTAGCCCGGCGAGCTCATCGGCGCTGACTGGACACTGGAAGCCGGGAAACGCCTGGCGGATGACCCGCGGCTTCTTCTGCCAGTAATCCCGCAGAAACTCGGAAGGTGTCAGTCCGCCCAGCATGTCCATGGTGCTCTCCCGTGTTCAGATTTTCCTGGCCTGTTCGGCGGCGTTGCCGATGTAAGTGGCCGGAGTCAGTGCCATCAGCTCCGCCTTGGCTGCGTCCGGAATGTCCAGACCCGCGACGAAATTCTGGATCACATCCGCCGACATCGCCTTGCCACGGGTCAACGCCTTGAGTTTTTCATACGGCTTTTCGATGTGATAGCGCCGCATGACGGTCTGGATCGGTTCTGCCAGCACTTCCCAGGCATGATCGAGGTCCTCGTTCAGGCGGTCCGGGTTGATCTCCAGTTTACCGAGCCCCTTGAGGGTTGCCTCGTAGGCAATGAGGCTGTGGGCAAAGCCGACGCCCAGATTGCGCAGTACGGTGGAGTCGGTGAGGTCCCGCTGCCAGCGGGATACCGGCAGTTTCGCCGCGAGGTGGTCGAACAGGGCGTTGGCAATCCCCAAGTTGCCCTCGGAGTTTTCGAAATCGATGGGATTGACTTTGTGCGGCATGGTGGAGGAGCCAACCTCACCCTCAACCGTCTTTTGCTTGAAATAGCCCAGGGAAATGTAGCCCCAGATATCCCGGTCCAGGTCGATCAGGATGGTATTGAAGCGGGCGATGGCATCGTACAGTTCGGCGATGTAATCGTGCGGTTCGATCTGCGTGGTGTAGGGGTTCCAGCTCAGGCCGAGGCTTTCGACAAAGGCCTGTGCGTTGGCGGCCCAGTCGACGTGCGGGTAGGCCGACAGGTGGGCATTGTAGTTGCCCACGGCGCCGTTGATTTTGCCCAGCAGCTCAATGCCCCGTATCTGCTCGAGCTGGCGGCGCAGGCGATGGACGACGTTGGCCAGCTCCTTGCCTACCGTGGTCGGGGAGGCGGTCTGGCCATGGGTGCGGGACAACATCGGCTGCGCGGCGTGGGCCCGGGCCAGCTGAGCCAGTTTCTCGATCACCCGCTCCATGGCCGGCAGCAGGCCCTGGTCCAGGCCTTCACGCAGCATCAGAGCATGGGACAGGTTGTTGATGTCTTCCGAGGTGCAGGCGAAATGGACGAATTCGGTCACCGCGTGCAGCTCCGGCACGGCGGCGATCTTCTCCTTGATGAAGTACTCCACCGCCTTGACGTCATGGTTGGTGGTTCGTTCGATTTCCTTGATGCGCTCGGCATCGGCCAGGCTGAATCCGGTCACCAGGTTGTCGAGGAAGGCGTTGGCTTGGTCCGAAAACGGCGGCACCTCGGTGATCTCCGGGTGGGCGGCCAGTTGTTGCAGCCAGCGGATTTCGACGGTCACACGGTTTCGAATCAGTCCGTACTCGCTGAAAATATTGCGAAATACGCTGACTTTGCTGCCATAGCGTCCGTCAACCGGGGAAATGGCGGTCAGGGCGGTGAGTTCCATCGAAAACCTCTCAAGTCATCAAGTATCGAAACAAGGGTAAACCGGGGCGACAATCATACACCAGGCGGGCACCTGAATCAGCGTCAATCGTGGGGGTGCCCGGGGTGGCCGTGGCGGGCCCTGCGTGCCAGTTCCCGGGCCGTATGGATTACCTTGCGTCGCGCCAGCACCAGTTGCCAGCGCCGCCCACCACACTGGCGCCAGAGCACGGCGGAGCGGATGCCCGCCAGCAGCAGCGCACGGATTTTCTCCGCGTTCTCGTCCCGTTGCAGGATGTCGGGATTGCCGGTGACCTGGATCCGGAGCCGGAAAGTGCTGATGGTATCGGTGTAGATGGAAGCCAGGTTGGCGAGCAGGTTGGGGTGGCTGTGGCCGAAATGGCTGGCGGTGTGGCGCGCCTGCTCGATGCGGTTGCCAATGACGTCCAGCAGGTCGGACCGGCTGCGGAGCTTGGACTCCAGGTGCGCCAGGTTCAAGGCATAGCGCAGGATATCGATGTCCTGCTGCCGGCTTTGTTCGCTCATGACGCTGGCCAGTGTTTCCAAGCCGGTGTGAAGGTTGGCCAGATCGCCGCCGTACACGTCAAGGGTGGTGTCCGGGACAGTCACAAACAGCGAACGGATGCTGGTTTCCAGGGCACGCGGGTCCATCGGAATGCCATGTGCGGTCTGCTGGACCAGCCGGGCCGCCTGGAACACGCCCGCCAGGGCGAGAGTCTGGTCATACAGGGTCCGGCTCATGGCTGGGCGGCCCCGGCGGTGCGGACGGACAGCCGCTCGGGCAGGACCTCGCCGTCACGCCAGGTCTGCTCAATGACGCCGCCACCCAGGCAGACCTCGCCGTCGTAGAACACCACGGACTGTCCGGGTGTCACCGCCCGTTGCGGTTCATCGAACACCACCTGGACACCGCCGTCGATCAGGGTCACTTCACAGTCCTGGTCGGGTTGCCGGTAACGGGTTTTGGCCCGGCAGCGGAAGCGGGCGGCCGGGGCTTCGCCGGCAACCCAGTCGATGGGGCCGGACACCAGCCCGCGGGCGAACAGCAGGGGGTGATCCTTGCCCTGAACCGCGATCAGGACGTTGCGTTCAAGGTCTTTGTCGGCAACGTACCAGGGGTCGTCACCGAAGTCGGCCAAGCCACCGATGCCCAGGCCCTGGCGCTGACCGATGGTGTGGTACATCAGGCCCTGGTGACGCCCGATCACCTGGCCGTCCGGCGTCTCGATGTCACCCGGCTGGGCCGGCAGGTATTGCTTGAGGAAGTCCCGGAACTTGCGCTCACCGATGAAGCAGATACCGGTGGAGTCCTTCTTGTCGTGGGTGACGAACCCCTGTTCGGCGGCGATCCGCCGGACCTCGGGCTTTTCCAGCTCACCCACCGGGAACAGGGTGCGGGCGATGCGATCACCGGAGACGGCGTGCAGGAAATAGCTCTGGTCCTTGTTCGGATCCAGGCCCTTAAGCAGCTGGGCACGACCGCTACCGTCGGCCAGCGGGCGCTGGCGGGCGTAATGGCCGGTGGCGATGTAGTCCGCTCCCAGGGTGATGGCATAGTCCAGGAAGGCTCGAAACTTGACTTCCTTGTTGCAGAGAATATCGGGGTTGGGCGTTCGCCCGGCCCGGTATTCCGACAGGAAGTGCTCGAAGACCCGGTCCCAGTACTCCGCGGCGAAGCTGGCGGTATGCAGGCGGATACCGATAGCATCGGCCACCGCCTGGGCATCGGCCAGATCGGTCATGGCGGTGCAGTACTCGGTGCCGTCGTCCTCGTCCCAGTTCTTCATGAACAGACCCTCGACCTGGTATCCCTGCTGCTTCAGGAGCCAGGCCGCAACCGAGGAGTCGACACCGCCGGACATGCCGACGATGACTCGTGTGGATTCCGGGGATGGAGTGTCGGGAGCGTGGTTCATGTCAGCCCTGTGATTGTCAAAACACCGAATGATAACACTCTCGATGCGCCTACGCCTGGGTATCCACCACCACATCCAGGGGGTAGCGGCGCCCGTTTCGGTAATCTTCTATGCAGCGCAGCACCATTGGACTGCGCAGGCGATCGCCCAGGCTGCGGATATCGTCCAGGGCCATCCAGTGAGCGGCGACGATACCGTCGTCCAGCGTTGAGGAAACCCGTCGCAGCGCCTTGGCGGCATAGCAGAAACGGTAGTAGGTAACGCCGTTGGCCGGCGCCTTGTAGGTATAGACGCCCAGGAAATGGCAGGGTTCTACCTGCCAGCCGGTTTCCTCGAGGGTTTCGCGTCGCACCGCATCCAGGATGGCTTCATTTTCCTCGACGTGGCCGGCGGGCTGGTTAAAGACGACGCGTCCGCCACTGACTTCCTCAACCATGAGAAAGCGCCCGGCCTCGTCCTCAACGATCACGGCGACGGTGGCATGGGGTGTCCAGGTCATGGCGCGCGGAACCTCCTGCGGCGATGGGCGGGGACTTTCCCTGGTTTGGCGGGCGCTGTCGTGGCTGCCGGGGAGTGCACGGTAACGGTCCGGTACTCGCCGGGGCGCAGCCCCTCCAAGGTCCAGTCTCCTATACGGTAGCGGATGAGACGCAGGGTTGGGAACCCGACCGCGGCCGTCATGCGCCGGACCTGCCGGTTGCGCCCCTCGGTCAGGGTCAGTTCCAGCCAACTGGTGGGAATGGCCGCCCGGTACCGGACCGGTGGCGTCCTGGGCCAGAGCGGCGGCGGCTCAATGCGGCGTGCCCGGGCGGGGCGGGTTCGGCCGTCCTTCAGGTCGACGCCCCGGGCAAGCTGGGTCAGGGCCTTCTCGCTGAGCTCGCCTTCAACCTGGACCCAGTATGTCTTGGCCATCTTGTGCCTGGGTGATGCGATGCGGTGCTGCAGGGGGCCGTCGCTGGTCAGCAGCAGCAGGCCCTCGGAGTCGTAATCCAGTCGGCCGGCGGGGTAGACGTCCCGCTGAGGGATCCAGTCTGCCAGGGTGGCGCGCGATGGAACCTCCGGGGTGTGGCGTGGGTCGGTGAACTGGCTGAGTACTTGAAACGGTTTGTTGAAGAGAATGAGTTCGGCCATGCCTGGGCGTCGGGCTCGTTGGTTTTCGAAAGTGGAGGCAGCACAGGGTATCGCAATCGAAACGCTTGGCAAGCCTCGGAGTGGAGAGGGTTCGGGCAAACAGACCGGGCGGGGACACCCCGCATGGCGTCCCGGGGGATGCATCGGCCACCAGGCCCGGGCGTGTAACGTCCTGCCGCCCGCGGACGTGGGGCCGGAATTCAGGCGTTGACTGCCCGGGGCGGATAGCCGCCGTCGTTGTCGGTGCCGTCTTGGGAGGGCTTGGTGTCGTCCTGCCCGGCGTCGGCCCGAGACCGTTTGGACGGGGTTTCCTCCGGAACGATGTTGATGGCGTGTACGCCCTTGTCGCTGGGTTTTTTGTCGAAGGTCACGGTCTGGCCAGCTTTCAGCGTCTTGTACCCTTCCATTTGCACCGACGAGAAGTGGGCAAACAGATCATCGCTACAGCCGTCTTCAATGATGAAGCCGTAACCTTTGGCGTTGTTGAACCACTTGACCTTGCCTCTGGGCATGATGAACTCCCCTGTTCCTTTGCTGTCTATTCTTATTGTTCGTACCGGACTTCCGGAGACTCCGCCGGTTTGACGTTGTTACGTTGGCATCGCAAATGTTTACATTTTTTAACAATGCACTCTAACTGTCGACCAATTGGGTGCCGGAGTCAATACTTTCTGGCGGTGGAATGTGTGGTTTACCGGGGCTTGGAAGCGGTATCATGCGATGAACGGCGAGTCTCTCGCGCGAGCAGGGGCTGGCTGCTTGAAATGCATCCCGCCGACAACCACATTTATCGAAGGACACCGAGCAACCGGTAAAGAATCATGCGGACTATCGACCATTCTCTACTAGTATTGAATCAGGGGGAGGACAACCAACCGGATCGGCACGACGACGTGAGCGTTGCGCCGGAGAAGCCCGCCCTGAAACGCCCGGCCCGGTATCGGGTGGTGCTCCTGAACGATGACTACACACCGATGGATTTCGTGGTGGATGTGCTGATGAAATTCTTCGGGATGAATGAGGAGAAGGCGACGCAGGTGATGCTGCTCGTCCATACGCAGGGAAAAGCCGTGTGCGGCGTATACACCCGCGACATCGCGGAAACAAAGGCGGCCCAGGTGAATCAGTATTCTTCGGAATGCGAGCATCCGCTCCTTTGTGAGATTGAACGTGCGGACTGACAGACGTTGGGGTGGCCCATGCTGAGCAAAGATCTTGAAATTACGTTGAACGCGGCCTTCAGGAATGCCCGTGAAAAGCGTCATGAATTCATGACGGTGGAGCATTTGCTGCTGGCCCTCCTTGACAACGAATCGGCGGTGGGCGTCCTGAAAGCCTGTGGCGCGGACCTGGAACGCCTGGAAGAGGAACTGGTGGAGTTCGTGGATTCCACCACGCCCCTGATCCCGAGCAACGACAACGAGCGCGAGACCCAGCCGACCCTGGGTTTTCAGCGGGTGCTGCAGCGGGCGGTGTTCCACGTGCAGTCGTCCGGCAAGAAGGAGGTGACCGGGGCCAATGTGCTGGTCGCCATCTTCAGCGAACAGGAAAGCCAGGCGGTCTACGTTCTCAAGAAACAGAACATCGCCCGGATCGACGTGGTGAATTACGTTTCCCACGGCATTTCCCGGGTCCAGGGCAGTGAGGACCAGGAAGGGCACGACCAGGCCGCACACGATGATGCCGGTGAAGACGGTGTTCAGTCCCGGCCCCTGGAAAGCTATGCCACCAACCTGAACGAACAGGCCCGGCAGGGGCGGATCGACCCGCTGATCGGCCGTGAGCATGAAGTGGAACGGGTGGTTCAGATCCTTGCCCGTCGCCGTAAGAACAACCCCCTGCTGGTGGGTGAGGCCGGCGTGGGCAAGACGGCGATTGCCGAGGGCTTGGCCAAACGCATCGTCGACGGTCAGGTGCCGGACATCATCTCCGATGCCGTGGTTTATTCTCTGGACATGGGCGCGCTGCTGGCCGGTACCAAGTACCGGGGCGACTTCGAGAAGCGCCTGAAGGGGCTGCTCAACGAACTGAAGAAGCAAAAACACGCGATTTTGTTCATCGACGAGATTCACACCATCATTGGTGCCGGATCGGCCTCCGGCGGGGTCATGGATGCCTCCAACCTGCTCAAGCCGATGCTGAGTTCCGGTGAAATCCGGTGCATCGGATCCACGACCTTCCAGGAGTTCCGCGGGATTTTCGAGAAGGACAGCGCGCTGGCCCGGCGGTTCCAGAAAATCGATGTAAACGAGCCGAGCGTGGAGGATACCTACCAGATCCTGAAGGGCCTGAAGCCCAGTTTCGAAAAGCACCACGACCTGAAATACACCGACAAGGCTCTGCGGGTGGCGGCGGAACTGGCCGACCGTTACATCACCGACCGGCATTTGCCGGACAAGGCCATCGATGTCATCGACGAAGCGGGTGCCCGCCAGCGCATGCTACCGGCGGACAAACGCAAGAAAACCATCGATGTGTCGGAAATCGAGGATGTGGTCGCCAACATCGCCCGCATTCCGCCGAAGAATGTCTCCACCAGTGACAAGGACCTGCTGCGCAACCTGGAGCGGGACCTGAAAATGGTGGTGTTCGGGCAGGATCCGGCCATCGAGTCGCTGGCGAACGCCATCAAGCTGGCCCGTGCCGGTTTGAAGGCGCCGGAGAAACCTGAAGGGGCCTTCCTGTTTGCCGGTCCCACCGGCGTGGGCAAAACCGAGGTTACCCGGCAGCTGGCCAAAATCCTGGGGATTGAGCTGGTGCGCTTTGACATGTCCGAGTACATGGAGCGGCACACGGTGTCCCGATTGATTGGGGCGCCCCCCGGATACGTCGGCTACGACCAGGGGGGCCTGCTGACCGAGGCCATCAACAAACACCCGCACTGCGTGCTGCTGCTGGATGAGATCGAGAAGGCGCACCCCGAAGTGTTTAACCTGCTGCTGCAGGTCATGGACCATGGGACCCTGACCGATAACAATGGCCGCAAGGCGGATTTCCGGCATGTGATTCTGGTGATGACGACCAACGCCGGCGCGGAAACCATGTCCCGTCGATCCATTGGCTTCAGTGAGCAGGATCACAGCACGGACGGCATGGAGGTGATCACCAAGACCTTCACGCCGGAGTTCCGGAACCGTCTGGATGCAATCATCCAGTTTGCTGACCTGCAGAAGGAGACCATCACTCACGTGGTGGACAAGTTCCTGACCGAGCTCCAGGCTCAGCTCGACGAGAAGCACGTGGTGCTGCACGTCGACGAGGACGCCAAGGCCTGGTTGGCGGAGAAAGGGTACGACGTCACCATGGGGGCACGCCCGATGGCCCGCCTGATCCAGGACAAGATCAAACGGCCGCTGGCGGAGCAGATTCTGTTCGGCCGGCTGTCGGAGCGGGGCGGGGACGTCTATGTCCGCCTGAAGAACGACGAACTGGAGTTCGAGTACGAGGACGAGCCAGCGGAGGCGGTTTGAACCGCGTCCCGGTTCACGACCAACAAAAAACCCCGCTCAGGCGGGGTTTTTCCGTTCAGATGTCATGCGCCGATCAACGGGCCCGATAAACGATACGGCCCTTGCTCAGGTCGTAAGGCGTCAGCTCAACCTTGACCTTGTCGCCGGTCAGGATGCGGATGTAGTTCTTGCGCATTTTGCCGGAGATGTGTGCGGTGACCACATGGCCGTTGCTCAGCTCAACGCGGAACATGGTGTTGGGAAGGGTATCGATGACCACGCCTTCCATTTCAATGACATCTGATTTCGCCATTCAGTAGAGACCTCGCTGTGAAACGCTTCGGGTGATTTTAAAAATTGCGCAATTTTGCCTGATTTGTCGCCATATGGCAAAGATCAGTTCGGCTCCATGACCCGCCATTGGCCGTCACGGAGGGCTTCCAGGGGGTGGAAGCGGGTTTTGTAGTTCATCTTCCGGCACTGTTTGATCCAGTAGCCAAGATAGACATGGGGCAGGTCCCGGCGCCGGGCTTCTTCCACCTGCCAGAGAATCGCGTAGGTGCCCAGGCTGCGCTCTTCGAGCTCCGGTTCGAACGTGGTGTAGATCGCCGACAGGCCGTCGTCCAGGACGTCAATGGCTGCCAGCCCCACCAAGGTGCCGTTCAGGCGCATTTCCAGAAACCAGGAGTCGGTGGCGCCGTCGACCAGGAACGAGATGAACTGTTCCCGGGACGGTGGGTACATGTCGCCGTCGCTGTGCCGTTGTTCGATATAGCGGGCGTAGAGCGCGTAGTATTCCTCGCTGAACCGCGTCGGCACCAGCTCGCAGGTCAGGTCCTGGTTTCGCTTGAATACCCGGCGCAGGCCCCGGTCTGGCCGGAACTGCTGAACCTGCAGGCGAACGGGTATGCAGGCATGGCAGCGTTCGCAGTGGGGCCGATAATAGTGGGAGCCACTGCGGCGAAATCCCAGCGCGGTAAGCTGGCTGTATAGCCTCTTGTCGATCCTCGCCCTCGGGTCGACAAACATCGTGGTGGCTTCGCGGTCCGGCAGATAGCTGCAGGCGTGGGGCGGGGTTGCGAAAAACACCAGGGTTCTGAGGTTGCTCATTCACACCTCCGGACCGCTCCATTGCCAGGTAAACCGCCAGTCATGCTGGTCGGGCTTCCGATCGATACTTGCCCTGAGTATAGATAAAAACTCGGCGCGGGGAATACTCCGGGCGCCCATGGTCAGCAGATGCCGGCTTTCCACCTGACAGTCCATCAACCGGTAGCTCCAGATCCGGAGCTGGTTGGCAAGATGTACCATCAGGACCTTGGAGGCGTTGGTTTCCAGCGAGAACATGGACTCACCAAAGAAGCAGCGCCCCATCGCCAGGCCGTACATGCCGCCGGCCAGTTCGTTGCTCCGGTTCCAGATTTCGATGGAATGGGCGATGCCCATCCGGTGCAGCTCGGTGTAAGCGGTGATCATATCCTCGGTGATCCAGGTGCCCTCTGCCCGGGTCGATGCGCACAGGCGAATGATCCTGCCGAACGCCTGGTCCGCGGTAACGTGGAAGTAGCGCCGGTTCAGGGTCCGTCGCAGACTTCTGGACACATGGATTTCCTCCGGAAACAGCACGCACCGGGGGTTGGGGGACCACCAGAGGATGGGCTGGTCGTCACTGTACCAGGGGAAGATGCCATTCCGGTAGGCGAGGATCAGCCGCTTGACCGACAGGTCACCGCCGAGGGCCAGAAGTCCGTCCGGATCTTCCAGAGCGCTCTCGGCGGGGGGGAACCAGAGCTGGTCCGGGTCAAGCCAGGGAAGCGAGGTCATCCGGCTCCCGCGAGGATCAGCCCAGTTGATCCAGGTACTTTTCCGCGTCCAGAGCGGCCATGCAGCCAAAGCCCGCGGAGGTGATCGCCTGGCGATACACGTGGTCGGCCACGTCGCCAGCGGCGAACACCCCCGGAATGCTGGTCTGGGTGGCCATGCCGTCGAGGCCGGAGCGAATGCGGATGTAGCCGTTGTCCATCGCCAGCTGGCCCTCGAACAACTGGGTGTTGGGCTTGTGGCCGATGGCAATGAACACGCCCGCCAGCTCAAGATCCCGGGTGGAGCCGTCCTCGGTGCTGCGGATGCGCATGCCGGTCACGCCCGTGTTGTCGCCGAGCACCTCGTCCAGGGTATGGTTCCAGATGATGTTGACGTTGCCGTGCTCGGCCTTCTCGAACAGCTTGTCCTGCAGAATTTTTTCCGCGCGGAGACTGTCACGGCGGTGCACCAGGGTGACCTCTTCGGCGATGTTGGCAAGGTAGAGGGCTTCTTCCACGGCGGTGTTGCCGCCACCGATCACCGCGACCTTCTTGTTGCGGTAGAAGAAACCATCGCAGGTGGCGCAGGCGGAAACGCCCTGACCCTTGAAGCGCTCCTCGGATTCCAGGCCCAGGTACATGGCGGAGGCGCCGGTGGCGATGATCAGCGCGTCGCAGGTGTACTCGCCATTGTCGCCCTTGAGACGGAACGGACGGTGGCGCAGATCGGCTTCGTTGATGGTGTCGTAAACAATCGTTGTTTCAAAGCGTTCTGCATGTTTTTGCATGCGTTGCATGAGTTCCGGACCCTGCACGCCATCGTGATCTCCGGGCCAGTTGTCCACGTCGGTGGTGGTGGTGAGCTGGCCGCCGACTTCCAGGCCGGTGATCAGGGTCGGGTTGAGGTTGGCCCGCGCCGCGTAGACGGCGGCGGTATAACCGGCCGGGCCGGAGCCAAGAATGATCAGGCGGGAGTGTGTGCTGTTGCTCATCGCTGTCTCTCAAAGATGTTTGCTGTCAGGCCTTGGGGGCCGTCGGTTCGGATTCGGATAAATGGCAAAAGGCTATCATGAAACCGGGGTGATGCTATTCGATTCGGGCAATTCCACTGATTAAACCTAGCTATGCGGCCGGGCCCGGAACTATTCAAGTACCGGCACGTCGGTCAGCAGTTCCTGCACCCGTTCTTTGCTCTTGCCCGGTTCCCCCTGTTCCAGCCGGTGTTCCGCCACGGCGGGAAACACCGCTTGGAGATCGTCCGGCAGGACATGGTGCCGGCCTTCCATCAGGGCCCAGGCCTTGGCGGCGCGCAGCAGCCCCAGGCCGGCGCGGGGCGACAGGCCATAAAGCAGTCCCGGCAGACGCCGACTCTGCTCCAGCAGGCGCTGGACGTAATCGAGCAGGGCCGGGCTGGCGGCGACCCGGTGCACGCCGTTGAGCAAGGTGTCCAGGGCATCCGGAGTGAACTGGGGCTGCAGCTGTTCGGTCAGTCTCCGGCGGTCCTCGCCTTCCAGTAAGGCGCGCTCGGCCTTCGGGTCCGGATAGCCCAGGCGGATGCGCATGAGAAACCGGTCGAGCTGGGATTCTGGCAGCGGGAAGGTGCCGCCCTGTTCCGCCGGGTTCTGGGTGGCGATAACGAAGAAGGGCGCAGGCAAGGGGCGGGTCGCGCCTTCGATCGACACCTGCTTTTCCTCCATGGCCTCCAGCAGGGCGCTCTGGGTGCGCGGTGAGGCCCGGTTGATCTCGTCGGCCAGGACCACCTGGGCGAAGATGGGGCCGGGGTGGAAGACCAGTGCGCCGGCCTGCTTGTCATACATGGAATAGCCCAGAACGTCCGACGGCAGCAGATCGCTGGTGAACTGGATGCGCTGATAACTGAGCCCGAGAATCCTGGCCAGGGCATGGGACAGGGTGGTCTTTCCCATGCCCGGAATGTCCTCGATCAGGAGGTGGCCACGGGCCAGCAGGCAGCACAGGGCAAGGCGAATCTGTCGCTCCTTGCCCAGCAGGATGCCATTGAGCGCGGTGATCGCATCGTCGACCAGCGTTTTCATGCCCGGATCAGTCTCTCACCCGCTTGACCAGGTCGCCGTAGGCGTCGATCCTGCGGTCCCGGAGGTAGGGCCAGATGCGGCGCACGGACTCGGTGCGGCCGCGGTCGAGGGTGACGGCGAGGACGGTTTCGTCCTGGTCGTTCGCCCGCGCCAGGAACTCGCCCTGCGGACCGCAGATGAAGCTGTTGCCCCAGAAGCGGATGCCATCGCTGTGGCCGGAGGGGTCGGGCTCGGTGCCGACCCGGTTCGGTGCGATGACCGGCAGATTGTTGGCGACGGCATGGCCCCGTTGTACGGTGACCCAAGCCTCCAGCTGCCGGGCCCGTTCGTCCGGGCTATCGTTCATGTCCCAGCCGATTGCGGTGGGGTAGATCAACAGGTCGGCGCCCGCCAACGCCATCAGTCGGGCCGCCTCCGGGTACCACTGATCCCAGCACACCAGCACGCCAAGGTTGCCCACGGAGGTGCGGATCGGCGTGAAGCCGCTTCGGCCGTCGTTGAACTGGGCGTCGCCGGGGGTAAAGTAGAATTTCTCGTAGAAACCCGGGTCGTCGGGGATGTGCATCTTGCGGTAGAGGCCGGCGATCTCGCCGTCCTGTTCGAACACCACGGCGGTGTTGTGGTAGACGCCGTTCATCCGGCGTTCGAACACCGAACCCACCAGTACGATCTCAAGCTCCCGGGCCAGCGCCGACAGCCGCTGCGTGGTGGGGCCGGGGATGGGTTCGGCGAGTTCGAACACCGAGGTGTCCTCGGTCTGGCAGAAGTACAGGGTGGCATGCAGCTCCTGTAGAACCACCAGCTCGGCTCCCTGGGCGGCCGCCTCCCTGATCAGGGCTTCGGATGTCGCCAGGCTGATGTGCTTGTCGTTGCTGCACGTCTGCTGAATCGCGGCGACGCGCAGCTCCTGTGATTGGGTGGTGCGGGTCATGGTTTCACAACTCCTGCGGGCAGTTGCATGGTGACGCAGTGCAGACTGCCGTGTTGGTACACCAGCGGGCGGCAGTCAATGGGAATGATTTCCCGGTTCGGGAAAAGGTCTTGCAGGACGGCGATGGCTTCCCGGTCCTGGGGCACACCATAGATTGGCAGCAACACCGCCCCATTGATGATCAGGAAATTCGCGTAGGTCGCCGGTAGGCGTTCGCCGTCGTCGCCAAACACCGGGTCCGGCCAGGGCAGGGCGGTCAGCCGGTAGGGCTCGCCGTTGCGTTGCCGGAACTCCCGGAGTTCCTCCTCCATCGCCGCGAGGGCGCGGTAGTGCTCGTCGCTGGTGTCCGGGCAGGCGACGTAGCAAATGTGGTCCGGAGCGCAGAAGCGGGCCAGGGTATCGATGTGGCTGTCGGTGTCGTCCCCGGCGAGATAGCCGTGGTTGAGCCACAGCACACGGTCGGCGCCCAGGTTATCGGCGAGCTGCTGCTCAATGGCGGTCCGGTCCAGGCTGGGGTTGCGGGTGGGCGTCAGCAGGCATTCGCTGGTGGTCAGCACGGTGCCCTGGCCATCGGACTCGATGGAGCCCCCCTCCAGGACAAAGTCCAGAGAAATGAGGGGGTGGGCTCCGAACACTCCGGCATTGGCCAGGTGACGGTTCAGGGCATCGTCCTTTTCCCAATGGAACTTGCCGCCCCAGGCGTTAAACCGGAAATCCAGCAGCTCGGCGCCGCGGTCGGTCAATACCGTAATCGGGCCATGGTCCCGCGCCCAGGTATCGTTGGCCGGAGCGGGGACCGTGATCACCCGCCCCGGCAGCCCGCGCTCCTCGGCATAGCGGTTGAGGTCTCGGTGAAGCTGCTGGAGGCGGCTGACGTGTTCGCAGCTGATCACCAGGTGTTCAAACCGAAGCACCGCCCGGGCAATGGCTTCGAACACGGTTTCCACCTCCGGAAGCCGGTCGGCCCAGTCGGTGCCCGGGTGGGGCCAGGTAAGCATGACTGCACTTTGGGGCGCCCATTCGGCGGGCAATACGCGTTTCGAAGTCACGGAGGAAGTACCTTACTCGCAAAAGCTGCCATTCTAACCAACGACTGGCGTTACGTCAGGATGCGAAACGCGAATTGTGCCGGGCGGGGTGGCGAGGGCTCAGTGTGAACGGTCGAGTACCGTGTGAATCACCCGATCCCGCTCAAAATAGACGGTGAAGCCCGGATAGCGCCACTGGCTGATCGGCGGCTCGCCCACCGGGCCGCGCACGCTTTGGGGCTCGCCCCACCGGGCCCGGACCGAGGCGGTGCTCATGCCGGCCCTGGGATAGTCGGCCTGGCTTCGGTCCGCCTGGCTGCCAACGGGCACCGCCAGTTCGTCCGCGTGCAGGGGGGTATGCGGAGTGAGTGACAGGGCAGCAAACAGGGTCAGGGCGCCGAGCAGGGTTTTGTTTTTCGTCATTGATGGATCTCCATGGATAAATCGTAATATCCGAAAAAGGTTAGCAAAGACAGCACCTTTTTCTCAGTTTATTCCTTTTGCCGTTGTCGGATTTGCCAACGCATCACATGACGGGCGATTTGTTGCCGGTCGCTGTCGTTCAGCCGGATGAATTCCGTGTGAACCCGCGTGGTACCGGAGGCTTCCGGCTGGCTGCCGAGGACCTCGGCCACCGCGACGGGGCGAAAAAGTTCCGGAGGCAGGGTCATCCGTAGGGCCAGCCGGTCGCCGGGACGCCAGTCTCCCTCCGGGCTGGAAAACGACAGACCGCCTTCGCTGAGGGTCACCTCCTGCCAGGCATCCGGTTGCAACGGATTTTGCTCAAAGGCCATAATGCGCGCCAGTATGTCGAGCTTGCCATTGAGGGATTTGATCAGGGCCGTCAGGGCCCGGTCCCGCTCGGCGAGACTGGCCAGCTGGCTTTTGACCTCGTGATCCAGCCGCACCAGCTCCGCTTTCAGTTGCCCGAGATGGTCACCGTCGAAGACATCGCCATCCAGAGGTGCATCGGCTGCCAGTCTGCGGACTTCCAGGCCGACCCGGTCCTCGATGCGGAAGTATTCCCGGCGCTCCGGGCCGGCGTCGGCCGTGTCGTCGGGGGTGGGGCGTGCGTGCATGATTCGGGCACCAGAATAGTCGTTGATAAAGAAAAGTTTAGCAGTTTCCCGGGACGGCTGGCACCGAAACGGGAAAAGAGTCCACCGAAGAATCAAAGGTAGCAACGGGCGCCTTTTCATGTTTAAACCTCTTTCGATTTGTATCGGCCTGCGATACACCGCGGCCAAGCGTCGCAACCACTTCATTTCCTTCATTTCCCTGACGTCCATGATCGGCCTGATGCTGGGCGTGGCGGTACTGATCATTGTCCTGTCGGTGATGAACGGGTTTGACCGGGAACTCAAGCAACGCATCCTGGGTATGGTGCCGCACGCGGTCATCGAAGGGGTGAACGGCATCGACGACTGGCGGGCGGTCAAGCAGGCGGTGCTGACCCATCCCCACGTCCTGGCAGCGGCTCCGTTTATCCAGGGGCAGGGCATGGTGACCGGCGGCGGCGAGGTTCGGGGCGTGCTCATCAACGGCGTTCTGCCGGATCAGGAGCGGACCGTGTCGATCATCGAGGATCATATGGTGGAAGGGTCGCTTGACGACCTGAAGCCGGGCGAGTTCGGCATCATTGTCGGCCGCTTGCTGGCCGCCAGTCTGCGCTTGCAGGTGGGCGACCGTGTGACCGTCGTGCTGCCGGAAGCCTCGGTCACGCCGGCTGGGGTGTTGCCCAGACTCAAGCGCTTCACGGTCAAGGGTATCTTCAGTGTCGGCGCCGAGCTGGATGGCAACTACACCCTGATTCACATGGACGATGCCGCCAAGCTGGTGCGCACCGGTGGCAAGGCTCAGGGCGTTAGGCTGCTGGTCGACAACCTGTTCGCGGCGCCGAAGGTGGCGCGGGATGCCGCGCGGACACTGGCGGGCCGGTACTATGTCTCGGACTGGACTCGTACCCACGGCAACCTGTTCCAGGCGATCCGCATGGAGAAAACCATGATCGGCCTGCTGCTGATGTTCATCGTGGCGGTTGCTGCTTTCAACATCGTGTCGACGCTGGTGATGGTGGTGACCGACAAGACGGCGGATATCGCCATTCTGCGCACCATGGGGGCTACACCGGGCCGGATCATGCGGATCTTCATTGTCCAGGGGGCGGTGATCGGGGTCTTCGGTACTTTGGTCGGCACCAGCCTGGGTGTACTCGGTGCCCTGAACATCAGCGCCTTTATTTCGTGGCTGGAAGGGGTGATCGGGCACAAGTTCCTGAGCGCGGATGTGTACTTCATCAGTTATCTGCCGTCCCAGTTGCAGTGGCAGGATGTGGCCATCATCAGTGGCGCCGGCCTGGCCATGAGTCTGCTGGCCACCATCTACCCTGCGTGGCGCGCGTCCCGTATCGATCCGGCGGAGGCCTTGAGGTATGAGTGAGAAGCAGGCAGCTGGGCACGCCGATGCCGCAGTCATCGAGTGCCGCTCGGTTACCCGAACCTATCAGGAAGGGCCGGAACGGCTCACCATCTTTTCCGACATTTCCCTGCGGGTGGCGGCCGGGGAAACCGTGGCCATCGTGGGCAGCAGTGGTGCCGGCAAGACCACCTTGCTCAATCTACTGGGGGGGCTGGACAAGCCATCCTCCGGTCAGGTGTGCATTTGTGGCGAGGATATCCACCGAATGTCCGAGTCGGCCCGGGCACGCTTTCGCAACCGTCACCTGGGGTTTGTCTACCAGTTTCATCATCTGCTGCCGGAATTCACGGCCCTGGAAAACGTGATGATGCCCTGCGCCCTGGGGGGCGTTTCGGTTGCCGAGGCCCGGGACCGGGCGCGGACGTTGCTGGATCAAGTCGGGTTGGGCGCGCGCCTGTCCCACAAACCGGGCGAACTGTCGGGCGGCGAGCGCCAGCGGGTCGCCATTGCCCGGGCCCTGGTCAACGCCCCCCAGTGTGTGCTGATGGACGAGCCGACCGGTAACCTGGATGAGCAGACCGGAGAAGGGGTGCGCCAGCTGATCGAATCCCTTCGGGACCGGTCCGGTATTGCGTTCGTGATGGTCACCCACGACATGCGGATGGCCCGCAGCCTGGGGCGGGTGCTGCGTCTGGAGCAGGGGCGTCTGGTTCAGGAGGCCTGATCCGTCGCTCGGGCCCGCTGTTGCTGCCGGAGTCGCCAGCTGGCCCGGATCCGGCGTCGCCAAAGGTACTGGATGACCAGGTAGGAGGTGCAGGCGAATGCCGTGGCACAGATCAGCGACCCCAGGTACAGCGGTACACCGATTTCCAGAATGCGCTCGGCGATCCAGGCCCAGGACCAGTGGAATTCGAAATCCAGAACCGGCCGGTGCAGTACCCAGGCCCCGACCTTATAGTTGAAATAGAAAAGAGGCGGCATGGTGATGGGATTGCTGATCCAGACCAGCGCCACCGAAAGCGGCAGGTTGGCATTGAACCAGATGGCGAAAAACGCGGCCGCGACCATCTGAAAGGGCATGGGAATGAACGCGAACCAGATGCCGACCAGGAAGGCACGTGCCACGCCGTGGCGGTTGATGTGCCACAGATTGGGTTCATGAAGAATATCGCCGAGGCCGAGAAAGCGCAGTGACTGTATGGACTGCACCTTTTCCGGTGTAGGCAGATAGCGTTTCATGAACTGTTTCGGCATAGGCAGCGGTGCCTTCTGTCGTGTGACCGTTCCGCGTACCAGGGACGGCGCGGACCGAATTGAAACCCGGGAGGACAAGGAGTGTCCGGAACTGCAATCGGGGCCGCCTGGGCGGCCTTTTCGTGCGGCGTTATCTTACTGTATCGGTTGCCGGTGTTGCCAGCATGGACTTGGCTTGCCGGCGCCGCCATCGTGGTTTTCCTGATCGCGAGCCGGAGGCGGGCACGGGTGTTGGCCGCTCTGCTGGCCGCGAGTCTGGCCGGGATGGCCTGGGCCGCCTGGCATGCCGAGACGCGACTGGCTCAGCGCCTGCCGCCCTCGTTGGAAGGGCAGCCAGTGATCGTGCGCGGCTATGTGTGTGATCTGCCCACGCCGGGCCGTTTCCAGAGCCTTCGCTTCCGTTTCTGTGTCACCGAGTGGCCTGGCCAGACTCAGGGGATCCACCCACCGGACACCCTTCGGCTGTCGTGGTATCGGGGCAGCGCCGAGACCCTGCGGCGGCACCGGCTGCAACTGGACGTTGTGCTCAAACGCCCCCACGGAGCGCTCAATGCCGCTGGTTTCCGCTACGAGGACTGGCTGTTCCGGCACGGATACCGGGCGACCGGCAGCGTGCGTTCGGCGGCCTTCGATCCCGCGGTGCCCTGTCATGGGCACTGCCGGTATGCGCTAGCCCGGCAAGCGTTGGCGGACTGGGTGGAGGCCAGGTTCGGGGCGCTCGATCAGTACCCGTTGATCGCCTCGCTGATGATCGGTAACCGGCAGGCCATGAGTGAGGAACATTGGGCCCTGCTCAAGGCTACGGGGACGGTGCACCTGGTGGCCATTTCCGGGCTGCATCTCGGCCTGGTGGCCCTGGCGGTGGCCTGGCTTAGCCGGCGTCTGCTGCTGATGCTGCCGGTCTCCTGGCTGTCCGAGCGTACGCTGCGTCGACTGGTATTTTTCCTGGTGGTCGCCGGCTGTCTGTGTTACGCCCTGGTGGCGGGGTTCACCGTGCCCACCCGGCGGGCACTGGTGATGGTGACGATCGCGTCCTGGACGCTGTTGTGTGCCCGGGAACCGCGCCCCTGGCAGAGCTTCTTCACGGCGCTGGGCTTGGTCCTGATGGCCGACCCGTTCGCGCCTCTGGATCCGGGATTCTGGCTGTCGTTTGCCGCGGTGGCTGTTCTGTTGTGGGTGCTCGTGGGCCGCCTGGGGCCGGTTGGCTGGCTCCCGGGGCTGATACTGACTCAGGTCGCCGTTTTCGCGGGCCTGTGGCCGATACTTGCGTCTCTTGAACAGGGTCAGCCCCTGGCGGGGTTGGTGGCCAACCTGTTTGCCATTCCTTGGGTGTCCGTTCTGGTCATGCCGGCACTGGCGCTGGCGGCGGTCGCAATGGCGCTGGCACCAGGGCTGGCGGAGCCGGTGGTGCCGGGCCTGGATGTGCTTCTGGGAGGCCTTTGGCAGCTGCTGGCGTGGGTTGCGTCCTGGCCCTGGCCGGAACCGGCGTATGCCGGCGCAGGGACACTGGGCCTGGTTGCCGCTGTGCTGCTTCTGGCCCTGAGACTGCCGTTGCCGGGGCTGCCGGTGGCCGTTCTGTTGTCGCTGCTGGTCTGGTGGTGGTCGCCGGTGCCGTCGCCAGCGTCAACGGCGACGGAGTCGGTCACGGTTCTCGATGTGGGGCAGGGGCTTTCCGTGATGATTCAGGCCGGCGGCCACGTTTTGGTGTACGACACCGGTCCGGCCGTGGATGGCGTGTTTTCCAGTGTGACTTCCACGCTGGTCCCGGTGCTTCGGAGTCGGGGCATCCGGCGTATCGATCACTTGGTGCTCAGCCATGCCGACCAGGACCATGCCGGGGACGTGGCGGGGCTGCTGGCCCGGATGCCGGTCGGGCGCATCGAAACGGGCGAGCCCGAGCGTATCCGGGAGCGGTTGCCGGAGGCTCCACAACCGGTATTGCCCTGTCGTCGGCGACGCGAAACCCTCGGTGGGTTCGATCTGCTGTTCTGGCACAGCCGGCATGCCCAGCGGGGTAACGACGCATCCTGTGTCCTGATAGTGCGCCACCGGGCGTCCGGGGTGGAGTGGGTGTTGCCGGGAGACCTGACTGTCACGACGGAGCAGGAGTTTCTGCGGGATGATGTCCTTCAGGAATCACCGACCTATCGCATTGTGATTGCCCCCCATCACGGCAGCAAAACCTCGTCTTCTCCGGCCTGGGTGACGCACCTGGCGCCGAATCTGGTGGTCTACAGTGCCGGTTACCGGCACCGTTTCGGCCACCCCCATCCGTCGGTGACGGCGCGTTACCGGGCGGTGGGCGCGACCGCGCTGAACACCGCCTGTTCCGGCAGCCTCACCTTTTCCGTGGCCGCGGAGGGGCTGGATATCGTTGAGGCCCGCAGCCGTGCTCCGTTCTGGATCTCGGCTCCGGGACTGGCCCGGTCACAATGCGGCCAACCGTGATGTAACGGGTGTGGCCAGGCCCCGCAGCTATGCTAAAGTAGCGCGGCTTGTAACTGATCAGGGAGACCAAGCGTGTTCGAGTTGTTGAAAGCCGGCGGCATTTTGATGGTGCCCATCGTGGCCTGTTCCATTCTGGCACTGGCCATCGTTCTGGAGCGTTTCTGGACACTGCGCGCGTCGCGGGTGGCACCGCCCCAAACCATCAACGAGCTCTGGCGCTGGATCAAGAAAAAGGAACTCAACGGCCGCAAGCTCAAAGCCCTGCAGGCATCCTCTCCCCTGGGGCGAATCCTTGCCGGTGGTCTTCTGAATGCCAAGCATGGCCGGGAGATCATGAAAGAAAGCATTGAACAGGAAGCCAGCCAGGTCATCCACGAACTGGAGCGTTTTCTCAATCCTCTGGGCACCGTGGCCACCATCGCGCCGCTGCTGGGGCTGCTTGGCACAGTGATTGGCATGATCAAGGTGTTCGCCGAGATTCAGCTGGCCGGGGTGGGCAACGCCGCCAACCTGGCTGGGGGGATTTCCGAAGCCCTGATCACCACCGCGGCCGGGCTGTCGGTCGCCATTCCGGCCCTGATTTTTCACCGCTACTTCATTCGCCGGGTCGACGAGCTGGTTGTCAGTATGGAACAGGAAGCCATCAAATTGATCGAGGTTGTGCACGGGGATCGTGAAATCGACGTGGAAGGAGCCTGAACACCGTGAAGTTCAAGCGCCAGAGAAGCCAGGAAGTGGGCGTTGACCTGACCCCGTTGATCGACGTGGTCTTCCTGCTGCTGATTTTCTTTATGGTATCCACCACGTTTACCCGGGAAAGTCACCTCGAAGTGGAGCTGCCGGAAGCCAAGGGTGAGGTGGCGCCGCCATCGGAGGTGAAGCAGATCGATGTCGTTATCACCGCCGAGGGGCAGTATTTCCTCAATGACCGGCCACTGGTGAACAACCGGCGGGAAACCCTGGAACGGGGGGTCCGGGAGCTGGCCGGGGGTGACACCTCGTTGCCGTTCATCATCACCGCCGATGCCCGTACGCCGCACGAGTTCGTGGTCCGGGCCATGGACGTTGCCGGTCGCCTGGGGTTCGCCAAACTCAGCATTACGACAGAGCGGGAGGCCGAGTCCGGTGATTAAGGCGCCCTCCGCCCAGCCCGCCCTGACGCCGCCTCCGACCGGAGGATGGGACACCTACAAACGCCTGCTGTCATACGTCAAGCCCTTCTGGGTGGCGTTTTCCCTGGCGGTGGTGGGGAACATCATCTACGCGGCCGCCTCCACCGGTATGGCGGCTGCCATGGAATATGTGATTGCGGCCATCGAGCATCCCACCGACGAAAACCGGTTGCTGCTGACCCTGGTGATTGTCGGCGTGTTCGCCTTGCGCGGTGTCGGCACGTACATGAGCAGCTATTTCATCAGCTACGTCGGCCGGCATGTCATCAACGCCCTGCGCAACGACCTGTTTGACCGGATGATGACGTTGCCGTCCCGCTACTTTGACGACAACGCCTCCGGGCGCCTGGTGTCCAAGCTCACCTACAATGTCGAGCAGGTGGCCGAGGCCACCACCAACGCGGTGACCACCACCCTTCGGGAAGGACTGACCATTGTTGGTCTGCTGGGCTTCATGCTGTACACCAACTGGAAGCTGACCCTGCTGTTCCTGACCATCGGCCCCATCATCGCAGGTGTGGTCAGCTACGCCAGCAAGCGCTTCCGCAAGATCAGCCGGCGGATCCAGGGGTCGATGGGGGATATCACCCACGTAGCCTCCGAATCCATCGTTGGTTACCGGGTGGTCCGTACCTTCGGTGGCGAGGAGTACGTGCGGAACCGGTTCCGGGCGGTCAGTGAGCGCAACCTGCGCCAGAGTCTGAAAATGGCCGCCACTCAGGCGACCAGCGTGCCGGTCATCCAGGTCCTGGTGGCCATCGCCATTGCACTGCTGGTGTGGATGATGCTGGCTCCGGAAATCCGTGGTGAGATGACCACGGGGCAGCTGGTGGCGTTCCTGACCGCGGCCACCACCATGGCCAAGCCGATTCGCCAGGTCACCAACATTCACGCCAAGGTACAAAAGGGCGTGGCGGCGGCCCACGACATCTTCGAGACCATCGACGAGGCTCCCGAGGAGGACCCGGGCCAGCACGCACCCGAACGGGTGGCGGGCGACATTGAATTCCGCGACGTTTCCTTCCGGTACCGCGACCAGCTGGATGATGTGCTTCGCGACATCTCCCTGACCGTGCCCGCCGGCCAGAGCGTGGCCCTGGTGGGTCGCTCCGGCAGCGGCAAATCGACGCTGGTCAGCCTGTTGCCACGTTTCTACGAGTACACCGGCGGTGAGATCCTGATCGACGGCCGACCGCTGCGTGATTACACGCTCAAATCCCTTCGGGCCCAGATCGCGCTGGTGACCCAGAATGTGGTGCTGTTCAACGACACCGTGGCTGCCAACATTGCCTACGGCGCGTTGCGGGACTGCTCCCGCGAGGAAATTCGGGCGGCTGCCGAGAAAGCCCACGCCCTGGAGTTCATTGATCGCATGCCCAACGGGCTGGATACCGTGATCGGTGACAACGGCGTGATGTTGTCCGGTGGACAGCGCCAGCGGCTTGCCATTGCCCGGGCACTGCTCAAGGACGCCCCGATTCTGATTTTGGACGAGGCCACCTCGGCACTGGATACCGAATCCGAACGGCACATTCAGGAAGCGCTGGAAACCGTCATGAAGGGCCGGACCACCCTGGTCATTGCGCACCGGCTGTCCACCATCGAGAACGCCGACCGGATCCTGGTCATGGACAAGGGACGCATTGTCGAGTCCGGTCGTCACGACGAACTGCTTGCCGCTGGCGGTGCCTATGCCCAGCTGCACCAGGTCCAGTTCAGTGAACAGGCATGAGCTCGCTGGTTGATCGACTGTGGTATGGCGGAGGCCGGCCCCTGCGCTGGCTGATGCCGCTGTCCTGGCTCTACCAGGCGGTGGCGGAGGCCCGTCGCCGCAAGGCCTGGACGGAACGCCACCAGAGCCTGCCGGTGCCGGTGGTGGTGGTGGGCAACATCACCGCCGGCGGTACCGGAAAATCCCCGCTGACCGCCCGGCTGGTGGCGGCCATGGTGGCCGCGGGCTGGCGACCGGTGATCCTGAGCCGGGGCTATCGCGGCAGATCCCGGGAATACCCGTTGCGGGTGACCGGTGATTCCGATCCGGCGCTGGCCGGCGACGAGCCGGTGATGCTGGCCCAGGCCACGGGCGTGCCGGTGGTGGTCGACCCCAAGCGCTCAAGGGCTGCAGCCCATGCTCTGTCCCAGTCGTTGGGCGATGTTCTGATCTGTGACGACGGCCTGCAGCACTACGCTTTGCCCCGCGACATCGAGTTGGCCGTATTTGACGCCAGTCGCGGGCTGGGTAACGGCGCCCTGATTCCGGTGGGCCCGCTGCGCGAACCCGTGTCTCGCCTGACCGGGGTGGACTTCGTGCTGGTCAACGGTGCCGACGGCGACCGGGACGGGCGTCTGGCGGCCTTCGCCGGAATCGAGCACCCCGGACTGTTTGCCATGGGGCTGCGCGCCACCACGCTGGTGCACCTTCGGACGGGCCGGCGAGCGCCGCTATCGGAGTTGCGGGGGCGGCCGGTTCACGCACTGGCCGGTATCGGCAACCCCCGCCGGTTCTTCGACATGCTCCGAAGCCTGGGAGCAGAGCTGCGGGCAACGGCCTTTCCCGACCACCACCGGTTTTCCCAAGCGGATCTGGCCAGCCGTGCCGGGGAATGGCTGGTGATGACGGCAAAGGACGCCGTAAAATGCCGTGGGTTCGCGCCCGACAATGCCTGGTATCTGGCCGTGGAGGCAGAGGTTCCCGATGCCTTTCTGGACGCCTTCCTGGCGCAGCTGGATGCCAGTGCCCGACAATTCAACGAATGCAAGACACATGAGAACGGACCATGGATAAGAAGCTGACCGCGTTACTGGCGTGCCCTGTGTGCAAGGGGGAACTCAAGCTGGACCGGGACAGGAACGAACTGATCTGCTATCAGGACGCCATGGCGTTTCCGATCCGGGATGGCATTCCTGTCATGCTGGCGAGCGAGGCCCGGACCTTGACCACCGACGAACGCCTGGACAAGCACTGACCGGCCGCAGGAGTATCGAACAGCCATGAGTTTCACCGTTGTTATTCCCGCCCGCTATGCCTCCACCCGGTTGCCGGGCAAACCCCTGGCCGACATCGCGGGCAAGCCCATGATTCAGCACGTCTGCGAGCGCGCCGCCGAGAGCCTGGCCGGTCGTGTGGTGGTGGCCACCGACGATGACCGTGTCCGTGCGGCCTGCGAGGCGTTCGGCGCCGAGGTAGTCATGACCTCTCCGGATCACGCCAGCGGCACCGACCGGCTGGAAGAAGTGGCCCGCCGGCTTGGCCTGGAGCCGGACCACCGGGTGATCAATGTTCAGGGCGATGAGCCCCTGATCCCTCCGGCGTTGATCAATCAGGTGGCGGAAAACCTGGAGCAGTACCCGGAAGCGGCGATCGCCACGCTGTGCGAACGCATCCATGACATCGAGGCGCTGTTCAACCCCAATGTGGTCAAGGTGGTGTTCGACCATCAGGGGATGGCCCACTATTTCAGCCGCGCGCCCATTCCCTGGGCCCGGGACACGTGGCCCGATCTGGCCGCCGCCGCCCAAGGGCTGTGCTCGCTGCCGGATGGGGTGGGCTATTTCCGGCACATCGGCATTTACGGTTACCGGGCCGGCGTATTGAGCGATTTCGTGTCCTGGGCGCCGGCACCGACGGAGCGCACTGAAAGCCTGGAGCAATTGCGGGCCCTGTACAACGGCGCGCGGATCCATGTAGACATCGCCGCTGAGAACCCGCCGGGTGGTGTCGATACCGAAGCCGACCTGGCCCGTGTACGGCAGTGGTTCGCCTCCCGGGGGGAGGGCTGATCATGCCCGAACGCACACGGGTTCTGTTCGTCTGCCTGGGCAACATCTGCCGCTCGCCCAGCGCTGAGGGCGTGTTTCGAGCGCTGGTGCGCGAGGCGGGGGCGGACTGGATCGAAACGGATTCCTGCGGTACCGGTCATTGGCATATCGGCAAAGGGCCCGACCCCAGGGCCGTGGCCGCGGCCCGGCGCAGGGGAATCGACATCAGTGACCTGCGCGCCCGCCAGTTCCGGGCATCCGATCTGGACGACTTTGACTTCATCCTGGCCATGGACCGGCAGAACCTGGCGGACATCCGGGACATTTGGCATCAGAATGGCGGGACCGAACCGGAGCTGTTCCTTGCCTATGGCTCTACAGCGCACGAGGAAGTCCCGGATCCCTACTATGGCGGTGATCAGGGATTCGAGCACGTGCTGGATCTGATCCACGATGCCAGCCAGGGCCTGCTCGCGCATATCATGGAGCGGCGCCGTTGACCGAGCAGTTGTGCATTCGTGAACGGGTCGATCTGCAGCCGTTCAATACCCTGGGCGTAGCGGCCCGGGCCCGCTATTTCATGGAGCTGACCGACCCGGCCCAGGTACCGCCCGCCCTGTCCTGGGCCGCCGAACGTGGCCTGCGGCCGCTGATTCTCGGTGGCGGCAGCAATCTGATTTTCGCCGGGGCGGAGATCCATGCCCTGGTTCTGCGCATGGCCATTCCGGGCCGCCACTGGGAGCGGGTCGAGGGCGATGAGGCAACCCTGGTGCTGGGCGCCGGGGAAAACTGGCATGAGGCGGTTCTCTATGCTGCCCGGTCCGGTTACCGGGGCATTGAGAACCTGGCCCTGATTCCGGGAACCGCGGGCGCGGCGCCGGTTCAGAACATTGGCGCTTACGGCGTGGAACTGTGCGAGGCGCTGGAATCGGTGACGGCGTTCGACCGGGAACGGGCGCAATGGCGGCGACTGGGCACCGACGAGTGCCGCTTTGCGTACCGGGACAGCCTGTTCAAGCAGTACCCCGGCCGCTTCGTAATCTCGCAGATCCACCTACGCCTGTCCCGGAGCCAGCCCCTGCGACTGGAGTATCAGGAGCTGCGAGATTACCTGGCGGACTGCCCGGTGTCATCCCTGGACGCCCTGGCCGTGGCCCAGGCGGTGATGGCCATCCGCCGGCGCAAGCTGCCGGACCCGGCGCGGATTCCCAATGTTGGCAGTTTTTTCAAAAACCCTGTGGTGAGCGAGGCGGACTACGCCCGGCTCAAGTCCCGGCATCCGGGGCTGCCGGCCTATCCGCAACCCCAAGGCGTCAAACTGGCGGCAGGTTGGCTGATCGACCAGTGTGGCTGGAAAGGGTATCGGAACGGGACGGTCGGCGTACACAACCGGCAGGCGCTGGTGTTGGTCAATCACGCCGGTGGTTCCGGTCGTGACGTGCTGGCGCTGGCCACGGAAATCCGGGCCTCGGTCTTGGAGCGGTTTGGCGTGGAGCTGGAGATGGAGCCCGGGGTGGTCGGCGGCGCCGGGCTTCCTCCTATCGGCTAGCGCCCGCGTGGCCGCCGCGGGCGCCGTGGGTCTCAGAGCCCTTTTCGGGGCGATACCTTGACCAGAAACGACAGCGCGTCCTCCAGTGGGATGTCCTGTTTGTCCGTGTCCCGGCGACCCTTGTACTCCAGAGTGCCCGCAGCCAGTCCTCGGTCGGACACGACCAGACGGTGAGGGATGCCGATCAGTTCCATGTCCGCGAACTTGACCCCCGGCCGCTCGTTACGATCATCCAGCAATACATCGAAGCCGGCTTGGCGCAACTGCTCGTACAACTTCTCGCCGGCTTCCGCCACGGCGGCGGACTTATGGGCGTTGAGGGTAACGATGGCCACTTCGAAGGGGGCGATGGCGTCCGGCCAGATGATGCCTCGATCATCATGGTTCTGCTCGATGGATGCGGCCACGATCCGGGATACGCCAATGCCGTAGCACCCCATTTCCATGACGACGCTCTTGCCGTGTTCGTCCAGAACCGTCGCGTTCATGGCCTCGCTGTATTTTTTGCCCAGCTTGAAGATGTGGCCGACCTCGATGCCCCGGCGAATCTCCAGGGTGCCCTTGCCGTCGGGGCTCGGGTCGCCCTCGACCACATTGCGCAAATCCTCGACGCGGGCGAGCGGCACGTCCCGTTCCCAGTTGACGCCGGTCAGGTGATAACCATCCCGGTTGGCACCGCAGATGAAATCCGCCAGATGCGCGGCGCTACGGTCCACGATCACCGGCACCGGCAGATTGACCGGACCCAGGGAGCCCGGCGCGCACCCGATGGCGTTTCGGATTTCCTCGTCGGTGGCCAGGGTCAGCGGCTCGGCAACGCCGGGCAGCTTTTCCGCCTTGATGGTGTTCAGGGTATGGTCCCCGCGCAGTACCAGCGCCACCAGACCGGCCTCACCGTCCGTGCCGGCTTCGCCCCTGACCACCAATGTCTTGACGGTGCGGCGGGGGTCAACGCCCAGGAAGTCTGAGATGTCGCCGATGGTTTTCTGCTCGGGCGTCGCTACTTCCCGCAGAGGCTCGGTCGGCGCCGGACGTTCACCGGCCGGTGCCAGGGCCTCGGCTTTCTCAATGTTGGCGGCGTAATCGCTTTCAGTACTGAAAGCGATGGCGTCTTCGCCGGAGGCGGCCAGTACGTGGAATTCGTGGGAGGCATTGCCGCCAATGGCGCCGGAATCGGCTTGCACCGGACGATAATCCAGGCCGAGACGGTCGAAGATGTTGCAGTAGGTGCGGTGCATGACCTGATAGGTCTCGTCGAGCGACTCGGCATCCAGATGGAAGGAGTAGGCGTCCTTCATGATGAACTCCCGGGCCCGCATGACACCAAAGCGGGGACGGCGTTCGTCCCGGAACTTGGTTTGGATCTGGTAGAAGTTGGCGGGCAGTTCCTTGTAGCTCTTCAGCTCATTACGGATGAGGTCGGTGATCACCTCTTCATGGGTGGGACCGAAACAGAAGTCCCGGCCGTGCCGGTCGTTGAGGCGCAGCAGTTCGCCGCCATACTGGGTCCAGCGTCCGGACTCCTGCCACAGCTCGGCCGGCTGGACCGCCGGCATCAGCACTTCCTGGGCGCCGCTCTTGTCCATTTCCTCGCGAACAATCCGCTCCACCTTGCGCAGGGTACGAAGCCCCAGGGGCAGCCAGGTGTACAGGCCTGCGGCCAGTTTTCGGATCATGCCGGCTCTCAGCATCAGCTGATGGCTGATGATTTCCGCGTCTGCCGGTGTCTCTTTCAGGGTCGCTATCAGGTAACGGCTTGCTCGCATCGTGTCTTCCGTATTGGTCAGGATCGGGAATGTTGCGCCGGTGTCCGGGTACCGCGCCCGCCCCGGCGTTGGGTTTTGTCCTAGCTGTCGGCTATTGTACGGAGCCTGTCAGGAGAGGTACAGACGCTCGCCCCCCGCCTTATGCCAGGTAACCGAGCGGCAGGGCCGTGCTGTCGATGACCCGCCTCAGCACGAAGCTGGAATGGACGCCGCTGACGCCGGGGATGCGGGTGATGTGGTTGAGCAGAAATTCGTGATAGCTGTCCATGTCCGGTACCACCACCTTCAGCATGTAGTCGGCATCCTGGCCGGTGATCAGGTAGCACTCTTGAACTTCTGGGTAACCGGCCACCTGTTCCTCGAACGCGGAAAAGCGTTCCGGGGTGTGCCGGTCCATGCCGATCAGGATGATGGCGGTGAGCGAAAGTCCGAGTTTCTTGTGGTCAAGTATGGTGGCTCGGCGCAGGATGATGCCGGCATCCTCCAGCGCCTTGACCCGTCTCAGACAGGGGGAGGGGGACAGGCCGACCTTTTCCGCCAACTCCTGGTTGGTCAGGGCGCCATCTTTCTGGAGCCACTCCAGAATCTTTCGGTCGGTTTTATCGATTTTTACCAATCCCTTGTTTGCTTTGGACATGTTCATTCTTTATTTTCGTGACTGTTAAAATTTAATGCTAAAAAATAGGCCATTTTGGGGCAAGAAAGCAAGCAAATGGCGATTCCGTTGAGTTAGCATGGTAATGAAATCGCAGCATCCTCTGATACTGGCAAGGAATTCGACCCATGGCCTTCGATCATCGCAAATACACGGCTTTCAAACCCATCGCCAAGAGCGACCGGCGCTGGCCCGACCGGGTCATCGAAAAGGCGCCGGACTGGTGTGCAGTGGATCTCCGGGATGGTAATCAGGCATTGGTCAAACCGATGTCCGTGGCACAAAAACAGCGCATGTTCGATTTGCTGGTGAAGCTGGGGTTCAAGGAAATCGAGATCGGTTTTCCCTCGGCCAGCCAACCGGATTTCGATTTTTGTCGCAAGCTGATCGAGGAATGCCGCATTCCGGACGACGTGACCATCCAGGTGCTGACCCAGGCGCGCCCAGAGTTGATCGAACGTACTTTCACGGCCCTGAAAGGGGCCAAACGGGCGATCGTCCATGTCTACAACTCCACCTCCACGGTGCAGAGGGAGCAGGTGTTCGGGCTGGATCGCGCGGGCATTCGGGACATCGCCGAGCGTGGCGCCCGCCTGGTCAGGGACATCGCCGCCCGCCATCCCGAAACCGAGTGGATATTCCAGTATTCCCCGGAGAGTTTCACCGGCACCGAGCTGGACTTCGCGGCCGAGGTGATTGACGCCGTCACCGACATCTGGCGTCCGGACCTGGGGCAGCCGGTCATCATCAATCTGCCGGCAACGGTGGAGATGGCCACGCCCAACGTGTTCGCCGACCAGGTGGAATGGATTTGCGACACCATCCGGCACCGGGAGCACCTGCGCATCAGCGTCCACACCCACAATGACCGGGGCTGCGCGGTCGCCGCAGCGGAGCTGGCGGTGATGGCTGGCGCCGACCGGGTTGAAGGCACGCTGATGGGCAACGGCGAACGCACCGGCAACATGGATCTGGTGACCATGGCCATGAACCTGTATTCCCAAGGCATTGATCCGACGCTGGATCTGTCCGGTATGGCGGAAATCACCGAGGTGGTGGAAGCCTGTACCGAGATTGCGACTCATCCGCGCCACCCCTACGCCGGCGAATTGGTGTTTACGGCGTTTTCCGGTAGCCATCAGGATGCCATCCGCAAGTGTCTGGCGCGGCGCAGGGAGGGGGACACCTGGAACGTCGCCTACTTGCCAATCGATCCGTCCGACGTGGGCCGCCGTTACGAGGAAGTGGTCCGGATCAACAGTCAATCCGGCAAGGGGGGCGTTGCCTACGTGCTGGAGCGGGACTATAACATCAGCCTGCCACGCTGGCTGCAGATCGAGTTCAGCAAGGTGGTGCAGCGGGAGGCGGAAACCAACGGGGGCGAAATCGATTCCCACACCATCCACCGGTTGTTTGAGGCGCACTACCTGCGGGTTCGGCCCGGCTGGGCGCTGCGATCCTATGACCTGCATCGCGACGAGCATGGTGTGCGGGCGGACGTGGTGATCGGTACCGACGACAGTCCGGTCCGCCTGGAGGGCCGTGGCCTGGGGGCCGTGGAGGCGGTTTCGGATGCCCTGGAACGGTATTTTTCGGTCGATATTGCGGTGGAGGCGTACGATGAGTTCGCGCTGGAGGAGGGGACCAGTGCCAAGGCTTTGGCCTGCATCCGGCTGAATGCCAACGGTGAGCCCCGCAGCGCCGCAGCCCTGGCGGAAGATACCACGTCGGCAACCCTGCAGGCGCTGTTTTCGGCGGTGGCGCAGGCGGTTGAGGTGACACCGGCGGTCGAGGCTGGACGGGCAGCCGCCGCGGAGACGGTCTGACCAAAAAACAAGCCGGCGAATCGCCGGCTTGTTTCCTTGTTGCCCGTGAGGGTCAAGGCGTTGTGGGCATGACCCTGCTCACAGGGGGGTGACGTTTTCCGCCTGAGGGCCTTTCGGACCCTGGGTCACAGTGAACTGGACCTGCTGACCTTCCGTCAGGGTGCGGAAACCGGAACCGTTGATTGCACTGTAGTGAACGAACACGTCACTGCCGCTGTCCTGGGCGATGAAGCCAAAGCCCTTGGATTCGTTGAACCACTTCACGTGGCCGGTTTTGGTGTCGGACATTGATCTTTCCTGTACTTTCCAAAAGTTTGCCCTCACGGGACCTTGTGTTCCTTTTGGGAACCTTTGCTGAGAAATCCAGAGAATACTGAGGAAGGGGCAACGAAACGCACGGAGGCAGGACGTTGTAACGCTTTCACAGAATACCGCTGTACTTTCACAGCATTTTCAGTATAGACCGACTTTTTAGGGCGTCAACGGTTTTTTTGGTGCCGTTGACGCCCATTTTATTCCTTATAAAACAAGTGGTTATTGCCGGATTTGGGGCGGTTAGCCACGGAACTTTTCGCTGATCTCCTCCAGGATTGCCGGGTCGTCGATGGTGCTGGGAACCGAGTAATCCTCCCCGTCCGCAATCTGCCGGATGATCCGGCGCAGAATCTTGCCCGAGCGGGTCTTCGGTAGGCGGTCCACGACCATGGCCCGTCGGAAACAGGCGATGGCCCCGATCCTGTCCCGCACCATTTCCACCAGTTCCTCTTCCAGCTCATCGTGGTCGATGGTGGCGCCGTCCTTGATCAGTACCAGACCGATTGGCACCTGGCCCTTGAGGTCGTCGTGGGCGCCCACCACGCAGCACTCGGCGACGGCCGGGTGCGACGCCACCACCTCCTCCATTTCCCCGGTGGACAGTCGATGGCCGGCGACGTTGATAACGTCGTCGGTGCGGCCCATGATGAATACGTAGCCGTCGTCATCGATGTAACCGCCGTCACCGGAGCTGTAATAGCCGGGAATTGGATCCAGATAGGTCTTCCGGAACCGGTCGTCGTCGCCCCATACGGTGGTCATGCAGCCGGGGGGCAGAGGCAACTTGACCGCGATCTGACCCTGTTCGCCCGCCGCGACCTGGGCGCCGTTGATGTCGATTACCTGAACGTTGAACCCGGGGGAGGGTACGGTGGCCGAACCAGGCTTGGTTTCCATCATCTCGATGCCGACCGGGTTGCAGCAGATGGCCCAGCCGGTTTCCGTCTGCCACCAGTGGTCGAGCACCGGCAGGCCCGTGTGCTCCTTCAGCCACTCATACGTGGGCGGGTCCAGCCGCTCCCCCGCAAGGAAAATCCGCTTCAGGGAGGAAATGTCGTACCGCTTCAGGTGGTCGGCTTCGGGATCTTCCTTGCGCACCGCACGAAACGCGGTGGGGGCGGTAAACAGCAGATTGACGCCGTGATCCTGAACCACGCGCCAGAAGGCGCCGGCGTCCGGTGTCTTCACCGGTTTGCCTTCATACAGAACGGTGGTGCAACCGGCGAACAGTGGGCCGTACACGATGTAGCTGTGACCGACCACCCAGCCGACATCGGACGCGGCCCAGAAGACATCCCCGGGGTTGGCGTCGTAGACGAGTTTCATGCTGTAACGGAGGGCCACGGCGTGGCCGCCGTTGTCCCGAACCACGCCTTTAGGCTTGCCGGTGGTGCCGGAGGTGTACAGGATGTAGAGCGGGTCGGTGGCCTGGACCGGCTCCGGCTCGGCGGGCGTGGCGCCGGCCATCAGTGCTTCCCAGTCCAGGTCCCGCCCGGCCTCAAGGTCGGCATGCGCCTGCGGTCGCTGGAGTACCACACAGAACTCCGGTTTGTGTTGAGACTGGGCGATGGCCTTGTCCACCAAGGGCTTGTACTCGATCACCCGTGACACTTCGATGCCGCAGGACGCAGTGATCAGAGCCTTGGGTCGGGCGTCCTCTATACGGACCGCCAGCTCGTGTGGGGCAAAACCTCCGAACACTACGGAGTGAACCGCGCCGAGGCGGGCGCAGGCCAGCATGGCAACGGCGGCCTGGGGCACCATGGGCATGTAGATGACCACCCGGTCGCCCTTCCGGATGCCCTGGGATTTCAGAGCGCCGGCGAAACGGGCCACTGCGTCCCGGAGCTGGTTGTAGGTGTAGCTCTGCTGAGTTTGGCTGACGGGGGAGTCGTAGATCAGGGCGACCTGGTCGCCGCGGCCGGCCCGGATATTGGCGTCAAGGGCAACATCGCAGGTGTTGAGGACGCCGTCGGGGAACCATTCGCCATGGCCGTTGGCCTTGGCTCGCCAGATGGTGTCGGGCGGAGTGATCCAGTCAATTGCCGCGGCCTGCTCGCGCCAAAACTCGTCACGCTGGTCTATGGAACGCCGGAATTCGGAGTTATAGCCCATAAGCTTCACCTCATTGTGCCCGTTGTTGTTTTGTTATCCGTGTCAACAACTGTATGCGCTTTGGGCGTCCGGGCTAGTAGACCAATGGCGTAGTTGCCGGCTATTCCGCCCCGGTTTTGACCGAGGTCACCTCGGCCTGGATTTCACCTCGGCCGACGCGTGCCGAGATCGGGTCGCCGGGGGTGAGTTCACCGGCGTTGCGGACAATGGTGCCGCTCGGGCCCCGGACGATGGCGTAGCCCCGGCCCAGGGTGGCGAGCGGGCTGACCAGATGCAGGGTCTGACCGAGATGATCGGCGCGGTCCCGTTGCCGGCGTAACCGGTGGCCGATGGCGGCCAGCAGGCGGTCCCGGGCCTGTTGCAGGCGCTCGCTGGCGGCGTCGATTCGTCGGGCCGGCGTTTGCATGTCCAGCCGCTGGTGCAGATGGCGGGTCAGCAGCCACCGGTGTTCGATCGCCTGCGTCATGGCTTTGCCCAGTCTCAGGTCCAGGTCGTCCAGTCGCTGGGCTTTGTCCTGGAGCTCCCGGCGGGGGTCTCGCAACCGGCGGGCCAGCTGGACCAGTCGTTCCTCCTGCCGCTGGATCCGGCGCCGGGCGGCGTGGCCGAGGCGCTGCTCCAGCTCGGCGAGTCGTCGCAGCCACTGGCTTTGGTCCGGAGAGACCTTTTCGGCGGCGGCTGAAGGGGTGGGGGCCCGCAGGTCCGCCACGAAATCGGCAATGGTGACATCCACCTCGTGCCCGACCGCGCTCACTGTGGGGAGGGTGCAGGCGGCGATGGCCCGGGCCACCGCTTCCTCGTTGAAGCACCAGAGGTCTTCCAGCGAGCCACCGCCCCGGCCGATGATCAGCAGGTCGGCGACGCCATGGGCCTGGGCCCGTTCGATCGCCTGGACGATTTCCGCAGTAGCGGTCTTACCCTGCACGGACGTTGGATACAGCGTCACCGGAATGGCGGGGCAGCGCCGGGCCAGCACGGTCAGGATATCGTGAATGGCCGCGCCGGTGGGTGAGGTGACGACCCCGATGTGCCGGGGCAGGGTCGGCACCGGTTTTTTCCGGGCGGTGTCGAACAGCCCCTCCGCCTGCAGCTTCCGTTTCAATTCCTCGAAGGCCTGCTGCAGGGCGCCCAGTCCCGCCGGTTCCAGATGCTCCACGACAATCTGGAAGTCGCCCCGGTTCTCGTACAGCGTCACCTTGCCCCGGATCCGGACCTGGTCGCCCTCCCGGGGTGGTGAGGAGAGCCGCTGGTTGAACCCCCGGAACATCGCGCATCGGACTTGGCATTTCGAGTCCTTCAGCGAGAAGTACCAGTGCCCGGACGAGGGGCGGGAGAATCCGGACAGTTCCCCCTCGACCCAGACCTGCATGAAACTGGTTTCCAGCAGGTGCCGGGCCTGGTGGTTCAGTTCGCTGACGGTCAGCGCGCGCGACGGGCGCATCGGTTCGGGCGAGCCCGCAGGGGCTTGGAATGGCGAGGGCAAGGTGGTCTCCGTGGTCGGGTTATACGCATTAGCCGAAAAATATGGCGCAAAAAGGCTTTTGATTCAAACGGATGCGATCGGGGGGCTGGAAAGGCGCGGTTTACTGTCCAGAGGCGCCCCTTTATAATGGATCGATTAAGGATTTTGCTTTGCCGCGCCGCTCGTTGCGTGGTACCCAAACTTCCAAGTTAGCACGTTCAAAAGGCGGATCCCAATGCTGCGAATTGCTGAAGAAGCCCTCACGTTTGATGACGTTCTGCTGGTTCCCGGATACTCGGAGGTCCTGCCGCATCAGGTCGACCTGAAAACCCGGCTGACGCGCAACATTACGCTGAACATCCCCCTGGTGTCCGCGGCCATGGACACGGTGACCGAAGCCGAGCTGGCCATCGCCATGGCCCAGGAGGGTGGGATCGGGATCATCCACAAGAACATGACCGTCGAGCAACAGGCCGCGGCGGTGCGCAAGGTCAAGAAATTCGAGAGCGGCGTGGTGAAGGATCCGATCACTGTGACTCCGGACACCACCGTGCGGGAACTGGTCGACATCACCACCGCCAACAGCATCTCCGGCCTGCCGGTGGTGGACGGCAATGATCTGGTGGGTATCGTCACCGGCCGCGACATCCGTTTCGAAAGCCGCATGGACACCCCGGTCCGGGACATCATGACGCCAAAGGATAAACTGGTCACGGTCAAGGAAGGGGCAAGCCTGGACGAAGTCAAGGAGCTGCTGCACCGGCACCGGATCGAAAAAGTGCTGGTGGTCAACGACGATTTCGAGCTGCGCGGCCTGATCACCGTCAAGGACATCCAGAAGGCCAACGACTATCCGCTGGCCTGTAAGGATGAGCTGGGCCGCCTGCGGGTCGGGGCTGCCGTCAGCACGGGCGGCGATACCGAAACCCGTATCGCCGCCCTGGCCGAGGCCGGTGTCGACGTGATCGTGGTGGATACCGCCCATGGCCACTCCCGGGGCGTGATCGAGCGGGTCCGTTGGGTCAAGGCCAACTTCCCGGAGGTGCAGGTGATTGGCGGCAATATTGCCACCGCCGAGGCCGCCATTGCCTTGGCCGACGCGGGCGCAGATGCGGTCAAGGTCGGTATCGGGCCGGGCTCCATCTGTACCACCCGCATCGTGGCCGGTATCGGCGTTCCCCAGATCTCCGCAGTATCCAACGTTGCCGCCGCGTTGCGTGATCGTGATGTTCCGCTGATTGCCGACGGGGGCATTCGCTTCTCTGGTGACATCGCCAAGGCCATTGCCGCCGGCGCCCACAGCGTGATGATCGGCAGCCTGCTGGCCGGCACCGACGAGGCGCCGGGCGAAGTCGAGCTGTATCAGGGCCGAAGCTACAAAGCCTACCGTGGCATGGGGTCGCTCGGCGCCATGGGGCAGGGTTCCAGTGACCGCTACTTCCAGGATGCCAGCAAGGGCATCGAAAAGCTGGTTCCGGAAGGCATCGAGGGCCGTGTGGCCTGTAAGGGGCCGATGCGCAACATCGTGCACCAGCTGGTGGGTGGCTTGCGGGCCGCGATGGGCTATACCGGCAGCGCCAACTTGGAAGAAATGCGTACCCGGCCGGAGTTCGTGCGCATCACCAACGCCGGCATGCGCGAGAGTCACGTGCACGACGTGACCATTACCAAGGAAGCGCCCAACTACCGAATCGGCTGAGCATTGCAAACAGAACGCGGCCCGGGACCGGGCCGCGTTGTTTATTTTCGATCCGAGGACCCCATGGCCCAGAACATTCACGACCACCGTATCCTGATTCTCGACTTTGGTTCCCAGTACACCCAGCTGATCGCCCGCCGGGTCCGGGAAATTGGCGTGTACTGTGAAATCAAGGCGTACGACATTTCCGATGAAGAGCTCGAGGCCTTCAGACCCAAGGGCATCATTCTCGCGGGGGGGCCGGAATCCGTCACCAAGCTGGATGGCCCGCGCGCGCCGGACGGGCTGTTCGATCGCGGCATCCCCATTCTCGGTATCTGCTATGGCATGCAGACCATGGCCGAGCAGCTGGGTGGTCGGGTGGCCAGTTCGGACAAGCGGGAGTTCGGCTATGCACAGGTGAAAGTCCGTGCTCGCAGCCCGCTGTTGCAGGACATCACCGATCACCTGACCGCCACCGGCGAATCGTTGCTGGATGTCTGGATGAGTCATGGCGACAAGGTGGTGGCGATGCCCGAGGGCTTCGAACTGCTGGCTTCCACCGAAAGCGCTCCGATCGCCGCCATGCAGGATCTCAAACGCCATCTGTACGGTGTCCAGTTCCACCCGGAGGTCACCCACACCCTGCAGGGCAAACGCATCCTCGAGCACTTCGTACTGGGCATCTGCCAGTGCGAGGCGCTGTGGACGCCGGCCAAGATCGTGGACGACGCGGTCCAGCAGATCCGTGATCTGGTGGGGGGCGAGAAAGTCCTGCTGGGCCTGTCCGGCGGTGTCGACTCCTCGGTCACCGCGGCGCTGCTGCACAAGGCCATCGGCGATCAGCTGACCTGCGTGTTCGTGGACAACGGCCTCCTGCGTCTGCATGAGGGCGACCAGGTCATGGACATGTTCTCCCGCAACATGGGGGTCAAGGTGATTCGGGTGGATGCCGAAGACCTATTCCTGGAACGGCTGAAAGGTGTTCAGGATCCGGAGCAGAAGCGCAAGATCATTGGCAATACCTTCATTGAGGTCTTCGACGCCGAAGCGGCGAAGATTCAGGATGTGAACTGGCTGGCCCAGGGCACCATCTACCCGGACGTCATCGAGTCCGCCGCGTCCACGACTGGCAAGGCGCATGTGATCAAGTCGCACCACAATGTGGGTGGCCTGCCGGAAACCATGAAGCTGAAGCTGGTCGAACCGCTGCGCGAGCTGTTCAAGGACGAGGTTCGGCGCATTGGCTTGGAGCTTGGCCTGCCGTATGACATGGTGTACCGCCACCCATTCCCGGGGCCTGGCCTTGGCGTACGCATCCTGGGCGAGGTGAAGAAGGAATACGCCGATATTCTCCGGCGCGCGGATGCCATCTTCCTGGAGGAGCTGCACCGTGCCGACCTGTACCACAAGACCAGCCAAGCCTTCGCGGTGTTCTTGCCGGTCAAGTCCGTGGGCGTGGTGGGCGATGCCCGCCGCTACGAGTATGTGATCGCTCTGCGAGCCGTTGAAACCGTGGACTTCATGACGGCGCGCTGGGCTCACTTACCGTACGAGCTGCTGGAGAAGGTGTCCAACCGCATCATCAACGAGATCACCGGCGTTTCCCGGGTGACCTACGACATCTCCTCGAAACCGCCGGCAACCATCGAGTGGGAGTAGCCGGCAACGACGGGCACTCTCTGGTAACCGTCTGTCAATGACAGGCGTTCATTCAACCCGGCGCCATTGCCGGGTTGTTTGTTTTTGGACTTTGATTAATTACCTGGAATTACCCGGTTTTTCTATTTGAACCTCAGTGCATCCACCAGCAAGCGAAACAGCGGGGATGATTGACGGCGACTCGGGTAATACAGGTAATAGCCGTCATAGGTGGTAAACCAGTCATTCAACAGACTGACCGGTTTTCCGCTGTGCAGTTCTTCTCTCACCATTGCGGTCGGCGCCTACGCTGGAAAAATGCCCCTGTTACAGAACGTTCAGGAGAGTTTTTGGAACCGGGTGTCAGCCGCTCGAAACCGGAGTAGCCGACAAATTCCGCAATATGCCGCA
>MDTD01077314.1_pt1 | contig 62525 bp, 48 predicted proteins | sample 811221 | NCBI WGS metagenome assembly MDTD01 (sample SAMN05326646, study PRJNA326480) | marine metagenome | isolation source: seawater | place: Pacific Ocean: South West | collected 2011
TGAACCATCATAAGTAAGCACCTGATTCAAGGTAGCTGTACCCGGAAGCTCTATTTCATTTGTAGGATCACTATCCAAATCGTCAACAGCATCTGTACCTGCTACCCAATTGCCACTAACATACTTCACAACTTGCCCCTCTGACCCTGACAGGGAAGCAACCAGATCCGTGTTGTCAAGGTAAGGAGCCAAATCAATCACTGTATTGTCAGGATCTCCCGAAAGTGTGATTTCATGACCTGAAAATGCTAAATTCTGCTCATCAGTATTTGTTCCTGAATAAGGTGATAGATCAATTGCAGTTGGACTGGCATTGCCCGTAATAGTGAGAATATTGCCTGATAAACTTAAGTCCTGGATTTCATTAGTATCATCACTGTCACCATCAGCTGGTATATCATCAGCCATCCAACTGCCACCACTATAAGTCAGCACCTGACCATTCGTGCCTGAGATGGATGCCAGTAAATCGGTATTATCCAGGTAAGGAGCCAAATCTATGGATGTGCTACCCGGATCACCGGAAAGTGTTATCACCTGACCAGTAAAGTCTAAATCCTGAATCTCGTTCGTAGCATCACCGTCGCCATCAGCAGGTATATCTGACGCTCCCCAAGCAGAACCATTATAAGTTAACACCTGACCATTTGTGCCTGAAATGGTAGTTAATAAATCCGTATTATCGAGATAAGCAGATAAATCAATGGTTGTTGGAGAAGCATTTCCGGTAATGGTCAGGTTGTCTCCGGATAAACTCAAATCCTGTATTTCATTGGTAATGCTGGCATCTGCATCATCCACATCATCGGCACCATCCAGAAATCCTGCTGGTATATTCAATAAATCCCCCCAATCGCCACTAAAGTCATCAGAAGCATCCATATCAAAATTGCTCAGATCAATCTGTGTGTTGTCTGGGTCTCCACTCAACGAGATGATATTTCCCGAAAATCTTAAATCCTGTTCGTCTGTATTTGTTCCGGAGTATGGAGCCAGATTTATCTGTGTAGGATTCGTTTTCCCCGTGATGGACAAAATGTCACTAACCAATTGAAGATCCTGCAGCTCATTGGTAGCATCAGTATCTCCATCAGCAGGTAAAAATCCCGCTCCCCAGCTAATGCCGTTGAAAATAAGTACCTGATTTGTGAGCGCAGATGATGGTAATTCAATTTCATTGGTGGGATCATTGTCAGCATCGTCAACATCATCAGTCCCATCTAAGAATCCAGCTGGCATATTCATCAGATCACCCCATTCACCGGAAAAATCATCGCTGGCATCAGTATCACCAATATTGGTAATCGTACCTCCATTGATCTCAATCCCTACTCCTGCATTTAAGGTTGCACCAACTTCTTCCCATTTATTGGCACGCCAGAAGAAAAACTGGTTTAGGTCCGAATCATAGACCATCATACCATTATCTTCCGAGCTCAACTGTGAACTAAAGCTGATTCTTTGAGAGGTGGTCAGTTTGGGAACTAAAAAACCCTGATTATTATTTCTTGCAACGAGATGTAAAACGGCCTTTCTATTGGGTGTTTGCGTTCCGATACCAACTGTGCCTTCTTGTGCCAACAGTGTTGTACACAATAGCAATGCCAAGGGAAAAAATATCCTTTTCATGACGGTGGTCTAATAAATTTGGGCTGTGAAGAATCAGTTATTCCTTCACAGAACTATTGTTCAGTGATTTGAACCTCCAAAGATACACATCAGAGTGTATATTAGAGAATTTATTAAGTGATTTTCAGAGGTTTATGATTGTAAAGAGATGGATTTAAAGATTAGCGTAACGGAATAATGAATCGCTGTTGAAGGCTTGGCTTCTAATGATTCGGGATCATTCTTTGGGTAAAATCAGACCAGAACAAATATCAGCTTGTATTAATAGTTGCGGAAACCATTCGCTAATTACTACTGTTACAAGAATACACTTTAATTTTGTGATTTCGGGGCCGACCGGAATCGACAGGAAGTGTATTTGATATGCTTGCATGTCAGGTGTTGAGTGTACACCTGTGACCAATTCACTCGAACTATACTTGGCGAATCTAATTACGCCATGGCAGCCTAATTCCGAATAAAGTAGGAATTACTAAGGGTCAAGCCTAAGAGGTTTCCCCTGCCACATCCCACCACGCCTTTGTTCCGTAGGTAGGATTATGGGGTGTCGACATTCGGAACTAGCTTGAAGCGGTGTCGTGAGCTGATAGCGAAATTTAATTGCGACTGGTAGGACGAGTTGGTTGTTTTCCACCTGCTCCCCTACGAGATTAAAAGGATGACTAAACATGTAGAGGGTATATTTTTTCCTTCTCTGGACGAGGGTTCGAATCCCTCCGGCTCCACAATAAAGCTCATCGAAAGATGAGCTTTTTGCATTTAATGAAATGGATGAGAACCCTCGGGTTCGAAATCGGAGCGAAGCGGAGATTCACGAGGGGTTGTGCGGCATGCCTGTGCGTATGAGTAATCCCTCCGGCTCCACTTTCACCCTTCGAAGCTTTAGCGAAGTAGGGCTTTGCCCAACTATCGCTAGCTTCTTCAGGGTTTCAATGAACACAGTCCACTCTCTCTCCCTCTTTTCACATAAATCATTCTCGAGATGCTTCTTAACTCATAATACCATTATATCTAATTAAACATAATAGTATTATCATGTGGAATGTATATATTTTGAAATGCTCAGATGGCTCTTTCTACACTGGCTGTACCAGTGATCTAAATGACCGAATTGCCAGACATAATATGGGCCATATAAACTATACAAGCGATAAACTTCCCATTAAGTTGGTTACTTATATTGCGTTTTCTGACAAATACAAAGCGTATGATTTTGAAAGATACCTGAAATCAGGATCAGGTCTTGCTTTTCGAAACAAGAGGTTAGTTTAATACTCCCCAATTTTTATTATGACTTCCACAAGGTTTGTAAGCAACCTGACCAAACATTTTTTTCTGGAGAACTTGCTGAAACATTTAATCCCCAAAAACACTACTCTCCCACCCCTCATATAACCTTTCCATCTCTTTGGCTCGCTCCGGATATTGAGTGATTAGATTGGACTGTTCCATAGAATCCATCCGCAGGTTAAATAAGTATTTGGTATCACCTTCCATGAGCAACTTCCAGTCCTTGTCACGAACGGCATAGGCAAAGGAGTTTACATAGGGATTCTTAAAATGCCAGATGAGTGGTCTTTCCTTCAGCGGCTCCTCCTTCAATAAAACATGACTTAGGTCTGCCCCGTCAAAGGGGTCGCTGTTTGCAGGGTCCACCGACAGGCCAGCCAGAGCAACGAAGGTAGGTGCAAGATCCATGGTCATGGTGGTTTCATGACAAACCATGCCCGCTGGGATGTGTCCGGGCCAATTGGCAATAGCAGGTACCCGATGACCTCCTTCGAAGAGACTGCCTTTTTCTCCACGATAAGGTTCATTGCTACCCACCCAGGAATAGGCCCCGTTGTCGGAGGTAATAAAAATCAGTGTGTTATCCCGCAGACCGGTCTCCTCCAGTGCCTGAACTACTTCGCCTACACTTTCATCCACCGCTTCTATCATATCTTTATACGCTCTCTTATATTCACTTTCAGGCAGAGGACCATACTTAGATTGATGCCAAATCTTTCCTTCCGTACGATGGGCAGGATCATCAGGCCCCTGGAAAGGAAAATGAGCCGCCAAATGAGAAATAAATAAGAAAAATGGCTGGCCCCGTGTCTCTTTAATAAAAGCGGTTGAGTATTTAGTAACCAGGTGGGTCAAATATCCGGGTTCATCTTTCAATTGCTGGTCCTTATACCAATCTGTTTCACCGATTCGGGAAATGTGAGTATGATAGTCTGGTGTATTGTTGCTGGTATAGCTCACATCAAAGCCCTGATCATTGGGCCCAAACAGACTCACATGCCCCAGATGCCATTTGCCAAAAACAGCACTTATATAACCTGCATCTGACAGGTATTCAGGAATCGTTCTTTTATGAAGCGGCATCCCCTCATCCATGGTGAATCCAATGGCATGCTCCACATTGGTTCGCTGCTGATATTGTCCTGTCATAAGCGCGGCTCTGGTAGGGCTGCAAACCGCTCCATTCGAATGGAAATCTGTAAAGATCATCCCTTCAGTACCCAGCTGATCTATGTTGGGCGTGTTATGTGTTTTGTTGCCATAGATCCCAAGGTCACCATACCCGATATCATCGATGACTATCAGTACGAAGTTAGGCGGATCAAGCTCCTGACCTGGTGCCCAGGTAATGGCATTTATACCTACCAAAAGAGCTATCAGTAACCTATGTACAATAGCACTACTCATGCGCCAATGCATTCGTTAATACCTGCCCCTGGCTTTCAAGGATTCTTCTCACCTCACTGACTTTTACATTTCTTGGTAGCTCATGTGACTGTAAGCAAACATGTGCTGCTACTCCCGCGGCCTGCCCCAAAGACATCCAGGTGGGTTCCATCCGTACGGAACAAAACCCCACATGGGTCGCTGATAAGGCGACCGGCACAATCAAACCATCAACAGCAGTAGGTAACATCGCCCGATAGGGAATTTCATAGGGTCTGGTCAAATGTGCCATCATCCCTAAATATCCCTCTAACACAATTTTGTCCTTGTCAGGTCTTTTAGTCACCGGAAAACTATCGACGGGAAACTCTCCCATTGCAATAGTATCAGGATGTTTCACAAAGCCCGGAGCCTCTTCAGTAATGGCTACATCATGCTGTGTGAGTGTATATTCTCCTTTGAGTCGTCGGCCTTCCCGTACATACAATTGAAAAGGGAAATTGTTGTTATCGGTGAACTCATCCAACGGCAAATGATACTGTCTGGCCATCTTTCTGTGCTCCTCAGGTATTTCCTGGTCATTTTGTAAAAACCACATCAATCCCAACGAGATCTGTCGATGATCATCAGAGATCTGCTTCCTCCTGTTGGCATTCGCTTCGATGTATCCTTTATTCACTTCCGGGAATGGAAATGCCAGGGCTCTTGGATTGGTGTTGGCATCTACTTTACCGTTGGGTAAATCAGTAACCGACAAAGCCCTGACCATGGTATTGAAATGCTCCGGATAATAACCCCAACCTTCATGAAATTCTTTGGGTGGTTTAAAACGACCGGAGCTCAGATCCTCAAAATAAGGCGTATACAAAGCACGGTCATAACCTGCCGGAGGTTCCTCAAGCACCAGGCTATTTTGTGGATTCGTGGTAAAGCAATATCGATACGTATAAGCCTGGACACGGTCATCGGCCTCCCCTGACCCTCCCAGTATCTTTCCGTTTTCATAGTCATAGAATATCTCACCCGCATGTGGTTCATTGAAGTCCGTTCGTCCTTCCCTTCCCAGGCGGTAATCTGCTCCGGCCAGGGCATACAGATCTCCCTCATAGGTGGCATCAATAAATACTCCTCCTGAGATTTTCAATAATTCATCAGCACCATTATTGATTACCATAACCTCCTTAATCGATTTCCCTTCCATGCCTGCTTCCTGTACTGTATGATTAGTGAGCACCCTGATCTTTTTTGTCTCTTTGACCATCTGGTTCAATACCAGTTCTGCCACTGAAGGCTCGAAATAATATCCTTCCCGACAAAGTTTCACGTCCTTTGAATCAGACCCATATTTTTCCTTGTAGTGGTTCAATACCTTGCCTGTAAACTCCCTGAAAAGCCCACCGATAAACTCCTTTTGTTCCACATCACTTTTACCCAGGCCACTCGCGGTCATTCCACCAAGGTGCCTGTGAGATTCAATGAGTACTACCTCATGTCCCAACCTGGCTGCTGTAATCGCTGACGCCAAACCACCGGGAGTTCCGCCTACCACAACCACTTCATACTTTGCTTCTTTAATCATTTCCTTTGTTTTTAACCTCTTTTTATACGCGTCCAAACAGTAAGTCCTTCAAGATCCAGATTGTTCTTTCTAAACAAGCTAATGATCAGAGCCAGCATGATAAAAGTGCCGTTCACAATGGCCCCAATCCAATAACTATGGATGGCCCAAATCATCGATTCAGGAAATACACCAAGGATGCCAAGCCCCAGATAGACGTTGAATAAAATGGCACCTATCATTGCCCATGTGGCAGAAAAGCCATCAATCCTCGTGGTGAAAAAGCCCATGATGAATAAGCCCATCACACAACCACCAAAAATACTTGTCACGATGAGACTCACATCATTCATACTCTCCTTGTCTATCTGACTAAATGTAACCGCACCACCAATCACAATTAAAGTGGTGGCAACAGCAATCAGGTGAGCAGACTTCAGGTAGAAGCTGTCATGTTTGTTCTTGACCATCCAGGCTTTCATGATATCCACTACACCCACAGTAGAGATGGCATTGATTCCCGAATCCATGGTGCTCATGGCAGCAGCGATCACTGCTGAGATAATGATCCCGGATACCACTGGAGGGATTTTGGAAAGAATAAAATAGGGAAGTACCTGATCGGCTTCCATCTGCTGAATAACAGGATCGGGGAAAACCTGATAGTACACAAACAATGCTGTCCCGATAAAAAAGAAAAGTGTCCACATCGGAATAGCTATGGCTGTATAGATTGCCGTAGCCTTTCTAGCTTCCCGGGTTGATCTGGCTGAAGCGTACCGCTGAACCATATTTTGGTCTCCGGCGTAGATACCCAGCCAGTTGATCACACCCAAAATGGCTACTGTATAAAAAGTGCGTTCATCCAGATCAAAAGCCATAGAACCCATGCTGAACTTTTCATATTGAGTTCCGATCTCAAAGATCTGGGGAATCCCTTCCGGCAGATCTATCGACACCCAGATGAAGCATAGCAAGCCACCTACCAACAAAATAATGGCCTGTACCACATCGGTCCAGATCACGGCTTCTATCCCCCCAAGGATCGTATATATACCTATGAAAGAGCCTGTGAATATGATTACATAAACAATGGGAGCACCTGTGAGAAACTGGATGACCAAAGAAACCAGAAACAGGATCTGAGCCATCCTGATCAACTGCAGGATCATGAAACTCAGGGTGCCATACATCCTGGGCACCATACCATATCGGTTGCCGAGATACTCAAAAGCGGAAGTCAGATTGCCGCGTCGGAAAAATGGGATGAAGATCACAATGGCTAAAATGGCCACAAAAGGAACAGCTATGTTCACACTCAGCTGGCGCCAGTCCAATACAAATGCGGCCGCGGGCAAGGCCAAAAATGTAGCAGAACTCACAATTGTTCCCAACATAGATAACCCGATGACCCAGCCGGGGAAGGACCTGTTTCCAACAAAGTAATCTTCTGTGGTTTTATTCTTTTTAGAAAAGTAAATGCCTACAGCCATCAGCCCAGCCAGGTAAATGACGACAGTCACCACATCAGCAGTCCGTATTGATATTTCCAATTAAGTCTTGTGTTTTAAGTAAAAATTATTCTTCAGGGTGATCAATTTTCATCCTTCCTTGTCATCGCATCCTTTGATGGCATCTTCAAATTATCCAGGTCACTGATCTTGATCTTTAGCACCTCAACAGTTTGTTTGGCTCCATCAAAAGTCACATAAATATAATCACCTACCTGAATGAGATGAGGATAGTCAATGTTTCGCTCACCCACCAAAAATCCCATCTTGTTGAATACCAATCCATCATCACTGATCGCAATGGTCAATGGGTCCCGTTTTTTCGGATTAGAGTTTGAGACAATGACATACCTACCATCAGTTAGCTGGAGTGCACAAAACTTTGATCTGGCATCGGGAAAATTGGTTTTGGTGGGAGTGCTCCAGGTCCGGCCATTGTCCGTAGAAAAAGCACGGAAGAGATAACCACTCTGGTTATTATCTCTGAACAAAGCAGCAAGATTACCATCTTCAAGTTGATACCAATAGGGCTCTTCTCCAGCTAAATCCTGCCCTCTTGATCCTTGTACCGGATAGGATTCCCAGCTATTAAATGCTTTACTTCCACCCACAATCATGTACACATCTCCCACACTATCCCTCCTCGACATCATCCATTCCCCGGTTGGAAGCTTTTTCGGAGGAAAATTATTCATCGCATTGTCTAATACAACTCCAAGTGGTTTCCATTTCACTTCCCCATCTAAGGTCATTTCAAAAGCATGGAGTTGAAGTCCATCTCCCCGGTAACCCGGAGCCCTGTACCTGGTAGCCAGACCTATTAGTTTTCCATCACGGATCCAGAATCCCCGGGCTATCCATGCAAAACCAATGTCAGGATTTCCTGCGAGGTCCCTCCTTTCAGTCCAGTTTATACCGTCCTTACTTGTAGCATATGAGATCAATTGCCCAGCTTTATCATGACCTGGTGTCACGTGATAGTGTTGTTCCGCAGACAAGCCTTCTCTGGGCTCACCCGGTCCGTCACTCCACATCGCCCAAAACATACCGTTGAAATAGGCCAGATAATTATGCTGATTGACTTTACGTCCCCAGGCGTATCTCACGTCATTGACAATGGCATGTTCTGAAGGCACCCTGGGCAGTGCGAAGAAGTCAATATCATGTGAATCTTCCGGCACCCAATCACCGGCCAGCATCAATTGTGACTGTGGGTTTTTAACAGGGTGGGGGTATTTTTTTGACTGGGAAAACACTGATGTGCTCAGCCCGAACATCAAAATAATGGCGATATAGCTTGCGTAATTTCTCATTGGAATGGGTTTTACAAGGTTATTTTTTACCTACTGATAAGGTGTTTATCACTCTTTTATGGCTTCAGTCATCTCAAGATCATCCAGATCAGAGATACGGACTCTTTGAGTTTCAACAGACTGTTTTCGACCTCCATGACCTCCGGAATGTGTGATATACAGATAACCATCATGTTCCATTACATGTGGATAGTCTACACCGTCTCTATCTCCCTCGACAAGGAAGAACATCTTATCAAACACCATCCCATCATCACTCACGGATAGGGTAAGCCACTTACGATGGTCGAAATGAGAATTGTTGACCAGCACATATTTTCCATTGCTCATTCTAAGTCCATGTAATTTTGATCTGGCATCGGGAAAATTGGTTTTGATTGGTGTGCTCCAGGTCCGGCCATTATCAACCGAAAAAGACCGATATAAAAAACCGCTGCGATTATTATCTCTGAAAAGTGCCATCAGACTTTTCCCGTCTGGCAGTATCCACCACATGGGCTCTTCGGCAGAAAGTTCACTTGCCGTCCCCAATACCGGAAAAGACTCCCATTGATCAATGGCTTCGTTTCCCCCGACCAGGAAGTCAACTCCTCTTTTTTTGTAATCGTAAGATCGACGTGACATCAACCATTCTCCCGTCGGCAATTTTTTTGGAGGGAAATTATTTATGGCGTTGTCGTAAACCTGTTTATAATCCTCCCAACTTTGAGTTTCTTTGTTCCATCGGAACGCTCTGAGTTCAAGACTTTCTCCAAAAAAACCAGCGGCTTCATCCAGCGATACCAACGCCAAAAGTTGATCATCGTATATCCAAAACCCACGGGCTATCCAGCGAAAACCTTCGGTGGTTCTCGTGTTATAGTGAGGTGATCCGGGTTCAGATCCGGGAGGATAAGGAGTTATTAAATTTGGGCTACTCCAGTTAGTTCCATCATCGCTAACCGCATATTTCACTACCTGACCAACTCTATCTTCGATAGCAGGGCCATCACTCCACATCGCCCAGAAGCGGCCATCATAATGAATCAAATAATTATGTTGATTGACTCCATCCTGCTCGGTAACATCATTGATGATAATGTGTTCTCGAGGAACCTCAGGAAGCTTCGCAAAATCTATCTGATGAGGATCTTTAAACCAGTCTCCAGCCAACATGAGTGGAGATTGAGGATTGTCTTTGGGGTGAGGATAATTTTCTGAATCATCTTTACATCCCAGGGTCATGATAAACACCAACATCAGTAGAGGACGAAACTGCTTCAATATTTTCTTCATTTCTTTTATAGGTTATTTTAAATCTTTTCCTGCTCTTATTTAAATAATCAAATCTTACTACATCGGTCTATTTTTCATGATAACCATCGACAAAATAGGTTGATATGGCTTTTCCCAATGTGATGGCTTCTGACCGATAACCATCCTGGGTGCTCAGCGGTGTATTCATGTTCACCTCGATCGTGAATGCGAGGCTATGTTCATTGGCTTTCGCTGTAACCCATTCATGGGATGAATCCAAAATAGTATTATCCCATGGGCGTTCACTATAATGGATTTGCGTCATAGACTGTCTCTGTCTGGCCTGCTCATCCAATGGCTTAGCCTTGAGACAACTAAAAAATTTAGCTCTGTTATTTCTTTGCTTTACGAAGGGCAACTCGCTCTCGAACGGAAGAATGAAATAAGGATGACTTTTACCTCCGGGACCATGGAAATCGATGAAAAGATCTGCCATATCCTTTTGGGCAAGTTCTCTTATACCTGACTTTATTTTGTCTACCTCGGGCCAATAGCTGGGCTCATCACCCCATTTCATCCAATGATCATGAGGCTTTTGATATTTGCCAGTCCTTCCCTCCGATACCCCATCAATATCTACAATGGGAACCACAGTTATCAGGGCATTATTTCTCAGGGCTACTGCTTCAGCCTCGCCTGAGACTAACCACTTAGCGAGCTCATGCAAGACCCAACTGGCACCTGATTCAAACGCGTGTGCCCTGGCCTGTAACCAAATGCCATATTTTGGGCTGAGATTTCTCTGGCTGGGATTTAACCGGAATCCAGTATTTGGCCGATTTTTTCTGCTGCTGCAAAGCGTGAGTACCTCAGCAAACTTATCTTTTTTAATCAAAGGGGTTAACAAAGTATCGATATGCTCAGAGGTATAAGGAAGATCATAGGCAAACCACACACGTGAGGCTTTTACGGTATGCTTATAGACAAAAAACTCTTTACCTTCAATTGTTTCTGTTTCGCCCTCATCGGTTAAACCCCAAACTTTTTGATCATAGCTGAAAAATACCTGGGGAGACACTCCACCTCCTTTGTCCAACTCTAATCTTATTTCCTCTCCGGGATTTATCCCTTCCACAGAAAAATGCCACCAGACTCTGCTCCACTCCCCGTCTCCTTCGTCATGTGGACTAAATCGAATCGTTGCGGGTGCTGAGGCCTGCACTTTCACATGTCCTCCACCACTTAAAAAGTCGGTTGAGACTGAAATATTCTTTCCCATTATCAACTATTATTTTTGATGATGACCGCCCACAAAATAGTCTGCAATGGCCTGACCAAGTACAATGGCCTCGCTTCGATACCCTTCCATCGTACTCAAAGGTGTATTCATGTTTACCTCTAAGGTGAGCCCCACCATATGATCCGTGCTGTTCATAATGACCCATGAAGCCGAGTTTCCCTTATTGACTTCTGTGGTTCTGGCGCTATAACAGATCTGTGTCATGGATTGAGTTTTCGATAATTCATCCGTCAATGGTTTTGCATTTAAGACCTCAAAGAACTTAGCCCTGTTCTGCCTCTGTTTTTCACCTGTCAGGTGTTCGGATACCGGCACAATAAAGTAGGGATGACTTTCTCCCCCGGGACCATGAAAGTCAATAAACATATCAGCCCTGTCTTTTTTCACTAATTTTTTGATACTTTTTTTGATGCTTGTTACTTCTGGCCAATGTCCTGGATTTTCATCCCATCCCCGGTTATGATCATAAGGTTGTTGCATTTTACCTGTTCTCCCTTCCACCACACTATCTATATCCACGATAGGCACTACGGTAATAGTGGCCTCTTTCCTTAAAGCCATTGCTTTGCTATCATTGGAGAGCAGCCAGTCAGCAAGGTGATGCAAAACCCAACTACTTCCTGACTCAAAGGCATGACACCTGGCTTGTAACCAAATACCGTATTTTCCACTCCCCTTATCTGCTCCATCAAAATGCAGGGCTTTCACAGACCTGCTTTTAGTGGTTTTGCAGAGTTCAAAGACATCTACTTCCTTATCACCAGACGCTTTTGAAAATAACAAAGTGTCCATGATCTCCGGAGTATACGGAAGGTCATAAGCAAACCACACTTCACTGTTTTTCACTACATGTTTGTAGACAAAAAATTCCTGACCATCAATTATTTCCGGCTTTCCGGTATTGGTAAGGCCCCAGTTAACCTGATCGTAAGTGAAATTTGCTTTCGGACTAATGCCACTTATTGGAGGGTTTCCTTTTTCAAGTTGTATGACCACTTCTTCCCCTGGTATCATTCCATCCAACTTAAAATACCACCAAACCTGGCTCCACCCACCATCACTTTGATTATGCGGCTTAAGCCTTAGCGTAACAGGATCGCTTTCTATGACTGTGACAGATCCACCGCCACTGACAAACTCCGTGGAAGTCTGAAGCGAATCACCCCTTTTGCTTTGTGAAAGGTTGTTGATGTTGAAATTCATGAAGGAAGGAGTAAAAAGGCCAACGGTAGTTAGATGACCAGACCTTTTTACAAATTCCCTCCTGTTTAAATGTTTGTTAGTCATTTATGAGTACATAGTAACCTTACTTAGCATTGCTGTAAGGAAATGTAAGTGTATAGTTTAGCCACCAATTACTATTGCCATTCCTTATGCTGGTTTAGGTTATTGGACCTGTCGATGGCATCTTGCGGGATAGGCCATACATAATGTTTGGCCGGGTTAAATATCCTTGTTTGCACATCTTTTACTGGTAGCAAAGAATTCCCCCCTCCGTCTTTTGGCAAGTCAACCCAGTTTTCCAGGTTCAGACTTTTCACTTCATGGTTTAAGACGTCCTCAGCAGTTTTCCATCGTATGATATCAAAGTAGCGCAATCCCTCTCCGGCAAGCTCCACTCTTCTTTCCTTCCTGATAAATTCTCTTAAAGATGCCTGATCACTATAGGTAACCCTATCTACAAGGGGCATATCCACGCGATCCCTGATTTCATCCAATGCATCATAGACAGAATCATCGGGTCCGGTAGCTTCATTGGTTGCCTCAGCATACATCAACAGGATATCGGCATACCTGAAAATGACCCAGTTGACCCATGTGTCCCAAAACCTGTCCTGCAAGTCAGCAACATACTTCACATAGTTCAAATAGGTCCAGGCAAATCTGAATTCCGATCCTGTATAATCTACAGGAGTACCATTATAGTCCCTGCCCTGCCACATAAACGTATCGTAAAACCGGGGATCCCGATTGTCAAATGGGTTGGCTGCATGCGTAGGGTTATTCCAATCAAACGCACTACCATCAGCCATTTGGAAGGATTCCTGAAGCTCATCAGTCGGTAGAATAAGTGCAAAGCCACCTAAATAAACAGGTGCATATCTTCTTACAATACCTTGTCCCGGATGTGTCCCGACACTTTCTGCATATTGATGAGCCAAAATGACCTCATCTGTTTGGTTATTGAAATCTCTGAGAAATAATTCTCCATAGTTGGGATGCAGAGAATAAATACCCAGATCCATCACATCCTTAGCCGCTTGCGCAGCCTCTGCCCAGCGTTCATTGTAGAGCAAAACTCTTGCCTTCAACGCCATTGCAGCTCCTTTGGTGATCCGGCCATTTTCACTATCCGGCCAATCCAGGGGCAGCAGGTCAATGGATTGCTCCAGCTGATCCAGGATATAAGTCAGCACTTCTTCTTTCGTGTTTTTTGGCACATCACTATCTGTAATAGCCAGCGGAGTGGTGACTAATGGGACGTCTCGATATAAAGTAATTAACCGATAGTATTGATAGGCTAGCATAAACCTCACCTGACCGGTTAGCTCATCAACTTTTGATTGAGAAATACCGGGTATCTGATCGATGTATTCAAAAAACTCAAGGCTCAACCGGATATACCTGTAGTCCCAGTATTGATTCACATGACCATCACTCGTGGTAAATGATCCTTGCGCTACCTGGTTGGCTCCAGAACCTGCTCGGCCCCAGGCATTGTCACTAAATGCTTCAAAGATTGATTGTTCGGCGCCCTCAAGCCCGGTATAGAGGTTATTTACCCACATCTCAGCATGGTCCTCAGTTTCCCAAAAAGTTTCCAACGATGGTGTATCCAACGGAGCTCTCTCCAGGAAATCATCGTTACATGAAAACACCAATAGCATTAACAGCGTGGCTATATAAATTCTTATTGTTGTTGATTTCATAATGGTAGGTTCTGTGAATTAAAAGTTTACGTTTATTCCAACATTGTACAATTTTGGAATCGGGTAACGCGATTGAATTTGTCGCCTGTTTAAACCCGTGGATAATTCAGGATCATAACCTAAATAGTTTGTAATTGTGAACAGGTTTTCACCACTCACAAATACCCTTGCATTGCGAATCCCCACTTTTTCTACCAAATCAAAAGGAAGATTATAACCGACCTCTATGTTCTTTAACCTGAAATAGGCTGCATTTTCAATCCAGAAACTGGAGAATTCCTTGTTGATGCCCACCAAAGGCCCTGACCCCAATCTTGGCTGAGGAAATCTGGCATCAGGATTTTCCGGAGTCCAATAGTCAAGGTGATAGGTTCTGTAGGTGTCTACAGCACCACTTGCCTCCCAAGGCCTGGAAATCACCTGATGTTTCATGATACCCTGACCGAAAGCAGAGAGATAGAAGCTTTTGTAATTCAGGTTGACCCTAAAACCAAACGGAAAGCGTGGATCGGATCTTCCCAGTCGAACCCTGTCATCGCTGTCAATCACATTATCATTGTTTTGGTCAATATACCTGATGTCGCCGGCAGAGGTTTGGGCATCTTGAAATGCATGGTTTTGAACTTCCGTGTCCGATTGAAAAAATCCATCGGCCTGCAATCCGTACCATTCGTTCATAGGTCTGCCTTCCTCGGTAATGACATCTCCGGATATTCTTGGACTGATACCGCCCATATCAATTACTTTGTTTGTTGCATCTGACAACTGGAACGAGATACCATAACCAAAATCACCAATGGTATTTCTGTGCCTCAGTTCTACTTCCCACCCCCTGTTGTCTACACGTCCGGCATTCTGCACAGGTTCTGCCTGTCCGAAAGTGGTTGGTAAAGGCAGTTGCAACAGAATATCGTGTGTTTTTTCATGAAATAAGTCAACGGAGAACTCCAGGATATTTTGGTAAATACTACCCTCAATGCCCAAATTGAGTGCTTCTTTGGTCTCCCATGTCAACAATGGGTTAGCTGCTCCGGCAGTTGCAACGGCTCGTTGTGGTACTCCATTAAAGTAATAAGCACCCTGTGAAAGTCGGTTAGCAAAAGGATAAAATCCAACATTTTGGTTACCCACCTGACCCCATGATCCTCTCAGCTTAAGGAAGGTGAGCACATTATTGTTCAATAAAAATCCCTCCTGAGAAACTATCCACCCTGCAGACACTGATGGAAAAAAGCCCCATCTCAAATCTTCTGTAAACCGGGAAGACCCATCATACCTGAAAGCCGTTTTGAAAAGGTATTTATCCTTGAAAGAATAATGAAGGCGTGAAAAAACCGATTGAAGAGCCCAGTCTGAAGCCCCTCCGGAGATATTCCAAAAAGCCGGATTGCTACTGCCTGCACTTATCGTGAAAATGTTATCTGTCAGGAAGTCACGTGTCCCGACAAAATCATTTTGTGTCTCAAACCATTCACGGCTTCCTCCAGCCAGAAAGGTAATGTTGTGATCCCCAAATTCTTTGGCATAGTTTAGCAGGAGATTCAGGTTATGCAACTGATCACCCTCATTGTTAATATTCAGGAAATTATCCTGAGATTCAACGGCCACTCTGTCAAGATCCGTGGGATCATATACACGTAAAATTCTTTGATAGGACCGGGTTCTTGAATTGGTCAACACAGCTCCATACACTGCCTGTAGATTCAGGCTTTCAAAGAAGTTGTATTTAGCAGTAAAAGTCCCTGCTAGTCTGGAATTCTTGATCAGACTCTGACCACCATCTTCGGACAAGTTGGCCATGGCATTGCCACCTGCCGTATGAGCAGGTGTTTCAAGCCACTTACCTTCTGACCGATAGGGGTATATTTTCGGGGTTCCATGGATCCACCTCAGATGACTCCAGTCATAGGCTGGTTCTGTCGTGGTAGATGGCACATAGCTTCCCCTAAAATCCAAATCAAGTTTGTTTCCAATTTTGAAGTTTTGATTAACCTGAAAGTTGTATCGTTCAAAATCTGAATTGATCACAATGCCATCCTGCTTTAGGTAACCTATCGAAAAGTAATAAGTATGGTTATCTGTACCTCCTGATACGTTGATGTTCTGGTTTGTTTGAAAAGCATTTTTTAGCAGGTAATCTTCCCAGTCATGATCCTGCCAATCCGCAGACGAAAACATATCCAAATCGGATTGATTAAATATTGGAGAGCTTCCATCATTGACTAAAGCCAGGTTATGCATTTGTGCATATTCAAAACCAGAAACTTTTTCAGCCCATCGGGTGGGTTGCTGAAGGCTGAAAGTACTTGAGTAATTGAACTTTGGTGTACCCTTACTTCCGCCTTTGGTGGTCACAAGAATAACTCCCCCTGCTGCCCTGGAACCATAAATAGTTGTAGAGGCTGCATCCCTAAGCACACTGATGCTCTTGATGTCATTGGGGTTTAGCTGATTCAATTGATTAGATGCTGATTGGATTCCATCGATAACAATCAGCACGGGGTTTGCAGTAAGTGTACTAACGCCTCTGATGTTAATGTCTATATTCTGTTTTCCTGGTTGACCGCTTGTCCTGACGATTCTTAAACCAGGGACCTGGCCCTGAAGCGCTTCTTCCACAGAAGCCACAGGTCTGCTTTCCAGTTGTTTCGATTCAACAACACCAACAGCTCCAGTCATATTCACTTTTTCCTGAACACCATATCCCACCACGACAACCTCAGCAAGTTGTTCGGCATCCTCTGACAGCCGGATATCAATTTCAGATCTGTTATTTACTGGTATTTCAAGCGTTTCATAACCCACAAAAGAAATCGTCAGGATAGCTTGTTCCGCTACATTTAAAGTGAACATCCCATCAACATCAGTGATGGTTCCATTGGTTGTGCCTTTCTCCTGCACCGTAGCACCAGGGAGAGGTTCACCACTTTCATCCTTGACTGTTCCTGATATTACCTTTTGTGACTCAATTACTTCGACAACCCGTTCAACACCTAACCGTTTCTTAGAGATAAATATATTGTTATTAACCCTGCGGAAAGATAAATCTGTCTGCTGAGATATATCCATGAGTAAATCTCCCAGAATAATCTTGCGGGACTCCAGATTGACGGTATACATGGAAGAATTGAGTTGCTCATCCACATAAGAAAAGTGGAAATCCGTAGTCTTTTCAATCTCCTCAAATATGCTTTCCAGCTGAGCCGGGGCTTTCAGATCCAGTTTGATCTGGATATCGTTGACGCTTTTATTTTGTGCCTTGCTATCGAATGCGAAAGCCAGGCTATAAATAGAAAGCTGCACGATGATGCCATAAATGCATATTTTTGACATTTTAATTAGTATTTGACGTAGCTTTGAATTCATAAATTCATGTTTTTAGTAATTTATTATTGAAAACCTGAGCCCACGGTACCTGAGACATTTTGACGAGTGAAGCAGGGTCGTGGGTTTTTTTAATAAAATAAGGGTGCTAATTATTCATCATAGTGGTCCGGGTTTAATTATCAGTTTTATTAGTTAGTATAACTTTCGTTCCATCTATCCTGTAATCAAATTTGTAAATGAAGGATAGTCCCTTTAACACCTGAGAGAGCGTTTCATTTCTAAACTCCCCAGAGAACTTGCCAATGTGCTGATAGTGTCCATGGACCTCAAATTCTACTCCATACCAGCGCTTCAACTCTGCAATCACTTTGTCAAATGATGTACTCTCAAAATAAATAATCTGATCCTTCCAGCCATAGGCTTGAAGCGGATCAACTTTACCAGTAACCAAACTACCTTTTGTAAGGTCATAAGTGGCCAACTGATCCGGCAACAACATCACTGACTCACCAGATGGAATACTATAAGACACCCTTCCAGTCGCGACACTCACCTGTACCACACTATCTTCAGGATATGACCGTATGTTAAATGAAGTCCCAAGCACACGAACTTTATCTCCATTCATAGAGACAATAAAAGGTATTTCAGGATTGTGCTCTACTTCAAAGAAGGCCTCACCTGTTAATGATATCTCTCTTGAATCTCCTTTAAACTGCTCAGGAAAAGAGATCTGTGAACCAGAATTGAGCATGACTACGGAGCCGTCGGGCAATCTCGTGGTAACTTTTCTTCCAGGAGGTGCTTCTTTTTGTATGGTGGTAACGGTGAATACCTCTTCCGATTCACGTACATTAGGTTCGTGAAGGAAGACAAAAATTGAGGCCACAATCAATGCAATCGAAGCCGCAACGCTGAGTGGTTGCCAATACCTGACCTGTTTCTGCTTCTTCCTTTGTTTATGATTGAAGATTTTTTCAAGAACGTAATCATAACCCTCCTCTGGCATTTTTTCTACAATTCGCTTTTGGGAAGAGAGGATGAACTGCCTGGCAAATTCGACATCTTTCCTTTTATCCGGATTCGCTGCGATCCATTTCGACCAATAATGATTGGACTCTTCCCGTGGATTGACTACCCACAGGACAAATTCCTCGTTTTTTAACAGGTCAAAAACCTTGTCTCCGGATTGTGGACTTTTACTCATCTTGGAGCTTATTTAATCCTCTAGAGTCGAAATGGTGGAAATTCGTACAGGTGAAAATGAAGATTTACAATAAAATTATATTTCAACAGTAATTATTGAAGTAATTAACAACAAATACCTCATTGTATTGGTATATTTTCAATATATGAGTGCTGCTGCAATCAAGAAATTATTATTGTGTATTTAAATGTGGAGGGTGAATCCTTATATAACAATACAAATGAGAAGGGTATAAAATGAGCTTAGATAGGGGTCAATTTGCTTTTGAAGACTTGCCAATGCACGGTAGGTCAACGTACGGACCGAATCAACCTTGATCTTTAATACATCTGCAATTTCTGCGTAACTCATTCCTTCATAAAAATGCAGATAAATAGCCTCTCGTTGATTGACGGATAGTTCGTTGAGTTTTTGATTGATCAAAGCGAAATCCTGTTCTTTTAAATTACCTGAGATTGACAATGCGGATTCTGCCAGAGAGAAACTAAACCCTTCCTCTTCGAACAGGAATTTTTCATTCTTCTTTTTCTCTTTGAGAACTCGTCGCTTCAGCGACGCAAAAAGATAGGCTTTCACCGATTGAGCACTTGAAAGCCCTGAACGTTTGTCCATTAAATCGCAAAACAGTTCACCGATACAATCTCTAATCAGTTCGTAATTCTTACTAAACTGCCTGCCGTAGCTATACAGCATATCCACATATTTGTTGTATATGTAGATAAGGCTTTTGTCATCTCCGTCAATAAACTGTTGCCAAACCAATCGTTCATCCTTTTCAGTAAATTGATTAGAAGCATCAATTTTGAATGGGTTTTTGGATGATAAATCAGTTATATACTGTGACTTTTCCAAGATGGGGTGTTCATTCAATCTATCGGAAATGTATTAAAAATAAGAGTTAAAGCAATTAGGTTGACCCAAATATGTCATGAAGTAGTTTTAAAATGAGCTCAGTTTGACATTTTAAAACCTGAATTTCACAAATCAAAAAAAGGTTCTCTCCTTGATGTAATTTTGATCTAAGGGTCACAAAAAACCAATCGTGAATTTCTATCAATGAAAGATAACCAACAGGATAAACCTCTCAAATTACACCCATCATCTACTGACCTGTCTAGCAGATCGAAACCCATAGACTGCTACCACTACAAAACAGATCAGTGGTAAGATGAAAGAGAAATTCACTTCTGGAACTCCTAAAATAGACAGGTCATCATATCCTGGTCCGCCAAAATCGAGGATTGCTCCCTGTGCAACGGGCATCACGGCACCTCCCACGATGGCCATCACAAGACCTGCTGAGCCCAGCTTGGCATCATCACCCAGACCATCCAGCGCAATGCCATAGATCGTAGGGAACATCAATGACATGAAAGCAGAGGCGCCGATCAGGCAGTACAATCCTGGGGTTCCTCCAATAAACATGGTTCCAATCATCATGATGATACCTCCATAAGAGAATATGGTCATCAACCTCGGGCCACTTATGTATTTGAGCAGGAACGTACATATCCAGCGAGAAGCTAAAAATAAGGTCGTGGCAATCAGGTTATAGCTCTGGGCTTCGGCCTTGGTCATCCCGATGCTTTCTCCATATTGTACCACATAGGTCCAACACATGATTTGGGCACCCACGTAAAACATCTGAGCTACCACACCAAACATGTATCGGGAGTTGGAGAACAACCTTTTGAAAGAGTCACTGACCTTTAACGAATGTACATTATCGCCTTTTGTAGGCATTTTTAATGCTACGAAAACCACCATCATCCCCAACACAACAAGTCCCAGCACAACGTATGGATTTCTGATCAGCATTAGGTCGTGCGTCCTGATAATTGCCTTTTCTGCAAAATCCAACGTAGCGAAATCCCCGTTTGTAGATTGCAGCGCTACCAGTATAAAATTGATCGCTACAAACTGACCTAATAGTGCGCCGATTGGGTTGAATGCCTGGGCCAGGTTCAGTCTTCGGGTAGCGGTCTCAGGGTCACCCAGGGCCAGGATAAATGGGTTGGCAGTGGTTTCCAGAAAGGCAAGCCCAAAAGTGAGGACATACAGAGAGATCAAAAACAACCCAAACATCTCAAAGCTAGCTGCCGGATAAAACATCAGGGCTCCAATGGCATACAATGCAAGCCCCACCAGAATGCCTGCTTTATATGTATATCTTTTGATAAACAATGCTGCCGGAATGGCCATGGTGAAGTAACCCCCGTAAAACGCAAATTGCACCAGTGAAGCCTGCACATTAGAAATCTCCATTACGGTTTTGAAAGTGGCAACCATAGGGTTGGTAATATCATTGGCAAAGCCCCAAAGAGCAAATAGTGTAGTTACCAGAATAAATGGGACCAGGTATTCTTTACTAACGACCGGTTTGGATTTGTTTTCTGTCATGGGTTTTTAGTGTTATTTGGGTTAAAGGGAACGATCAGTGTCGAATTCACAATCGACAAATATATGCTGTCCTGTGAAATGAATAGATGGTATGGTTTGTCTTGCAACCAAAATTAAACAGAATTATATGTGAGGTAGGGGATACAAGATCGAAGCAGACAACCGCATACGGTTCTATTTTCTGGGTTTTACCAACATCTTATCTAAATTTACGGATTACGCTCAGCTAAAATTGGAAGCTAAATCATTTAAACAGAATACCAAATAGTTATGATGTATCTAAATACTATACTCGTGATGACTCTCGCACTCTTGTTTGCCTGTACTTCTTCAGGCAATCAGGGAACTCAGGGAGAAGAAACACAAAAACCTAAAATCGAACTCATCGAAAAGCCCTCTGAAGAAAAGGTAGAGGTATTGATCGAAGGTAAATTATTCACTTCTTATATCTACCCGGAAAACATCAAAAAGCCAGCCTTGTGGCCTTTGATCAGCCAGGGGGGTAATGAACTTACCCGGCAATTCCCTTTCAAAAAGAAAGAAGGTGAGCGCGTTGACCACCCTCACCACGTAGGGCTTTGGCTCAACTACGGAGATGTGAATGGTCTGGACTTCTGGAACAATTCAGACTCTATTGACTCGGAAAAAATGTCTGAATATGGAATGGTGAAACATGCCAAAGTACTTTCAACTGAAAACGGTGATGAGGCTGTGCTTAAAGTTCAGTCCGACTGGGTCAGCATGGATGGGAAAAAACTACTGAATGATGAGACCACCTTCACATTTAAAGTGGTGGATGGTGTGCGTATCATAGATCGTAAGACTGTCCTAACGGCAGTTGGTGAAAAAGTGACTTTTACCGATAATAAAGAAGGGATGCTTGGGGTGCGAATGGCACGTGAGCTGGAGCTACCTCAGGAAGGTAAAATCGAACTTTCGGATGCCAAAGGAAATATCACCGTTGTTGAAAATCCGGATAACACAGGTGTGACAGGAAACTACCTGAGCAGCGAAGGTATCACGGGTGGTGATGTATGGGGAACCCGTGCCGACTGGATGAAGCTTTCAGGACAGATCAATGGTGAAAGCGTTGCTTTAGTGATCTACGACACCAAAGACAACCCGGGATACCCTACTTACTGGCATGCTCGTGGCTATGGGCTCTTCGCAGCCAACCCATTGGGTCAAAAGATCTTTAGCGAAGGAAAAGAAGAACTGAACTTTGCCCTCGAAGCTGGTGAATCTGCAACGTTCTATCACAGAATCGGCATTTTCTCAGAAGACCCTTCTCCTGAAAAGATAGAGATGTACCAGCCCTAAGTAACAGAATAAGTTAATAAAAAGGGGTTAGCCGTTTTCGGTTAACCCTTTTTTTTTGTTGTGATCTCTGCAGGATTTTGATATAGGAGGGTAGTAGCAAATGGTCTCTTAATCATTGATTAACTTACCCTTTCCTTCCATAGCTATCCCAAATTGACATATACCTCATAAATTATTAATTTAAGCTCCAAAGGAGCGAAAGAGTTACCTCAGGGCGTAGCCCTGAGAAATTTTCGATCAACTTCCAAAGCCCTAAAAGGGCGAAATCAAATAGCCCGGCTATGCCACAATCATTGGTTAAGAATTACATTCATATCATTTATTCCACCAAGGGAAGGCAACCCTTGATTGATAGAGGTATCAGTAAAGAACTATTCGCTTACATTGGTGGCATATGTAAGAATCTAGAATGCAATCCGATAATAGTAGGTGGGTATTTAGATCATGTTCACCTCCTTTGTACGCTATCACAGAAAGTAGCTCTCATGAAGCTACTGGAGGAGACAAAATCTCATTCGTCAAAGTGGATTAAGACTAAAGGCAATTCTTACACGGACTTTTATTGGCAAAATGGGTATGAAGCGTTCTCTGTCAATCCAGCTGATGTTGAAGTGGTTATCAAATACATTCAAAATCAGGAAGAACATCATACCAGAAAGACTTTCCAGCAAGAGTATCGTTCATTTTTAGATAAGTATAAAGTGGATTACGATGAGAGATATGTTTGGGACTGATAATAACTGTGATTTCGCCCCTTTGGGGCTTATATGAAGTATTTAATAACACAGGGCTTACACCCTATATTGGGATATAACGCCCCTTTGGGGCTTTCAGGTATTACTCTAAAATATGTGTGAGATTCTTCCCTTCAGTCTGAATAACATTTAAGTAGTGCTTTGAGATATCCTTTCTTCTTTCCCTGCTCTCCTATCCTAATACCTCTCAATCGTATCCAGTTCAGGCTTACCGCCTCGGTTTCCACAGCCGGCAGCAATGTATACTGACTGATCAAAGAGAATGGCCTGAGCGCCATGCCTTCCTCTCTCCAGCATATCCAGTTGCGTCCATTTGGCCTCTGAAACATCATAGGCCTCTACCTCTGCATGAGCTGTTTCCTGTGCTGCACTCTCGCCTCCGATAACTAACAGATTGTCTTCAAGGAAAATGGCGGTCGTGCCAGCTCTCTCTGTTGGGAGGTTCTGATCTTCTGGTAAGGTAGTCCACGAATTGGATGCCAGATCATACACATCCACCTCTGCAATAGTCAGGTTAAACGTCTCTTTGGTCTTGGCAGAGGAATTTCTTCCGGCTGCACAATAAATCTTGCCATCATACAATGCCGCATGAAAATGATCGCGTGCCCTGGGGGCATCTTGCAATGTTGTCCACTCACCGGTTTCAAAATTGTACTGATCCACCCATTGCACATGACCTTCCCAGTGCCCATCGGTGATTCCGCTTAGTATATAAGCGCTATTGCCACTCACTACGACACCGGCACCACCTCTTTGACGATCGGAAGGGATAGAGTCTCCCATTTCCCATACATCTTCTGCCGGATTGTATATCACTACCTGAGGAATCGGGTCTTCATGCGGATATTTACCGGTCATACCTCCCATCACATACACACTACCTTTGTAAGCTACTGCCTGAAAATGATGAACTTCCAACGGTGGCTCGGCCCCTTGCGTCCAGGTATTCGTAGTGGGATCGAAGATATCTACTGGTTTTATGCCTCTACCACCCAGCAGATAGAATTTACCATCCACCTCTACGAAGCTGCATTCATGCCTGGCATGAGGTGTCCCATTGCCTTCAAGCTGCTCCCAGGTTCTTTGGGATGCCTGATCACTTCTTTGCTGACTACACTGTGTGAACAGGGCCAGACATATAACAAAGAAAACTAAGATTGGTAACCGCATATTTATAGCTCTTTATTGCTGATCGGATAAATATCGGCATTTCCTTCGAACTCAGGTAAATAAGATTCTACCTGATTATTTTCCCAGAGGTATTTCCCTGCATTAGGAATTCCACATCTTCAGCAGATACCATGTTCACATCGCCTTCGACCGTATGTTTCAACGCACATGCTGCAGTAGCAAAATCGAGCGCTTCCTGGTCTGTCTTATAATGCAGAAGACCATAAATCACCCCGGCTGCATAAGCATCCCCGGTTCCGATCCTGTCTATGATATGTGTAATGTCCAGCTTCGGGGATTTGCGGAACGTATTATTCCCCCACATTTCTCCCTGGATGGTATTGTGTGATGCACTAATCATCTTGCGTTCCTTGTCAAATACTTTCTTTACCCTGGGACAAATTTGGATAAGGGCCTGGGCTGCCATACTGAATTTCTCTTTCTTTGAGCCGGAGACCTCAATATCATATATTTCCTTGATGTCGTTATATCCGCCAATGATAATATCTGTACCGGAAATCAGGTCCGGCATCATCTCGGATGGCTTTGTACCATAATTCCAAAGATTCTTTCTTGAATTGATATCTGCCGAAACAGTCAGGCCTTTAGCATTGGCCACTTCTATGGCCTTTTTACAGGCTTCTGCAGCTCCTTTAGATATTCCGGGGGTGATACCCGTCCAGTGAAACCAATCGGCTCCATCCAAAATGGTTTCCCAGTCAAACATGGAGGCATCAATTTCAGAAAAGGCAGAACCATCGCGTTCATAAACCACTCTGCTGGGTCTGTGTACCGCTCCTTTCTCCACAAAATATTTCCCCAACATATCTCCCCCGTACTGAACTGCCGATGTATCCAGCCAATGTCTTCTTAAAAATTGGGTAGCAGCCCTGCCAATATAGTTATCCGGAAATCTGGTAACATGGGCGGCTCGCATACCAAAGTATGCTAATGAGATAGCTACGTTGGCCTCACCGCCACCATATTCCAAAACCAGGCTATTGGCCTGTGAAAATTTAGCGAAACCGGGAGGGGAGAGCCGCATCATCACCTCTCCAAATGTTACAACTTTCTTATTCTGATTCGTCATCTTGCTTATAGTTGTCATCGTTATCACTTGCTGGCTTGTGTGTCTTCAGCCATTCCTGTCCCTCTTTAGTGATGAAAAAGTCCATCCACATGTAGTACATCTTTTTATTTTCTCCCACTGTCACCCAGTGGCTGGATCCAATGGGAATGTGCAGCAATGAATACTGTCCCAGATTGGTAGATGCGCTGTCGGCATAGACAGTAATGTCATTGTTGGTCAATCCCAAAAAGAGCTGATCCAGCATCGGGTGGCTATGTGCACCCACAGCATCCGGCCCCGGAGCTTCTACAGTCCCAAGCGATACCCGCGGGACGATGTCGGCAGGGAGCACGGTTCGGCTCACGGTATTGGGGCTCTTTATTTTTTCCGTGTAAGGTTCACAATCTTCAAACCGGGTGAAATAGAGATCGTATTTATTTTCTTCCGGGAAATGCTTCATATCCTCGATGTCCTGCGATGATAGCTTTTTTGTAAACTGAAGAAAGTGAAGTTGCTCTCCTTCAGGAACTTTGATCTTCATCTGGTTGATGTTGTTCATGGGAATGGCAATGGATTCCGGCACCAGCTGATAGGCGGAATCCGCATGGAGGGTACCATTCCCGCTAACAAATAAAAACATGGTTACATTGCCCGCTGTCAGTTCAATGGTTTGCTCAGTAGGTCCGGCATAGGCCAGATGCTCAATCTTTGTATCCGCAATTTCACCGGGCAATAGTTCCTCCGAGAAGACTTGTTTACCAGAGGGTACTTCCATCTTTAGGTCCTGCACAACAATCTCTGGTGAATTTGCCCCTGAGGAGCATGACATGGCCATGATCCCCATAACCATGTATAGTCCAATAGTTATCCAGTACAAATACTTCAACATGTCCATAAATTTGGTATTTTGTTTCTTGTTCATAATGCTTTATGATTACTGGTTCTTGATAAACTTCACCTGGCTTGTAAAAGAAGTCCGATTCTTTTTAGAGTAAAAAATAGTTTTAAATAAATAGGTCCCTGGCTTTAGTCCGGCAACATCAATACTGAAGCTAAAATCCGTAGGAGACTCCAACCGCTTTTCCATTTCCATAACAGTCTTACCACTAAGTGAAATGATCTCTATAGAAGCGTTTGTAAATTTAAAATCCGGCCATTCCACTACCAGACTATCATCTGTAGGATTGGGATAAACGCTCATTGATTTGTCAGACAGTACACTGAGTGGTTCAGGAACGAACTCAGCATCAATTTCTATCCCTTCCGAAACTGTAAATTGTATGGGGTTTTCATCTCTCTGTACATCCCCTGACCAACTACCAAAATCAAATCCGCTGGCTGGCACAGCTGTTGCCATGATTACAGATCCGATTACATACTCATCATAAGCAGGGTCAAGGATAATTTCACCGCCTACCGTTTCTGCGATTTTGACTTCTGTTGTGTTTTCATCCCGGAGGTAGAAAGGCCCCGTATTTTCTGCTGTTACATGGGGCATCACCAACAGACTTGCTGAATATTCTACTGATCCAATATCTTTTAAGTCTACCGACTCCGGTCTTTCCTGTCCCATCAGATCCAATAATACCAAAGAGTCATAATACAGCCCCTTGAAACCAGGTATGGCGGGATAACCAGCAACCGCACTGTTGATGGCCGGACTTGAGTCTGTTATCTGGGCGAAACCTTCCGTATTGATAGTCAATCCAGGGTCTGTTGCCTCAATGCCACCCGGAGCAGTCATTCCCAAAGCACCCCTGGAAATATTCCCAAACCATGTTTCATTACCGGTAGGATCTTCAAATAGTTGATCAACCGGATCCACAAAAATATTATTGGCAAAAGTGACATTGGTTGGTGGGTAGCTGCCATTACCCCCAAGGATCACTTCAGCGGAATTTATGATGGTATTAAAATAAATGTGAATATTTGATAGGGGATCTGATGACTCATTTTGTAAGTAAATGGATCGTTTATCCAAACCCTCAAAGTAATTGTTGTAGATGAAGTGGTTGGAGCCTTCCCTTACTCTTACACCTCCCATGTTGTTGAGAAAGAAATTGCCATAGACGATGGCTTCATCTCCATGCCTTAAGACCAGCTCAGCTTTGGAGTTATTCTCAAAAGTATTGTAGCGGATTACGTTTTGGGCAGCCTTATTAGAGATCAATTCACCGTCTCCATCACAGTTAGTGAAGTAACAATACTCTACGATTGCACGACTGTCAAACTCTGCCTGGGTGCTAACTCCAATTCTGATTGGTTCAATCCCCAGGTCATTGCCGGTGCCCTCAAAATTCTTAAATGAACAATATTGGATTTTATGATAGCCGGGCTCAGTATTATGTACAAGAATGGATAAGATATTTTGATCATCCAGGTTGAGTCGGTTTTCAAAATTGCTGTAACTGATGGTCGTCCTTCTGCTATCCTCATCGACGATCAGGTATTTATAGCAGGTATAATCTTTAATATTGATTTGGGTTATCAGCACGTCACTTCCCCAAATGCGAATGACATGACTGGTGCCAATGTTTCCTCCAATGAATTGCAGTTCGCTAAGTGTGACGTTATCACCTTCGATCTCGACTTTAGATGCCCCACTAAATATGGCAGTACCAGGAACAGCAGCAGTTACAATGAGTCCGTTTTTTGGGATATCCATAAATATATCACTATATACCCCGGAAGCCCAAACAATGGAGTCACCAGCGATTGCCGCACTATGAGCTGTATTAAATTCAGCCTGAGATGAGACATCGTACCTGGTTTGAGCAGGTAACTGCTGCGTTAAAACCAAAAAAGAAATAGATAGTATGATTTTCATAATGATCTAATTAAATATGACATCCAGGCCAGTAATCGCAATAATGATGGAAAAAACCAGGGCTGCTACCATGATTACATTCGTCCAAACCCGATTGGATGGAAGTCCTGAAACCTTTCGATTCCATAAAACCAGCAGACTTATGACCACCAATGGCAGTCCAAATACATTAAATACCTGGGTGAATATCTGACCCTGGATGGGATTGAAACCAAACACAGGTACGGTTAAAGCAATTACACTGGCCACGGCAGTCACGATTCTAAATCTTCTCGAACTCACATCAAGCTTACCTGATGAATAATCAGCCAACATCAGCGGCACAATCATGAGGATTGGAAAGATGGATGACAAACCGGCACTCAACGTCCCTGCGAAAAAGATGGAAACAGCGAATCTTCCGACGGAGGGCTCAAGCGAGCCCGACATGTCCAAAACATTGGTGATTTCTATACCTGATCCATACAGGCTGCCACTGGCCACTGCCATGATCGATCCACTGATCACAAAAATCAATATGGCCGCTACAATGGAATCGTTTCTCTGTATTTTGGCATCCGCCAAAGTCCACCCCTTCCCCTGAATAAATAAGGGCCTGGATAAAAAAGTAGCAGCGGCCATTGTCGTGCCTACAAAAGCAGCAACCAGAATACCTGCTCCTTCCACTTTTGGTATTTTGGGGATGAGTCCCATCATGATCTCTGTGGGCATGGGGAAGACAAAGAACAATGTGAAGACAAAGGACAGCCCCATCATCGAAACGAATAAGGCCAGTACTTTTTCGAACAGGGTATAATTACCTTTTAGAAGAAGTATGTAAAAGACACCGATGATCAAGATAGCTAAGCCTAGAACCACGAAGTATTGATTTTCGCTGATCCCCGGAAAATTGATTTGGAGGATCTCAAAAATGACATTGGAAGTAATACCTAAAATTCCAATCAGCGAATTCCACTGTCCGATCCCTACTGTGACGATGATGGCTATGGCGATAATCTTTCCCAGTGGGAGATGCTTGCGTATAGCAAAAAGTAAAGTTTCTCCCGAGGCCAAATAGTAATACCCTGAGACAAAAATGAGTACTCCAGAAAACAAACAGCTGAAAAATAACACCCACAGCAAATCCATGCCGAAAGAATTACCCGCCACTATCATGGAGGTCACACTTCCAGTCCCAATGGTATAACCAATGGCAAAAATCCCGGGTCCGAAGGAAAGCAGAAATTTGATAAATTTTTTCATTGCGCTTGTTTAGTATACCTAATTTATTGATCACCTTTTGATTACTCTGACGGTCTTTGATATTCCGTCTTTCTCAATTTTCAATAAATATAGCCCCGAATTTTCCGGCATCTTCAATGATATTTTTTGACTAGTTATGATGGACTCATATTGAATCTGCCCGGAAACATTGTATAGGGTCAGAATCCCATGGAGAAATGAATCCCGGATATCCAAAGTAGAAAAGGAATCTGCAGGGTTTGGATACACTTTGATCTTAGCGGATAGGTCATCCACAGCAGACAACACTTCCTGTCCATCTAGGTATAGCTTATCGAAGTAGACAGTAGCCTCCCCATCATTTTGCAGGTATACACCGGCCTTCCAGTAGCTTGGGAAGGTCCAAAATGAGACGTCTTCCCTGGCTTTTTCCACACCTTCAATGTTGATGATTAGCTCCCCATTCTCCAGAAGCACCTCCCAATCGAAATAATCGGTTGGTGCCAGTCCTAAATCTACATGGGTGGTATTGACACCAACTACATCTGTTTTAATCGCTGCCCATAGATGGTTTGCTGGTGATTTGGTCAGGTGCTTATAAATCCTCAGGAGCGGCTTATTAGGTCCACTGCCTGCATTGGCATCATCATGAATTTGCACGACGGTCACCTGATCGCAGGTTTGCTCTACAAACTTCAGTCTTCCGTGAAACGAACGATCACCTTCCGTAAGGTTCCAATTGGTCTCATGCCTGAGCTCGGTCCGATTGCTTTGCCCTGATTGGTTGAACGCTATTTTGTCACCTTCCACCACAAAAAACTGGTTGGATGAGTAGCCATCCATCAATGTAGCCGAGGTAGCCGCAGTAGAACTGGTTGGTACCTGTAGTTTGCACCCACTCAGAAAGGATCGAAACCTGGGGATGTCTGAAGGCGCTTCATAGGGTTGAGCCTCGACATTTTGTATCAAAACAATTAAGGAGATAATAATGATATGTCTGAAAATTATATATTTCATTATCTGATAACCCTGATGATTTCTTTTGGACCTGAGGCAGGCTCATAGACCAGGTCCAGTAAGTAATCCCCCTTCTTTGAATTATTGTCCATGTTAATCACCCCGGACCATTTGTCTTTACCGAAATTGCCGGTTAGCTTAATCTTTCCGTCAACCATGTCCCATTTGCATGTAGGGTATTCTCCATCCTCTTTGATGGTCATGATGGCGGCTATCCTCCGTTTATTTGTTTTTTGATTTGCCGATCCTGTAAAATGCCACTCGTTAGCAGGAGGTTTGGCAGTTACCATAGGGTAGTCCTGCTTCGGATCAATGGGCCATTCATTGGTGATGGAAAAATCAAACCCTCCCTGGGTAATCAGCTGTGTTTTCATTGACTCCCCCTTTCGGAAGGATTCAATGGTTTGATTTTTGGGATCCAGCAAAATTTCTTCCCGTGAATGCAACAACCAATCTACTTCTATGGGTTGTGGTCCGGATAGATCATCCACCACCAGGATAATAGACGGGCGGATCATAATGACATGCCGTTGATAATAGTCCAATCGATCTCCATAACATTTCTCGGCATCTCCCGCCACATATCCCATGTGCGCAGTGCTCTTAAAGTTGGCGATTCGCCCACTGGCTAGAGCACTCCTGTCAATCTGACCCTCTCCGTTGATCAGCAGCGCATTGTGAGCTACTGTGAGGTTGGAGTATTGAAAGTGGAACGGGGACTGGTGCTGAGGATATCGCGCACCACTTGTATTGGCCAGTGCTTTCCCTCCTTTCATGATGGCAAAGCTATTTTGATCGGCATGGCTGTGGCTCACAGATCCATAAGGACTGCTTTTAAACAACACCATCAGGTCGTTTTCCGGACTCAGGATATCGGAATGCAGTGCAGCCCAGCCAATCCCATGAAAGGCTCTATCCGGCTTCATTGAAGATGGCTTATTAGCATCCAGGTTATCCTCCAGAATGATTTCATGCATGGCGTTGAAGCGGTCTGTAGTCCGGTCTGTATTAAGCTGTTCAATCCACCAGCGCGTCTCAGCATCATTATGTAGAAGCGAATGGAATTTCAGGATAGCATACAGGTCACCTCCCCTGTAACTGATGGGATGGTGCTCATTATCCCCAAAAGGCATGATCTCACCAACCGGAGACACGCAATAGACCAGGAAATGACGCATATTCCGGAAATAGGATTTTTCCCACAAGTTATAGCCAGTGGCTTCATAGAGTGATTGCAATGGAGTGATAAATCGCTCATTGTAAGAAAGTGCATAATTGACCCCCTCGGCCCATCCGCCATCTTTACCTCCCCAATGTGGAAATACGGTCAGTAATGCTCGCATGGCATAATCCATCCATACTTCTGCACGCTCTTCCTCTGCAAGAGCTATGGAAAATTCCAATAGATATCCGGGCAGTCTGCCATCATGACTATATGCTGACTTGTGTAAAAAATCCCGTCTTTCCAGCCTGTCCAGCATCTGGTCTCCTCGTGCGATAAGCATTTGTTTTACCGCTGCACGTTCCTCATCTGTCATCAGGTCATACAACCAGTCATAAGCCTGTGCGCCAGTTCGTGCAATGCGTAGTCCAATCTCGTCAAAACTTTCATCGATTGATGCCACTCCGTCAAGCTCCCAATCCAATAGATTGAGTAAATGCTTTTTGGCTGCCAGACCATATTTTTCCTCTCCGGTCAAAACATACACCAGTGCCATCGGGGTCATACCGCGATTATAGATGCTGGTAAATTCATGGTAGGAGGCCCGGTAAGCTGTTCTACGCGCTGGATACTCTGTCTCAATATCATATTTATCAAAATCAGGTTTTTCCATAAGCTCCAGACTCAGCGCCTCATCAGCGGTTTTTCTGATGTCTTCAAAAGTTTGCTTACGCGTACCATTGAGTGAAGCGCGTATTTCATCGAGCCTGGATTTGGGAAATAATAACCTGGGGTGTTCATCCGGCACCCGACTTAGCAATTCCCTGGGTTGTACCCACGGCAACTCAAATGCATTCTCACTAATGGTAAAACTTTGAGCGTCGCGACTGGCAACGACCTTTCCTTCGTTGTCGAGGGCATCCACGTACCAACGATAGGTTCCTGCAGCTAACACTTTATCAGGAACATGCACCGGGTCTGAGAGTGTCCCTGATTGATACACCTGTTTTCCCGATCCATTTTCTATTCTCAGACGGTAGCTGATCTCGCCTCTAGGAGCGGCTCTCCACCAGCAAAACCCCGGAGGAGAAATGTCAAGTACCTGGTCTGGCAATGGCCGGTTGAAATTACCATCTTCCGGTTGAACCTGTGGAAAGGATACCTGGGAATATGCCAGAGTTTGGATTAATACTAATAGGGTTAAAATCGAGCCAGCTTTCATCATTTCACTGTTTTTTGTTGTGTTTATACATATAGTTATTTGGGTATTAAAGTGAGGGCATAGTGCCCGGACCAACGGTAGACTCTTTAAACCACACTTCTGTATAGCAACCATTGGCATATTGTTTCTCTACATCACCGTCGTATGTTTCAGACCCACTACTCCAAACCATATTTGTTTCAGGATCCCGACCATTTGACTGGTTATAAGCCCCCTGTTTGAAGAATTGTAATTCCCCTTCATATGCATTCGGTCTTTCTGTACCATCTCTGCCTATCACACTATACAGTGTTAAAATTTGCTGTGGAATATCTGATTTGGTTACATACTCAGAGCTAATGAGGCTCTTGGTAAATGTCTTTGTTTCGTGGCCTGCACTCTTGAAGGTGAGGTACATGATACCCTGATACACATTTACTTCATAACTAAACTCTTCTCCTAATTCAATACCATCTGCGGGCTCAGTTGGGTAAGTACCAGGATCAGGGCCAATCACTGTCATATCGTAGCCCCAAACAGCAGATGAGAAATCCCATCTTTTATCATTATCACCAGCTGTATTGATTTCATAGTTCCAGTAAACCGAACCTTTTGTGTGCCCGGGGAATTTTTTATAGAAGATCTTTAATGGCTCGTTTTCGTGCCCATCTGCACTGTGAATCTGCCCAACAACAACTGAGTAGGATGCAGCGACACGTGCATCCCCGGAGGTGGAGACATGCATTACTTTCAAAGTACCGGTCAGTTTCCCCCCGGTTTTAGGTGTCCAGCGTTCTTTCTGACCCAGTTCCGACCGTGTATTGTGAGAATTCGGTGAAGTCACCCCTCCATTCGGGGCTTTGTAGACCACCCAGTCCGATCCATGATTGACTGCATAGAAATAATCTTTATGCTCAAAATTCTTCAGATCTCGGGTGCGCTCTCCATTACCCAGTAATATGCTCCATTGGTCGAGAGAAGACAACACATCACTTGGATATCTGGAATTATCTCCTTGTGGAACATCAGCTTCTTTACTGGATTTTGTTCCACAAGATAGTACTGACAAACTCAGTGCTGACAGAAAAAACATACGTATTAAAATTTTCATTGCTTTATGAGCTATTTTATGAAAAACATACACTTATGATATCCCATTTCAGAAACCATCAATTTTTAAAGACCTTAGCCCCTCAATATTGGCCATTAATACCTCTTTCGAATCTTTTCCTTCCACGTGATCTAAAATTCCCCACGGCCCCTTATACCCGGCACGAATCAGTTGCTCAATCATTTCTTTTTCAAAGTCACCTTCTCCTATCGTGATGACTTTTGGACCTTCAACTTTTACACCCCCCAGGTTTACCGACACCAGATAGGGAACAATTTTCCCGGCAATTTCACTGAAGTCTGCTACATCAGATTGTGCATGATGAAAACTGTATACCATCCTGATGTCATATGCTGTCAGTGCATGGATGATCTCCAGTTGATTCGATGTGTTGGCAAACCAACCCGTGTGGTTGTAGAGCGCCACCGAACAGTTGATTTTACTTGCTTCATCAGCAATAAAATGTACAAATTCCGTGGCTTTTTTCATGGCTTCTGACTGGCTTATGTCCTCAAAAAAATTAGGACTCATACTCAACCAAATAGTGGTCTCTGTTTTGGTTTCTTTCAGTATTTCAAATACCCTTTTATTCGCCAGAGCCAGGTTTCCAACCGAATCCCGGGTGGCATTTAGCCAGAGCCAAACAGCTATCGTTTCAATTTCCGCCTCCCTCATCAAATTCAGCTCAGTCGACATATCATCAAGATGACGATCCCGCCAGTCGTAGGCATATTTTGTGAAACCCATGTCGGACAGAAGCTCAACCCTTTCCATGGGAGTGCGATCTTTCACATCATAAGCGACTATACACCAGGGAAAAAGATCATTCATGCTTTGGCCGATTGCCATGCAAAACGAAGCCGTAATCATGAAAATGGTTACGAATATTCTGCTCAAGACCGAAAAAAGCACATTTGACACATTATCAAAATTTCCACCATCAGGGTGCTTCGAAATAAAAAACAGGTCAGTATCCCCACCTTGGAATACTGACTCAGTTTTCAGTTTATATTGATTCACTCATGAAAATGCAAGACCTCCATTGATGTCTACATTGTTACCCGTCATGAAGGTAGACTCTGGTCCGGCCAGGTAAGCCACCAAATCAGCTACTTCTTCAGCCTGTCCTTCTCGTCTCAATGGCGTATTGCCTGCTACCTTAGCCCTCACTTCATCTTTGGTGAAATCATCATGAAATTTTGTGGCAATCATCCCCGGACAAACAGCATTGATCCTGATTCCCTGAGGACCCAGTTCTTTTGCCCAGTTTCGGGTCAGGGTCATCACTGCACCTTTCGAAGCCGCATAAATGGCTGACCCCGGACCTCCTCCATCGCGTCCTGCCTGTGATGCCAGGTTGATGATAGTCCCTCCATTACCCATAAGTGGCTTGAAGGCCTGTGTGACAAACACTGTACCCTTCAGGTTTACGTTCATCACCAGGTTATAGTAGTCCTCATCGATCTCCTCTACGGTTTTTCTGGCAAAAAGGCCTCCTGCATTGTTAACAAGAATATCCACCTTGCCACCAAACGCCTCTTTGGTCTTCGCTACCATGTTGTCAATATCTGCTTGTTTGGTCACATCAGCCTGCACAGCAATTCCCTCACCTCCTATAGCCTTAATGGCAGCAAGTGTTTCTTCACTGTCTTTCTTGCTCCCATAATAGTTGACAACAACTTTGGCTCCTTCTTTAGCTAATTTGATACAGATTGCCTGTCCAATATCACGTGCACCACCGGTCACAACAGCTACTTTTCCTTTTAATTTCATGTAATAGTGTTTTGCTACTTACTTATATTCCCAATGCCTGTCCGCCACCAATTTGTATGGTCTCAGCTGTGATAAAAGAGGCATCTTTACTAGCCAGGAATGACACAACAGATGCCACTTCTTCAGGCTCACCCAGTCTACCGAGCAAAATGCTATTCTTCCATGAAGCAAATACCTCCGGCTTGGTTTCTTTGATCTGTGCATGGAATGGTGTATCAATGGTACCGGGAGACACTGCATTTACCCTGATACCATATTCAGCTAAATCCTTTGCCAATGCTCTCGTGATGGCATGAACGCCGGCTTTGGAGGTACCATAGATCCCTGCACCAGGTCCTCCGGCATTCCAACCTGCATTTGATGTGTAGTTTATGATTGTTGCATCTTCTCCCTTCTTCAGGTAAGGAATGGCAGCTCTTGATGTAAAAAATACTGAATCCAGGTTTAGTGCCATGACAAATCGGTAAAATTCCGTAGTCATTTCCTCAAACCTTGACCTACCACCCAGCCCGCCGGCATTGTTTACCAGCACATCGATTCTACCGTATTTTTCTCCAATGGCTTTAATGTTGGCTGTTACTTCATCTTCTTTTGTCACATCAAAGCCATAATATTCAGCTTTAATCCCATCTTTAGTCAGCTCTTTTACTCGCTGCTTTCCAACTTCATCTTCTATCCCATTTAAAATAACTGTGTAACCATCTTTACCTAATCTCTTAGCAACTGCGAAACCAATTCCTCCAGTTGCACCTGTAACTATCGCTATTTTATTCTCTGACATTTTTCTACTTTTTTATTTACTCGTTTTATAATTTAATTCTTAACCAATTGGCTTTATTTCCTTCGCAAAAAACAGGATAGACAAATAACACAGCGGGACAAACACTGCGATCATGACAAAAACCGGAGTATATGAATAGGTCTCTGTAATTACAGGGACCAAAAAATTCATAATGATCACTGAGAAAATCCCTACGGTACCTCCTAATCCAGCCAATGATCCAACCGACTTCCCACTAAACAAATCACTCGGAATGGTCTGGATGTTGGAAATCACAAACTGGAAGCCATACAGCACAAAAGCCACAATCACCACAAACTTCAAAGGCGTATTTGCATACAAAATGGTAGCAATAAGACCTAAAAACATGATCACACATCCAGTCAATACCGTTTTCTTTCTTGCCTTGTCTACCGATGCTCCGCCGATCATGAGTTTTCCTGAAAAGTATCCACCACTCAAACTACCCAAAGCTGCACCCACATATGGCACCCAGGCAAAAAAGCCTATCTCCTTTACGTTGAACCCATAAACATCGGCCAGGTAGATCGGCATCCAACCCACAAAAAGCCACCAGATGGGTTCTATAAAAAACCTGGAGACAAGAACCGCCCATGATTCCTTATGAGATACGATAGCCGACATACTTAAGCCAGGCTTCTTGGCGTCCTCGTCCTTCTCCTCGATACCTGCCAGGATATGCTTTTTCTCTTCCTCACTGATCCATGGATGTTTGGATGGAACCGCCTTATTGATGATAAACCAGGGAATTACCCATAGTAAGCCCAAAAGACCTAAGAGGACAAATGTCATTTTCCATCCAATGGCCAGCCAAACAATGGCAATCACCGGAGGTGCCACAATAGAACCCATAGCTGCTCCGGAATTGAAAATACCCTGAGCGAGGGCACGTTCTTTTACAGGAAACCACTCTGCATTGCTTTTTACAGCTCCCGGCCAGTTTCCTGCTTCGCCTAAGCCTAACAACACACGGAAAACACTGAAGGAAAGCACTCCCCTTGCAAAGGCATGTAAAGCAGTGGCGATTCCCCAAACAGTGATAGAGACAATAAACCCAAACCTGGTACCTATCTTGTCAAACATTTTACCAGATAGTGATTGACCCACTGCATAGGCAACTAAGAAAACATTCAGAATGAGCGCATAGTCATTTTTGTCCATGCCCAGGTCCTCCGAAATGTCCGGCCACATAATAGCCAATGCAGAACGGTCTATATAATTGATGATGGTTGCCAGACATACAAGTCCTATTATCCACCATCTGAGTCCTTTCATTTTCATAATATCACAGGTTTAGATTGATTGAATATCAAATACAATGTTATTTTTTACCAAAGTATGACACGCCTGAGCCGTCTAAAAAGTCCTCACGAACCGGACTGAAGACATCAATAAGCTTTCCGGATTTCAGGCACTTGGCGCTGTGTAACAGATTGGGCTCGATATAGACACCATCCCCGGCTTTCACAATTTGCTTTACACCATCAATGGTGAACTCAAATTCACCTTCAGCGCAATAGGTAGTCTGGGTATGAAAATGCTGATGAGGTGATCCCAGGGCACCCTCCTCAAATTTTACCAGCACCATCATGATCTGGTTGTCGTATCCTAAAAACTTCCTGGAAACTCCGCCTCCCAGGTCTTCCCATTCCATCTTATCTGTGAGTATGTACTTCTCGCTGTTTCTCTTCATCATTGAATATTTATATTTCTAATTGGTAATTTTTCTAAAGTCATAAACTCCTTTCCAGGTCAGCTCCACACCATCACTGATGGTGTGACTGGAAGATCCCTCTTTATCGTTTTGCGAAAATGCAAACTGATATTTTTTTCCTGATTTCAACTCAAATCGAATGGCTACATAATCTGCCGATTCATGTAATATCTCCACATCTGCAATGGAGGTGAAGGAATTGATTGGAATTTCGTCTGAATAGCTGTATCGTCCATGTATCTCATACAGGCTGGCAAAAGTAGTATTGCCAGCGGTTCTTCGAAGTATGAGCCCAGGATCCCTGCGGAGGTTGAAATTGGGATCGTTGGCACCAATTCTTGTGAGCAACAACTGATCTCCTTGTCGAGCGACAGAAGTCACCGTGTAAAACTTCATTTTATTGAACCAGGTCATGCTAAAGACGTCTCCCTTCAGCTCAGTTTGCGCCTCTACCCATAGATGCTGATATCCATCATGCATGCCCATGGGAGTGAGGTCCTTATTTACTATAAATTCTTCATTGGACGACATGAGCTCCCCCTTGTAGTAAAGCGGCATATCATATCTGGTCCCTTTCGGAGCCCGAACTGTGAAAAGGTCTATCACTAGCGGGTTTTCCAATTCATCAACCTTCACCACCGCCATCGTGCGTTGCATAGGAATGCCTTCATAAGCATTCAATTCCTTTGCGCTGACAACCTGGACGTGATCTCCTGCCATGAAATAGTAAGGTGTACCTGATGTCTTATCGGCATCTCTTACGCTACCATCAAAATGAGAATCTTTGTCAATTACCAGCGTGTTGTGGGCAACAGTTTGCTTTGCCCAGGAATTATTTTCTTTCAGATAGCCTCCTCCGTCTTTGTGTTCTATATTGACCCATCTGGCTGCCCCGTAATCCTGGATCACCTCATCGGCCCCATTGTAAAGCAGGAAACCCAACCGATCGAAATGGCCATGACCCATGCCATGTTTTGCATACTTCATCACGAGTGTCAGGTCATTGGTTCTGATAATCCCAATGGCACCTTCATCACCATTGGCCCCATCTCTCAATTCCATGCTTTTGTACTTGTAGGGCTCCGCTTTACCGTCGGCAATGGCTTTGGCAGCATCCAGTCCGGAATCATTGAGTGGAACACGATCCTGACTCTCCACAATTGAAAGTAGCTGAGGGTCATTCCCTCCATAGTGATAGGCCATGCTAACTGCATTGACCAGCTCCCGGGACTTCAAAGACATGCCCTTTTGTGCATCATTGATTGGGAAAAACTCTCCAGCCGCATTCGTTTGATTGATCAAGGCATCTACCGCTTTGATAAGGAGCCCATCTCTGTAATTCAAAATTTCAAGTTCAGGCATCTTATTGGCGAGACCCTCTGCAAAAATCAGGAAAGGGTAAATGGCATATCGTTGATAGTATGGACCCTCTGTGTAATATCCGTCCGGGGAGAATGAATGATCTATCTGCGCTAAGAACCCTGCTTCTTTTTGCCCCTCCAATTGAATGTCACCCCCATCATTGTCCTTTACTATGTCTCCTGGCACCTGGATGTCCAACCCATACAATGCCCAATCAACGAGCTCTTCATCGCCCATCACCAAACCAATCATGCCAACTGCTGCATTTCCCCAGGTACTGTGATTGTGGATCCGATTGAAGAATTGTGGATTTTCAACGGAGATATATTCCGCATAAGGTCTGAACAATTCCTTATTCAGCTTAGCCGTTGTTTCTTTATCAAGCCAGTCATAAATACAATCATAAGCCTGACTCGTATAAACCAGCCAATTTGCATCGTTTAGACATTGCCAAAAAATTTTACCTCTTGCATATGACCGCTCTGCCGGGTGCTTGCCGATGGTTGGCCACATCTTAGCATATGCCAGAAGCATGTCCCGGATATATATAGCATATTTTTCTTCCCCGGTGATTTGAAAAAGTACACCAGCCTTTTGCATAGTGAAGAAATTAGCCTTGTGACGTTCATGGGTATACCCACCAGCTAGGTCCTTTGGAACAGGGACATCAATTCCTGCTTCAATCTCAGTATCTACCTGTGTGCGGACCTCCTCAAGGGACTGATCAAATAAAGGGATTTTACCCAAATTAGATCTTATCGACCGAACACCATCCATGGTCAGAACAAGGTTCGGGTGTGCCGCTGTATTAGACTGATCCTGCTCCTTGCAGGAGAACATCAGACAAATGATTAATATGATTGGGGCTAGTTTCATTGGTTAATGATGTTTTCAGCTAGATAGGGCTCTCCATTTGTTTTTAGACCTTTGGAATTGATAAAGGTGATGTTGGAGAGTTGGGTAATTGGTTCTCCATTTGTCATAAAGAGGTCGAACTTTTCACTTTTGATCACTTTCACATTATCCACAATTAGTTTTTGCACTCCATGGAATCTGAATGACGATCCTAGCTTGTTGCGGCTGCCCAGCCCACTACCAGTCACCTCAACTTCTGATATTTCCACAATGGGGCCAAAGGTACTTTCATCGGTCCCCCCGCGATAGATGTTTGCAATTGCTCCCTGAACGTCTGTAAAGGCAGATCCTGCTATCTTGAGATTTTCTACATTATAAATACCCCGATCCTCAGTCTCCATGTCAAGAGAAATGATGTGTCCAGTGATATTGCTGATGCTGGTATTGAGGATCTGAATAGAATCGGCAAATGTGTCTTTATATGCCTTTAAGAAGTCAAAAGAATGATTCTTATCCAGGTCCTTCACTTCACAATCTTCCACTACCAGCGCGTAGTTTGTATTCATTGAATACTTGCTTGTGCTGATCACATTATTACCTACATAGTCTGGAGATTCGGCTCCGTCAAATCTAATGTTTTTAAACTGGAGGGCTCCTCCGTTTTCAATCTTGAAGAACGTTTGCTTTTCGGAAAGAATGGTTGCCTTATCCCCCTCCGGTGTGATCACAGAAACGGGATGCTTAACGATGGCATATTTGGTCAGTAAGTATTCTCCGCCATTTTCCAACTTAAGTATAGATCCGGGTTGAGAGGCTTCCAAAGCCTCGATTAATGTATTTGTTCCGGCTGGTACTTCGATGGTCTGGCTACTCCCAAAAGAAATGGTTTCATCAGATTTTGGAAAATAAGCAGCACCTACTTCCTCTTTGGTGACAGGAAGCGCAACTTCCCCAAAATCAATACTTTCCAATAGGTCATCCGAAGGAACCAGCAAGCCATTCTTATTTTCCTCCAGGGATGTGCTGGTATAAGAAAAGCCTTGCTCAAAAGGACGCTTTGTTCCCTTGCTCATCACATTTCCTGCAAACTCAATTCCGGATACATCATCATAAATTGTAAAGGGCTCCGGATTGGTAGTGCCCAGTATCAGGTTGTTGGTGAAAGACGATCCTACAGGCACGGCAGAACGCTCTTCATCACTTCCGGCACATAGCTGGATGTAATCCGAATTAATCACCAGGTTGTTTTGCATGTGAGAATCCACTACCTGATTGTAGCGATTAATCGGGGAGTTCGGTACTCCATTCATGATTACCAGCGCACCTCGAAACCGGTATCCTGTCAACCCATAGAGATAGTTTTTCCTCACTGTTTGATATTCATTGATGATCCGAACACCACCCGTATTGGGTTTCCTGTTTCCAAGGAAATAATTGTTTTCTACCAGGGTATGATGCCCGTGACGCATGGTCAACGTGCCCTGGCATTCAAAGAATACGTTGTCACGAAATTCATTGCCGCATGATTTATTGGATATGATTTCATGCTCTCCATTGGTACGGTCAAAGTAATTGCCTCTCACAATGGTATTGGAATATGTTCTGGAATAGTGACTGGTACCTATTCTGAAGGTCTCGCCTCCATTGGAACCAAGTATCTGGCGTGGCCCGAAATAGTTGTATTCTACAATATGATTGTTCTCCCTGCTCTCCTCTGTATTTAACCGGATGGCCATGGTCACCCCAAGGTTGCGTTTTCCTATCAGGCTGTTGTGATCAAACCGGTTGTTTTTTCCATACATCAACACCCAGAAATCTGACTCAAATCGCTCTGGGTTGCTAAAATCTTTGATGACACAGTTGGTCACCCTACAATTATTGGCTAATTCATCGCTGCTGGTTCTAAAAGAAATGACGGTGCTGGTGGGCGTATAACCATTCTGAAATACCAGGCCTGAAACCACTAGATACTCACCGGATAATTCGAGGTAGGATTGACCTTCGATGAGGACTTTTCCGGGATCTTCGGCAGTCAACGTAATGGGTTTGTCGGCGTTTCCAAAACCTTTGAAAACGATCTCGGTGTCTTTCCATACTCCGTTTGCCAGGATGATGGTTTCACCAGGTTGAGCAGTAGAAATAGCTTGATTTAATTCCTCCTGATTGCCTACTATTTTACCTGATTGATTATTACAAGAGACCCCAAAAACAACCAGAACCATCATGATAATCATCATGGATCTATGCAGGAATGAATGATAGGCGAAGAAGCTTGATTGGATCATTAAGTTTTTATCTTTTATGGTTTGGTCTATGTATTTAGTCTTTAAAAACGATTGAAAAATATTACCCGGGCCCCTCTGCCCGGGTAATGCTCCTGATATTGAGGTTACCTCAATCAAATCAGTTTAACAAAACTTTCACATTGTCTATGTAAGCATCTGCTGGAGTTACTGCATAAAACATGATAGAAACTTCGCCGCTTGCAGGTGTTGTAAAAGGAATTGAAACAACCGTACCAACACCGCCTACAGTATCTGAGAATTTTCCTTCAGCCACAAAACCTTCGTGAAATCCTAAATTGTTAGCACCTAGCTCACCAACTGCATCAGCACCGTCAACATAAAAGCCATCCATAATCAATCCAACCACTCTTCTGCCTCCAATAGGATCATTACCACTGTCATCTTTTATCGCATATTGATACTGTAAGAGATAATTGGTATTGGGAGTTAAAGTGAGTTCCTGGTATGCATACCTGGAGTCAGGACTTCTGAATTCTCCACCAGATTGACTTGAGCTCCATTTTGCGCCTGCCGTTTTACTTCCAGTGTCATTTCCATCATAATCTAAATTAGATCCATCTGAACTGGAGCCATAAGGATTGGTGGTTCCACCTGTAAAAATGGGGAACTTCCACATCTCCTGACCATCTTCAAAGTCACCATTTAGAATCACTGAAGTAGGATCTTTGTACAAGTAAACATTGTCTAAAGAAATCGTTGCATGATCCTTTGCGGTTCCGCCAGTCCCAAGCTCAAACTTGATTTGGTCAATGGCAGTAACTGCGGCTGAAAAGTCAGTAGCCAGGTCGAAATCAAAGCCAACCCATTCTCCATCTGTCAGTGTTAAACCATCCACTACATAAGACTGTGAGGCGCCACTATTAACAAGTGTCACTTTCAGTACATCAACCCCCTCTGCAAAATCGGCATGCACATCAAAATGAATGTTAGTAGCTGCGACTCCATCCAGAAAAGCATTGGCTGTTTCAATCGTTCCAACTGAAAGCACACCAGGTGTACTTCCCAACCTTGAAAACTGAACTACATCATTTCCACCAACAGATACCACCGTACCACCTGCTGCATCCTCCCCATGTTCCCAGGAGTAGGTGTCACCGCCAAACTCAAAGCCGTCACTAAAGAGTGCAAATACATTAGCATCCCTTAATGTTGGTGATGCAGGTACAGTACTTATTGATGGTACTACCGTATGAGTAACAACAATGTCTTCTGCCATTGTAACGTCTGCGAGACCGGCGCTAGATTTTGCCGTTACTGTTATCGTGTACGAAACTTGTGCTACTTCATTAGGATAATCATAAGAAGCAGCGTTTCCTTGTCCTTCAATGGTTATGACATCCGAATCGCTATTTGGATCTCCAAAATCAACCACATAAGAGGAAGCTCCAATAGACAATGGCTTAACTGTAATGATCGTGCCATCTCCTCCCGCCGTCGCTGAAAAGCTTGATAAAGTGATCTCTGAAAGACCGGTAGGGTTCGGAGTCTCATCCTCCTTACAAGAAACAACGAGGATCGCAATCAGCAAAACGCCAATTCCTTTATTTATATAATTCATCATATTAAATCTTTATTGTTCGTTAATATTACTCCTACCCACTAGTCAGCCGGATATACTTTAACATTATCCACATAGACATCAACCGGTGTGATGGCCGAGAGCATTATTGAAACCAAACCAGACTCTGGGGCATCAAATTCTCCTGTAACAACTGTAAAGTTCCCTTTACCTTTTCTTTCCGACACTTCTATATGTAAAAGGCTGGTTCCTCCGCCACGGTCGGTTTGCTGATAGGCAGCCCAACCATCATCATAGTGACCTTCAATAATATCGGCAATCACTATTCTTCCCTCAGGTGGATCAGTAGCAATGTCGTCCTTGATTGCATACTCAAATTCCAGGATGTATTTAACCGTACGCTCTTCTGATGAAGGAGATACTACAAGTGGCTGGTATGCAACTCTTGTATTAGTACTTGCCAAACTTCCCACCGACCTGGATGCATTCCATTTTGCTCCTCTGGTTTTAGAGCCATTGTCAGTTCCATCATAGAGATTATTGGATCCGTCAGAACTTGACTCAAAACCATTGTTATTCCATCCATTAGAAAATGAAATTTTCCAGTTGTTACTTCCATCTTCAAAATCTCCATTCAGCACTGTTACCGGAAGTGGTACGAATTCATCTATTACCTCTACCTCGATCTCCACGGTATGCGATGCTTCATTTGCGTCCAGTGCCGTCAATTTCACCAGGTAAGTACCCTCACCAGCTTCAAACTTTGCATAAGGTTCAAAAGCGGTCGTGGTAGACTCAGTATTACATACCAATACTCCCTCTACCATTTCACACACCGAAGCGTTGCCACCGAAGTCCCATATGTAGTGGGTAGCTTCTCTGGACAAATTGGAAAACGACAGAATTCTAAAATCCTCTGCAGTGGGGATGTAAGAAAAATCTGCTGTAGGAGGCGTTGCGTCAGGTATACTTCCCGACTCCGGTAATTCAGGTCTTAACTCACAGTTAGTAATAAAACTTACTGTGAAAACTGTCAAGAGTAACCCTAACCCTTTGCTAAATATTTTCATCTTATTTTTCATAACTCTTAACTTTAATTTTAATAACCAAGGTTCTGTGTCAAAAGACCGCCGCTGAGGTTAATCTCCCTTTGTGGAATAGGCAGGAACCTTGCCTTCCTTGAATCATACACATATCCCATTTCGGTAGAATGAGCAGACAGGACATTATCCAACTCGCCAAACCTGATCAGATCAAAGTAGCGCTGATTTTCAAAAGCCAACTCAACCCTTCTTTCTGTCATTAAATCCGCTTTTGTTATCGTTGTAACCGTAGCTGTCAACCCGGCTCTGTCTCTCACCGCCTGGAAAGAACTCAACGCATCAGGATCTACCGTGGCAGGCGCTCCCGCCATGGTTGCTTCCACATGCAACAACAATATATCAGCATATCGAAGCGCGATATAGTCATTGCCCGCATTACGTCCCACTCCATATGAGGGAGGTGTAGTAGTCAAATCTGACCCTTCGGGTAAAAACTTGGTTACTTCATTCAGGTCATCGGCCAAGAAGCCCAGGTCTGTGATAGAAACGGCTGTCCTGTTTCCTCCAAAGGCCTGAAAATCATTATAGAGGTTTAGGTTTACAATGTTTTGACCGTCTTCTCTACCCGCCCGGGTGGAAGAAGTAAATTCAGCAGAAAACCCCTGACTTTCCTCGGCATTTCCCGGGATGTACTGAATAGCAAAAATGATTTCACTGTTTAGCTCATTGTAAAACACATCATGGAAATCACTCTGCAAAGAATAGTCACCTGAATTAATGATCGATTCACACAAAGCTTCAGCAGCACCATAATCAGGAGTATCCAGAGACAAATACACTTTGGCTAATATTCCCTGTGCGGCAGCTTTTGAAGCCCTTGACTTATGAGAATTGTCCAAAACGTTTACTGCTTCCTGTAAATCAGCAATTATTTGTTGATATATCTGGGCCGCAGCTACCCTTGTAAAAAGGGTCTCCGTATCCTCAGGGTTGACAGGTGATGTGACCAAAGGCACATCGCCGTACATCCTAACCAGTTTGAAGTAAGCATAGGCTCTCAGAAATTTAGCTTCTGCTGCATAAGCTGCCTGATTGCTTTCATTCGCTATATCAATGTAGTTCAGGATATTATTCGCTCTGAATATTACTTGATACATTGACTGATAGTAATCTTCAGACTCTACATTGATGGGTTCAACGATGTATCTGTGAAAATCAGATTTAGACCCCTCTAATGTTGCATTCCTCGTATTATCTGTACGATGCTCGGTCAAAAGATGCTCGAATTGCACCCCTCTGTTAGCACGTCCGATATTGGTTTCCGTGCTCTCATTGGTTCCCTGAAGAGCGTCATAGATTCCATAAATCCCGGACAAAACATCGCCATCAGTAGCAAAGTAGGCATCCAAAGCAACTACCGTATCCGGCAGTGGATTTAAGAACTCATCATCACAAGAGGTAAAAACCGCTGCAATGGCTAATATTATATATTTTATACTTTTCATGATTTTTTCTTTATTGATCAAAAGTCAAGATTCAGACCAAGGGTAATCGTCCTGTAGAGAGGTGTACCTGCTCTTTGAGCTCCATAAGCTCTTGGATTATCATCATCTATATGCTCCGGATTGAAGCCGTGATAATCGTCAGCAGTCTTATAAAGTAAATTCTGGCCGGAAGCATAAATCCTCAGCCCCTGTACTCCAATTTTTGACGTCAACGTCACTGGCATGTTATAACCAATGGTCACGTTTCTTAATGAAAAGTAGTCTGCACTGGCAATCACTTCGCTCGTCAGCACTTTTTCCTGAATAAAAGATTCGTGAGGAATTAACCCATCTTCGACAGCTTCTGCTGCTGCACCGGATCGGCTACTGTTTCCAAACCAGTTAAAGAAATATTGATCTCCGATATTGTTTACCTGAGCACCCAGGCTTCCCTGAAGCATGAAAGACAAGTCAAAATCACGGAAAGTAAATTCATTGGTAAGACTGTATAAGATGTCCGGATAAGGATCTCCAAGGATCGTCTTGTCATCTTCAGTAATTCTACCATCACCATTCAAGTCCCTTACGATAACATCTTCAGCCTGACCGTTAATACGATTCCAGGGTTTGTCAACATAAGCTACTCTAAACTCGGCATCATTGTATTTCTCGGTATCTACTACATAGCCCCAGAAAGCTGATATGGGCTCTCCAACACGATTAATCCATTGGGAATTTCTACCGTATGTATCCTGGATAAGCGCATTGTTTGATTCACCAAAAGCCAATAGTTCATTTTCGTTGGTAGAAGCAATTACGGTGGTATTCCAGGTTAATTGATTTCCAACCACATTTCTTGTCCTCAACTCAAATTCCCAACCTCTGTTACGAACTTCGCCCAGGTTTACAATACCACTTGTGAAGCCAGTGACGTAAGAGACCGGGTTTTCCAACAACAGCTCGTTGCTTATCCTCGAGTAATAATCCAGTGAACCTGTAATTCTGTTATTAAAAAATCCAAAATCTACAGCAGGATTAAACTCTTCTGAAGCCTCCCACTGCAATAGGGTATTGGCAATATTCAGAGGTGAAACACCATTGACGATGGCTCCATCAACGATGGCATTTGAATTTTGAAGTAGCGCCAGATATGGCCAGTTGTTGACAACTTCACTTCCAACATTGAATCGCTCAGACCCTGTAAAACCGTAACTCACTCTTAGCTTCAAATTGCTTAACAGGTTATTTCCCGCAAGAAATGATTCATCTGTCACATTCCAACCGACAGAGATAGCGGGAAAATTACCATACTTGGAATTTGTTCCGAACACTGAACTACCGTCTCGTCTAAATGAAGCATTTAACAGGTATTTTCCAGCGAATGCATAATTAACCCTGACAAAATATCCCAGTTTTCTAAGCTCTGTATTAATCTCTCCGGGCTCTGAAATTTGTGTAGCTCCCTCAAGGTTTGGCAGTAAATCATTCGTATATCCTACGCCTGTCACCTCGCTAATATTGCTTGTCCTTCTTTGAATCGTAACACCAGCAAGCGCCCCGAATTCGTGATCACCTATATTCTTGTCGTAAGTCAGCGTGTTATCAGAAATCAATCTTGTTCTGAATCGATTTTGCAGATAATACTGTGATCTACTTGCACCTGCTGCGTGATAGTTTGTACCATCCCATCGTTCCCGCTTTCTGTGCTCAATGGTAGTAGCTAATGATGATTTGGCTTGTAGTCCATCAATGATATCCACACTTATGTAAGTGGATCCATATAAATTGGTCTCAAACTCCATATGTTCTCTCTCCACATATTGCTGATAAGGATTTGAGTCACCGGAAGTACGGGGACGCGTATCACTGCCATCACCATTTAAATCCAACTCCACCAGGTGGTCTTCACGGAAGTAATCTCCCACACCAACATTTGGATAAACGTCACGATTGATCAACTGAAGCGTTGCATCCGTATGATAGATAGGCAACCAGGGTGACAGACGCAGTGGATTATGTATGGACGTTGGTAACTGCCTTTGTTTTGAGTAAGAAGGGTTGATATTGACCCCGAATTTTACCCTGTTATTTACCTTTGAGTCTACCTTAATTCTTCCACTGTAGAATTTATAATCGTCAGTGATGATCACGCCTTCATCATGAAGGTATCGTAATGAACCACTAAATGTTGTATTTTCATTTCCACCTCTCGCAGAAAGTGAATGACTATTGATATAACCTCCTTCGAGGAAAACATCCTGCCAGTCTCTATCGACGCCAGTCAATTGAACTATTTTTTGCATGTATTGAGTTTCCTCGCTAAGCTCTCCAGTCTGAGCACGTTCAAATTCAATCCAATCTGCAACGCTCTTTCTGTAGTCATCACTTCCATGCGCATCTTTTCTCCCCACATAGCCCTGATAGCTAAATTTTGTCTGGCCAGGCTTACCACTTTTGGTCGTGATCATAATCACACCGTTTGAGCCCTCACTTCCGTAAATGGCTGCAGAGGCAGCATCTTTCAGTACTTCAAAAGATGCGATGTCGTTCATGTCCAGATTTGAAAGGAAATCGGAGCTAACAACTATCCCATCCACTACGACTGCTGGGCCTGAATCAGCTGTTACAGAACCAAAACCTCTGATGGTAATGGTAGGTGCACCACCCGCTTCAGCGTTAGTCGCTTGAATATTCACACCGGATACCTGCCCTATAAGTGCATCATCTACTCTTGCAACAGGTATTTGATCTAATTTCTTATTCTCGACCTTAGATATCGCTCCGGTGAGGTGAGATTTCTTTTGGGTTCCATACCCCACTACGACCACCTCATCCAGCTGCTCCAAATCCACCTCCATTTGATAATTGATTGTGGACCTTCCATTAAGCGGTACATCAACGGTCTTATAACCGATGAATGATAAGGTGAGAACAGCATCTTCTTTCACGTCCAGCGTGAAATCTCCATTGAGGTCGGTGATAGTACCATCCACTCCACCCTTGACCAAAATAGTGACGCCGGGAAGCCCTTCACCCCCTTCGTCTATAATTCTACCACTCACAGTCTGAGTGTCCTGCCCATAAGAGCTAAATGTGATCATCCCCAGGAGAAAGATTCCCAGGAACCTTATCCAATAAAAATCGGAAAGTAAATTGTGTTTCATAATTGGTTTGTTTTGATTATGAGAATACCAGAATCGGTCTAAATCAGGAACAAGCCAACCGCGGTGAATGGGAAATTTCTATATTTGCCCCGCGGATGTAATCGAAAGAAAAACCGTTCAGTGTGGTAATTGATGCGGTTTTTGCCTTAATCTGCTTGTTTGAATGGATTAGTCTTTATGGCTAATCCATTTCCTTTTTTACACCATTATCGTTAATTAGTTTATTTTCATTTATTGAAAAATTTAAAATATCCTGAAGGTGCTTTTTCATGGCTTTTTTCGCAGCATCAGCATCCTTTTTCTCTATAAATTCAAGGATTTTATAATGTTCTTCCAAAGCCGATACCGGCCTGTTGCCACTACATACATTGTTTTCCTTGAAATAGGTGAGAATATCAGGTGTTACGATCAACATCAGCGACTTGAGTACGGAGTTTTTGCTGGCTTCAGCGATCTTTAGATGGAACAGAAGATCTGTTTCCACTGTGTCCCCACCCTTATTTACTATCTCTTCGTATTTAGACAGTGCGTTAGCGATAGAAATAATGTCATCATTATTTCTCCTCTGGGCAGCGAAATATGCTGAATTGGTTTCCAACAGTACGCGCGTTTCCACCAAAGAATGAAAGTCATCATTTTCTAACTCCAGCACATCTGTCATCAGGCCTTCCAGGGCAGTGATTCCAAACCCTGCCACAACGGTACCACTCTGAGGTAAAGTCTTGAGGATACCATAAAACTCCAGCTTCCTGATGGCATCTCGAACATGCGTCCTTCCAATGCCAAACTTCTCGCTCAACATCCTTTCGGATGGTAATTTGTCACCAGGTTTCAACTGACCACTTGAGATCAACTCCTTAATCTGCTTGATGATTTTGTCGACCGGTTTTTCAATGACTATCTCGCTAAAACTTTTTAATATCTCCATTTAAAAAATTTGTCTGTTTCTAGTGTTGTGGCTGGTAGTCTACCAGCAACTGGTCGACCAATTTAAAACGACATTTTAATTTTAACAAATATTCAAAGGATATTTTTGTCAATATTGCTAATTATTCATCGTTTTTGTCAATTACTTGCGAATTACGTAACAAATCAAACATGGTGTTTTCCTATTGTTGACAAAGGGGCATAAAAAAAGGTTAGCCTGTAAAAGCTAACCTCCTTATTTTTCTTAATGCAGTATCCTAAAGCTTAGCAGGGTCAATCACGATGTATTTGACCGACTCTCTCACGTAAGTATAGGTAGCATGGACCAACCCATCCTCAGCCTGGATAATTGCCGGATAGGAATAACCATTTTCTGCTGGTACGTTCTCCAGGGTCATCACCGGCTCCCAGTTGATGCCATCATTGGAGATCGCCAGGTTCAGCATGTTTCGATTCTTAGGCTCTTCACCCTTCTTTGTTGTGTGGTTATAAATGAGCAACTGTCTGCCATCCTTCAGGGTCACAGCGTCTGTACCTGAATTTGGGTTCGGAAGGCTGGTAGCAGTCATCGGTGACCAGGTCTCTCCCTGATCCTCAGACCAGCTTTGAGAAACTACGTCCTGTCTGGTTCTGCACAGGATCTGCAGCCTGCCATCAGGATAAGTCAGCACACTTGGCTGGATAGCGTCAAATTCAATACCATCGTTGATAGGACCAACCACTCTCCAGGTCTTGCCATTGTCCTCACTGATCTCAAAGTGAACCATCCACAGATCATCTCCATCTTCTTTCTCCACCTCTGTACTGGTCGGATTGATGATCTTTCCGTCAGGTAACTGGATAGGTTTGTTTTTAACTGGCCCTAACAGATGGCCAATCTTTTCATCCTCACCAAGTTTTACAGGTTCAGACCAGGTTTTGCCATCATCTTCTGATGTGATCAACATTCCCCACCAGGTACGAGGATCCGGACCAACTTTGTAAAATAGCATCAGCGGACCTTCTTTAGGCTGAAACAATACCGGATTCCAGCAAGGGTACCTCAGGGTATCATTTTCTACACCATTCACTACCTCAACCGGTCTGGTCCATTTACCATCTACCAGCCTGGAAACACGAATACCTACATCCGGATGTTTTTCATACGTACCAGCAAAAAAGGCTGCAACGATACCAGATGGCGTTTCTACCAGAGTGGAGGCATGACACTCGGGGGTTGGCTTATCATCCAGAGGATAGATGAGTTCTCCTTTCAAGTAGGCTCCTTCACCCGGTGAAGCCAATGGAGGTAAGTAAAAATTACCTGTGATGTCATTTGCTTCTTTCGTTTCCTTTTCCCCTTTCGATGAACTACAGGCAAAGCCTACCAGGGTGATGACTACAATTAAAATCAAGGTTTGAGCAAAGTTCCGAATCTTCGGGCTGGTCAGTTTTTTCATTTTTGAAATATGGGTTAAAAACAAGTATCCTATTACGTAAAGTAATAATACTCAAAAATGACGATTCGGGGCTATCCAATTACTTCACCATGAAATTATATTGGGTAGTTGTTTGATATTTTTCTCCCGGATTTAAAACTACTGATGGAAAATCGGGCTGATTAGGCGAATCCGGATAGTGCTGGGTCTCCAGACAAACGGCTGACCTGTATTTGTAGACGATGTCTTCCTTCCCCGTGATGGTGCCGTCCAGGAAATTCCCGGTATAAAACTGTACACCGGGCTCTGTAGTTAAGATTTCCATTAACCTGCCGCTACCGGGATGATACAAAGTGCCCACATTTCGAGGCTCACTTGTGATCCCACCCTCAAACGCCCAGCAATGGTCGTAACCTCCGCCATATTCCAATTGCAGATTGACTACTTCGATGTCTTTCCCGATTGCTTTGGATTGCATAAAATCGAACGGACTTCCGTGGACAGGCCTTAATTCTCCTGTTGGGATCAACGTATTATCTACCGGCAGGAAGTGGGGTGCTTTTAGCATCAGCTCATGATCAAGGATATCCCTGGCAGGGTTCCCGGACAAGTTGAAATAGGCGTGTTGCGTCAGGTTGACAACTGTGGGCGCATCCGTCGTAGCCAGGTAGTCGATTTTCCAGGAAGTGGGAGTAAAAGTATAGGTGACTTTTGTTGTCAACGTTCCGGGATAGCCTTCTTCACCATCGGGACTTATATATTGAAAAGTAATCCCAACACTGTCGTCTGTTTTGTAGGTATCCGTTACATCCCAGATCACTTTGTCAAACCCCTTGATCCCTCCATGCAGATGGTTGGGTCCATTGTTGATCGCCAGGGTATATTCCTTCCCGTTCAAAGAGAATTTTCCGCTGTCAATACGGTTACCATATCTACCAATGATGGATCCAAAGTACGGTGAAGCCTCCAGGTATCCCTCCAAATTATCATAACCAAGCACCACATCACCCATATTCCCATTTTTGTCCGGAACTAGCAGTGAGGTGACGATGAGTCCATAATTGGTTATCTCAGCTTTGAGACCATTGGCAAACCCTATGGTATATAGATCAACACCTTTATTGTCAATCTCTCCAAAGCCCGTTTTTACCAGGCTACTTTGTTCTGAGGGCATACAGGAAAGGTTAAAAAGAAGTGCCAGGGCAGAAGCCCAGGCACTTGATTGATTGATTAGTTTCTTCATCATTTAGAATAATTACTCTTCATAAAGTACTGAGTGCATTTCCTTTAGTTTCTCCTCGGGAAACTTAATCACCTCACGGTCGTAAGTGATCAGTCCATTGACCTCTCCTTCTACATCAGTCGTCTGTGTATAGATGGCAGCAGACAGTCCTTTGCTCTTTTTCATTTCTGCAATCTGATCAAATTTATATTGGTAGCTCTTCATTAGCTCCTCCTCCGAGTGATAAGTCTGATATCCCCAGTTGCGCATCTCAGGATTCCATTGGTGTCCTTTGATGGGATAACCAATCCCTCCATACTCCCCTATCACACTGGCCTGACTTAGAGATGTTGGCGGTATGTGAACTTCTACCTGATACGTGTGAATATCATAGATGTCTCCACATGGTCGCAAAGCCCAGCCACTCACCGCATTCACCAACCTGCCTGGATCATAGGCTTTTACCCAATCGGAAATGCGGCAAGTCTCATATTGCCCCCAGCCTTCATTGAAAGGCACCCACATGACAATACTTGGTGCATTGTAGCGCAGATCAATCATCCTGCGAAGCTCATATTCAAACTGTGCGGTTTCTTCTGTTCGCCTGAACAGATCCGGACCTGTCCGACCCACATGTTGAACCCTTGTTGGCCGTTCTTCACCCTCCGGCGGTAGGACAACCATCCCTGAAGGCATGTCCTGCCAAACCAGCATACCCAGTTTATCACAATGATAGTACCATCTGTCTGGCTCCACTTTGATATGCTTTCTGATGGCATTGAAACCCATGTCTTTGGTTTTCACGATATCCCATCGCATACCCTCATCAGAAGGTGGTGTGTGCAGACCATCAGGCCACCAGCCCTGATCAAGTGGGCCATAGTGAAACAATGGTTTGTTGTTGAGGAAAAGATATTTCACGCCCTGGTGGTCTCCCAGACTGATCTTTCGCATCCCGAAATAGCTGGTTACCTCATCAAGGGTATTGTTGTCCTTATCCTTCAAGGTGAGCTTTAGATCATACAGAAAAGGTGAATCGGGTGACCAAAGCTTGGGGTTATTAATATCAATGACCAATTCATTATCAGCAGCCACTTCACTTGTACCCAACGAAGTATTTCCATCAAAAACTTCGACTTCTACGGTATACAGGTCTTTTGCAGGCGGGTAATTCAGCAAAGGAATCACAGAGAGGGTCTTTTGATCAATGTCCGGAGTGAGCTTTACTTCCTTGATCCAGGTAGTTGGACTCACTGCCTCAAGCCATACGGTCTGCCAGATACCGCTTACTGGCGTGTACCAGATACCTTCCTGCGGCATCTGTTGCTTTCCACGTGCCTGTGTACCGAGACTGGTCGGGTCGGTCACACTCACCACAATCTCCTGGTTTCTGGAGGAAGTGAGGTAAGGCGTGATGTCAAAAGAAAACCTGTCATAGGCTCCTTTGTGGGCTCCCACCAGTGCACCATTCACCCATACGGTGGCACTCCAGTCAACCGCCTCAAAATTGAGGATGACGCTTTTTCCCTTCCAGTCGGAAGGTACGCTAAATGTCCTTCGGTACCAGATCCGGTCGTCGTCTTTTACACTCTTCCGCACACCAGACAGGGCAGATTCCACAGCAAAAGGAACCAGGATCTTACCCTGATACTTTGAAGGTTGTTTTTCAGTGATCTTGATCAATGAATAGTCCCACAAACCATTTAGGTTCATCCAGTCTCCCCTTTCCAGCTGAGGTCGCGGATACTCCTGCCAGGCATTTTCCGGGGTTACCTTTTTGCCAAAAGGGGTGAGCATAGCATCAGAAGGGACTTTCCACTGGGCTGTTGCGGGAGATGAAAAAAGAGATATAATAAGTATGATGGAGGATAGTAATGCACTTCCCCTTAAAAAGGGTTTTTTCATAATAGGTTGATGTTGAGTTGATTGAGGTTAAAGATAGGGGAAAGTAACGAAGGTAGGTATTGGATAAGTAACAAAAGCATCTTCTCCATTAGTGTAATACAATGCCCGGGAGGTAACTTCCGAGGTAATGTAGTTGGTCTTGAGTAAGCCTTTGTGATCATTGTTGAAAACACCAACGAAGGCTAAAAGTGAATATCCGTGCTGCATAGTCCCTTTTCAGTATACAATATAATTTTATTTGGAGACCATCCTGAATTCAGTGCTATGGCTTAAGGTATGACGCCTGTTTCTGAAAAATTTGACAGCAAGCCCGGGTAATTCCTTTTCTCAGGGATGCTTCACTTTTTATAGTCGTAGCGCATCTATTTTACCATTGGGGGATCAGCCACCCATGCTGCGCGTGCAGGCCATACAGTAACCAAAACTCCCAGAATCAAGGCCACGCCAACCCCGATGAAGATAGAGATATTTACAGGAAAACTGAATCCTTCGGGGGCAAGCAGAATGTAGGACACGACCACTGCTGTCATAAACACGGCCGGTATCAGTGCTATCCAATAAAATTTAGCATTTTTGATCAGGTAAACAGTAACAGTCCAGAGTACCACCGTGGCCAGTGTCTGGTTGGTCCAGGCAAAATATCTCCAGATCACTCCAAAATTCACCAAAGTAAGTAGATAACCCACAGCGAATAAAGGAATACTAATCAATAGTCTGTTTCTGACAGATTTTTGGTTACTCTTCATGAAATCGGCAATGATGATGCGGGCACTTCGGAAAGAAGTATCTCCGGAGGTGATCGGGGCCGCCACCACACCCAGGATCGCCAAAAATCCACCTATCGTTCCAAGGGCCCCATTAGAAATTTCGTTCACGACCAAAGCCGCGTTGTCCCCATTTCCCAACATTTCAACGTTCAGCTCCCGAACTCCTCCAAAGAAGCTCATGCTGATGGCTGCCCAGATCAGTGCCACTACGCCTTCAGTGATCATGGCTCCATAGAATATGCCCCTTCCCTGACGTTCGTTGCCCATGCATCTGGCCATGATCGGTGATTGTGTGGAATGAAACCCTGAGATGGCTCCGCAGGCGATGGTTACAAATAGCATGGGAAAGACCGGGAATGATTCGCTGCGATAATGGAGATTGCTAAAGCTTGAAAATGTGAGCTCCGGCACTGGCAGGTTTTGGGTGAACATAGCGATGAGCAGACCAAATGCCATAAACAATAAGGCAAAACCAAAGACCGGATAAAAACGTCCGATCACTTTATCGATGGGTAAAATGGTAGATAAAATGTAGTAGACAAGGATGATCGCTACCCAGGCACCCAATCCTAATCCATCTGTCATTCCTGCCAGGATCTTAGCAGGCCCAATCAGGAAAACGGCCCCTACCATGATCATCAATATGACGGTAAATCCCCGCATGAATTGTCTGATCCAGTTTCCCAGGTAAAATCCTGAAACCTCCGAGATGCTTTCCCCTCCGTGTCGGATTGACATCATGCCAGAGAAATAGTCATGCACACCCCCGGCAAACAGGCTCCCCAACACGATCCACAGGAAAGCTACCGGTCCCCAGAGTGCTCCCGCCACGGCACCAAAGATGGGCCCCAGCCCAGCGATGTTAAGAAATTGAATGAGGAATATCTTCCAGGCAGGGAGTTTCACAAAATCGACACCATCAGCTTTGGTATGAGCCGGTGTGGCTCTTTCGGGTTTAATGTCAAATACACGTTCAATTATTTTTCCATATATCCAGTATCCAACGACTAAAACAATAATGGAAATAGAAAGGGTGATCATGTTATGATGGTTAATGGCTAAAATTATTTTCCGTGAAGTTCACAAAATATGCCAGATTTAATGACTGTTTAAGCATATTTTATCATTCCGGGAGGATAAGATCCTGAGAGGATACCTTTTCCCTGTCCGGAAGAGTACCCGAAGTCGACACATCTTGTCGACCATGTTGATTGGACTTGAGTTATGTGGATTTTTTGCAACCGGCAAGTTTACCAATTTTTGGTAACTTTGCAATATGAGCAAGAACACATCTATTTCACTTGGAGACTACTTTGACAACTTTGTCAAACACAGTGTTTCAGAAGGTCGATTTAAGAACGCCAGCGAAGTTGTCCGAGCTGGCTTGAGACTTCTCGAAGAAGAAGAAAACAAGGTTCTTTCACTCAAGAAAGCTATTCAAGATGGTATTGACAGTGGAATTGCTGGAGACTTTAACCCATCAACTCATTTAGAGCAATTGAAAGCAGCAAGGTCGAATGGTTAAATATCAACTTACCAACCTTGCTGTTCGAGATTTATCTGATATTTGGAACTACACTTTTGTCAATTGGACTGAACGACAGGCTGATGCCTATTATGAACAAATTGTAAACACGTTTGAATCGATCGCTTCCAACCCTGATCAAGGGCGTAACTACGATGGAATTAGAGCAGATCTATACGGCTTCAAGATCAACCGGCATATCGTATTCTATCGCAGAATATCAAACGAACTGGTAGAAATAACCAGAATTCTACATGAGCGTATGGAATTAAAGAATCGGGTCAAATAAATCACATAACAACTAAGGCTTCGTGTGGTCGGAACGACCCAACATGGAGCCTTAGTTGTTGGGATCGTTTTTTTCCAAAGTAAAGTTTTGGGCGCATTCTTAGTTTTGTGGAAAATAAATATTCAATGAGAAAAGTAAAACTATTTATAGCAACCAGTTTAGACGGGTATATAGCTCAACCAAATGATGACCTTAGTTTCCTAAAACTAGTTGAAAAGGAAGGAGAAGATTATGGATATACAGCGTTTAATTCAACAATAGACACGGTTATCATCGGTCGAAAAACCTATGATTATGTTGTGAAGGAGATTGGTATATCGCATTACGATAATGGAGAACGGGATGTTTATGTCGTTACAAGAACAGAACGTCCGGATAGCGGGAGAATCAAGTTCTATTCAGGAAGTTTGGTAGAACTAGTTGCTAAACTTAACAATGAAAAGGGAAAAGATATTTATTGTGACGGTGGAGCAGAAGTCGTTAACGAACTTTTAAAAAATGATCTGACAGACGAACTTACTATTTCCATCGTACCAATTCTGGTCGGAAATGGTACAAGACTGTTTAAAGAAGGAATACCTGAGCAAATATTAGAGTTTATCAGTGCAAAAACATTTGAGTCTGGATTGACACAACTACATTACCGTCGAAAGAGAGATTAAATCTGGAATCTGCCTGAAGAGCAAATAAGCTGTTCGACATGTCCATGGGCCTTGTTGGACTTTAAATAAAAAAGAATCTTCTATCCCCAATAATTAATAATTCGCTCCATTACTATGAAAGAGAAGCTTCAGGAAGTCGTTGATGGGATCACCATAAAATACCACGCCAATGGGAAAACCATTTGGTCTAAAGGTAAAATCGAAGAGGGTAAAGCCGAAGGCTACTGGGAATGGTACAGGATCGACGGAACGATCAAGCGTTCCGGGTATTTTGCAAATGGCGAACCGACAGGGGAATGGACTACCTATGACGATAAAGGAAACCTTATAAAGTAACTAAGAGGTAGAGGTTGTGAAGTAAATTCAATTATTGGCCTGAGCAGATTGACATGTTCCTCAAGGGCATGTCGGGCTTCATATAAAAAGGGATTTCCAAATCCCGTGTAGATAACAAACGCAAAGCCCGGAAGTAACTTCCGAGCTAGTGTGGAGGCAGCCTGTCTGCTGAATGGCCCCTCTCCATGGCCTGTCCCCCGACAGTCCCCCGACAGGCCAGCGAACTCCTGACAAACTCATCAAGGCACGCTTCTGATCGGTGAGTGTTGTTCGTTGGTGAAATACCCAAAGGCTTAAAGCGTCAAAAAGTAAACATCTATTTTCCGCTATCTTACAAGGTAAATGACCAAAAACAAGCACTTGCCCTAACTGAACTGTAGATTGGTTTGAACTACGAAGAAATTATTATATCTCAACATCCACTTTCGCATTTTGCTGTGGCGATCTGGAGAATGGAGGGTGACGAAGAGACTTCTTTCAGACACATCCCTAAAAGTCAAAGCATGCTTGTTTTTGGATTTGGTCAGCCCGCACACGTCGATGACGGAGATCAGACCTGCACCATGGAGGAATCCTTTGTATTACCGATTTTTACTACAAGTACCAGGGCCAGGCTTCATGCTTCATCTTTAATAGGGGTCTCTTTTGTCAAGGATGGCCTTTATCGATTGGTTAAGCAAAGTATCCCCAAACTTAGATTTAACATCCCTTCACCGCTTAAAGAGAAGATTGCTGGTTTGAGGGAATCATTTAATGGCAAAACCTTAGAAGCCATTTCGGGTTCAATACAACAATTCCTTATCCCGGAAATGGACCTTGAGGCTGGGCCGGTTGGGTTTGAAGAAGCCATAGGATTAATCGAGAAAAGCAAGGGATGCTTATCCATCGAGCAAGTGTGCAAGGAGGCTGGTATTTCGTCACGTAGCCTGCAAAGGCACTTTAATGAAAGAATTGGCATTTCTCCCAAAAGATATGCTAAGATCACAAGGGTTAATGCTTTACTAAATGAACTTCTTACCAGGGAACCAGAAAATTGGATGGAAAAAGTAGTTTCCCTCAACTACCATGATCAACCACACCTGGTCAATGAATTCAAGTCCATCATAAAACTCTCCCCAAGAGCATTGCTCAAATACCGGGATAGCCTCTACCACCAGGTGCAGTAATTGGCGGTTTTCTACAACTTTTTCTGGCTGACAACATCATTTCTTTGCTTCAAAAAAAGAAATGGAAATACTCAAAAAATGCTATCTCTACTTCTTGCCAGGGATCATCCCAACACTATTACTTCTTATCGCCCACAGGGTCTATGGGGAGAGGTGGCCATCAATCACGATTTTAATCATCCTGGACCTCTTGATCACCATTCCGCTGATGATCTACCTGATTTCGGTGGAGAGCCACAAACCTTTTGGGTTTGGAGCAATCAAAGAAATATTTGATATGCAAATCCGCATGGATCTCTGGCCAACCTTTGGCTTGATATTTCTTTCTCTGCTTTGGGCAATCTGCTCTTTTATTTTGCTGAAGCCGGTCAACGAACTTTTGCAACACCATCTTTTTCAATGGATCCCGGACTGGTTCAGTCCAGGGCTTTATCCGGGTAAACATGACACCTCTGTCATGAAACTATCCTGGCTACTGATGATTCCCTTTTCTGTCCTTATGCCACTGATGGAGGAAATATATTTCAGGGGATTTCTCCTCCCCAGGGAACACTTTGATGACTGGCGGGCTCCCCTGCTCAACACTATCTTGTTCTGCGCCTATCACCTCTGGTCACCTCAGCTTTTTGTAACTCGTGTTATTGCTATTTTTCCCATGAACTATCTTGTGTGGCGATATAAAAACATCTACCTGTCCATCATCCCACATGTACTGCTCAATGTGATAGGAGATGTGGTCTTGACGTACCCGCTGATATTCGGGTAGTAAATTTTATGACTGGCAATTATTTGGTAACGAACAATCTATATCAAAGACAAAAAGCTGACCTATGAGATATGCTATAATCATCACATTGACCTTATTATTATTCAACAGAAAGATAGCTGCCGATAACCTGTTTTTTAATTCACCATTTGATGTGCATAAAAATCGGATAACATCGCAGTTAGATGTTCCGAATGTTTCAGACCTTAGCCCTCATGAAGGTGACTTTTTCAAAAACTATATTGGGCTAATACCATCTCTACTGGTAGAGCCATACGACACCATCAATGCGCTTGAGGTAAACACTTTTCCTTTCTTATTTGCAATTAGATTCGGTAATCAGCATCACTTTAGCCTTCAGATACGGCCTATATTCAATTACAGGTTTTATAGGTCCCAATCAGGGTATAGTCAAATTGGTGGGACTATTGTAGTCAATAAGTTTTTCCCAAACCCGTTTGAAAACATCAACTGGCTCAATCCTCAACTAGGTACATTTATAACCTATACATATAATAGATTAGACAATATTCAAACACTCACAATAGGATTAGAGCCCGGTGCATATATGATGGTCTCCCCCAGGTGGTCAATGTCCGTCAACCTGCAACCAGGAATCAATTATTATCCCAATCAATTGTCACGGGACTTCGTAAAGGCTGGTTCTGGCTTTAAAGGCCACTTTGGTATTATTTTTCATCTGGGTTACAACTTCAGATAAAATGAGTATCTAAAATTTCCTATGGAACGCCTGGAGAACTAAGACAACCACTTTCTATGGTTTGTCCTGACAGGCCAAATGAACCGCCTGAACAAACTCATCAAGGTACGCTTCTGATCGGTGAGCTTTGTTCGTTGGTGAAAACACCAACGAAGGGAAACCTGTCTGTCGATAGGCAGCTGTTAGGCAGGCACCGATCTAAAGCTGTAATCCCCCTTTTCCCCCTTTGTGAAAAGCCCTTAGCCAGAAAGATGGTATTAGGTGAAGGGGGATTCCAAGAATAGACAATGATCCCGGGCTGTTCGACATGTTCTGTAAGGGCATGTCGGACCCTAGATAAATGGGATTTCCAAATTCCTTTCCTAGCTTTAATAATTAACAATCATCTCAGCAATTAATTAACAAATACTTATATAATGTACTGAATATCAATTAGTATCAATAAGTATTTTATTAGTATTAATTAACAAATTGTATATGCACAACTTAACAACCCGAGCTGTTCGACATGTTCCGTAAGGGCATGTCAGGCTTCATATAAAAAGGGATTTCCAAATCCCGTGTAGTTAACAAACACAAAGCCCGGAAGCGTGTAGTTTGTTGGTGAAAACACCAACGAAGGCTAAACCTGTCTGTCGATAGGCAGTTGTTAGGCAGGCACCGATCTAAAGCTGTAATCCCCCTTTTCCCCCCTTGTGAAAAGCTCTTAGCCAGAAAGATGGTATTAGGTGAAGGGGGATTCCCTGAATAGACAATGATCATGAGCTGTCCGACCCAGGCTGTTCGACATGTTCCGTAAGGGCATGTCAGGCTTCATATAAAAAGGGATTTCCAAATCCCGTGTAGTTAACAAACACAA